>VOFK01003339.1_pt1 | contig 22295 bp, 35 predicted proteins | sample 5384121 | NCBI WGS metagenome assembly VOFK01 (sample SAMN12384730, study PRJNA508395) | human gut metagenome | isolation source: healthy gut J | host: Homo sapiens | reverse complement strand
ATCAGTATTGCTTCGTTTCGGTTACGGTATTGCTATATGAAGGTAACATTCGATTGTGAGGCGGTGCGACCGGCTTTGCTATGGCTGATGCTGAAGAATTCGGCATAGAGGGTGATGATGCGAGATATGCGGACGAATACCGCTGTGTACTGCTGTTCGGAAGCGGCTCGACAGATGTCGATTTTGAGACGATAAAGACGGTGCTGAAGGCGAATACGCCAAGGTCGGTTTTCATTAAGAGGCCTGCCCCGCCGCCCGTCCATGGACACAGACCGCCTGCTGCGCCGGGCGGGCGTACTTCTCGGGAAGTGGGGAGACTGCCCTGTGATGATGACGGTAGGCAAGGTGCGCAGAGTGCGGTTGCTGCCGTGTCCGCCGGGAATCCCGCTTATAATGCCGGGCGAGGTGGTCACGATAGACTGCAAGGAGGCACTTCGTGACAAATAGCAGATATTCCGATAGTTGTCTGACGAAAAAACCGGCATAAATCACAAGGTGATGAAAAACGATGAATGTTTTGCGAAAACAAGCCGTTAAAACCGCTTCAGTGTACTGTTTACGGACAATATGCAGAAAACCGTCACGTTGATGATTTATGCTGAAGGGTGAGCTTTTCGCAAAAACGGATATTCCTGCGGCAAAAAATCAGGGTCCGTATCAAAGTTTGCGGTGAAGTTTATGCGTTTTGCCTTTACTTTTATACAGAAAATGTGTTATAATTATTTCGAAATTCAAACTCACAAGGATAGCCCGATACAGAAAGGACGGTAATCTTTATGAAATTAATATATGCAATCGTAAATAATGATGATGCTCATTCAGTTTCATCATCGCTTACAAAATCTGGCTTTCAGGCCACCAAGCTTGCCTCGACCGGAGGATTTTTAATGTCAGGAAACACGACATTTTTATCTGCTCTGAGGACGACAAGATAGACGAGATAATCGAGATTATCAAAGACCATTCGCACAAAGAGAAGCAGTTTGTTCCTTCTGCCGCATCATACGGCGTAGGACACCAGCTTTCCTGTCGAGGTATTTGTCGGCGGTGCGACTATCTTCGTGACGAACATAGAGAGATTTGAGAAAGTCTGATGTCTGCAAGCAATGCAAGCTGTGACAGCATAAAGCTGTTCGGCAAACAGCGTGAGACTGCCCTGCTGGCGGAAACAGCCGAAAGCGACAGGCTTCCCCACGGAATAATGCTGACGGGTGAAAAAGGCATAGGCAAGCGCACCTTTTGCAAAGTGGAAGTTGCGCTATGCTGTATCTGTGCCGTGAACCCGAAAACAATATGCCGTGCGGCAGATGCAGGAGCTGTCGGAATATCATATCGGGCGAACACGCAGACGTTATCTATGCCAAGGGTGAAAAGTACAGCAAGGAAAGCGTGCGTGATAATGTATGCTTTGCTTCAACGCTCCCCAATGACAGCGACACCCGTGTTTTCATCTATGAGGACTGCGAGGAAATGACGGAGGAGCAGCAGAACGTTCTGCTCAAAAAGCGATAGAAGAGCCGTCAAAATATAACCGTTACATTTTCACCTGTTCAAACACCTCGCAGATACTCGAAACGATAAAGTCGAGGCTCGTGTGCATACCGGTATCGGACATGACTGCGGAAGAATGCGTTTCCTGTCTTGAATACAAACGGTTACGACAGTGACACGGCGAAACGGGCGGTAGAGCTGTACGGGACAAATCCGGGCAGAATACGGGATATACTCTCTGACGAAAAGCGCATAAAGCTATATGATACAGCCAAAAAGGTGACAGAGGCATTATCGAAGAAAGACGAATATTCGGCCGCAGTTGCAATGACCGCCTGCACGACAAGGGAGGATCTGTACGGGGTAATAACGATACTGTACGAGAATGTGACCGAGTCGCTGAGAGTGCTTGAAACCGGCGGCGAGCCTTTGTCTGTCCTGACTAAGGCAAGGGCTGTATGCCTTGTACTGAGGTGCTCAGCGGCTTTGCGCTTATGGACGGAACAAATATAAATGTAAAGCTGATGCAGGCATATATACCTGCAAAGCTGTTTGCCGTTTTACAATAGGCAAATAAGAAAGGGTAAAAATGACTGAAATTATAGGAGTCAGATTCAAGGATGTCGGGAAGATATACTACTTTTCCCCGAACAAAAATACGGTCAAGTGCGGAAGTCACGTTATAAAGTGGAAACCGCAAGAGGCGTTGAGTGCGGCGAGGTCGTTATAGCGAACCGTGAGATTGAGGACGACAAGGTGGTACAGCCGCTCAAGAGCATAATCCGTATAGCTACCGACAAGGATCTTGAAACGCAGAATAAGAACCGTGAAAAAGAGCAGGAGATAATGAAGGTCTTTGCTCAGAAGATAGCCGATCACAAGCTGGAAATGAAGCCTATTGATATAGACTGCACCTTTGACGGAAGCAAGATATTATTTTATTTCACGGCTGAAAGCAGAGTGGATTTCAGAGAACTTGTAAAGGATCTTGCATCGGTTTACCGTACAAGAATAGAGTTACGTCAGATCGGTGTGCGTGACGAGGCGAAGATGCTCGGCGGACTTGGTATCTGCGGCAGACCGTTCTGCTGTAAGACCTTCCTCGGAGAATTTCAGCCGGTGTCTATAAAGATGGCGAAGGAGCAATCGCTGTCGCTGAATCCCACAAAGATTTCAGGCACCTGCGGACGACTTATGTGCTGTCTTAAATATGAGCAGAACTGCTATGAGGAGCTTCTTGCGATAACTCCTAAGGTCGGCGCTCTTGTGGAAACAGCCGAGGGCAGAGGTATCGTTGAGGATGCAAACCTGCTGACAGGCGTACTCAAGGTAAAGCTCGACAAGAATCCCGATGCCGCCGCTACGGCATTCAAGAGGAGGATGTAAAGCTTCTCAAGGACGGCAAAATAAGAATCAAGAAGGAAGAATTCCAAGCGCTCAAGGGGCTTGAGGACTAAGGTGGCGGGCGGCTGTGAGCCGCTTCAAGTTCCGCCTTTAATAACGCTATATATCTTTTAATGACGGCAAAACGGCGGAAGTTACACAAAGCAATAATCAATAAAAGCGGTTACAGTGATATGCTGTGACCGCTTTTTTTGCGGCGATGTGCCACACCAAATTCCGCCTGTGACTGAAAGCCACTGTAAATTCCGCCTGCGGCTGTGAGCCGCTTCAAGTTCCGCCTTTGGAAAGGTTTGAGATTAGCGGACGGTGGCGAAACGGCGGAGTTATAGAGAGTGATAATTTAATATGTGGCGGTCACGGTGAGGTGACGTGGGCGCTGTTAAAACATTATTGCTTTACTGCCGGACACCATTTTGACGAGTGCTGAGAATTGAATATAAAGAATCCGCTGTTTACTCAAATGGCGGATTTTTGTTAGGGGAGGGGCTTGCCCCTCCCGAAACATCTTATCAAAACAAGTTAATAGAATTATAATGTAAAACGTAACCGCAATTAATCCTCAATACTTAACAGATTAAAAATGTTGAGAAAATCAATAACTTCGATTTAACGGGAGGGGACAAGCCCGCTCCCACGAAAAAGTGATTGGGATAGTGCAAATGCAAAACCATATAAGCACACAGACGATTGCAGTACGAAAAGTGATTGGGATAGTGCGGAAAATCTAATTGATGGTGCGGATGGAGAGCAATCCCTCAGTCTTGCGACAGATAGGGTTGAGTGAATATTAACGTTGATAAAATCGCAAAATGTTGCAATTTATAATAAGAAGTAGCCTTGTCGCAATCCAGCTCCCTTTGACAAGGGAGCCAAGAATATAGTGCATGGCAAGGGATAGTGCGGTGTTGGTAGGGTTGGTGCGGAGCGAGTGGTGGTGTGACAATCCCTCCGTCTTGACGGCAGAAAAGTTTGTAGCATAAAAAAGGCAGATATATCGCAAATAAAACGCAACAAGGCAACAGTTTGTGCCTTGCCGTCAATCCACCTCCCTTTGACAAGGGAGGCAAGGGTTTAGTGTGAGGCAAGGGATAGCGCGGTTTTTGAAATGGGTTGTGCGGGGCGAGGGTAGCTTACGGCAATACAAAAGCGGTCACAGTGTAGCACTGTAACCGCTTTATTCATTAATTATTGCTTTGTGTAACTCCGCCGTTTTGCTATCCTGCGGATAGCTCGGACAATTCCAAAGGCGGAATTTGGCGTGCCGCTTCGGCACCCGCTATTCGCTGAAATCCGTAACTATGTACTTCGGCGCATCGGGAGTGGAATACACCCACCGGTCAATATGCCCCTCCGTAATAAAATACGGCGCTTCAAGCGGAACACAGCCGTCATCACAGCAGTTTACAATTATCAGTTTGATTTTCATCTTTTCGGGTATAATCGCCTTGATATACACGCAGGCGCAATCTCCTACCTTTATTCCGCTTTTAAGTTCCGCCAGCCCTGCGAGATTCGGTGCAAGCTCTATAAAAATCCCGTAGTCCTCTATCGACCTTACAATGCCGGGGACGGTTTCACCTACCGCAAAACGTTCTGCGTTCTGTTGCCACGTTTCCGAGCAGTTCCTTGCGTAAGACAGATATGTCCCTGATCCCGACCTTTCACCACCGCAAAAATATCATCGCCTACCGAAAATCTGTTTGCAGGATGAACTATTCTTGATACCGAGATAGCGTCAATCGGTATCATTGACGCAATGCCGCAGCCCTATGTCCACAAAACAGCCGAACTGTTCAAGATGCGTTACCCTCGCTCCTATAATATCACCTGGAGTCAGCTTTGATACATATTCTCTGTCCGCCTCCTCCTGCGCCGCCTTCCTTGAAAGGATCGCCAACGGCTCGCTTCCGTTTCGTCTATCTTCGTTATCCTGAAGCAGACAGGCTTTCCCACTTTGATATAAGCGCTATATCCCGTGTCGCACCGCTTTCTATGCCTATTGCGCCCTCACTGCGAGGTATTATCCCCTTCATACAGCCAAGATCGACGTGCATATTATGCTCCGCATCGCACACCGTACACGAAGCCTCAAGTATTGCCGACCCCGACACCGCCGCCTGCATAAGCGTTCTGGCTGATTGCAATGCCGCCGTGTTCTCTTTTGTATGCAAAAGTCTTCTTCCCTCCGGTAAAAATTCCGTCATTTGAAATACCGTTCCTTCCTCGTTGTGTTTTCTTTTTTACAAGTGTATGTCAGATTTTCCTTAAATATGTTACCATATCTTTACATTTGATTTTTTGCGGAATATTTGGCGGAATTCTTGTAATTATCGTTGATTTTGACAACGTTTTCTGTTACAATAGAATCTATACAGGCTTAGTGCCATTAACCCTTGGATTCTAAACGGAGGAATCATGTTTATTCACAGCGGAACATTAAAACGTGCAGGCATTCTTGCCGCAGTGGTTGCTGTAGGTACAGCCGCCGCAATAACCTATAACGCTTTTTTATCGTCGGAGGGCGGTCTTCCCGAAGTATTAAGCCCGCTTCAGCCGATAAAAAAGGACGAGGATGGCGGGGTAAAGCAGAAAACAGATATTGCCTTCTCCCCGACGGCAGCTTTTTCGATGAAGATATATCGGTTGAGCTTAAAGCAAAGGATAAACGGCAACGATCTACTATACCACAAACGGCGAGACCCCCACGGCAAAATCAAACAGATATACAAATCCCATAACGGTACACAGCTCGGGAGAGGTCGCCGCAAAGACGATAAAAGCCATTGCGGTAAGCGAAAACGGCACTTCCGAAGTATTCACAAAAAGCTATGTCACAGGCAAGGGTGTGTCGGATCGTTTTGAAAAAGGCACTTATGTATTCGTGCTTTCGACCGACAGTGAAAACCTTTACGATTATGAAAAAGGCATCGCCGTAGCAGGAAAAATCCGTGACGACTGGATGGCAAACGAGTATGACGGAAAAAGCGAAATCACGCCAAACGACCCTGCAAACTGGAATCAGGAAGGTATGGCAGGCGAAAAAGGCCTATGTATGTTGAGGCTTTTTCAGCAGCGGAGAGCTTCTTGTTTCACAGCAGGCGGCGCAAAGAGTTGCAGGCGCATATTCTGCCGCAGTTGACCAGAAATCGTGGAAGCTTATAGCAAGAACTATGTATACCCCGGGACAAGGGTAAATTCAGCTACCCGTTCTTCAGCGACGCTACAGATGAAAGCGGTGCGATACTCACAAAGATTGACCGCATAGTTCTGCGTAACGGTGCAAACGACCGTGAATTCGCAGGTGTACGTGACGAACTTTCGATGTCGCTTGTCGAAGCAGTCGGGCTACCTTGATGCGCAGTCGGGCACCGCCCCTGCGGCAGTATTCCTTAACGAAAGTATTACGGCTTTGCGTGGCTCCATCAGAATTTCAGCCGTGCATATATCGAAGAACGCTACGGCGGTACGAAGGACAACTCCATCAGGTGGTCGGAAAAAGCCGAGGGCGAGATAGTCGATGAAAACGCAGAAGGTGCGGCAGACGATTATAACAAGGTCCTTGAGCTTGCAAAGAGCGGACTTACCGACGACAAGAAATTGAGCAGTTATGCTCTATGGTGGACATAGACAACTATATGCACTACCTCGCAATGCAGTTATTTATCGACAACCGTGACTGGCCCGAAACAACTATAAAGTGTGGCGGTATGTTGCGTCAGACGGCGAAGAGGTCACAAAAAGCAAGTATCAGGACGGCAAGTGGAGAAATTTCCTCTACGACGCAGAATTTGCCTGGGGACTTTATTCGGACGGATACGCAAACAAGACGTTGACCAAGATTTTAACGGCACACACCCTGCAGGCGGCTCAGTGCTTATATCGGCACTTATGGAACGTGCGGATATGCGTGAAAAGCTGGCGAACAACCTCTGCGACCTTATAGGCGGCGCATTCAGTTCTGAAAATATTCTGGCAACGCTTGAGCAGAAGCTCGCAGAAAGCGATAAGGAGCAGCTTTATGCTCTGAACAAGGGCATCACGTCAACGTGGGCAAACGAGGGTACGTTTGAAAACAGCAGAAACGAAATAAGAGAATTCGCCGACAAGCGTGCAAATATCATTCTCGGCGATATATGCCGTAATTTCGGAATAGACAAGGACGATACATACAAGGTAAAGCTGAACGGTGCAAAGGGTCTTAAGCTCACTATGAACATTCAGACCGTCAAGGACTCAAATACGGTAACAGCCGAATATTTCACGCCCTACAAGGTAAAGCTGACAGCCGAGGATATGTCGGGCTATACCTTCACAAGCTGGGATATAAACGGCAAGACCTATACCGACCGTGAGATAACTATCGACAGCTCAATGGCTAAAAAGGGCAAGATTACTATAAACGCACGCAGCGAAAAAAAACATCGTCTACAGGCGAACTGCTGTATATAAGCGAAGTGTACACGGGCGGCGATGACGACTGGATAGAGCTTTTACAACCCCAATGACAACGACGTATCAACAAAAGGTCTTTATCTTTTACAGATAAGGACGATATGCTTAACCGCTACAAAGATACCCACTGTCAACGTAAAGCCTCATTCAACGCTTACGCGATAGTTTGCAAGAACAACAAGTCTGAAAATACGCTGATGAAAATGCAGACGAATTTCAGCCTTAAAACAGGCGAAACGCTGATACTCAGCAACGAAAGCGGGAGAAATTCTCGGCAAGGTCGCAATAATCGACTGCAGTAAGAATGAATCGCTTGTAAGACAACGTGACGGAAGCTACGCAAAGGGTACGCCGACCTTTGAAAAGAACAGCCAATAACATAAAAGCCGTGCATCAAGGCGATGCACGGCTGCAGACTGTCGAAAAACCTCTATCGTTGATAAAAATGGGGTCGCAGGGGCGTAGCCCCCGACAGGGACTAGGGGCGGTAGCCCCTAGTAATATAGCCCCTTTCCCTGGGGGGAAAGGGGTTTTCGGCAAGGATGCCGAAATAAGGATCACGCCAAGCTTTTGCACGAAGCAAAGCCTCATCGAGTGTCCTAAAAGGGGATAGGGAGTGAGTTAGGGAAGTTTGTTTCAAAAACATACTTTTCTACAAACTGAAGCCGCATCACATGATGCACGGCTGATTTTTTACTTTTTGCAACAGCCTTAGCTAATTCTGCAACAGCCTTAAGCAATACCTCCCTTCGCCTTTGAAAGAAAGAATCAAATGCAGGCATATTAGCAAAAAAAACAAGCACGGCTGTACACCGTGCAAAACAAAAAGGACCGTGAAAACCACGATCCTCTTTTTCATTACTTGTCAAGATTGTACTTCTTTCTTGAACTTGTCAACACGTCCGCCTGTGTCAACCAACTTTGCTTTCCTGTAAAGAAAGTGGCGCTTCGAGCAGATTTCAACCTTTTATATCCTGCTTGGTTGATCTTGTTTTCGATAACCTCGCCGCAAGCACACTTGATAGTGGTGGGCTGGTAGTTAGGGTGGATACCTTCTTTCATGCTGTCACCTTCCCTGACCTTTAGAATTAATCTAAAATTACAGCTTTCGCTATGATTTCAGAATACTGCGCTTTCACGCTTAGGTTACTATTATAGCATATACAAAACTGTTTTGCAATAGTTTTTTCAAAAATTTTCTGAAACTTGTGTATTAACAGCTTGTTCAGCCTACTATCTTTGTGAAATCTGCCGAAAGCTTAACCTGCTTTTCAGCCGCATCTTCAACGCTTGTGCCTACTGTTGTGTAGTAAAGCTTGATTTTAGGCTCAGTACCGGAGGGTCTTATTACTACGCTTGCGTTATCCTCAAGGTAGAATGTGATAACGTTTGACTTAGGAAGTGTGAGTTCTTCTGTCTTGCCGCTTTCGTAATCTGTCTTTACGCTGAGCTTGTAGTCAGCCTTGCCGATAACCTTAAGACCTGCAACAGAGTCAAAAAGCTTTTCGTTTCTGAGAGTATCCATGATAGCGTTCATCTTCTTCATACCTGTTTCGCCCTCGAAAGTGAACGTATCAAGCTTGTTGCAGTAGAAGCCGTAGTCGCTGTACATCTTTGCTCTTGCCTGTACAAGAGAAATACCCTGTGAACGATAGAATGCCGCCATCTCGCAGATAAGCATAGATGCCACAACAGCGTCCTTATCTCTTACATAAGAGCCTGCAAGGTAGCCGTAGCTCACTTCGAAGCCGAAGATATATCTGTTTTCCTCGCCCTTTGCCTCTAAGAAGCCGATCTGCTCACCGATGAACTTGAAGCCTGTGAGAACTTCTCTGAGCTCTACGCCGTACTTAGCGGCGATAGCCTTTACAAGATCGGTAGTAACTATTGTCTTTACTGCAACGGGGTTTGCGGGCATTGTGCCTGCTGCTGTACGCTCCTTGCAGATATATATTCGAGAGCAGCATTGCGCCTACCTCGTTACCTGTGAACAAAACATACTTTGTCACCGTCGGGAACTGCGATACCTACGGTCGCTGTCGGGGTCGGTAGCAAGCAGTAAGTCGGGCTTTTCTGTCTTGCAAAGCTCAAGGCCTAAGTGCAGAGCTTCCCTTTATCTCGGGTTGGGATAGGGGCAGGTAGTGAAGTTGCCGTCGGGCATTTCCTGTTCCTTAACAACTACAACGTTGTTTATGCCGATTTCCTTTTAAGATACGGCGAACGGCTTGTTGCCTGCACCGTTAAGAGGAGTATAAACGACCTTCAGTCCGCTCTTTGCGCAAAGCTCGGGGTGGATGGACTGCTTTTTAACGTTTGCGATATATTCATCAATAACATCCTGACCGATGTACTTGATTTTTCCCTTCGTTTACGAACTGCTCAAAGTCGCCGCTCTTTACGTCTGCGAAGATATTGAGCTTCTCAATCTCGCCGAGAATCTTTTCAGCGGCTTCAAGAGTAACCTGACAGCCGTCGCTTCCGTAAAACCTTATAGCCGTTGTACTTTTTGCAGGGTTGTGGCTTGCGGTAACAATGATACCTGCGTCACAGCCGAGCGCTCTTAGCCCAAGAAAGCATAGGTGTGGGCATAAGCTCTGTGTAGATGTTTGCTGTAATGCCGTTTGCGGCAAAGATAGAAGCGGCGTGCTTTTGCGAATACGTCAGACTTTATTCTGCTGTCGTATGCAACAGCAACCTTAAGATCGCTCTTGCCTGTGTTCTTGAGGTAGTTTGCAAGACCCTGAGTAGCCTTACCTACGGTATAAACGTTCATTCTGTTTTGTACCTGCGCCGATAACGCCTCTCAGACCGCCCGTGCCGAATTCAAGATCACGGTAGAAACGATCGTTTATTTCTTCGTCCTTGCCCTTTACGCTCTCAAGCTCTGTCTTTAAATCGGGATCCTTGACCGCTTTTTCAAGCCATTCGTTATAAAGCTCTGTAGTGTTTGCCATAATAATCTGTCCTTTCTGTATAAAACGGTAGCACAGTTTGCTGTATTTAAAAATTAGGTAAATATAGCTGTGGCTAACCTAAAATTCCATTCACCAAACAGTATAACATTTTTCCGCCGTAGATGCAAATAAAATCATAAAATATTATTAAATTTTTTGAAATCAAAAATTCCTCGTTTTTGTTGAAAATATACCTAAAAACGTTGTATAATTATTACATAGCAATCACTTAAAATGATATGAAACGGGTGTAAAATGTATTCTCAGGTAAACGGTATGGGGCTTTTCGGTATGAACGCCTTTAAAGTCACCGCAGAAATAATATCCTCAAGAGGTCAGCCGTCCTTCGATATAGTAGGTCTGGGCGACCTTGCGGTGCAGGAAAGCAAAATGCGTATAAAAGGCGCTCTTTCAGGTATCGGCATAGCGATAAGCGGTCAGAAACTGACGGTCAACTTAGCTCCGGCGGATGTACGCAAATGCGGCTCACTGTACGATTTTACGATAATCGCCGCCATTCTTGCGGTAAACAATATAATAACCGATGATTTATCGGACTGCGCCTTTATCGGAGAAGTTTCGCTCGGAGGCTCGCTCGTTTTCACGGGCGGAATTATCAGCATGGCAATAGAAGCCAAAAAATGCGGTATAAAAAGGCTGTTCCTCCCCTGCCGAAAAACGCTAAGGAAGCGTCCGTTGTCGAGGGTCTGTCCGTATACGGCATAAGCCACATTTCCGACCTAATAAACCATTTCACAGGAAAGAAGCGTATATCGCCCTTGAACCTCCCCTACGTTCCGTCCGCAGAGATGTTTGAAACGGAGGACTTATCCGATGTAAAGGGTCAGGCACTCGCCCGTCACGCTCTGGAGGTAGCCGCCGCAGGCTTCCACAACGTACTTCTCATAGGTCCTCCCGGTACGGGGAAAAAGCATGATAGCAAAGCGTATACCGTCTATTCTTCCTCCGATGACCTTTGACGAAAGCATTGAAACAACAGGAATACATTCAATAGCAGGTATGCTCGACCGTGAAAAGCCGATAGTCACGGTACGTCCGTTCAGAAGCGTATCACATACAGCCTCGGCAGTCGTTCTTATCGGCGGCGGAAGTATCCCACGACCGGGTGAAATATCACTCGCACATAACGGAGTATTATTTTTGACGAGCTGCGGAGTTTGACCGCAGGACGCTCGAAACGCTCAGGCAACCGCTTGAGGACGGAATTATAACCATATCAAGAGCGCAAGGGTCGGTGTCCTATCCGTGCGATATTATGCTTGTTGCCGCAATGAACCCCTGCCCTTGCGGAAACTTCGGCAACCCGAAGGGAAAAATGCACCTGCTCTCAGAATATGATACAGAACTATCTCGGCAAGATAAGCCGTCCTGTTCTTGACAGAATAGATATACAGGTGGAAATGCCGCAGTTATCTTACGAGGAAATAAGCAGTGCGAAAAAGGGCGAACCGAGCAGTGCCGTACTTGAACGCATAATGAAAGCAAGAGAAATACAGCAAAAAGCGTTTTGCGGGTACGGAAATACGCTCGAACTCCAAAATTCCGCCATCATATCTTCACGAAATGTGTCCTATGGACGAAAACGCAAAGCAGATGCTCTCCGACTGCTTTGATAAAATGGGCTGTCGGCAAGGGCATACGACAGGATACTTAAAAGTCGCACGCACCTGCGCCGACCTTGCAGGAAGCAAGATAATAAGGCGGCAGGATATATCCTCGGCGGTAAATTTCAGAAGCCTTGACAGGAAATACTGGGGCGCAGGGAAATAACCGTCATTTTGCCGCTTATCATATTTATTATTTATAGTGTGGTAAAATATCTGACAAATCGACCTCGTTTTTACCGCCGCAGAGTTATAAAAATGCCGAAATTTTTCTGTCGGCTTTGACAAAAAAACGAAATCAAAATGCTAAAAATAAATACAGTCGAGTAGCAAAGCGTAAATCCGGACACGGATTTACGCTCAGACTGAAAAACCCCGATTCGCAAACGAATCGGGGCTTTTCCCAAAAGCTACAGCCTCCGCAAAAAGCGAAGGCTGTTTAAGTGTGTCTTACTTTTCAAATATCATCTTGAATCTGCCGATAATCGGAAGATCCTTAGCTTTACCGTTGGCAGAGTTTATAAGTCCTGCAACAAGCACAAGAACCGGTATTGCCATGAATATAATATGTATTACCCACGCAACAATCGTGCCTATTACTACTCGTGTTGACATCACACCGGCATAGCTGCTATATAATCATATACGGGATTGGATATAAGATTATAGAAGAAAGCGGCAATCGAGCCTTCTACAGCACGGACTACCATTACGGCAAGTAATGAGGGGAATATCATTGAAAGATGATACTGTAAGAACTTCGACTTCTTAGCGGTGATACAGGGAGCTACGAGCAAGCCTGCGAAAGTACAATCACAGCAAAAAAAATCGCCCAACAGCCACGTTACAAGTATGTAAGCCAGTACCGCACAGTATGCGAGTATTGACATTGCTTTTTACCTGCATTTATATCGTTGACGTCCATTGTTGATGTTACATTCTTAGTATCAAGTATTTTCTTGGAAAAATCCCGGTCCCTGATTTACAGGAACGGGAGCTACCGAACTCGTCAAGATTTCCGCCGCACTTGGCGCAGAATTTCGCACCTTCCTGGTACTCTGTTCCGCATTTAGACAAAATGGCATAATTATTTCCTCCTGTTATGTCTATACCTCTGTATTATATCTGCTGTATGCAGATACTAATTTATTATACACCCCGCCGACAGTAAAGTCAATACCGCAATTGTAAAATCAGATTAAGAAATACGAAAACATTGATTGATATATCCATCAAACCGTTTATTTTATCGGCACGCTGATGTTTATATATCAAATACCGAATTTTATATGTCGGTCATTAAATTTCAAACAGTATAAGGAGAACTATGAACAGTACGAACCCTTTTATATATTCCGATGACAACAAGCGTTATCACCACGTTGAATTACTATAATAAATCATCGTTCAACAGCAAGGTATTCAAGGCGGTTATTGACGCAGGCTTTACCTGCCCGAATAAAGACGGCACAAAAGGCACGGGCGGATGCATCTACTGTATGGGCGGAAGCGGCTACTTCACCGAAAAATCGGACGGCGAAATCTACGACAGCGTAAAGCGTCAGCTTGCCGCTGAAAAGGAACGTATATACAAGAAACACCCGAACAGCCTCATTACAGCCTACTTTCAGGCAAACACCAACACATACGCACCTGTCACAACGCTTAAAGAGGCATACACGGCGGCGCTTGATTCCGGTGTACACGGAATTTCAATCGGCACAAGGGCTGACTGCCTTCCCGATGATGTTATTGCCCTGCTCTGTGACATAAACAGCAAGACCCATCTCACTGTGGAGCTTGGCTTGCAGACCGTCCACGATAAAACGGCACAAATCATCAACAGATGCTACAGCTATGACGAATTTCTGGAGGGCTACCGTAAACTGCAAGTATCCGGCATACGCACCTGCCTGCACCTGATTGACGGCTTGCCGGAAGAAAGCCTATCCGATATGCTCGAAACCGCAAAGGAGGTCGCCCGTCTGCACCCTGCCGCCGTGAAGATACACCTTCTTCATATAAATCACGGCACCGCTCTTGAACGGCTCTTCCTGTCGGGCGGTTACGTTCCGCTCACCCGTGACGAGTACATAGATATAGTAATCTCACAGCTTGAGTATCTCCCTGCAGATATAGTCATAGAGCGCATTACAGGCGATGCGGATAAAAAAATATCTTGTTGCGCCGATGTGGAGTGCAGATAAGATAGCGGTACTGGGCGGCATCGACCGTCAGATGAAGCTGAGGGATACTTATCAGGGGATAAAGTGCGACAGCGAACAGCCTTGATTCGTTACGGCTTTATATTGCATTTTCCTTTGCATTGTGCTAAAATACGCTTGTAGAATTTAAATCCGGCTTATCATACAGGAGAAACAATATGGATATGAAACAGCGTATGCACGCAAATCTTCCCTATAAGGCCTGGCTTGACGGGCTGAGCGAAGAGCGTGCGGAATGCAAGCGTAAAATATACGAATTAACAACTGCCACCCCGATGACCGAGGAAAAACAGACAAAATCCTCCGCTCGCTTCTCGGTAAGACGGGTGACACTATTCATATAGAACAGCCGTTCCACTGCGATTACGGCAGTAATATCGAGGTCGGCGATAACTTCTTTGCAAACTATAATCTGGTAATACTTGATGTCGGCAAGGTTAAAATCGGCAATAATGTTATGCTTGCCCCAAATGTAGCCATATACACAGCAGGTCATCCCGTACATTATATTCCCCGTAACACAGGCTATGAATACGGCATAGATATAACGATAGGCGATAATGTATGGATAGGCGGAAACGTTGTAATCACACCGGGAGTAAAGGTCGGAAACGGCGTTGTTATCGGTGCCGGGAGCGTTGTGACAAAGGATATTCCCCGACAACTGCATAGCCGCAGGAAATCCCGCAAGGGTTATCCGCGAAATAACGGACGAGGACAAGCATTATTACTTCAAAAAGCGTCGCTTTGACGTTGACGATTACCTGATACCCGACACAACAGACTGGAGCAAAATATGAACACACCGACTTTTGATATAAACAAGCCAGATACCCCGTGCTATGTCACAGAAGAATGCTATCTCAGACGCAACTGTGAGATACTGAAAAGCGTACAGGATATGACGGGCTGTAAGATACTTCTTGCACAGAAAGCGTTTTCGATGTACAGCACCTACCCTCTGATAAGCGGCTATCTCAGCGGCACTACCGCAAAGCGGGACTTTACGAGGCACGGCTCGGATATGAATATTTTCGGCAATGAAACGCACGTTTTTCTCCCTGCCTATACAGACAGCGAGATAAACGAGCTTTGCAAAGTACGCAGGACATTTTTGTGTTCAATTCAATAAGGCAGTTTGCCCTGCACCGTGACGCAGTAAAGGACAAGCACTGCCTTATCCGTGTAAATCCGAGATTTTCCACACAGGAGGGACACGAGATATACGACCCGTGCGCTCCCGGCTCAAGGCTCGGACAGACGCTCGCTTCATTTGAGGAGGATATAAAGCGTTACGGCGAGGAGATTCTTGACGAAATAGACGGACTTCATTTTCACACGCTCTGCGAGCAGAACAGCGACGACTTAAAGCGTACCGCAAAGGAGGTCGAGGTGCAGTTCGGCAAATATCTTGATAAGATGAGCGTAATAAATTTCGGCGGCGGACACCATATAACAAGGGATGACTACGATATTGACACGCTTGTTGAGGTGATAAACCATTTCAAGAATGAATACGGGCTTGAGGTGTATCTTGAGCCGGGCGAGGCTGTCGCTCTGAACGCAGGATTTCTTGTAACAACGGTACTTGACGTGATAGACGGAAAAGTAAACGGCGAGGACGATATAGCGATACTTTGACGCTTCAGCCGCCTGCCATATGCCCGATGCTTGAAATGCCGTACCGCCCTTCGTTATCATTCAGCCAAACGGCAACATTGCAGGCGAAAAAGGGTGAAAGGGCTGTCACTGTGCGGCTTGGCGGTAACACCTGCCTTGCAGGCGATGTGATAGGAGATTATTCGTTCGACGAGCCGCTTAAAACGGGCGACCGCCTTGTGCTGTGCGATATGTCGATATACTCAATGGTAAAGAATAATACGTTCAACGGTATGGCTCTGCCGTCAATATATTATAATACCTCGCTCGGTATGCGGAAAATAAGAGAGTTCTCTTATGAGGATTTCAGGTGCAGGCTGTAGTTTTACATTTTTGCAAAACCGGCGATGGAGTATTGCAAAGGAAATAATATTGCTTTGAAAACAGACAACGATAACAATTAACGATAACACTAATCGAAAAAGCAGGGGTTTGGGGCGAAGCCCTGCAGGTCGCAGGGGGCGACAGCCCCCCGACAATCAGCGGCATGGATGCCGGGCGTGTATGCCAAGGGCTTTGCAAGGACGCAAAAGCCAACCAAGCGCATACACAGCCCTTCACAAGGGGAAGGGGTTTGGGGTTAGGGATAATAAATTTACACTATCATAAAAAATACGATTATATTGTTATGATTTCAGCAAACATAAACATTTTTTGACGGGTAAAACAGCCAAAATAAGCAAAACGGTTGAAAACTAATGTGTATGTTGAATACTTTGTTGAAAGTTTTTTGTGCATATCACACAAACTATCGTGAAATGTTTAAGGACTATTGAACAAAAAAGTGAAAAATAATCGCAGAAAAATTGACAAATTGAAAAATCTTTGTTGACGAACAAAGAACATTTGGATATACTATAGGTACAGAGCGGAGATACCGCATAACATCTCAATGCGGACAGCTCGACGGAAAGATAATACGATTTACGGAGGTAACCAATCATGTTTGTTAAAGAAGTAAGCGTTAAGAATCAGGTAGGTTTACACGCAAGACCCGCAACATTCTTCATCCAGAAGGCTAACGAGTACAAGTCATCGATCTGGGTTGAAAAGGAAGAAAGAAGAGTAAACGCAAAGAGCCTTCTCGGTATCCTTTCACTCGGCATTGTAGGCGGTACAACTATCAGAATCATTGCTGACGGCTCTGATGAGCAGCTTGCTGTTGACGGCCTTGTAAAGCTCGTTGAAAGCGGTTTTGCAGAATAATTCACACTCCCGACCAAGTAGTGTATATCGGGTAACTACCCGATGTGTAGACGTGTAGAAAAGTGTAGACGGACAGAATTACATTTATAAAGAAACAGCGGGGATTTTGCGTAAAAGCAGGTCACCCGCTGTATTTTTTTAACAGTCTTTACTGTTTAGATTTCAAAGGAAGCATTATATTGAAAAACAGGAAAAATCGCAGGACCGCATTTTATCACGGCTTTTAACGGCTGTGGCGTCAATAACGGCGTGCAGTGCCGATTATTCATATTGACGGCTACAGCGACATAGAAAACGCACGAAAGCATTCCTCGCTGTATTCAGCCGAAATCACGGTTACGGATAAGCAAACCGGTACGGTCACGCAGGAGCTGACATTCTGCTACGATAAAGAGCGATACCCTATCGTACAGCTATTTCGGCACAGACGGCAAGACAAAATATTATGAATATCACAACGGCTCGGAGTACAACTATTATTCCGACGGCGAATGGCATACTCTTGTGAGCGGCGATAAGGATTATGTATGCTACACGCAAAACAAGATGTCTATGACCGCAGAGGGCATGATATTCATAAAGCCCGAAAGCGCATGACAGGCTCGGAAGTAAAGAATACGGCAGACGCAAAGGTAATCACTATGCAGTACGATGTTTCAAAAGCTCAACAGCTCAATGGCTTCTCAACTCGGCCTTGTCGGTGACCTTGACAGCTTCAGCGTTGTGTATACAATTGATAAAGACGGATACTGTACCTCAATGGAACAGACCGGTACAGCCACAAAGGATGGTGTACAGAGCAAGGTGGATTATCTTATGACCGTCAGCCATATGAATGATATTGCCTCGGTAAGTAAGCCGCAGGTACAGGAAAGTGCGGATAAGTCAGACGCAGAGTAAATTATAAGCATCGCCCGTAGTATAAGGCTACGGGCGATGTTTGTAAGTTAAACTGATTATTATTAAAGCCACACTGTGAAATATATCGCCAACACCGCCGAAAACACTTTCAGTGCCGACAGGGTATTAATAATTTCGTGAGTGTATCTGTACAACTGCTCTAACATTGACTCTTCAAAAAAACGCCACTAACCTAAGATATATGTACTAACCTGCGGACGTGTAGCGTTAAGCGTCCCTGCATTAACAGGACATACAATGTTCCGGTAGTTTTACGAGTTCCGCCAACACCCCAGCGGGGTAGGGGTATGGGTAAGGAAAGAGGGATGCCAAGCTGAGCATTGCTTTAGCAATGCTCCCGCTCCTCACGTCGCTCAAGAGGAATAACTGATTTGGGAGAAAACCTAAGAGTATAGGGCTGAGTCTTGCTTACGCAAGCACTCGGACGTTTCGCTCTGCTTCACTGGGCTGTCAAGTCCAGCGGAGCTTTAGCGGAGTGCACGAGCCTTGCGTAAGCGAGGCTCAGACTTGTACCTAGATCCCTTTGGTTGTCTCCCTCTTTCATATTGACAAGTGTACCCATTCGAATAGCGAACCCGAGAAGTGCTGTCCGACAAAAAGAACTATCGGTAGCTTGCTATCATAGTCAGAAGCTGAATAATATAACAGAAGCTTTTATCTAGCCACAAGACTTTTTCATCTGCGCCCGTAGGCTTAGGCTACAGGCTTTTTGACACTTTCCCAATATAATCAAAAAAACGAAAATGTTGTGAAAATTTACAAAAATAGCGATTTGCGTTCTTTTTATGGTAAAATTTAAAAAATAAAATCATAATGGCGGTACTGTGTATATCTGTAAAGCAATCATATTTCACTGCCTTTGATTTAAGGCAATACCGCATAATTAACGGCTATCGCCTTTGCCGCACGCTAAGCTTGCATATTTCCCGTCATCTTACACAAATTTTGCTTGACAGGCGTAAGCCTGCCTACACTCAATTTATACAATCTGACGAAAAATCTGACTAAGCAATCGTATGACAATAATTATGCGGTATAGCCTTAAGTTATTTTAATTGCGTTGTCCCACTTTAACAGTTTACCATGTTGAACTATTACATACATATTGTAAAAGGAGGCGAATAAGGGTTGCAGTTAAACACCAACGGTCCAGAAATTTATAAATATAATAATCGGCTTTTCACGGGACTTTCCCTTTACGTAAATCGGGCGACATTCCGAGAAAACCCCTACCGCTTCTCTTTTAGAGCTGATAAATCCCCGATGATATTCCTCCCGATAACCGAAATGTTTACCGATGTATCACGGACGAGGAAAAGCGTTTTGAGGCGCATTGTCGTTTATGGTGAACGATGAATATCACTGGTTTTTCCTTTCGTGCAAAAAGGCGGTATATGCAGAGTACGGCAGGCCTGTGCGTTTTGAGGGAACGATGTGCGATGTATCGACCTACCTTGAAACAGCGGGTGACGACCCTTTGTATATAACGAATTCCGCCAAAAAAGCACAACATAAAGCTGTCCGACTTAAAAAAGGCGCTCCGCGTCTTGCCGATGTGCTTGATGTCGACTACCTTACAAGCATACAGCGTCCGTTCGCCGTGCCACAGCTTTATTCCGCCATATTTGACGAAAAAGGAAAGCTGATATGTGCGCCGAAAACAGCATAAATCCCTTTCTCCCAATGATTTTGCTATCAGAAAAAAGAATATCCGCATAAATCACCTTATCAGCGGAACGTGGATACTTGGAGCGAAACGCAGGAATTACTCGATGACCGACAACATTCAGCTGTGGGGAGCAGCAGCGCAGACGGTTCCGTGGCGGGCTGTTGATTGTAGTTCTTTCGGAGATGGACAATTCGCAGAACGCCAACAAGCTGCGCTCGGTCAGAATGTCGAGCAGATACTGCTGAATAATATCTACGCTATCATAATGCAGAGCAAAAGCGCAGATATTGCGTTAAACTCCGTTACAGAGCTTATAGGCGATTATTTCACCTTGACAGGATAACCATAATCGACCGTGATGATTTTACTCAGGAGCTGTTGCTGGTGCAAAGGATTACAAGTACCGCCACCTCCCTCTTGAAATAGACGGCGATACCGCACTTGACTGTGCCTCGATCCGTGATGATCTGAGCCTTTACGTCATCGGTTTTCGGATACGGACACCAACGACCTTGCAAAGTTTGGTATCAAGTCGTATGCTATATTCAAGCTGATAAATTCGGGCGCTTTTTTGACAGTCTTATAATGTTCAGACGATTGAAAAGGAACATAACTGGACACAAAGCGTGAGCGTAAACAGCTCCGCAACATTTCACAGATAATCTCCGCTTATGATGCGTAAAGGAAACGCAGGATAAGCTGGAGCGAGTCGCAGAAGCGTATGCGTCAGCTTGCCTTTTATGACGCTATCTACAATATTCGAACCGTTGCAAGGCTGAACAAGGATCTTGACAAGATAATGAAGCGTAATACAAAAAGGTTCGCTTATCGCTTTCAAGGTCACCAACACACGCACTCTGTCCGCAGTTTACGGTCACACCTATTCGGATATCTTTAACGCGCAGTATTGCTCTTCAGTATCTTAAGGACCTGCCCGTAAAGGACATTGGTGTATATTATTTCACAAATGCGATTTTTATGCTTAATCTTCCGGATTGTACCGACAATGAAGCTAAAAATCTTGTCGAAATGCTGATACACCGTTTTTCAAAAGCCGTGGAAATTCGGTGAGGATGAGCATTCAATCCATTGCAGTCTTGGCATAGCGTTCTATCCCGAAAACGGCGAGGATGCAGAGGAGCTTTGCAAGGCGGCAAGCACGGCAATGTACCGTGCAAGAGAATTCAAGCAGAACAGTTATGCCAACTTTCTATTCAGGCTCGCTTGAGCGTACAAGAATGTTTGCGGCAAGCCTTGAACAGCATATAAGAGAATGTATAAACGACGGTATGAGAGGCTTTTCACTGCGTTTTCAGCCGTCCTTCAGTGCGGTTGACGGCAGTATAATCGGCTGTGAGAGTTTTGTACGCTGGCACGACGATCAGTACGGCAACGCCTATTCTAACTCAACTTTGTTCCCTATGGCTGAAAATCTCGGCTTATCCCACGTCATAGACGGCTGGGTAATGGAACGTTCGTGCGAATTCTGCAAGGAGATACAGGACGCAGGCTTTGAGAATTTTACCGATCAGCGTAAATCTTACCAGGCGAACCGCAATCTGCCGAAATCGTAACGCAGGTACGTCACGCTCTTGAAGAAAGTGCACTCCCTCCGTCCTCTGATACTCGAAATTCTGTAAAGGCCAACATTTTCTACAGCGACAGCACCCATATCCTGCACGATCTGCGTAATCTCGGTGTAAATATTGCCATAGACAAATACGGCACTTTGGGATATTTCATTAAAGGTCCTCAAAAAACTCATACGTCAACCTTGGTGTGAATCTTCCGGCAAAGCTGTTTATGAATCACGAGGACGAATTTGACACTGAGCTTGTAAGCTCGGTCATCCATCTGCAAAATGCCGTGAGCTTACCGGCTATGCGATAAGGCATTGAGCAGCTTGATACAACATGCAGGATTTCCGATATTGACGTGAGAGAGGCTACTACTGTTCACGTCCGCTGTCGCTGTCGGAAGCAAAGACAGTATTTACCGAAAGCATAAGAATAAAGGGATGCTGAGCGTATCCTGCAGTTTCAGGTATGTTTTTCGCGTTATCCTCAGGCCGTTCAAAAATATATAGGTTTTTGACAGCTTTCTGAGGGGATGCTGAGTCCTGCCTGTTGCTTGCCGTAAGGCCGCAGGATATATTTTAATGTCACTTGTTGAAAAAGTCGAAGAATTGTTGATAATTCTCGGCTTTTTGTATTTAATTTGCAAATTTGATGTAAAGGACGCTTTTATTTGCAATTCGCTTGAAAAGAGCGCATTTTCGAGTATAATATACATTATCTGTAATTTATGTAAAATCGACTGCGGCTAAAACCGCATTTATATTAAAAGAACACAGCTTTATGAAACTTATTCTAAGCAAAATTAAGACCTATTTTCGGAAAACTTGATAAGCTGCTGCTTTGTTCATGTGTATGGGCATTGCTTTCTTTTTGCCGTATTTATCCAGTATACCCTTTATCGAAAACGATATAAAGCTCGGCAGTTACCGCAAGCCAGTATAAGACGCAGATTATTGCCTTTATCGCAGGAATTGTAATAGCGATGGTACTGGCGGCAATCAACTATAAATATCTGGCGAAGCTCTGGTTTATATACGTTCCGCTGGCAATGGGGCTGACATTACTGCTGTTCACACCTCTTGGAATACAGCGCGTGAAGGCGCAGACGATAT
>VOFK01000133.1_pt1 | contig 22310 bp, 25 predicted proteins | sample 5384121 | NCBI WGS metagenome assembly VOFK01 (sample SAMN12384730, study PRJNA508395) | human gut metagenome | isolation source: healthy gut J | host: Homo sapiens | reverse complement strand
TATTGTGCTTTCGTTCAGACCCGTATTGCTCACTTAGGAAGGATATAGCCACGGCACAGGGTACTGAAATCACTGCGGCGACGGGCACGTTCGCGTGTAGTCTTTGTCAGATACAGGAAGCAGCGGTGTCTGAGATACGGGCGTTCGTTGAAATGACGCTCATAGCTGCGGGACAGGAAACTTTCCGTCCCGTCTCCTTCGCTCCGGTAGTTTTCCTTGACGAACCAGTCCTGCTTGTACACGACAGAATAATTGGGAAGCACCTTCATGGCCTTTACCCAGGTACCGTGAATGGCTTCGTATTCCACCGCCGTCACCGTGTACAGTTCAGGCAGCTCGACTTCGAAGGCTACCGTAATGTCCGCATCCTTGCTTACGATGCAGTTGTTTTCCACGGCCAGAATCGGGAATCTGTCTTCCAGATCACAGGCCTTCAATACACTTCTCATTTCTTTCTCTTCTTTTGGTTAATGCTCTGAATATTCTGCGACGGGCTGACAGATAGCGCGGATGGCGTTTTCGGCCAGCATCTTCATCAGCCCGTGCTCACCGTAGCGGGCATTCATGCGGAAGGTCAGCCATACGCCAGGGTACCGGATACCGCTCCGAAAGACAGGCATACCAGCTGGCTGACACCGGCCATATACAGGACAACCACCACAAGAAAGACCGACATAAGGCCTCCGGCAAAAAAGAACAGGTACTGTGATTTCAAGCCCTTGAACTCAATCGGACGACCTGCTCCTTTGTTGATACGGTAATCCATGGCTTACAGGAAGAAGGAACGGAGAATGGTGGCGGCCACAATCAGGAAGATGCAGGCGAAGAACCAGCTTGCCGCAGTCTTGGACGTATCCGGGTCACCGCTGCTGAACTTGCCATACGTCTTGATACCGCCGACTAGACCGAGTACGGCTCCGATGGCATAACACAATTTGGTGGCCGGATCGAAATACGAAGTCATAAGGCTGGTAGCCTCATTGATGCCGGCAAGACCCTGTCCCTGTGCGAAGGCACCTGCCGCTGCCAGCACACACAATACTGAAAATAGGATTCTTCTCTTCATTGTCGAATCATTTTGGGGTTTGACATAAATGTTGAATTCGACTGCAAATATATAAGGCTTAAACCGCTGTGATACAACACCGTCATCAGGTGTCACCAGATGTCATCAGATGTCATTCAGGAAGCCTTACAGACATAAAAAAAGCATCCCGAAAAGATTTCCGGGATGCCTGAATATATCGGTGTCGATATATTTCCGCCACTCGTCAGACGGTTCATTCCCATCCTTCACTTTAAGTGGTCTGGGATTGCCGTCCTCGTCAAGATACCTTTCTATCAGTTCCTCTACAATCGCGGAATTCTCCATATTGGAAAGGAACACGTCAATCAGGCTGGTCTGCCTGATGGAGAACAGAACACGTGCTGCCTGCATGGCCTTCTCATGGTCGGCTTCATCCTGATGTGTCAGATATTCGCCGAGTACTTCCATGTCCTTGCTGGAGAGAACCGGTGAAACGGATTCCACTTCGGGAGACTCCGCGTCCAAGTCTTCCTGAACTTCCTGCAGGAGTTTCATCTTTTCCAGCTGAAGGTTACATTCCACGTCTTCCTGCTCCACATCCTCCTCTTCACCGATAAAATTCCTTTCAAGTGGCTGGCTCATGAAGGGAGCGGCAGTCTTTCCGGCATTCTCGTCCAAATAGACATAACGGGTACTTCCCATCACTTCTGCATCTGAAACCGCAGATTCCGTTCCGGCAGTTTCTTTCTTTTCCTTCTTCACGCAAGGTTTCCCATAAAGCAGTGTACAAACAGTTTCGATACGCCTTCTCCAGCCATACACGCTGTACAGCAAATAGCCTATACAGACAATCCGTACACAGAAGTATATCAGTCCTTCCATAAAGAATCCTTATAAAGAAAACATTCAAGTTCATTCTTCAGCAATTCTCCGTGGCGTTTCAAGTGTTCCTCCACGATATTGCTCACATAGACTGAAAACACTCATGCCGGGAGCCATAAACGGAATAAGGCGGCTTGCCTTGTCATACAGATAGCCACGGATACGTATCTGCCGACCGTTCCCGACGGGAACATCGTTCAGATAGACACGGCAGTATTCGGGAAAGCGGTTCGCTATTCCTGTTTTCTCTTTCAACTCCCTGACCTGTTCTTTCAGTGAGCAAATCCTGTTGGACAGCACATAAACACAAAACAGCAGAATGCCGCATACCAATACGGCAACAGTCAATACAATCCACATCATTTTCAGAATGTTTTTTGGGTTTTGCGGCGAAACAGCTCGCCAAGCTCTTCACTGTAAGTCTCAAGATGGTGTGCCAGCACATTGTCCAAAAAAGCGGGCACACTCATGTCATCACTCAGAAGGGGAAGGATACGCGCCAGCCTGCAATACATGTCATAGCTGATATAGGTCTGCTTTCGGTGTACGGACTTCTTTCTGTCCAGAAACAGTTCCTTGTACATTTCCACCTTCTCTTCCAGTCCGGGATCGGCGCGTATCATCTTGCGGGACTTTTCCTGTCCCTGTGTTTTTACTTCCGGCACATTTTTTTCCCTTTTCTGTGACAGGAAGAACATTCTCACCGACATCAGTTCCAGATTTGCCACAGGAAATGGATTCACTGGCCATCATGTCCTTCAAGGCATCCTCATCCACCTTGAAAATCTCTCTTTTTTTTGCCATAGCCATTATCCCGGAAATATGATACGTTCCATCTCCTGAACAAAAGCCTCAAGACGGCTGTCTTTCAGTAGTGATTCGGAAGGAGGAAGAAGGGTACAGCGGAAATGCTGCCTGGAAGAAGGTGTCATTTCCTTGTTGAAGCGTTCAAGATCCGGAAGTACGGTTTCAAAGACCTTCAAACCCATGCGGAGCACTATTGCATTATACATTACATACAGTTCCTTGGAAGTACGGCTGTCCATACGGTTCCAGAATAAACGTATATCCTTCAGGGGAGCTTCCGGATGCTGTCCGATAAAATCCTGAACGGTCGATACAAAGGAAAGGCTGCTCTGCATGACCATACGGTCCTTTACAATGGGAGTAAAGATAAAATCCATGTTCATGACGGACTCGAATACGCCACGGGAATTCACCGTTCCGGGAAGATCGAAGAATATCAGGTCATAGTCGCCTTCCAGTTTGCCGGGAATCTCTGCGGCTGCCTCCGGAGTAGAAGTGACAATCGGATAGGCCTTACGGGAACCGTCCTCAAACTGACGGCAGAAAAGTCGCTGATGATACTCACTTTTCTCAAGGTTCTTCAAATCCCTTCCCCTCAGTTTTTCCAGACTGAACTGGGGATAGTCACAGTCAACGACAGCAACTTTCAAACCTCTTACATAATTAAAATAACTGGCAAGAACCGCTGTTACCGTGGACTTGCCCACACCGCCTTTCTGATTGCTGAAGGCGACAAGAATCGGACGTTTGTTCATACCTCTTGTTTTTGGGGTTAATATTCACTTTTTTCTTTCACTAATCCAACAATGGCATTACGCTATTGTGATACCGGCATAACCGTTTAAGGACATGCTGCAATAATCCTGTACATATATACATTGTCATGTTATTGCAATATTATGTTGTTATGTTATTGTGTCATTATGTTATTGCAATACTATGTTGTTACGTTATTATGTCCTTATGTTATTGCAATGCTATATTGCCATGTTATTATGTCCTTATATTATTGCAATACCATGTTGTTATGTTATTATGTTATTGCAATATTGCACGCTTAAATCGCGTCAAAAATAAGGTCTTTCAAGCATACAGGTAATATGTAGCCAATACCATGACATCAGATGTCATCAGGCGTCATTATATGTCATACAATCCGCTATTTTACAAGTGTTTACACGGTCATAATTTTGCAAAGTCAGAACCGATGAACGGCTTGGAACATCTTCCGACGGACAGCAGCACGCCGCTCACGTCGCGCAGCAATCCGCCGGAGGTGGATTCTCTGTTCAAACGAACAGAGCAAGTTGTGTTTTTGTACGACAGAAATTATTCTGCCATACAAAAACCAACTTGCCCTCCCTAACGGTCGGGGGATTTTCCTCCAAAGTCGGAAAATCTGACGGAGAAAGCAAAACAACCCAAAAGCAGAAAAGCATGGAGAAAAAACAGACAAGAAGGACAGGCAGAAAACCGAAAACTGATCCGGCGGACTACAAGTACAATTTCCGTCTGAACGCACAGGAGAAAAGCAGATTTGAGAAACTGTTTCTGGAATCCGGAGCAAGGGACAGGACAATCTTTATCAAGAAATCAATCTTTTCAGAACAACTGAAGGTAATCAAGGTGGACAAGGTTTCCATGGACTATTACATCCGGCTCGGGGAATTTTACAGACAATTCCAGGCAATAGGCAACAATTACAATCAGGTCGTAAGGGCCGTACAGAAAAACTTCGGGGACAAAAGGGCGATGTCCCTGCTTTACAAACTTGAAAAGGCTACCCTGGAACTGATACTGCTCAACAGGCAGATTATGGCCTTAACCAAAGAATATGAACAGAAATGGTTGCAAAGATAAGTCACGGGACAAGCCTTTACGGAGCACTGTCCTATAACCATGAAAAGGTATTTCAAGGGACGGCGGAAATCCTGTCAGGACACCGGATGATTTCCGACCGCCCGGGACTGCCGAGCGAGGACATGCGTCTGGCTCTCCTTTCATTTGAGAACCATATGACGGCAAACAGGAGGACGGACAAGCCGGTCCTGCATATCGCCCTCAGCCCGGCACCGGAAGACAGGCTGGACAATGACAGGCTGGCGGAACTGGCAGAGAAATACATGCAGAAAATGGGTTATGGTGACCAGCCGTTCATCGTGTACAGACATGGCGATACCTGCAACACGCACGTACATATCGTAAGTGTATGCATTGACGATGAAGGAAGGAAAATCAATGACTCCTATGAACACCGCCGTTCCATGACAGCCTGCCGGGAACTGGAACAGGAATTCGGACTGCGTAACAGTGCGGATACGGAAAGACGGAATCCGAAAGCGGAACTGAAAAAGGTGGATGCCTTACAGGGGGATATACGCCATCAGATAGGAAACACACTGAAGACCGTTCTGGAGAGCTACCGTTTCCAGACTTTCGGAGAGTATTCCGCGCTGCTTTCCACACTGAACATTGAAGCCCTACAGGTTCGGGGCGATTACATGGGAACACCCTATACGGGTATCATCTATTCGGCTACAGATGATAGTGGGAAAGTGGTCAGCCCTCCAATAAAAAGTGCAAGGTTCGGCAAGCGTTTCGGAAATACGGGACTGTCCGAACGTATGTTACGGCATACACAGGACTTCAAGGAAGGCAGATGGTCGCCGGTCATATCCGGCAAGGTAGTATGGGCAATGCGTAACGCAAAATCGGAACAGGAATTCAGGGAACTGCTGAAACAGGAGCACATTGATGTGGTATTCCGAAGGAACGATACCGGACGTATCTATGGCGTCACATTCATAGACCATGAACGGCGTGAGGCGTTCAACGGTTCACGTATGGGAAAAAGGAGTTTTCCGCCAACGTATTCAACGGCCTTGTCAACTGGTGGGAAGAAATACCCTGGCAGGACAGACAACAGTCCGGTCCGGAGGAACTTTGGAAACGGTACGGTCACCGTATGGAAGAAAACAGTGCGCTTGAACAGGCGGCAGGCATCTTCTCCTTTGAGGCAAATCCGGCAATCGATTACGAGGAAGAAGCGTTCCGTCGCCGCATGAAACGGAAAAAGAAACCGCAGAAGCGCAAATCACGCGGTATCTGATCAATCAAAAATGAGTCAACAACAGGGAGAACAACGGATTCTCCCACAATCATCTACATCATTATGCAACAGGAAGACGATTTGAGAGCTCTTGCCAAGATTATGGAATTCGGCAGGGCAGTCAGTATTTTTATTCTGGTAGTCCACGTTTATGTGTACTGCTATCCCAGTATGAGTGCCTGGCATCTGAATCTGGATGTCATAGACCGGATACTGATGAATTTTGACAGGACAACCGGTATATTCGGCTGTATTCTTTGGACAAAACTGATGGCAGTTCTTCTGCTGGCCATATCCTGTATGGGTACCATCGGAGTCAAGGGTGAGAAGATTACATGGCAGCGTATATGGGCGGTACTTACTGCCGGAGCGGTTCTGTTTTTCATGGACTGGTGGCTGCTTGACCTGCCTTTTCCGCACGAAGCGGTCACGGCCCTGTATGTGGTGACACTCGCAGCCGGTTATCTATGCCTGCTCATGGCGGGACTGTGGATCAGCAGGCTTTACAGGCATAATCTGATGGAGGACGTGTTCAATATGGAAAACGAATCCTTCATGCAGGAAACAAGACTGATGGAGAATGAATATTCGGTCAACCTGCCCACCAGATTCCAGTATGGCGGCAAGCTCAACGACGGCTGGATCAACGTGGTCAATCCTTTCCGTGCGACCATCGTATTGGGAACACCGGGTTCCGGTAAATCCTATGCAGTGGTGAATAGCTACATCAAACAGATGATTTCCAAAGGTTTCAGTGTCTATATCTATGATTATAAATTCGATGATCTTTCTACCATTGCCTACAATACCTTGTTACACAATATGGACAAATACAAGGTAAAGCCACATTTTTATGTTATCAATTTCGATGATCCGCACCGTTCACACCGCTGCAACCCTATTAATCCGGAGTTCATGACGGACATTTCTGACGCATACGAAGCAAGCTATACCATTATGTTAAATTTGAATAAGACCTGGATCGAGAAACAGGGGGACTTCTTTGTAGAATCCCCGATTATCCTGCTAGCAGCTATAATCTGGTATTTGAAAATATACAAAAACGGTATCTATTGCAGCTTCCCTCATGCCGTGGAACTGCTGAACAAACCTTACTCTGATTTGTTTACCATATTGACTTCCTATCCGGAACTGGAGAACTACCTTTCTCCTTTCATGGATGCCTGGAAAGGCGGGGCACAGGATCAGTTGCAAGGTCAGATAGCTTCAGCAAAAATTCCGCTTACCAGAATGATTTCTCCACAGCTGTACTGGGTCATGACTGGCAATGATTTTTCTTTGGACATCAATAATCCGAAAGAGCCTAAAATCCTTTGTGTGGGTAATAATCCAGATCGACAGAACATCTATTCCGCTGCGCTCGGACTGTATAATTCCAGAATCGTCAAACTGATAAACAAGAAAGGGCAGCTTAAAAGCACGGTCATTATAGATGAGCTTCCAACCATCTATTTCCGCGGATTGGACAACCTGATTGCAACGGCACGTTCCAATAAAGTGGCTGTCTGTCTGGGGTTTCAGGACTTCAGCCAGCTTAACCGAGATTACGGCGAAAAGGAGAGCAAGGTGATTCAAAATACGGTCGGCAACATATTCAGCGGTCAGGTGGTCGGCGAAACGGCCAAGACACTTTCCGAACGCTTTGGAAAAATCCTTCAGAAACGACAGTCCATATCCATCAACCGTCAGGATGTTTCCACATCCATCAATACCCAACTGGACTCACTGATTCCTGCATCCAAGATTTCCAATCTTTCACAAGGTACGTTTGTCGGTTCCGTATCGGACAATTTCGGTGAGAAAATCGACCAGAAGATTTTTCATGCAGAAATTATCGTAGACCATGCCAAAGTAAGTGCTGAAGAAAAGGCTTACAAAAAAATTCCGGTTATCAACACATTCAAGGACAGTGAAGGGAATGACATCATGCTCCAGCAGATACAGCGTAATTATGACCAGATAAAGGCGGACGCCCAGGCTATCATCAACGAAGAAATGGAACGTATCAAGAACGATCCGAAACTATGTGAACGGCTGGGTATAGAAAGTGTAGCAGAGGAGAAAAGAAAAGCAGAATAGATGCATAATGACAAATAAATCCTGAATCGGTTTGATTTTCAGGGAACATTCCTTATCTTTAAACTTAAAATAGAACATAACGACGGATTACGGGATGTTTTCCGTTGATTATATACATAAGTCGCAAGATACCCTAAACAGAAATCTAGTAAATGTTATTCTATAAATGATTAATCATTTATATATCAATGCAATATCATTTTATTCCACTTGCAAAGGAAACAAAATAGGAACAAAATCAATAATTTAAGCGATTCTCCGTTTTTCGCATTTCACTTAGTTTCATCCCTTTTGCACTTGGTCGTACTAAAAGTGTTTTTCAAGCCATTTTTCCCGACGGTTTCAATGTGAATGATGCGGAAAAAACAACGTTCCGGACAATGAGTAGGGGCATGGCTCAGGCTGACGGCCGGAGTGTTTATGGCGTTTGTGGTCTCCTCCGCTTTTGCCCAAGGAAAGGGGGAAGTGCCGGATTCGCTGTTTGACAAGGCCGTGGAATTCATCAAACGGGCGGAAGGCTGACATCGGGGACAGATGCCTTACATAGGTTACGGGCACCGTTATCCTAACCTTGATATTATCCTAACTTTATATTGCAAATGATTGAAATATAGCATATAAATAATTTCATAGTTGTGATATTTTTTTCTATACCTTTATAGTAGTTGAGCACCAACACTCAACTACTATAATTATGGATACATTTCTATAAAGCATTTGGTAATATTGCCTGTTTTTATTATATTTGCATTTGATTTTAATTAAATAAAGATGAATGTAAGACCTCTTAATCGGCTTAAAGTGGTTCTTGTGGAGAAACAGAGAACAAGCAAATGGCTGGCAGAACAATTGGGCGTATCAACTGTTACAGTAAGTAAATGGTGTACCAATATGCATCAGCCGGACTTACAGACGCTAGCTAAAATTGCCGATTTGCTAGGATGTGAAAAACGAGAACTTATCACAGAATAGATATGCCTAAAAGTAAAATACATAAACGACGCGGGAAATTACCTTCAATAGAGGTGGTTGACCTATTTTGCGGAATAGGCGGACTAAGCTATGGAATGAAGTCAAAAGGTCTCAAGATAAAAGCCGGTTTCGATTTGGATTGGACTTGTTTGTATGCATATGAAACCAATAACGAAGCAAAGTTTATTTTCAAGGACATTAGGACAGTTCAAAAAGAGGACATAATACCCTTCTATTCCAAGAAATCAATAAAAGTTTTGGCTGGTTGCGCTCCTTGTCAGCCTTTTTCGTCATACGCATTTAAAAACAAGAATAAAGATAAAAAAAAATACAACCTTCTTTATGAATTTGGACGTCTTGTTAAAGATGTGCAACCAGACATCGTTACAATGGAGAATGTTCCGGCTATAGCTTCATTTAAACTTCAATCAGTATTAGGAGACTTTGTTAATACACTTGAGGCAGAAGGATATTATGTCTCCTATCATGTGGTTTATTGTCCCGATTATGGCATACCACAGACACGTAGGCGATTAGTATTGCTAGCCTCGAAATTAGGTGAGATTGAATTGATTTCTCCAACACATCAAAAAGATAATTACGTGACTGTTGGCGATGTAATCAGTAACCTTCCCCCTCTTCAAGCTGGTGAAGAATGTCCTACAGACAAGTTGCATCGCTGCCGGGCCTTGTCTGCATTGAATATGAGAAGAATTGAGGCTACGCCATATGGTGGAAGCTGGAGAGATTGGCCAGAGGAACTTATGTTAAATTGCCATAAGAAAGAAGGTGGTAAGAGTTTTGGTAGTGTTTATGGGCGCATGACTTGGGAAGAGCCTGCTCCAACGATGACCACACTTTGTACAGGTATAGGTAACGGGCGTTTCGGACATCCTGTTCAGAACAGGGCTATTTCAGCACGTGAAGCTGCATTGTTCCAGACTTTTCCGATAAAATATAAATTCTTTCCTAATGAGCAAGAAGTATCTTTAGTTAAAGCTTCACGTTATATAGGAAATGCTGTTCCCCCAAAATTAGGCGAGGTAATTGCAGAGAGTATAAAAAAACATATTAGAACCCACAAATAATATGGACGATAATCATAAACTAAAATGGCGATTTGACGTCAGTACATTCCGGTTAATCGGACGCGATTTGATAACAGATCGAGTTACTGCTTTGTTCGAATTGGTAAAAAACTGTTACGATGCAAATGCCCAAAATGTAAATGTCATTTTTGAAAATGTTGGAGCCGGGAAAAAACAGGCAGTTATTCGAGTAGAAGATGACGGATATGGAATGTCGTTTGAAGATATTCGGGACAAATGGATGGTTATTGGAACTTCAAGTAAACGCGCTCGTCCATATTCACCTAAACCCTTCAATAGAAAATGTGTTGGAGAAAAAGGTATAGGACGTTTTGCTGTAGATAAGCTAGGAGATAAGGTTTCCGTTATCACTAAAAAGGAAGGGGAAGAAAAGTGGCTAAAGGTAGATATTGACTGGACTGCTTATTACACTGAAACCGAAAAAGAGGCAGATATTCGTCTATTTACCGATATGGAGAATGTCTATACGTATAATGATGCTGAAAATCCAGATGTATCAGGAACGAAATTGATAATTACTTCCATCAGAGAGCCTTGGACTAAGAAAGAAATTGAGCATTTAATGCGTGAAATTTCAAAAATTGTCTCACCATTTGCAAATTTGAGTTACCCATTCAAAGTGCGAGTAATTGCACCTGAATTTGATATAGACCAAGAGTCTATTAGAACGTTGGATGACTTTAATAATGCGACCATTTCTCTGAGTATAGACTTTGACGAGACTAAAAAGCTTCAGCAAAGTATTTTCTACGATAAGGAAAAGAGTACTTTTAATTATCATCTTATCCCACTTAAACCTTTTGGAGGAATAAGGATGAAGATTTTCTTCTTTGACGAGCCAGCTCGTAGAAACTACCGAAAAGCCTTTCCTAATGACCCTATAGATGGATTTAAGGTCTATCGTGATGGTATCATTGCCACGCCTTTTGCAGAAACTAACGAAATTCAAGATTTGAAACGTGACATTTTAGGAATTGATAAAAGAGTATATCAAGATATATTTAATAGAATAAGCACACGTGAGTTTTTGGGGGTCATTGACATCACCAAAAATGGAAATCCTCAAATAATAGATGCGACCAATCGCCAAGACTTTGTGGACAATGACGAGTATCGAGAGATGAAGAAATTTATCATCACTCAACTTAATGCTCTTCAAGATTACAAGGTGGAAATGCGTCAAGCAAAACGAGACAATGCTCAGGAGGGTCTAAAAGCTGCATCAGATGATATCAATTCTTTAGTAGAAGCCTTTAATGATATAGTCGCCCAAAAACCAGAATTAAAGCTGACTGTAGAACCTCTTATCAAACAAGTACGTAAGACAGGCCGTAGTGTAAAGACTGCTATTAGCGAACAAAAAAAAGCTTTAGAGGATTTTACTCGTAAGGAGAACATCTATATGAGTATTATGTCCCTACAACAGTTTGCAATTAATATCACTCATGCTGTCCGTACCACACTTAACCAAATACGCGATAGGGTGGAGTTCTTCTATAGATATTATCCCGATCCCGAGGAGGAAGATTTATTCATACTCTATTCTAAAGAGATGTATGAACGCTTCAAAGTACTCAACCGTGTGATTAACTATATGCTTAGCTATTCACAATCGAACTTGACTCCTGAGGAAGTTGATTTAAAAAACACGTTCGAGGAAATACTGGGTGAATACGATGATGTCTTCTCACGTGAAGGAATATCCTTACAGACAGATTTTCCCGATAAGCTGGTTCTGAACGCGAACCGACAATTTTTTAGGGATATTCTGCAGAACCTAATAGACAATTCCGTGAAAGCAATGGCTAAATCAGAACAGAAAGTGATTCGTTGCTCTTACGAGGTTCAAAACGATATGTTGGAGATCCTTGTTTCAGACACAGGCATAGGTATTCCCCAAGAAGACAATGAACAAATCTTTTGCTTTGTACTATACAACAACCGAGTTGCAAGGAGGTGCTGGCGTTGGATTGTATATTGTAAAAACTCGTGTTCAGTCTCTTGGAGGCTCTGTAGCCGTCGTTGACAGTGAATTTGGCGAGATAGGGACGACAATAAAAATAACAATACCTTTTAAAAAGTAAACAATTATGGATTTTAAAATAGTTTTTATTGACGACAACATGTCGGAGAAAGAGCCGTTTGTTCAGAATATAAGAAAGCATTACAAAGATGCCGATTGTAACCATGTTTTCCAAAAATCCAGATAAAGGACTGGAATTCGTTTTGGAGAATTTGAATAGCAAAATGCTAGTATTCATTGACTGGAATTTCAGCGGTCACCACAAAAAGGGCATTGACTTGTTGAAGGAGATCCGTAAAAAGACGTCCTTGCTTTTATATTGTGATAATGTCGGCTAACCAGTTAAGGACTGATATTCCTTTGGATTCCATCATTGAAATGATGAACGAGGAGAATTTCTTCTATTTGGACAGGAGTAATGATGATTTTGAATCCGTCATCTCCATCATTGACAGAGTTCGTTCTCAGTGGAGCACAAAATTTGATTGCGTCCTTGAACAATGGCTTCTCCGTCATCCAGAGGATAACGATAGAGAAGCTTTTAGTGAAGTCTCTACAGGCACAACATTCACTTGGGCTGACATCCTTGTTGAGTTGAGACAACAAACACCCATAGGTAAATCTTTTGAGCAAAAACTTAATGAATATTATATCTATCAATTAAATCGTTCTAAAAAATAAATATGGATAAGGTATTGATAGCATATAATAATGATTCTACTACCATACTTCATGACTTCTTAGAATCATGTGCGGACGAGGCGAAGCAAATCTGTGCTGATAATGGCATTGAATACTCTTCTGTTTACCCTCCAAATTTGAGTGAACAGAATGTTATTGGTGCCATGCCTGAACACCAGTTTTGTTTTTTTGCTGGTCATGGTGATGCCAATGGAATTTACAATGAGGATGAAGACGCTGTTGTCTCAATACATACAACCAACTACAATTTCAAGAACAAAGGTCTTTATAGTATTGCTTGTTCTTGCGCTCAAAAGCTTCATCCACATTTAAAGGCTCATGATTTACGATTTTTTGTCGGTTATAACAACACGTTTAATGTAAGAGGTGAACATGAACCTTTTATAAATAGTGCCATAGCAGGTTTAAAAAGTTTTTTGAATGGAGATACGTTAAAAGTTGCGAAAGAAAAAATGATTACTACATATGACACTCAAATAGCTGCATTGGATATAACTGATCCGATGGCTGCTGTTGAATTGGTGCACAATAAAGAGGCTTTAGTTTTTGACGGCAATGATGATTTATTGTTTTCCGACTTACAATAAGTATGTAAACGAATTATTATATAAAAATATATTAATACGTTAATTATTAAATATATAATTACATGGAGCTTGCATTGTATTTGATAGAATGAAACATACTCTTCACTCTATTTTATTCCTCTATTCTTTTATGCGACTGAAGTATAAGGCTTCAGTCGCATATTTGACAAATTATTGTTACACTTAAATTATTTCTTTAGCCCTACATATTCCAAAAAGAGATTGTCCTTTGGGAAGTTTCTTCCATTTCTTTTCAAGTTTTAGAGTTGATTTACTTTCCAAAGTGGCCAAAGCCTTATTCTTTTGTTCAACAGAAACAAAGATATACCGCATAGTGGTTCTTATATCCGCGTGTCCCATTAGCCTTTGTATAGCAATAATATTCAGTCCTTGTTCTAGCCAATGACTGGCACGTGCATGTCTAAGACTATGGCAATGAAGATTGCGGGGTACACATTTGTCTATCTCATTTGCTTTAGCCGCATACATCTTCAAACGTTTGTTGATGGCCTCCTGGGATATTTTTTTCTTCTCTCCATTATAAAAGGAATAGAATAAATAACTATGAGAAGCAAAATCATTGTTATGGAATACCTCTATATACCGTAAAAGAATTTTAGTCACATCCTTCAATATGGGAGGCGTCCTGCATTTATACCCTTTGCCTATAATCGTCAAATAATTCGGATTAGGATACTCATGAAGATGTAAATCACATATTTTAACGGATAGAATCTCGTCTATGCGTGCGCCTATGCTATATATAAGATAAAAGATTGCCAAGTCTCTTTTTCCTGTTCGAGTATCTGTTCTAATGGTACTAAAAAGGGATTTGATAGCCTTTTGTGTAATTTCCTCATGAATCACTTTAACCGTACGCATAGGCTTTATTTCTTTTGAAGATATATATACGGCATTAAATCTTATATCTTTTATGCTTAAAAATTTAATGAAGCTTTTTACACCAGACAAACGGTCATTGCATGTTGAATTACTGCACTTTCGGGTTTTCTTTAACCATAGTAACCAGTCATTAAGATTGCTTTTGGAATAAGATTCTGCCGAAAGAGTGTTGGGAGTGACTTTTTTTTCTTCTTGTAAGAACTGCATATATTGCGATAAAGCCGTAAAATAAGAACGTTGTGTATGGCTACTACATCCTCTTGCGATAGGAAGATAACTTGTAAACCATTCATTTACGGCTTGGGATATAACGATTGATTCAGATTTAAGTTTCATCATTGTAAAAATCTTCAAGATTAGGTAAAATGTCATGTAGATAAGAACCAGAAAGTGTCTCCAACATATCAGGAAACATTGGTGCCAATTGATAGTAATAGCAAGTACTTTGCAGAGTTTTATGCCCCATGCTGCGTCCCAGAACGAGAAGTTTATCAAACCATTCTGTGCCATCATAATTCCAACTGTTTATATTTTTGACTGCATAATTGGAACGAAAATCGTATGGACGAGCGTCCGTCTTTGATATTCTTCGCCATATTTCACTGAATGCATATCCTTGCCATTTTATATCGTGATACTTGCCATCCGAAGTAGGAAAAAATACTTTTCTCTTCGGTAATAACTTTTCTACAGCATGGTCGTATCGCTTGAGAAGTTCCCAAATTGAAAGGTGTAGGGCTACTCTATGTTGTGCCCATCCTTTGGTATGCCTGATATTAATTATGCCATTTTTAAGATCAACGTCTTCACAGTCAAGTAAACGTGCTTCATTGGTACGCATACCTGTACTAAGCAGTAGTCTGAAGAATACAGGTATTTGCATACTTCTCAGCTTAAAATCGAAATCTGAGATATTAACAGGCTTGCGAAGCAATATGGTCGCATTAAAAAAATTGGCAAGTTCGTCTTCTGTGAAAATATGGGGTATGCGTGGTTTGTTTCCACCTCTCGGCAAAGAAGGGGGAACGCTCACTTTAGTCCAATGATGCCTGATTGCATACCTCAAAAATTGAGATACGGGAAGCACTCTTGTATTTCTTGATTTACATTTCTCAAAAGGTCTTCTGTCACACCAGGAATTAACGATATCTTCGGTCAGTTCTTTAGCTTCAGGATGAACTCGGGCACAAAAGTTATTGAAACGGATGAGATTCTTATGCGTAGTGTCACATATCCTTGGAGCAAGTGTTTTCAAGTAGAGAATATATTTTTCAAGCATTTCAGAAACAACAGAATTCTGAATGGGCATTTCTGTCATAGGTATTCCCTTTCTTTGTTTCCTTACTTCGGGTAATAACAATGGTAAAGGTATATTCGTATATCGTTGTTTGTTAGAGTATGCAATAAAATTCCGTAATTCCGCAATTCGATGGTTGGCAGAGTTAATGCTTTCGGTTGGATGCTTTATGCACCATTCATCTATCAAGTCCTTTGATAAATAATTGCATCCTCTTTTTGCGCAAAAAAGAAATGAATGTCTTTAAGCGGCTAAATCTGTAAGACTTCCCATCGTTTCTTAATTCGTTCCGGTATTTTCGATAAAGGAACTCAAGCTTAATTAAGTCAATCATACGTCAAACACCTCCTCTCTGACAGGATATTTCGAAATGTCAATGCCGCATTCACGTAAATGTACAATATCAGCATCTATGTATGGATTGAGCGACTCCGGAGAAATATGTCCCATTATTTCGCTGATATAACGAGGAGTAACTCCATTTCTTAAAAGTTTGGTGGCCAGATAACGACGAAAAAGCCTGATTCCATTTTGGCACTCTCCTTTTCTAATCCCAAGTTTATTAAAGAAACGTCGGGCAATTTTCCCAATAACACCCGGGCTTATCGGTTTTTCCGGATCATACAGGTGCGTGAATAATCTCTGAATATTCACTTCTTTCGGCCTTTCCTTTTTTAGGTATTCCATTACTACATTTCCTACAACAGCTCTTAATGGAAGAACTAACTTCTGATGTGTTTTGGACTGTTCAAGAGTGATAAGATCACGCTCGAAATCAATAGTGTCGACTGTCATTTTTGCGATGTCACTACCACGCAGACCTGTATACATGGCAATAGAAATGACAGCTTTATCACGAAGTGTGAGATTGGAATTGTCATTTTCCAATGTAGAAGCTATTATAGCAGTCTCATCATCAGACAAGATTGCAAAATTCTTTCGTATATTTTTCAATGGAGGCATTATATCGCAAAGGTATTTACATTCTTTTTGGCAAAGTAGCCCTTTAGAAGAACGTAGTACTCTTATAATACTTTTTTGGCAAGTATATCCCCGAAGTTGTCTTCCTCTATCATAAAAATAAGAAAGAATTAAAGGCTCTGTTACATCTGCCAAGGTATATGCGCCTTTGCATATAAGCGAAAAATGCAGCCGCATAATTAGATTCCACTATTATTGAACTTGATGCTTTCCCTGTTTGCAGTGATACCTCTTTGTAATGCTCTATTATGGTTTTGAATAGACCTTCTAATTGATTCATTGAACTTTTTTGTTGTAGAGTAGGTATAAAGGCAAAGCGATTAGGCAAATGACCATATTCATCAAATGCCTCAATCCTTCGTATAGAGAGCCGATAATACTTTGAGCGTTCATCGCCTTTACTTATACCTTTTCTTTTTAGAAGCTTTTCATAAAAATCGCCATAAGACGCATAGTTACCTTCTTGTTCAAAAAGTTCTTTAAGTCTCACTTGAACTCCACCAATAGAGACCTTTCCATATCCCTGCTGTTTCATATAATCAAGCAAAACGGGATACTCTTGTTTTAATTTTCTTATATCCATAATTACGGTAGTTGAGCGTAAGTGCTCAACTACCGTAAAAGGTATAGAAAAATATCACAACTATGAAATTATTTATATGCTATATTTCAATCATTTGCAATGTAAAGTTAGGATAATATCAAGGTTAGGATAACGGTGTTTATCCGAATTTTCGGATAAACACCGCTTGCTTCCGGGGAGACATTGACCGAGAACCTGAGCAAGGCACAGGCCGATTCGCTGCTGAGGAGTGACCTTAGGAAGTGTTGTGATGCGTTCCGGGAGTTTGACAATGATGCATTGCTTTTGGGCGTTTTGAGCTATAATGTGGGCATTTTCAGATTGAAGGGCCATGGCAGGATACTGAAAAGCCGGTTGATACGGAAGCTGGAAAAAGGGGAGCGTGACATCTATGAGGAGTATGTTTCCTTTAGGTGCTATAAGGGGAAAGTAATTCCGAGCATAGAGAGGAGAAGGAAAGCTGAGTTTGCGCTTTTCTATATACCTTAGATTATAAAAAAGCCGTGAACAACGATGGGAAGATCGATGTTCACGTTTTTTTTACTGCAATTTTTACTCATTTTCAGAGACAGTAATTCAAACTGTGTCAATTCCTAACAAGTAAAATTATTTACAATTTTACTTTCGGATAAATATCTGAAAATCAGATATATTTAAAATAATGTTAGACTAAAGAAAAGACAAATTAAAGGATTGACACAGTTCTATTTACGTTCCCCATTTTCAAATCAGTATATACGACTGGTTATTCCAATTTGTGCTTTAGATTGAAATGATAATGTCTTGTGGTATTCCCGTATAATATGCTATTTTTTCCACTGGTATATTATCTTCCTTCATTTTTATTATTATATCAATGGTTTCTCTGGTAAGAGAAGATGGTATAGGAGTGAACAGAATATCTGACAGTTTATTTATGGCTTTAATAACTCTTTGCCTGTCTGATTCCACTTTTAAATTTATATCACTGAAAGTAGAAAGTTCATCATGCAAAAATGAGATAGTATATTCCGCCTATTATCAGTGCGGATATGGTTACAATGTCAATATCCGTATCTGAGAACAGTCTTGAATATTTTTTGGCATAGAGGCAATGTATGTAGTTCTCGTAACCGGGCGGTACGCTGACTGGTTTCATTATTATTAGCCAGTTCCCATTTCAGAAGCTCTTGCATTGCTTTGTTCTCCGATAAAGAATGGAACAATCCTGTCAGAATGTTCGTGTACAATTCTTTATCATTGCTTGATTGTTTCTGGGACTTTATGATATCATTGAACCAGTAATCGTATTTTTTGACATACTCATCAATAAACTTGTTCAAATCCTCATATCTATGGTAGAATTGGACAGGTTCGATTTCTGCCAGATGTATGATACCGGTAACTGTCAATTTTGAAAATCCATCATTTTCAATCAATTGATTTGCCGCATCAAGTATACTTTCTTCTATGTCCTTTGCACTTCTTCGCTTTCTCCTTTCTTTCATTATTCCTTTTTTATTTTTATATCTTTATTTATATCATTAAGAGCGTTGATTAAAGCATCCAACTGTTCATGTTCATGCGTGGCAAGAACACTGATCCTTAATCTGGCCTCTTTGGTTCTTACTGCCGGATATACAATTCCAATTGTAAAGATACCTTTTTCCTGTAACATTTTAGCTATTTCATAAACTTTTTTATTATCTCTTATCATAATGGGGAAAATAGGTGACACGGATTTGCCTATGTCAAACCCTTCGGTTGTCAGCCGGCTCCTAAGGTAATCGGTATTTTCCCAAAGTCTGGCTCTTATTGCCGGTTCTTTCTTTATTATTTCCAAAGCTTTCAAAATGGATGCGGTTACTTGTGGTGTAGGGGCTGCCGAGAAGACATTGCTGTCCGCATAAAATTTCAGGTATTGTATTATCTTTTTTGAGGCGGCAGCAAATCCTCCTACACAACCAAATGATTTGCTGAATGTTCCGGTGATGATATCCACTTGCCCTAAACAATTGAAATGTTCTGCCGTTCCCTTACCGTTGGCTCCCATTACACCTATTCCGTGTGCATCATCCAGCATCAACATAGCTTCATGGGTTTTGCAAAGAGAAATTATTTCGGGAAGCAAGGACAAATCCCCATCTTGTGAATATACCCCATCTATTATTACAAGCCTGGTCTGATATTGGTCTTTGGTTTCTTTCAGCGTTTTCTCTAAATATTCCAAATCATTGTGCCCTATCCGCTTTACATTTGTCCCTTTTAATCCTGCCATTGCGCTTGTATGGATATAAGGATCCACTAACGCAATGTCATTTTGACCTAATAAGGCTCTTAATATCCCTGCATTTGCTCCGAAACCGGAAGAAAACAGTATTGCGTCCTCCTGCCCTACAAAAGATGCGATTTCTTGTTCCAATTGTTGATGTATATCGAGATATCCACCTATAACCTGTGCGGCACAAGCACCTGTTCCATATTTAATAATAGCGTCTATTCCAGCCTGTTTAGTTTCCTCTCGTTGTGACATTCCCAAATAGTCATTGGAGATAAATGCAGTGACAGGTCGGTCAAAGCCTTCAATGGTCATTGTTGATCCGACTCCTGTCTGGGAAGTTATCCAATAGCTTTTGCAACCAAATTCATTTAATTGATTGATGTACTGCTGGAAGTCGTCAGCTCTCTCGATAGCGTTCTTCTTTAAAGAAAGTTCAAAGTCTTTTAATGAGTAATAAATATTTTCCATATTAATATAATTTAGATTGTATAGTACAAATATATATATTATTTATGTTTATCAACACATAATGGCAAAAAATATCTAAGAATGCTATTTTATATACAATCAATATTGTATATTTGCATCCGTACTAGTACTATATAACAAAATGTTCATTAAATTTTTAGAAAATGAAAAAAGTATTGATAATTAAAGGATTTATAGCTGCTTCAATAATTGCAGTTCTAGGGCAATTGACTTCATGTCAAAATGAGGATGGTTTTACTCAAGAAAGTACTGTATTCTCATAAAGTATTATTGGTGAAATCCATAGACTAGTTGCAGAACAGATAGGGGTAAACATTTCCACCATTCTTATAAAAAGGCAGATAATAGTTTATACCAGATTCGGTTTATTCATTGAATCGGAACTAATGTAGAAACATATATGAAGTTATTTCTCATTGGTTTATAATGACCGCTTGGGATGGTTACTGTACTAATATATAAGGATTAACTTCTTACTTCAAATCTTTACAATATTGATATTACATATTCACTCTAATTTCAAGAACCAAATTAAAAAACATTTTTATGAAAAAACTTTTTCATTCTTTATGGGGCGTAAGCCGATTATTAGTAGGGGGAATGACCGTAGCTCTTTACCTCTTGCACACAAGGTTCAGGACTTTTAGATGATTTCTCAGAAGCATCAGAAAGTTCGGTTTTATCAAGATCCATTTCTGTTGCTGATTCTGTAAGTCTGTTTTCTAATGCAGATGAATATCAAAAGCAGGAAACGAAATCTTATTCTTATTATCCTGAGACAGATGAATTTTATTCATCAAATATGTATGCTGTTAGAGAGTTGCCTTTTTGCATTGAAAGTCAGAGGAGGTGGAGTGGCTGGACAACCTTATCTTTCTACTCAAGGAATGAGAAAAGAATTGACACTTTCAGCATATAATTCTTCAAAATTCTATTTAAAGATTTTGCCGCCTAGTAGTGGAATACCATATTTGATTTATTCAAAGTCTTATAATAAGCCATTGGTTTGTGGTCAATATAACAATGCTCCAAACAATAAACTTGTTTTTGTTTGGGATTCGGAAGATATAAGTTCTGGAAGTTGGGGACCTTATACCATCAACATATAAAGGATATTTTAATATTGAAAATCAGACATATTTAGGAACGGAAGACCCCAATAATCCTTGGAGTGTATTTAATTATTCCATAGAAGTAAAGAGTAATGGGCAGGTGGGGTATGCAAAATATAATAAGCAACCACAGCAAGAGTTTCTATTAGAGTTTCAGGATAAATTTAAAGTAAAAGAAATAGTATTTGAACCTGAAGCTGTAGTGACGGAATTAGACCCTGTTGTTGTGTACTCAAATGGTCAGACTGGAGCAGTTGCTGGACCATCAAATATTACAATTTATGCAAAAAAGATGTAAAAGACACTTCTTATTATACAGAGAAAGGAACTTTGAAAATTCCAATGGAAAATGAAGAACAAATGTTTTTACGCCCTGCAATAATAGCCGGCCAATTTATTGCCCCTGGCAATTTTAGTAGTGGAGAAATGCCTGATTCAACAATCTTTTTGCCTAGAGCTCCTTATACTTCCACAACGTATGAGATACCTAAAACATTATCAGTGACTATTCCGGTAGAAGTTGATGAGCCATCTTTAATTAAAGTAACGACTTATTTAAAGAAATATAGTGTAAAAGGCTGACTATACTATTACTATGACTTATCGTAATGGAAATGAGTCCAATGATAGAGAAAGTTAAATTTAAAGGTTCTTGGTATGGAATAATAAATACTACATCAAAGGCAAAAACCAGACGAAATAGTAACAATTCCTTTAGAAGAATATATGAAAAGTTTATCTAATAATAATCTGCAATAAGAAAAGATTATGAAATCGATATTATATATAATAATTTTATCTGTAACAATTCCATTGTTTATGGCTTGTTCAGAGGATTTGAACTTATGCGCACAGCAAAATACTGCATTAGAAGCTGATTATTCATGTGATGATGTGATTCTTCAAGAACGTAATCCATCTCTTCCAGATGTTATTACAGGAAAACCTTCTTTTGATGAAGAATTGACAAGAAGTGGTGAGATGGTTGGGGAACTGATAAATATCTAGGTTATGGTTATAAATTGCTTAAAGGGAATTATATACCAAGTGATTTTGATAACTTTACGCATTCCATACTTGATATTGAATCTATAAAAGAATATGATAAATCATATATAGATGAAACATATCCGAACTGGAATGATCAGTCATCGTTTGCTTATTATGATTTTAATAATTATACGCATTTTTCATCAATAAGTAAAACAGTGAAAAGTGGATTTTCTTTAAATCTAGGTTTTTTTTCTATAGGGAAAAAGAAAACGACAACCGAAACATTTAGAACTTTCATTAACGAATCAAAGGAACAGGCTTATGGGGAAATGAATATATTGTTTGCTCATGGCAAATTTACCTTGTTAAGTTCC
>VOFK01001660.1_pt1 | contig 22319 bp, 31 predicted proteins | sample 5384121 | NCBI WGS metagenome assembly VOFK01 (sample SAMN12384730, study PRJNA508395) | human gut metagenome | isolation source: healthy gut J | host: Homo sapiens | reverse complement strand
TATATCATGGCTTCGGTCTGATAGAACTGCTGGCGGTTTCTTTGGAAGCCGCCTTTTTAATTTGCCGCAGTTCTTGTTACGGCTTTTACATTTCCTCTATCCCTCAAATCACGACCTTCATTAGCTTCCATAAACATTTCCAGAATATCGGTTTTAATCAGGACTTTGCGACCAACCTTTAATACCGGAAGTTTCTTCCATTCTACAAGCTGTCTTAAGGTATTTCTGCCGATTCCCGTATAATCAGCAGCTTCTTCGATGGATAATGCAATTTTTCTTTGCGTCATATAATCACCTCCTTATAAATTGCATTATGCAATTCTTGTGATGTAAGTATATCCTTTTCATATCTTTTTGTCAAGCGTTACGAAATATTAAAAACAAATATTATATTGCATATTGCAATTATAGAAAAACAATGCTATAATTCATACATACCGAAAAAGGAGGCAGTCAGCATGAAAGATAAAGAACTACGCAAGCTGATAGGCAGCAGAGTAAAACAGCGCCGTCTGGAATTGAATCTGACACAGCCTTATGTCGCAGAAAAGATGGGTGTTACCGCTTCTACAATCCTGCGTTATGAGAATGGTTCGATTGACAATACGAAAAAAATGGTGCTGGAAGGTCTTTCGGAAGCACTCCATGTATCCGTGGAATGGCTCAAAGGGGAAACAGATGAATATGAAACCGACATTACGGATAAGAGAGAGTTACAGATTCGTGATGCGATGGGAGATATTCTGGAACAGTTACCGCTTGCCCTTACCAAAGAAGAAGATGCTTTTTCAAAAGATTTATTACTGCTGATGTTAAAACAATATGGTCTGTTTTTGGATTCCTTCCAGTTCGCCTGCGCAAAAAACTTCAAGGGAAATGCTGGTCAGACGGATATTGCCAAAACAATAGGGTTTGAATCGAATGAGGAATATAATGAGATTATGTTCTTAAGGGAAATCACTCATACCATCAATGCTTTTTAATGAGATGGCAGACATTGTAAGGCTCTATTCCAAGAAACAAAAAACAGCAGAACAAAAGGCTTGCAAATCTTTTATCAGAAGTCTTATACGAAGATTCCGAATCGGTATAGTAAGACAGCCGGAGTTATGATATACTTACACGCACGAAGCATTTCATCAGTTCCGATTGTCTAATATCGAAAGGAGACATACGATTATGGCAAAAGGATCTGTAAGAAAAAAGGAAAGAAATGGTACTACCGCTTCTATGTAGAGGACTCAAGCGGCAATCTTGTTCATAAAGAATGCGTTGGAACAGAAAGCAAAAGTGAAACTGAAAAACTGCTCCGTCAGGCAATGGATGATTATGAGAAAAAAAAATTTGTTGCCAAAAGCGGAAAATCTCACAGTCGGACAGCTTTTTGGATGTGTGGGCAGAGGAGGAATTAAAAACAGGTACGCTCAGCAATGGTACTGTGGAGAATTACCTCGGAACAATCCGAAATATCAAGAAACACCCATTGGCAGAACGGAAACTGAAAAATGTAACCTCTGAACATTTGCAATCCTTCTTTGATTTGCTTTCCTTCGGGGGAGTTCATCCCGACGGAAAAGAGAGAAAGGGTTACAGCAAAGATTATATCCATTCTTTTTCCGCAGTCATGCAGCAGTCCTTCCGTTTTGCAGTATTTCCAAAGCAGTATATTACGTTCAATCCCATGCAGTATATTAAACTGCGGTATCAGACGGATGAAGTGGATTTGTTTTCCGATGAGGATATGGACGGAAATGTCCAACCAATTTCACGAGAAGATTATGAAAGATTGCTTGCTTATCTGCAAAAAAAAAGAACCCAGCCGCAATACTTCCAATCCAGATAGCCTATTATGCCGGGCTTCGTATTGGAGAAGCCTGCGGTTTGGCATGGCAGGACGTAAATCTGGAAGAACAATGCCTTACCATAAGACGCAGCATCCGATATGATGGCTCAAAGCGCAAATATATCATCGGACCAACCAAGCGGAAAAAAGTGAGGATTGTTGATTTTGGAGATACACTGGTAGAGATTTTCCGTAATGCCCGGAAAGAGCAGTTAAAAAATCGAATGCAGTACGGAGAACTTTATCACACGAACTACTACAAAGAGGTCAAAGAGAAAAACAGAGTGTACTACGAATATTACTGCTTAGACAGAACAGAGGAAGTCCCAGCAGATTATAAAGAAATTTCTTTTGTTTGCTTAAGACCGGATGGTTGCCTGGAACTTCCGACTACTTTGGGAACGGTATGCAGAAAGGTGGCAAAAACATTAGAGGGATTTGAAGGCTTTCATTTCCACCAGTTACGTCACACCTATACAAGCAACCTTTTAGCAAATGGAGCAGCCCCAAAAGATGTGCAGGAATTGTTGGGACACTCAGATGTCAGTACCACAATGAACGTCTATGCTCACTCCACAAGAGATGCGAAACGAAAATCGGTTCGGCTTCTTGATAAAGTGGTGGGCAATGACTAAAAAATTTCCCTTATTTCCCTTGTGATTATCTCATAAGGGCAAAAATAAGGGAAACTACATATCATTTCACTAATGGACATGCGGGAAAGCCTATAAAATGGGGAAAGTTAGAGGGATAATTATATAAATTCCAGTTTGTAAGGAACAGAAACTTTGAATTTGTAGGTGCGATTGATGAAGATTATTGAAGTTAAAGAAAATAAAAAAACAATATCTTGATTTGCTCCTATTAGCAGATGAGCAGGAAAATATGATAGACCGATACCTTGATAAAGGCAAAATGTATGTGCTTGATGATAATGGGATTAAATGCGAGTGCATCGTTACCGATGAAGGAAGTGATGTGCTTGAAATCAAGAACATTGCAACTGTTCCAGAACTATCAAGGCAAAGGTTATGCAAAATCCTTAATTGATTTTATTGTAGAGAAATATAGAAGCAATATGCTATTCTACAAGTAGGAACAGGTGATAGCCCATTGACAATACCATTTTATGAAAAGTGTGGGTTTGTCCGTTCGCATATCATACCGAATTTCTTTACAGATAATTACGACCATCCAATATATGAGGATGGAGTACAGTTGGTGGATATGGTGTATCTGCAAAGGCCGTTATAAAGAAATTTTCAGTAATACGCTCTGTTGAAGTGTTGATTTTTCTACGATATACTCCTACAAAAAAGGAGTGTGCTCTTATGGGTAGAGAAATTTATGACATCATCAATGACATGGCAGAAGTATTAAATGCATCGCAGATGCAGAAACTACAAGAGGTGTTGGCAAAACGGTTATCTGAAAATACTGTATATGATTATTTGCAGACAACTAATATGGACTTTCTAGATATGCTTTTTTAACTGCAAAGCATTTAGAAGGGTGTTCTGACAAAATAATACGCTATTATAGGTGTAATATTGAAAAGATGTTGGATACAATAAATATTCCGGTCATAAAGATAACGACCGAGATGCTACAAAATATCTTGTAGAGTATCAAACGATAAATAATTGTGGAAAGGTAACTATTGATAATATTCGTAGAAGTCTTTCCACATTTTTTCGTGGCTAGAGGAAGAGGGATTATATTATAAAAAAGCCCAATGAAAAAAAATTCATAAAGGTAAAGACTGCCGTTATTATAAAAGATACCATTCCGATGAGAAAATAGAAATTCTTAGAGATAATTGTAATAATCTGCGTGATAGGGCAATGATTGATTTTCTGCTTTCAACAGGAATTAGAGTAGGCGAATTGGTAAGGCTGAACATTGATGATATAGATTTCTCTGAGCGGGAATGCGTGGTTTATGGCAAAGGAGACAAAGAGAGGAAAGCATATTTTGATGCTAAGACCAAAAATTCATTTGTTGAATTATATTTTGAATCAAGGACAGCTAATAATATAGTGTTATTTGTGTCGTTAAACAAACCACACAGTAGACTTACTGAAAGCGGTGTGGAGTTACGATTACGAGAAATGGGGAAGAAGTTAGGTGTAGAAAAGGTACACCCACATAAGTTCAGAAGGACTATGGCCACCAGAGCAATTGAGAAAGGTATGCCGATTGAACAGGTACAGAAAATTCTGGGACATGAGCAAATAGATACAACGCTCAGATATGCAATGGTTAATCAAAACAATGTGAAGCTATCGCATCGAAAAATATATTTCATAGATTGACTTGTAACGCAAAAGACGTTACAATAAAAAGAAAGATGGAGGTGTATTCTATGGGAAAAACAGCAACATTAAATATAAGAGTAAATCCAGATGTAAAAAGAAAATGCAGAAAGTGTATTGGCACAATTAGGGGATACCAATGGCTACTGCTATAGATATGTATTTAAAACAAATATCATTAGTAGGAGGAATTCCCTTTTCTATTGTATTACCAAAAAGCAGCTAATTCAGTGAATGCAGATATGATGTCTGCTACACAGATTCATCAAAAAGTTAGAAAAGGATATGCCGATATAGAGAAAGGAAATGTTGAGGATGCAGCTAGTGCGTTTTGTGGCATTTAGAGAGAGGCATTAATGAAGCAATATAATCGCATTGCTGATGAAATACTTACATTAGACACTTTCCCGGAACGATTTAGATTATGGATTCTGAGCCGGAAAAGAGAATGGAGTTGCGTAGAATGCTCGTCGATAATTATTCAGTATTTTACACAATCCGTGACGAAAGGGTAATTGTAACGGATGTGTTATACACGGCATCTGATATAGAACTTTTGAGAGGCGAGCTATAAAAAGCACGCGTTTATTTGAATTTGTGAAGGAACTGATATTATGAAAGTGACTATTGAAGAACTGGAAGCATATTTGCTTGACCATTACAGTAATGGTGGAATCGACCAAAAGTTTATTTATGAAACTCGTAGAAGAAATCGGTGAAGTAGCCGAAGTCCTAAATAAAAAAAGCGGGAAGAAAAAATCTGGTAGTGAGGATTTGCAAGCTCAACTGGGTAATGAACTGGCGGATGTGATACATTACGCTATTGCTATTGCTGCTTTGAATGATCTAGATATGAATCAAATCATTATCGAAAAGGATAAAGCCGCTTCTGTGAAATACAATCATAGAACCAATTTGGAACAGTTCATTGTTGATATGAGAAATAAAGAATTGGATAACTAACCTTCAGTCTTGTGGAGAGATTGAAAGCAACAGAAGATCAGAATTTGTAAAGGAGATATACAACATGAAGAAAGTCTGCTTAGCGGTTTTGCCAGCTTTAACAATAGTGTTAGAATTATTACCCTTGGGGAGCAGTTTGTATTTTTGCAACATCTCCAACAGAAAGAGTAAAAGAAACATTCTCATACTTTAGCCTTACACCGTTTGGCTATGCAAATTTTGCTCCACTTATTACAGCCACACTTACTGTTGCCATCTTCTTACTTTCATTGTTTTCATTGAAGAAGAAAGGTGTTCTCAAAGCATTGTTTGTCCTTTCCATTATTACGGTAGTTATTTCTCTTTTGCCATTGATGTATGGCTTAGACTACTATACCCTTGTAGGGAGCCTTTATAACAGTAACACTTGTAATAGAAAGTATTTTGGCTAAGATACAATAAAAAGTAAAGCGATAACTTTCAGGTTGTCGGATTGTAAAGGCAGAGCCTTACGCAAGGTGCAGGAGAAAGACTCCCGCTCGGGTTAAGGGCGAAGCGCCTTAGCAGGTCAAGGGTGCAACCATTGCCCAGTTAGTGGCGTTTCGCCACTAAGTACTGGGTATTACTTGTAGCAGAGCTTCACAAGTTTTGGCAACTTCGTTGCTGTTCCCTTCGGGAAAATAATTAAATATTGTTGTTATTAACAGACTGAGTAGAGAAATTTACTTGGTCTTTTTTTTGTAGAAAAGAAAGGAAAGATATGAATGAAAGCAACTAGACATAATGGAAGATCAGGTAAGCATTGAAAGAATGTCCCAAAAGCCTTTATTTTTAAAAACAAATTTTGTTGGAGCGGATCCGGAAAAAATTAAAATGGTTACCAGCGTGTTTAGGCGTACAATCGCCTGAAACCGGATGGAGAGATAGAAAAAAAGTCGAATATTGTGTAAGTTTACGTTGACAACTAAAACAACATGGTGTATATATGTGTATATACACATACACAGACGGAACAAAAAACTTTGCACGAATGAAAATACGAGGTAAAGGCATGGAACAGACAATGATCAAAACCGAGAACGTATCCAAGAGATTCGGTTCATTTGCATTACAGGACATCCATTTTGAACTTCCGGCAGGTTATATCTGCGGACTGATCGGGGAGAATGGTGTGGGGAAAACCACACTGTTAAACATTCTGGCGGGACTTTATGAGTACGATGGAACGATTTCTATACAGGAGAAGGAGTACCGTACAAATCAGATGGAATTACAGCAGGATATTGGATTTGTGTTTCATGAGGAATGGTTCGATGACTGGGATTCTCTGATCGCAAACAGCAGACATTATGGAAAATATTATAAAAAAATTATGATGAGACACTGTTAAAGGAATATCTTAAGAGATTCCGGTTGGATGGAAAGAAGAAAAAAATATAAGAAACTGTCCAAGGGAGAAAAGCTGAAGTTTGCATTTGCTTTTGCGCTGGCGCATCATCCGAAACTGTTGCTGCTCGATGAGCCGGGGGCGAATTTTGATCAGACCTTCCGTGAAGAATTCCATCATATTTTAAGAGAATTTACCGCGGACGGAACGAAGAGTGTGATCCTCTCGACACATATTACTTCGGATGTGGACCGGTTTGCGGACTATCTGCTGTTGCTTAAGAAAGGCAGACAAACTGTTGTATGGAGATATCGAGTCGGTCCGTGATGCATACCGGATGGTGGCAGGCGAGCGTCATGCTTTTTGAGGGCTTTTGGCGGGCGGCTGGTCTATATGGAGGAGACACCGGTGGGCTGCAGTGCTCTGGTCAAACATGATCACGCGGAGTATGACCAGGCACTTAAGGTGTGGGAGCCGGACACGGAGGAACTGATGTATTATCTGGCGAAAGGAGCGGAGCGTGGAAGAGGCAATCAAATATAAGAATGTGATCAGAGAATATTTTCTGGAATATAAGAACCGTGATCAGGTATTGAAAAGTATCTTTTATGTGATCCTGTTTGGCGCATCGTTTTCGCCTTTGGTATTTGGCAGTGCAAAGGAAGGGCTTGGTATATATGGCTCACATTTCCGATGGCTCTTGCGCTGTTTTGCAGCAATCACACATACGAGTGCCCTGCCGACGATGATGTATCTCGTTCCCGGATCGAAAAAGCTGCGCGAGGAATATATCCGGAGAATGTTAAAGGTTAAGATTGGCCTGCCACTTGCGTTGTGTGCGGTAATCGATATCAATCCTGCTGATCGTGCAGCCGATGATGATAAAAGGCGTGATCCTGCAGCTGGTAACGGTGTTCTTTATGTCCTATTGTGTGGGAATTACAAACGACGGACTGGTCTGGCGGAATAATGCATCGCGGGCAGCTTATGGGCAGGTAAGTTATTTTAACGGACCGATCACGGTATTCAGTGTGATCGCAAGCTGCGTGATGATTGGCATCTGTTCTTCGGAGATTACGAATGGGAATTTGGGGTTGCGCTTGTTATTTATTTCATCATTTACGCACCTCTTTCTTATGCGCTTCACAAGCGTTGGGGTGGAATCAGAGAGAAACTCGCCGTCTATGAACTTGCAACGAAGGAGGAGACATGGGACTGGTAATCGTCATTGAACCGCATGGAACGTATGCCATCTACGAGCAGATCGTCAATCAGATCAAGAATCAGATCATATCCGGTGAACTGCAGCCGGACGAGGCGCTGCCGTCCATTCGAGGGACTGGCAGCGGATATCGGGCGTCAGCGTGATCACAACGAAGCGCGCGTATGAGGAACTGGAGCGGGAGGGACTGATCCGTTCCGTTTCCAATAAAGGATTTTATGTGTGCAAATACAACACGGATTATCTGCACGAAAAGCAGCTGATGGAATTGGAAAAACGCCTGCAGGAGTGGATTACGCTTGCAAAACAGGCGGGACTTGGAACTGAGGATATTCGTGAGATGCTGGAGGGATTGCTGTAAGATGGAAGATATTATTTTTTCTGCGAAGCAGGTACAGGGGAAGAAAGCGTTATTCGGCAAAGGCAGGTTCGCTTTGCAAAATGTGGATTTTGAACTTCCAAGTGGATATATTATGGGAATCATCGGGGAAAACGGTGCCGGAAAGACGACATTCTTCCGCTATATTATGGAGGAAAAGAAGCATTATCGCGGCAGCTTTTATCTGGACGGAACCGATATCGCGGAGGATCATGCGTGGTCGATGAACCGGATCGGATTTGTCTCTGAGGAGCGGGTTGTTTTTGCGGCAGAAGAGTGCAAGAGAGAATGCAAGGATGCTGGGCAGCTTCTATGATACCTTTGATATGGATCAGTTTGCTGCGCTGATGGAGCAGATGGATCTTACCACGGCACGGATCGTGGAGAAGATGTCGCGCGGTGAGAATATGAAGTTTCAGCTTGCATTTGCCCCTCGCACACAAACCGAGGCTTCTTCTTTTTAGATGAGCCGACTGCGGGGATGGATCCGATCTTCCGCAAGGAATTTTTACAGGTTGCTCCGGCAGCAGTTGGAAGTGCTGGACTGTTCCGTGATCATGTCGTCGCACTTAGAGGATGACATCCGGAAAGAATTTGATTATATCGGACAGTTTGAGCATGGGGAATTTACTTCGTTTTATGAGAATGCATAAGGCGTTGTGGCAGTGAAGGTTATGCGGTGAGACGGCAAGGGTTGAGTGAAGTGCAGAAAAAATATGCTTGAATCGAAACACATGGGTATTATGTGTAAAAGATAGGAGTGTCGAGGATGACGATAGAGGATAAGAAGCAACAGGAAAATTTGAAGAATTTTGACCGGAATTTAAAGGCGAGCACGGACCAGCTGGCATGGTTTTTATACTGGATGTTTGCAGCTGTTGTGCTAGTGTTAGGGGATGACGCTGATTTTTGATGGAATATTTTATCGGGATGCGTGGCTGATACTGAGCTATGTGTGGATGGTCGTTTTTATGGATAACTATGTATTGGCACCGTATCAATGGAGCAATGAAGCCTTCAGCCGGAGGATGCAAAAATCGGATGCGGTTTCAAAAATACTTCGGTTTGTTCCGGTTTCGAAAAAACTACATCCGTGTGAGGATGCAGTATCTTTGGAAGTTTGTGTGGAAATTTGGCGCATTTGCCATGCTGATCGTGATCGGAAGCATGAGCTTTACGCAAAAAAAATTTCTCTTGTGAGGGTGATGGAAGGTGTTCTTTTATTTTTGGGCCGGACCGATGCTCATTGGGTATATATTGAGTTGAAGGAATCACTTTTTTTTTGCAGATAATGCCTAAAAAGAACAAAGTGCCTGACACAATAAACATCATATAATATGCTGAATTCCCTCACAGATCCTGCGGGCAACCACCGGATTGTTCATGGTATACAGGTGAATTCCATCGGTATCGTTTGCCAGCAGATCAATGATCTGGCTTAACGCATACGACATACCCGCATCAAATAAAAGCTGCCTTTGTTATCTTCAAATTTATGAATGATCTTCTGGAAACGCCCGGGAAAGAAGCTCCGCACATCGTAATCATTCGCTTGATCTGCGCGGCATTGATGACCGGCATGATGCCAGGAACAATTGGCACATTGATATCCGCAATCCTGCAGTCCTCCACAAAACGGTAAAACTGTGTGTTGTCAAAAACAACTGGGAAAAGCAGCACTTCTGCTCCGGCATTTACCTTTTCCTTCAGGTGGCGGATCTCTTCAATCTTATTGGCAGATTCCGGATGACATTCCCGGGTAGCAGGCACCTAAAAAGCAGAAATCCCCTTCGGTTTCAGATAGGAAATGAGGTCGGATGCATGCTTAAAATCATCTTTTTCGGTAAGATCCGGATTTCGGTCTCCGCGCAGTGCCAGCACATTCTGGATGCCTTCTGCGGTAAGGATTCTGGCAAATTCATCAATTTCTGCCCGGTTGTAATGCAGGCAGGTCAGGTGCACAACCGGCTCCACATGGTAGTTCTGCTTGATCTTTTTGGCAAGTTCAATCGTGCGGTTACAGTTTAAGCTGCCGCCCGCACCAAACGTCACGCTGATAAAATCCGGCTGCAGTTCGCACAGCACATCAAGTGTCGCATCAATATTTTTCAGTTCACTGTCCTTTTTTCGGAGGAAATATCTCAAAAGATAAGCTTTTTTTTATGATTACATGCGTCAGAAATTTTCATTTTAATACCGTCTTTCGTTCAAAATTATTGTAATTACCCTGATTATAGCAGAAAAAAAAATAAAACTTTGTATAATACATAAATGATGCATTTCCCCATAGATTCAGGCTATAGCAGGAAAAAAATCAGCGATACGATTGAATCAGCACGGCGCGGGTAGCAGTTCTTTTAAGAAAAATGGAGTCCAAAGATTTGATTGAAAAGAAAAAAGAACACATAGTTTTACAGATAATAAAATTACAGCGTAAAAATGCAACAATTCTTATAAGAATGTTGCACCTTTTTATTTATATATATACGGATTACCATGCATTTCTGTACTATCACTCAAGAATCTGACTTCTATGAAAGGAGCAACAAAAAGGGAACCACACAACCGATTTCAAATCGCAAGGAATTGCAAAAATTCAGCACATACTACCAGACGGTCAAACCACACCCCCGCAACTATGCCCTGATTATCCTCGGTCTTAATACGGCATTGCGCATCAGTGACCTTTACAGCTGCAATTTGGGTTTGGGCTGTCATGATTTTTTTTACAATGCGTTTCCGTGAACATCTGCTTATATTGCCGAACAGAAAACCGGAAAACCAAAAATTACATTGCACTCAACAAAAAAATGCCAAGAATGCCCACGATGGTATATGGATGCCTGTTTTCCACAGGAATGTGATTATCTGTTTTGCGTTCCAATACTGACCGGCAGATGTTCAACGGAAAGCGTACCGCATTGTAAAATCTGCAGCCCAAACCACCAGCCGCATGGTCAGCTGTCACTCCAATGCGGAAAACGTTTGGCTACCACGCATGGAAACAGGGAGCACAGCCCACTGCTTATGGGTTTGTTCAATCACTCTTCCTATGATGTCACAAACGCTATCTTGCGAATTGAGCAGGATGAAAAGGATTCTGTCTATTTGAAAATATGATCGCAGAAATTTGAAATTTTTATTTGGGGGGTTAAGTTCCAGAAATGCCATCTGATATAAAAGGTGTAAATAAAAATGCAACATTCTTATAAGGAGAGTTGCATCCTCTGGATGAAGGGGAATAAACATGGAGGTTCTTATGTGTTGAAACTGAGCTTGAAACCGGGCGAATACATTACATTGGGAGATAACATTAAAATTATTTTCTCCGGAGGCTCTGCCAACAACATACATCTGCTGGTGGATGCACTGCGCGAAATAAATGTTGCCAGAAACAGTGCGGGCAAAGACAAAAAGCCATCGCCTTTACCACTATCACATTCCGTCGGAACGGATTCCGCGGAACACACACATGGAGGTAAAATTTTTATAAGTATGGTAGTACAACACAACATGCAGGCAGCCAATGCCAACAGAATGTTAGGAGTTACAACAAGCGCACAGTCCAAAAGAGATGGTTAACTACAGCAAGAACAACATTCTTGCACAGGCTGGACAGTCTATGCTTGCACAGGCAAATCAGTCTAATCAGGGTGTACTTTCTCTGTTACAGTAATTTTTGTAAAATTTATAATTGCTAAAGAAAAGGAGTCGGGCAACTGGCTCCTTTTTGTAATGTTTTATAATGAACGAAAGTCTGTTTGAAGAACAAAAAGTAGGACTTAATTTCCGTGATTTTGTATTGCGACTGATGAAAAAGGGTGATTTTTTTTGTTTGGGGACATATAGAAAATTTTTTGCTCGGTTATGTCCCACTCTTTTTTGGCACGGTGGGACATATAGAATCATTCCTTTGCATTATGTCCCTTATGTTTGCGGCAATGGGACATATAGCGTTTTTTCTGGCATATATGTCCCGGGAAACAAAAAGAAAAGGGACATAGTGAGTAAGTTTTCATGTATATGTCCCAATGAGCAAAAGAGAAAAAGGGACATAGCCGATAAGTTTTCATGTATATGTCCCAGTGAGCAAAAAGAAGAGGGACATAGCCGATAAGTTTCCGTGCATATGTCCCAGTGAGCAAAAAGAAGAGGGGCATAACCAATAAGTTTCCATGCATATGTCCCGAAAGAGAGAAGAAAAAAAAAATTCAGTCAGCAGATTTTCACACATATGCCAATATCCAGAAGGCAATGTGCATAAAAAATCCCGCCACAGCGGGAGGAGAAATTTTTCTGTGGCGGATCTATAAGAGAAATCGCTTTCACGAATTGTTTTTAGTCGGAACTGACAGCACCCCAACACCGTTTGTTAAAATACAACAGCTCCTTTTGTTTTTGATGGCTTTATATTACCAGTGCATTATGAACAGGTTGTGACGACATGCTAAAGAGTTTATGAAAATTCGAAACAACTTATAAACTTCTGCTTTCCTAAAGGGAATAAATGCGATTTTTACAAAAGTTTTACCCAAAGGAATTTCAAAATCGTGTAAAATAGAAACGGCAGTTTTTGTAGAAAAAGTACATACAGGAGAAATGAGAAAATGTAGTAATTCTACAAATAGTATGTTTGAAGAACAGGAAGCAAAATCTTATACAGAGGAGACAGGAGTATTTGCAAATCATCATATTTCAGGAGGGGACACAGGCATACAGAAACGCGAAACCATAGATTATGAAATAAGAGCCACCTACGCATCTCTGCGCAAGTCGGAAAAAAAAAAAGGTTGCTGATTATGTGCTGGCAAATGAGATAGAGTGCAGTAAGATTTCTCTGGAAAAACTTGCAAAACGCAGCGGAGTCAGCCAGCCGACAGTCATGCGTTTTGTAAAGGCGATGGGGTTTGACGGCTTTAAAGAATTTCGTTACCAGATCATAGAAGACCTGTCGGAGCGCAATCACCGCGAAAAAGAAACCTATGCCATGTACGGCTATCCCATCCGTCCGGAGGATGACTTGAAGCTGATCCCGGCAAAAGATCTGATGACAAAGCTGCTGTATCTCGGATATGACTGCCGGTTCGATGAGGACTACTATATCCAGCATATATCCGCCGCACTTACCGAAAAAAGATGTGATGGTGGGAATTTCCTATTCCGGGCAGTCGAAGGATACAGTAGATATCATGAAGGCAGCGAAAAAGGCGGGCGCGCAGACGATTTGCATTACAAATTTCAGGGAATCGCGTATTGGTAAATGGAGTGACGTGGTATTGTGTAGTTCCCAGAAACAGTGGATGTACGGAGACTGCATTTTTTTCCCCGCAGTCCGCAGATCGTGATCAACGACATGATCTACATGGGACTTATGACAAATGCTTACGAAAAAGGCACAAAACAACTTGACAAAAAAACAGCAGAATTATCCGCGACCGGGCATACGAGCAATGAGGCAGAGGAATAGAGATTGCAGAGAATATAGAAGATGTGACTTGTAGTTTTCCTACAAAAGTCACATCTTTTTGATGTCTGAATTTACAATCCCGATACAAAAGTATTACGGCGATTTGATGGTATTTGCCCCTGTATCCCCCTGTACTTGACCATGTCCGAAGCGACAGCGGATGCAAAAAGTAGTATTCTTAGAAAAACGTCAGACATTACGTCTCGTGGCTGCACAATTAAAACAGGGAAAAATATTGATGGATTATTTTTCTTCTGTGCACCAAAATCGGAGAAATTTATTTTTTCAAGTCCGTTCGTCCCACCAGATAGTCAATAGAACAATCGTATAAATCTGCAAGCCGAATAAGGATATCAATCGGTACAGAGCGCAGCCCTTTTTCGTATCGGCTGTACACATCACGATGAATACCCAGTATTATCGAAATTTCTTTTTATTGTCAAATCGGAGTCGACCCGCATTTCCTCAATCCTCTTAAAATACAAATGAAACTTCTCCTTCCAAAAATGGATATAGACAAATATTAGCGGAAGTGCTATTGTAAAAGATGAAATAAGACCATTTGGCCGTATACAGGAGGATGAAAAGAAATGAAATATGTGAAGCAAAAAATTATTAGCAGGGTTTTTAACAGCCATATTGACGGTTACTGCTATTCCAGCTTGGAATATCACAAATGTGCAGGCGAAAGAAACGGATAGTAAATACAGCACTTCGGCATACCTTTGTGATGAAAATGGGAATCGGGAATTATGTGTGGGAGATTTAGAATGTGCCACAGTCAGCGTGAATTTTCAGGAAAATGGCGAAAATGTAGAGTTAGATGCAGATAAATGGGGGTTTTTATCACAGGAGGATGTAGTACAATATTTTCAGACGAAGTATCCAGAGCTTGATAGTGTAAGCAGTTATGGAGAAAATCCTACATGGACAACTTTTACGGGATCAGTTCCAGAGGATGCTTTTGGAAAGACAGTTGTTTATCATTATGGTGTCGAGATAACAAATGATGATGGAACTACCGAAAAAACTGTATGATTACGTTATGTCAGATCTAACGATTCATTCTTTTGGTGGTACGAAAAAATATTACGTTCGCGAGCAACGAAGACGGAAAGACGGTAACAGCATATTCCATTTGGGCAAACGAAAATTCTACAAAAATTCCGGCATCCATTAAGGTAAATGGAATCTCCTATAAGGTTACTGCTATCGGAAATTATGTAAATGAAAATAAAAAATTAAAAGCGGTTACAATTCCGGCAACTGTAAAATCAATTGGAAAAAGAAGCGTTTTGTAAATGCAAAGGACTTAAAGACAATTACAATTAACGGAAATGTAACAAAAGATTGGCGCAAATGCATTCAAAGGCATCAATAAAAAAGCGGTATTCAAGATCAAAACTGCCAGCTCAAATTATAAGAAAATAGTGAGCAAGATCAAAAAAAAGCAGGAGCACCAAAATCAGTTACATTCAAGATTGTTAAGTAGTAATAATAGAAGGCATATTTAATTATTTACGAGGAGAAATGAAAATGAAAACACTAAAGAAAATAATAGTTTGTGTAATGTTAAGTTTGACAATGACTTTAACGTTGCCCGCCATAACGCCGCAGATGCTTGTTGTGGCAGAGGCTGCTACCATAAAATTGTCAGATACAAAGTTAAATTTAATACCAGATGAATATTATCAGCTTTCTGTGAAAAATGCAGGCAAACAAAAAGGTAAAGTGGAAAAGCTCTGATAAAAAAATTGTTACTGTGACATCAAAAGGAAAAAGTACATGCAGTAGGGGTTGAGTAACAAGAATATTATTATTACTGCAACAGTAGGAAAGAAAACTTTGAAATGTAAGGTGAAAATTATAGAAACTGAGTATGTGGATGCGATTTGGATTTATAACAGTAATTGGACATATACAGGTTATGATTACTATGGAAAGAAAGTAACGAATGTAGTACCTGGTTATATGGAAATTGTAAAATATAAGAATTGTTATTACTGGTATACAGAAACAGAGGGCGGAAGTCAGGGAACGGAACATGTTGCGTATAACTATAGTCTGCATAAAATTGGGAAAAAAATTACCGGATTATATAGCAAATCCATCATATGCTTATCAAAATGAAAAGGGGGAATATGTCATAGCAGATGACGAAAAAGATATTCCGGAGTCTGCAAGTGTACTTTAGGGCAGTCGATATTTTGGTAGACAAAAATCTCAACTTTATTACAGAAAGGGCACGAAATTATACAGAAAAGGAGTGGAAGGAGCGGATGAAAGAACTTGGAATTTTATAAAATGTGTGATTAAATAATATAAAACATGACGGTACGAATCCCCATTGCGTAGAGCGTGATGGGGATTTTATGAGACTGAAGGGGGTACAAAAAAGATGAAACGATTAAGAAAAAAAGTGGGTGGTATTTTTACTGGCATTTGCAATGTTGCTGACCTCAAGTAATCTGGCGGTGGTACCTGAGCAGACAGTGTATGCTGCCTCAACAAAAATCATTACAGGATCTACACAGGTGATATGTAAACAGAGTGCGATGGTAAAAAGCACCGAGAGGGTATGGCAACTGCAGATTTTCCAGTTCTAATAAAAAAAGTGGCATCAGTGAATGCAAAGGGAAAGCTGAAAGCATTGCGATTGGGTGTGACAAAAATTACGGTATACAGCAATAAGAAGAAACAGAGTTATAAAATTACTGTCGTGCCAAAGTCGGATAAAGATGTAAGGCTAAAACAAAGTCTGTTTTTGAAAGGCCAGACAGATATACAGTTGGTAAACTTACTAGAATACTTGACACAAAGGGACATTCAGACGAAGAACAGTGGGGTCAACGTGAGATATCGTGGGAAACACCGATTTTTCAAGGGATTCAACGAATTTATAAAAAGAAAAAACGAGAAGATGTGACAACGATTTTGAGAAAATCGAACGTCATGTCTTTTTTTTGATGGAGTTATCCACAATTTTGTGGATAATAAAAAGGACAACCGCCTGGAAGCATTGGTTTTTAGCCATTTGTGAGCGATTGTCCTTTTCAAAATATTTGATTGATTGGTTGTAAGATGATTATAGCAAGTACAAGGTGCTGTGTAAATAGCTCTAGCGTTATAACGTGGCGTTACTGCGTTACAGATTTTTGACATGTATTTTGAACGTGTTCTCCAAAAGCCTTGAAAAATGGGCGTTACAAGAAAAACATATCAAAAGAAATGGCGTTACAGAGCGTTACTGTTTCCATTGATCCATCACAAAATTTAGAATAAATCAATGGGACATTTTTGCAACTATAAATACGTATTATTGTTCGGTGCATTGATTTATTCTAAATTTTGTGATGGATCAATGGTAAACCAGCTGTTGAGAGATTTTTCCCGGACAAATCCACCCAGCTTGTCATGAATTTGGCTTTTCCAGCGTGGCGCGGTACAAAGCAGGCTTCAATGCCACTAGGTGCCGTTGGTGTTCCGGTGCTAGCCACTTTTTAGCGCTCTGGTCATAGGGGCTGTCCACCGCCTGCAACCGAGGCGCGTTCGCCGCCCAGACATCGGCCGAGGAGGCCGTCTTAGGGTGCTGGCAGGCAAAGTACGGCGTGAAAGCAGACCTGCCATTGTGGTCACCAGCACATGGAGCGGCGCTTCCTGCTGCGGCAACGCCCGGCTCTGCGCCCAGCACGGACGGATAGCCGGCGGCTCAAATCCAGCAGTGGGTGGCCACGCACTGGGCACTTGCCGAGCCTCGGCGGCGCGTTGGGGCCAGCTCGTTCTGCGCCACCATCGCAAAGGCAGCGCACGGAGTCCCATCGACTGCGCGGTGCGTTCATCGTCACGTTGATGCGGCGCTCGACCCGCGGCGTTGTTGTCGAGGCTGCGGGGCCTCGGTGGGCGCGAGGCGTTTCCAGCAGCGCTGTCCGCGCTACTGTCGCTTCCGGGAGCAGCTGTGGGCTCAGCTGTGGGGGGCAGGCGCGGCCGTGGCGGTGCTGCTTGTCGAAGCTGGTCCCACCGTGTTGCTCCGGCGAAACCCTCGGCACCCGCTGTTCAGGTCGGTCTCGGTCGCGTTAGCCGAGCCCGCAATCAATCGTCAGACCGGCCATCAGCTATCCGGTGCTGGCCAGCAGGCTGGTTGGGGCCTGCATATCAGGTGACCCACCGCACGGTTCAGAAAGCTCGTCCATATCCACCGCGCTGTCCGCGGTGCCGTTCTGCAGGCGGCCTGGGTGGCGGCGCTCTGCTAGCGTAATGGCGTCCGCGCTGCCTTCATCCGGCTCGCGACCGAGGGGGCATCGGCACAGCCCCTTGCTTACATGTACTGGGCGGCGGTCGCGTGTGGGGCATCCACCGCGGTGATAGCCGCGGTGTTCAGCTTTAACGACCTCGCCGTCCTCAAATCAGGCGACAGCCGGTCACACAGAGCTGTGCGCCGTCCACGCGCCGCTGTCCCCCGGCAATGGTCAGGAAGCGGGCCTCGTCGCCCCGTCCACGCCGGTATCGTACAGCGTGCGGGCCTGAATCCCCCGCCACAAAGGTCAGATAGTCATAGTAGTTGGAAGGTCGGTGCTGCCGTACAAATCAAACGCACCCTCACCCTGCTCGTCGGGGTCATAATATTGAACCGCCAGCACGCGAAGCGGTAGGTCTTGCCCGCCGTGTAGAAGCGTAAAAACGCTGTTCTGGCGGATGCGTCCTCCTGCGCCAGCGCGGCCAGCGCGGGGTCGGTGGTGGTCAGCACGGTGTTGCCGGGGGGCGGCGGCATCCACAAAGCGCTGGGCGTGGCAAAAGCGGGGCCGCTGCGGCGCGGCGCTCTCCGGTTTCCGGGGTGGGCGTGTCGGCGGAATAGACAAAGCCGTCCGTCATGCCGGGCCAGCCGTACGCCACCACACCGGGCGCTTTTTCAGCGCCTTTGCCGGGAGATAACTCTCCACCGTGTTGTCATACAGCGCGCCGTGCCGTAGCTCTTGGCGGCGGGGCGTGCGCCGTTGCGGAAAAGAGGCACCCACAGCGCCCCGCCGACCAGCGCGGCCAGGACCACCAGAATCATCGTCACGGTGCGGCGGCAGCGGGCCTCGCTCTTTCGATGGTTCAAGGCTGCGGTTCTTGATGCTGCCGGGTGCGGACTGGCGTGCCGGGCAGCAGCGGCAGATCCGTCCACAGTATCTTCGTTCTTATGATGATTTTCTTTGCTTTCTCGCGAAAATTTGGCTTCCTCCTCGACCGCACTCGTATCAAACGGCTGGGTGGCGGCGCGGTAAAGTCTCACGCTGGCGCTGTGCCCTACGGCCTCCGGCGGCATCGTCCGTCCGTGCCCAGCTGCCGCAATGGCGGCGGGGTCAAGGTCTGCAGAAAAAAATCCGGAATATCGTCATCCAGCACCGAGCGTGCCGGGGCGGCGTCCGCCCCGGCGCGGGGCTGCAACATTTCGGCGGGCTGGGCCGTCATGGGCCGTGCGCGGCGGATGCGGGCATGGTCGTGCGGCCTCGGCCCGGCGGTCTGAATGTCCAGCGGGTCGGGCGCGGCAGGCTCTGCCGGGGCAGCGTCCACCTCTCAAAGCGGATAACCCCGGTCGGCTCAGAGCACTTCCGGCGCGGCGGGCGGCGGCGGGGGCGGCCTCGTGGCGGCGCAGCGTGCGGTGCCGGGGCTCTGGCGCATCCTGTGTGGGCGGTGCCACTCCATTGGGCGTCAAAGTCGAGCATCGGCCTTCGTAATCCGCCGTGTGGTCGGCGTCCCGCGGGGGGGGGGGGGGGGGGGGGGGGGGGGGGGGGGCGGGCGGCGCAGCGAGAACCGCACCGTGTTGCCAGCCTGGCCCGCCTCCGGACACAACCAGCAGCGTTTGGTCATGCCCAAGTGGCTGCGATGCAGGAATCCGTCAGCTGCAAACCAAACAGGCGGCGGCGCAGCAAATCCAGAATCTGGTTGCCGGTGAAAACATCGTTCATATCGGGCGGCAGGGCGCAGGCCACACCGCCGCGGCGGTCGCGGTAATATCGCACAAAGGGGCACTGCCCGCTGGCAGGCGCCCAGGCGGCGGCGTGGTCCGCGCCGCGGTCACCTGCAAAGCGGCCAGCGCACGGCCCGCCGCGGCCTGCACCACATCGGGGAAGCGCTTGAGCAGCTGCTCGGAATTGTGATGCGCGCGCCTTCTGCGGGTCGCGTAGCTCTCAGTGCCAAAAGTCAAAGACGGCCTCGCTGTGCCAGGGCAGCGGCTGCAAAAGCGTGCCCAGCAGGCGGCCGTGGTTTCGTCCACAGCCACCAACAGCTTGCGTTTTCCAGCATGGCGTCCAGCGTGGCCTGTGCCAGGCTGGTTTCGCCCGGCAAAGACGTCATCATAAAGGGTGGCGCGCAGGCGTGCGGCCATTTGTCACAGTATTGCTCCGCCATAGCGGTTGGGGGGCGCTGACCTGCACGCAGATGGCAAATTCGCCGTCGCGTTCCAGCAGGCGCAGAACCGGGAACGTTATCGTCCCGGATGGCGCGCAGTACGGCGGAGACTCCCGCGTGCCGGTAGGCCCGAAAAACGCAGGATTTTCAGTTGAGTTGACCATAGTGCGGGAGCCTTTCTGTTGTCAATATCGCCAAATCTGCGTCCGGGGTGGCGGGCGGAACTTCACGCCGTCCGGCACGTCCAGACCTGACGCCATGCGGCAGAGCATATCCAGCGCGTAGAGCGTGCGGCGCGGATGATGGCGCGGTCGATAGCCACCAGCGTCAGCCGTACTCAGGTGTAACCCCTGGTGTTTGTACCTCCGGCCAGATAGACTGTGCCTTACCGCCGGGCAGCGCGCGCCGCTCGCAGCCTGGTGATGCTCCACGGCCAGCCTTCTTGCGCCGGACGCTGCCAGCGCCGAACGCCATAGCCGCGTGCGCGGCCGGATACCACGTTGTACCTGCTCAATCACGGCGGCATCCGCCCAGCAGCGCTGGCGGCCCCGGCGTAGCGTGACAAAGCAAAGCCGAACACCTCGCTGGAGCCGGGCGTTCGTCAGGCGCTCGGCAATATACCCCTTTACAGCTTTCCGCCTGCGGCGTGCCAAGCCGTGCTCACGCAAAAGCGCGCACAACCGTAGAGGCTCTTGCAGCGCGGGCACGTCCACGTCATGGGCGGCCGTGCGCCCAGTATCTTTTTTAAAATTCTTCGCGTCGTGGCAAGCTGGTGGCGTCTCCTCCGCCTGCTGCGCGTGTCTCGCGAGCTGCCGCGGGATTCACTCGCCGGTTCTTGCAGTACGGCGGCGGTTGGCGCCCCTAAACAGCGGGCTACCTTTTGCTGGTAACGTGCGCTCGCCGCCCAAAAGCGCCACCGTGGTTGTAAATCTGCAGTTCTGGCGCATATCTGTGGACCGGCGCACCGGAAATGGTCCTCATTACGGCCTTTCATTCTGCACGCGCCGGTAACGCGCGCGCAGGCCGTTCTTGTCCTCAAACCGCGCCGGGGCGGTGCTGTCATTGATGAGTTTATGCCCGATGGTCGGGGCACAGCCCGTTTTGCGGGCCAGCTTCCTGGCTCATGGCGGCCTCGTGCGGGCAAAAACCGCGATTTTCTCGCCACCTGCCTCGTCGAAAAGGGCCAGCGTAAGTCATTGAACGCCTCGGCCACGCGTTTTATCGTCTCGGTCGGGCCATGTCGCCGGAATCGCCATGTTAATCGTTGCAGCTTTTAATTTGCGCACCGAAGCCGCGGGTGGTTATCGCCAATCACCGGTGCCGGTGAATTGATGCCCGAAGCCAGCCACGGCTCAGGAACTGCGTTGGTGTTGACGACCCCCAACAACAGCAGTTTCCGCCGACACAGATGTGATTTCAATGGTCGCAAATCATCCTCCTATACGGAGTAAAGACGCGCCCAGCTTCACGGCAGATTTTCAAAGCTCTTCATCGTAGTCTTGGTCGGCGCGCTTGGCCTCCTGACCTTGAAGGTGCGCAGTCGCATAACGTCTCGCCGAGGTAGGCCCCGGCGGTCTGCAGATGGCGTCAAAGTCCTTGGGGCACTCGACCGCACGGCTGAGCTTTTTGACGATGCCGAACACGCGGAGACGCGGCGGAAGGCCTCGTCCATATCAAGGCCCTCCTCCTTCGGCTCGATGAAAACGGTGCTCTGGGCCTGATAGACCTTGAACTCTGCCCAGCGGCTCAAGCCGCCAGCGGATGGTCTGGCCAGCTGCGCCTCAAACTTGCCGCGGTTCAGGCCCTTCAGCGTCATTTCGCCCTGATAGGCAGGGATAGTCTCTTTCATTGGGGATATTACGCTTTCCGATTAAAGCGGTATCAATTAAATATGCCGCCAATTCGCGCAGGCCGTCGCTGGAGAAATGGCCAGCAGCGCCTCGACGTCCTGCGGCGTGTTGTCGGCGCAGAAGCTGACGCGCAAACGGTGCGGACCGTGAGGTCATCAGCCCATCGCCAGCAGGGTGTGGCTGGGCTCACCCTTATCGCAGGCGGAGCCGCCCGAGACATAGATACTGCGGGTGTTCAGATAGTTGATGAAGGGTCTGGCTGTTGATGCAGTTGGTGGAGAGGGTTTACAATCTCCCCCCACCGCATTGTCGGGGAGTTCAGCGTCACGCCGTCAGCGCCGCCAGGCCGCGCGCAGCTGCTGGTTCAGCACTTTGCGATATTGCGTGCGGAGTGCGCAGCTCTGCTGGCCCTGCGCCGCCACAGCACAGACCCACAATGTAGGGGGTGTTCTCGGTGCCGGGGCACAGCCGCGCTCCCTGATAGCCGCAGATACCGGCTTCAGCGTCTGGCGCTGGCTGTCCCG
>VOFK01001750.1_pt1 | contig 22326 bp, 32 predicted proteins | sample 5384121 | NCBI WGS metagenome assembly VOFK01 (sample SAMN12384730, study PRJNA508395) | human gut metagenome | isolation source: healthy gut J | host: Homo sapiens | reverse complement strand
TCAGTGCTTCGTTCAGTTGCATTGCTACTTGGTATTGTATTGGAAAAACCGCAAAGCGCCTATGACATTCAAAAGGATGTGGAGTACCACCATTTTTCCCGCTGGACAAAAAATAAGCGTACCTTCTATTTATCGTAAGGTCCTTCAATTGAGCGAGAAGGGGTATCTCCAAAGCGATATTGTCAAGGCGACAAGTTTGCGGACAAGGCCATCTATTCTATTACCGATCAGGGAAAAACGTATTTCAAAAAGGAGCTGATGGTCTCTTGCGCCGCTAGCCCAGTACCCTTGCTTATTCGATTTCAGTGTAGTCATTACGAATCTGAACAAGATAGACAAAGCCGATGCATTGGAGCTGGTTTCGGCTTTGCGCCGGAGCATACAGTCCTCCTCGGCTGAATTGAACGAGGGCTATGCGCGGGAATTTGCAGACATTCCTTTGGTTGGGAGAACGATTTTTGAGCAGCAGCAGCTTCTCTATCGAGCCCTTCTGAATGGCTGGATCACTTTGAAGGGCAGTTCTTAGAAGAATGAGTACAGGCCCCCCAAAGCAGTTTGACCATCCTGTTTGAAGCTCCCTTTTGGATCGGTCTATACACATCCATATCAACGAAGCCCCACTTCACGCATAACCTTCTTCGTACACCAACCAATGCACGGGTGATCTCGCCCATAGGGACAGCCATCACATTCCGACTTGGGTTTCGGCGGCAAAGAGATTAAGTAGCAGCAATTATTTCTACCCAGACGGCAGCCCTTTCTGCCATTCGTCCAGAAGTAGCAGTAATGACAGTCGCTCGGCTTGTCTGCGGTATAAACAGGCTTGCTCAAATAAAACACCTCCAATCTCTTTGTATTTGCCCATGGGTTTGGGCATAAAAAAGAGCGCCTATCCATCCCCAATGCGGGGCAAATAGACGCTCTATGTACATAACGATATTTAATTTTATCTGCTATAACTGCATGGTATTCAAAACATCCGCCTTTTTTGATTAGCTGAATTTTTGGCACGATTTTGGGGCTGATTAGCAGGAAGGGCATTTTCATTAGCAAGAACAGCCCGTTTTCTGCTAAAAATTAGCTGGCGATTTTGTCTTATAACAACCGTTCGATTCTGGAGGGGTTGTCAAAAATCAAATTTTGGAGTAGAATTTTATCTCATACAGTGAAAGAGCTTTTTCGTAGCTTTTTATATAAGAAAAGCCGAAAACCCTTGAAAACAAAGGCTTTCGGCGTTGTTCACTGGCGTCCATAAGAGGATTTGAACCTCCGACCCCACGCTTAGGAGGCGAGTGCTCTATCCAGCTGAGCTATATGGACGTGTCTAATATATGATTATAGCCCGATCAAAGTCGAACTGCAATCCCTTATTTAGTTTTTTTTGAGGTGGCCGTTGTAACGCAACCTTAGGAGGCGACCGCTCTATCCAACTGAGCTACGGGGGCTTATGCAACAAATATTCAATTTTACAGGGCTCCAGGATTCGAACGATTCGATTTTAGGAGGCTCGCGCTCTATCCTACTGAGCTACAGACGCATACGGTTTATGTGCGCAGAAACTGCGCGATAGTATTCTATCTCTTGATGTGCGATGCTGTCAAGGGGGCATTCTGTCTGCGGCGGCACGCCTTTTTCAGGAAAAGGCGTTGCAATCGTATTCATCGTGTGATATTCTTGGCTTACATGGATGAATCTCCCGTAAAATTGAATAGAAACATCCGAATGAAGGAAACGTGTGAGAATCACGGACTGTAACGGCAACTGTAACGCGGAGCGACCCCCCCGTTATGCCACTGGGAAACCGGGAAGGCGGGCGAGCGAGGAAACGGAGTCAGGATATTTCATCGGATGGTATGTTTCCGATTAAAACGCTTTTATTCTGAAAATACCGTCAGAGCAGCCTTTGGGCTGCTCTGCTTTTATTTTTCGGGAGCTGCGTCTCTGGAAGTTCGTTTTGCGAGATTCCCCCATGAATATTTTCAGGAGGGCATGGTTATGCAAAAAACGTTCTTCCGAGCCCCGCAGCGCCGGGCTCATCTCCGGACGCACACACGGAGGGACAATCGTCGTGAAAACAGGAATAGGAATGTTTTACGCCGTGGGCGTCGGCCCCGGCGACCCGGCGTGGATGACGCGTCAGGCGTGTGACGTTCTGGGCTTCTGCCCCGTCATTGCCGCGCCGAGATCCGCTTCCGGGGACATGCCGGCGCTGGAGGTAGCCCGCGGGGCCGTCGATCTGAGCCGGAAGTCGATCGTACCGCTGAAATTTACCGCGGCACGGGCAGGTCGCGAAACGCCAGTATGTCCGCGCGCAGCAGCATCGCGCGCGTGCTGGACGCGGGCTTAAGCGTCGCCATGGTAAATCTCGGCGATGTTTCGATCTGCGCCACGGCGTACGACGTGCTTGACGAGCTGCGCCGCCGGGGGTACGCCACGCAGATGATCCCCGGCATCACGAGCTTCTGCGCCGTGGCTGCAACGCTCGGCACCAGTCTCACCGACAGGGACTCGCCGCTGCATATCTATCCGGATGAAACAGGGAATCTGGACATGGCGCTGGAGCTTTCCGGCACAAAGGTGCTGATGAAATCCGGCAAGGCCATCGGCGAGACCGCCGCGGCGCTCTCGTGCCGCGGTCTTGCAAAAGGCCTCCATGGTCGCCGACTGCGGTCTGCCCTCGCAGCGCATCTTCAGCGAGATGACCGATCTGCCGGAGAACATCGGCGTCTCTTCCACGGTGATCGTGCCGGAAGGACGCAGAGCCGCGCGGAAAAAGTGAATACAAAAATGCGCCGGAACCAGGCTTTTTTCTGTTCCGGCGCATTGGTTTTTATGCTTTTTTCCCGCTGCGGTTCTTTTCCCAGAGCACCGCAAGGCCGATGAGCAGCAGATCCGGCTCGTACCGGATCTCCCGGCGGCAGAACGGCGTGACGCACCCGGCGAGACCGCCGGTGGCGATGACGGCGGCAGGGAGCGCCGAGCTCCGTTTCCATACGCTCGATCATCCCGTCGAGCAGGGCAGCCGAGCCGTAGATCGCGCCGGACTGCATGCAGGCGACGGTGTTCGTCCCGATGCACTTTGCGGGCGCGTCGAGCGAGACACGCGGCAGCTGCGACGTATTGCCGGAGAGCGATTCCATCGACAGGCGAAGCCCCGGCACGATCGCGCCGCCGGCAAAGCGGCCCTGCGCGTCTACAGCGGAGATGGTCGTGGCGGTGCCCATGTCGATGACGATGAGCGGCGGGGCATGGATGGCCAGCGCCGCGACCGCGCCGACGACGAGGTCCGCCCCGATCTGGCCGGGATCGTCGAGCCGGATGTCCAGCCCGGTTTTGAGACCCTTGCCGACAACGAGCGTATCCAGCCCCGTGAGGAGCTTTACCGCCCGGCACAGCGTGGACGTGAGCGGCCAGACGACGTTTGAGAGGATCGCGCCCTCAAAACTCTCCGGCTGAAAGCCCGCAAACGCGAGGACATTTTTCATGCCGACGGCGTACTCGTAGTCGGTCTTATTCACGTCCGTCGCCATGCGCGCCACGGCGCGGATCTTCCGGTTTTCGATGCAGCCGAGAACGATGTTCGTGTTGCCGGTGTCGATGGCAAGGATCATGGCTTTAGTTTTCCTTTCTCCCGATGCGGATCAGCCGCAGAATGACGGGGCTGAGAACGATGTTGATGCCAAGCTCGGCAAGGAAGTTGACGCCAACGAGACCGATGATCATAAACCGGCCCACGTTATCGCCGAAGCCGAGGTTCTGCGCCATATCAGCGAGCATCGGCAGGAAGAAGATCCGGCAGCCGAGCAGAAATACGCCGGTGTTCACGACCGGGCAGACGATGGCCGCGGCAACAGCCGCAAGCGTGCGGTTTTTCTGAGCGAGCCACGCATACACGAGCCCCGCCAGACCGCCGCAGGCAATGCCCTTTACGAGCACCGTGAGCAGCGTTCCCGGCACGCTGAAGGCGAAAAACGCCGCGGCGTCGCCCGAGAGCAGCACCACCATGCCGAAAACAAAGCCGAGCCACAGCCCCCGCCGCTGCCGTATACCGCCGCGCCCACCACGATGGGCAGCGCCACGAGCGACACCGAGACCGGGCCGAACCGGATGAAGCTGCCAAAGCAGCTGCAAATGACGATCAGCGCCGTGAAAAGCGCCAGACCCGCCAGACGCCGGGTCTTTTCCTGAGAGTTTGCGTTCATATTCAATTCCTCCTGCTGTTGCTCCCTTAGTATGTGCCGTGCGGCACGGGATGCAGCGCATGGCATATTATAAAAGCAAAGCCCCTCTGCGTCAAGCAGAGGGGGATATTTTATAAAGAAAGGTCTCTTATACCAATTGCATAATAATCTTCTTCCGTGAAAACGGAAAGGGGTTTCTCCATTTCTATGGAATACCTTCGCATGGCAGTAAACTCTTTTTCTCCCTGCGGATTCGGCAGCGTCCGCGGAAGCGCAACATACCCACCGGCACGCTCGGCAGCTTCATCAAGCTCCCGCATTTCCTGCCACTTGCGTTCGTCCACTGTCAACCCTCCTCAAATCTCAGGGGATTCAGTCATTTAAAAGTGCTCCGTGATCTCCATGGTTCCGGCTTTGAGATCAAACAGAAAGACCGTTCTGTGGTTCGGCTTTGAATTTCCGCCCATCCAGATTTTCGGTACCCCGGACGGGTAGTACTCCAGCGGGCGCGGTGTCGATTCGGCAAATGCGATCTCGTACATATCGTTCGCCAAAGTGTCGAAAGAGCAGAATATGTGGTCCGCATTTTCTCGGACCCATTTTTCTCCCCACAGCTCAATATATTTTTCTTTGGCCTGCTTTTTCGCCTCGGCTCTGGTCATACTGTTTCATCTCCCTTTAAAGTCCGCTTTTTTGAGGCAGAGTACCTCGTAGCGGTCACCATCATACTTTCGGATGCCAAGACGGTCAAGAGCCGCCATTGCAAGGTCTTTCACACGGAATGTATTCCAGAAACTTGTCTCGTCCTCTGCGGCTTTCATCAGCCCGCTTTCTATCTCGGCATTCGTTTCGCCGCGTTCAACGATTTCCATGATTGCCGAAGCTTTGACAAGAAAGTTTTCATGACTCAGCAGAGGTACCAGCTCATCCGTTTGCATCTGTGGAATGTGATCCGTCAAACAGCCGCCTTTCATGCTTCTTTCTCCTAAAATCTTTTATTTTAAGATAGATGCTCCATGATATCGTTGCCGGTGTCCGCGCCGACGAGCGAGCGGACAAGACCGAACCGGCGGCAGTCATAGCGCGGGAATTCCTCGCTTGCAAGCGTCGGACGATGGGCGTACTGCAGCTGGCTCTCGTGGCAGAGCATGGCCTCCGAGACCACTTCAAACGCCGTTTTGCCGCCGAAGCTCTCCAGCGGCGTTTCCACGTCGAGGAAGATCGGGTTTTCGTCGGCAAAGTGAAGATACAGCTTCGGCGTATCCCATACGCCGTACTGCGCGGCGCTCTCGGCATCGTACGAAGCATCCGCGGCGTACACGACGGCCTGTTCAAGCGCGAGCGCGTTGAGCCGGTGCGCGCCGTGACCGTATTCGCCCTCGCGGTCGTGCCCGACTGCAACGAGCGGCTTGAACCGCCGCAGCAGTCCCACCTGATAGGCGATGACGTTTTCCTCGCCGAAGCTCTGCTGCGCCGCCTCGAGCGAAAGAACGTAATGGTCCGGGAACGGCCCGATGACCGGATAGTTCCGGATGCCCATCGCCCAGAGCGCGTCCAGAAGCTCCTGCGGGCGCGGCTGCCAGTCGTAATGATTCACGAGATACGCCACCTGCACCGTGAGCCCCCGGTCCACGCACTGCGCGGCGAGCGCGCCGAAGAAGATAACGTCATCGTCCGCGTGGCTCGGAAAAAGCAGCACATCCGCCTGTTCGCACGGCGGCTGCCAGACCTGCACGTCCGCCGGGGCCGCGCCGGTCGTAAAGAGGCGCACCTCGCAGAGCGGCGAGAGGCCGGAAAATTCGATGTCAAGCTCCGTCACCGCCTCCGGCAGCGCGAGATACTCGTGCAGAAAGCCGTACTCGCCGCCGGGGACGTCCCCCGCGGCGGTATGGACCGTGAATGCTTCGCACGGGGTATACCAGTAAAGATAAAGCGCGGCAATGGGCGTTTCGGAGGAAATGCGCAGCGTGTTCCCGGCGCGGTAGTCGATGCGGGAGGTGCGGTCGCCGTCGCGGAGGATCGGCGTGTAGCCGCCGATACTGTCCGAGAGGGAGACGCCGTCCGTGATCTCCGCCGCGACCGGCTCGGGTGTGGGTTCCGGCGTTGCGGTCGGTTCGGGCGTGGGCGTGGGCGTCGGCTCCGGCGTCGCCGTGGGCGCGTCCGTCGGCGCGGGGAGTAGCCGTCGGCTCCGGCTGCGCCGGTGCGCCGCAGGCGGCAAGAAGCGCGCAGAGCAGCGCGAATATCAGAAGAAGAGAAATACGTTTTTTCGTGGCGGGTGTCCTTTCTCCCGCGGTCGGCGCGGGGTGGGTTTGGGAGTATTATAGGACGTTTTGAGGCAAAGCGTCAAGGCACGGTTTTCAAAGGCTCCCTTGTGCAAAGGGAGCTGCTGAGCGAAGCGAAGCTGAGGGATTGTAGTCTTCAGAAAGCGACAATCCCTCCGTCTTTTGCCTGCGGCAAAATCCACCTCCCTTTACACAAGGGAGGCATTAAAACGGGAAAACCCCGAAGCATAGTTTGCTCCGGGGCTTTGTCACTTATGATTTTCAGCCCGCGTTGCCGGACGAGGCGTTGCCGTAGGAGGCGTAGTAGTTGCCGGCGGAGGCATAATAGGCGTTGCCGCCGGAAGCGTTGCCCGCCGAGGCGGTCTTGGGGCCGCAGCCCGCAAGCGTGAGCAGCAGCGCCGCGGCGCTGAGAACGATGGCAAGGATCTTTTTCATGGATGGTACTCCTTTTCTTTTTGTCAATGGTTGTTATTCTTCGATATATCGATGCGCCCGGCGCGGAGCAGGAGGAGAGATACCGCGCCGGGTTGCGCAGCAGGAAAATTATGCAATGGCCGCTCCTGCGGCAATGGCGGCGAAGAGCGTGTCCACTTCCCCGCTCTCCCACCCGGCGGTGAGAAGCCGCCGGTCGCGCACAAGACCGAGCTCCTGCCCGGAGGTGAGCGCTTCCGCCGCAGTCCGCACCGTTTCAAGGCGGGTTTTCAGCGCCGCGTCGTTTTCGCCGTAGCGCGCGGCGTAGGCCGCGCCGGCGGCGCGCGCCGAGGCTGTGTCGCGTCCGTCCGCGAGATACTGGCCGAGGACGGATTCCGCCCAGCGGTACGCGCCGACCGCGCCGGAGGCGGGGTCATAATCCTGCGCGAGCCGCTCGAGAATGCCGCCGATACCGGCGAGCGGTTCCGCCTCTTCCGGCGTCGGCGAAATCTCCGGCAACGATCCCGGCGTAACTGCCGGGGTCTCCGTCGGCTTCGACGTGGCTGCGGCGGCGCGCGATTCAAGCGGCAGACCCGCCGCTGCCATCGCTCCCGCCAGGAACACCAGTGTCAATATAAGGATGACAACTCTTTTTTTCATTGTCTTCTCCTTTCGGGAAGCATTTATCCGGCGAGGCCGTTCACGTCCGTACTGCCGTTTAATTCCACATTGTTCAGCACATTGTTCAGCTCTCCGAGCGTCTGCACCGTGACGCCGTGAGAGCGCAGCCACGCGTTCGTGCGCGCGGAGGCCGTAAGCGGACGGACGGTGTAATAATTGTAGACATATTCGCCGTTGCTGTTGGTGTGGACGCCGGTGGCGGTGATGTTGATCGGTTCGATCGTCTGATAGAAATCCTCGTCCTGAATGATCTTGACGCCGCCGATGTTGCCGTCGCGCAGATCGGGGACGATGCAGGTATCGTAAAGCTCCCAGAATTCGTCCGGTGTGAGCGTGAGCCCCTGCTGCGTCGGTGAGCTTGACTCATACCACTGAATGCTCGCAGAAAATACGGCAGTCTCGCTCCGGTCGCACGGGAAGAGCGCACGCTCCTCCATCAGCTCGCGGGAGTTGAGAAGCTCTTCGTACTGCCGGATGTTCCGGCTGATTGTGTCGTTCTCCGCGGGGAAGCCGATGGTAGCGTCGCCGCCGGTCACATACGGGGGGAACTTATCCGCAGCATAGATATACACGCGGCGCGCGAGGAGCTTTCCGTCCGTGCCGTAATAATCGATCCGCAGCGGGAAGGTGTTGATTCCGTTCTGATTTTCGTAAGCTTTTTTGTTTGCGATAATGTCCTTTTGCAGAGAGAGGAGCGCTTCGATGTTCTCCGGCTGTATGATGCGCGTTTCATTGTATCCGCCCCAGCCGAACACCGTGGCGTACCCAATCTCGTCCACATCGGGCTGATAGCGCTCAACGCCGAACACATCGAGCTCGGTGACGACGACGAGCGCGCAGAGCAGCGCGCAGAAAACGCCGAGACCCTTCCAGTGCCGGTCAAACACGCGCAGCGTTTTGCGCATGAGCGCGTCCGCGCCGAACCAGCCGACCGCCGCGCCGAAGAGCATGGCAAGGAGCAAAATTGCTACTCTCGCCGGAGTGCCGTCGTTCCCGGCGGCATAGGAGCCGACATTGAATACAGTTTTGAGGATCAGCAGCGCCATGCCGAGCGCGCCCACGGCGGCAAGCCCCCAGCGGAAAATGGGGCGCAGCACCGGAACGGCGACGACCTCGCCCGCGGCCTCCATCCGCCGGCGGCGGAAAAAGATCACCGCGAGCCCCGCGAGGATCACGCCCGCCGCGGCATAGATAGCCGTGAGAGGGAGCGCATACGAATAGCTTCCCACATAGTTGTTGAAAAAGTAATAGAGCGGCGAGAGGATCGCGAGCTCCCAGCCGGTGCCTCTCACGCCGAAGAGCAAAAACTCCGCTATGTACCGGGTCACGACCTCGATCCCGACAAAACCGTAGAGCGCGATAACATAGAGCGCCGGGAGCACCGCCGCGTTTCCGGTGAACACCGTGCAGAATGACGCGAGACCGAAGAACGCTATGTTCATCAGTACCACCGCGACCGCCGAGCACAGAAGGTACGGGGTGCACGGCGAGCCCGCGCCGCCGTAGAAGCAAACTCACGAGCATCGCGATAATGCACGGCAGGATGAGAAGCGTCAGCCCGGCGAGCAAACTTGAAATGAGCAGCGCCTCGCGCGTCACGGGCAGCGCCGATATGTATGCTGCGGAGGTCTTGCGGAACATCCAGCCGTAGACAGCGACCGCCATCACCACCGCCGCGGCCGCCGCGGCGAGGATCTCCGGCGCGTCAGGTTGCTGAGGATGCTGTAGCTCACATACTCGCTCATTTCCTTAAACTCGGAATTGAAATACTGCCCGCACATGAGCGTAAGAAAGCAGAGCACTACGGCATAGGCCGCGCCGATGATCCAGAAGCGGGAGAGATTCCGTTTGTATATCGCCTTATTAAAGAACGTTCTTTCGGACGGCATCGTCCACACCTCCCAGCTCGTAAATGAAAATTTCCTCCAGCGTCAGCGGCACGGAATCCATGAACAGCGGGTGCAGCTTTTCGAGCCACGCGAGATTGTCCTCTTCCCTGCCGCGCAGTATGAGCGTCTGCAGCTTGCCGGTCGAGGGCGGTGGAGAATGTCCAGTCCCTCCTCCGGCAGCGCCGTGCCGTCCGGCAGGGCGAAAGCAGCACCTTGGTCGTCGTCTCCTGCAATTCGGAAACGCTCTTTTTCCAGCAGGCAGCGGCCGCGCTGCATGATGCCGACGTGATCGCACACATCCTCCAGCTCGCGGAGGTTGTGCGACGATACGAGCACCGTCATGCCCTCCTCCGCCACGTCCTCCATGACAAGGGACCACACCTGCCGCCGCATCACGGGGTCGAGGCCGTCCACCGGCTCATCGAGCACGAGTACCTCCGGCCGCGCCGCAAGCGCGATCCAGAAGGCCGACTGCTTCTGCATGCCGCGTGAAAGGCGGCGGATGGGGCGCGTATCGTCAAGCGCGAAGATCTCGCGCAGCTTTTCGTAGCGTTCGGTGTCGAAGCGGGGATAGAGCGCGCGCGTAAATTTCATAAGATCGCGTGTCGTGCTCGTGGAGGTGAAATACGGCTCATCCGGGATGCAGAGCATCCGCGCTTTGACCGAGGGGTTTTCAAATACCGGTTCCCCGTCGAGCAGCACCGAGCCCGCGTCCTGCCGCAGCACGCCCATCATATGACGGATGGCGGTCGTCTTGCCCGCGCCGTTCGGGCCGATGAGACCGTAGACCGAGCCGGACGGCACCGTGAGATTCAGCGCATCGAGCGCTTTGAAGCCTTCGTAGATCTTTGTAACGTTTTTCAGTTCAATGCTCGCCATGGCCGCCGCCTCCGATCTTTTCTATGATCTCTTCCTCGCTCACGCCGAGCCAGCGAAGCTCACGCACCGTTTCCTCCAGCCGCGCGAGAAGCTCCTCGCGCCGCGGGTCGCTCTGCGGGGAGAACTGGGCGCAGAAGCTGCCCTTGCCGGGGACGGAGACGATGTATCCCTCGCTCTCCAGCTCGTGGTAGGCCCGTTGGATCGTGTTCGGGTTGATGGCGAGCGATACCGCAAGCTCGCGCACCGAGGGGAGCTTTTCCCCCGGCTGCATCGCACCGGTGACGACAAGCCGCCGCAAATCGTCCTTGACCTGCTCATAGATCGGGCGCCCGTCCCGGTAATTGATCGTGACCATGCCGCCACCTCCTTCCGTGTATTAACTGTACTACGAAACTTAACACAGTTAATACAGTTTGTCAAGCCCCAAAAAACAAAAAGACTCCCCTGTGTAAGGGGAGGTGACGCGGCGAAGCCGCGGCAGAGGGGTTGTCTTTTTCCGGCAGCTACAACCCCTCAGTCAGCCTGACGGCTGCCAGCTCCCCTGTTAGGGGAGCCAAGTGGGTTTGCAGAAAACTATCTTGCCTCCCCTAATAGGGGAGGTGGCAAAACCGGAGGTTTTGACGGAGGGGTTTCTCCGCCGGAAGAAGGCAATCCCTCAGTCAGCTTCGCTGACAGCTCCCTTTGCACAAGGGAGCCTTATTCAGCAGGATACTTTATCAAGCTCCCTCTCGCAGTCGGGCATTTTCTTTACCTGCACATCACGGAAGAGCTTGCCGCGCATCGTTACCACGGACACATGGCGCAGCGCCTCGAGATCTTCGAGCGGATTTCCCGCCGTGACGACGAGATCGGCACTCTTGCCGGGCGTGAGCGAGCCGGTGAGGCCGTCGATCCCGGCGATCTTCGCGTTGCCAAGCGTCGCGGTGTGCAGCGCGAAGGCGTTGGATACGCCGCAGAACGTGTGGAAATAGCGCACCTCGCGCCACATGTCGTAGTGCGTGATGTACGGGCAGCCCGTATCGGTGCCGAGACCGACGGGGATACCGGCCGCCAGACACGCCTTGGCGCACTCGATGATGCCCTCGAGCACGACCTCGCCGTTATACTGCTCCATTTCGGTCGCTTTGCTGACGCTGCAGTCAAAGCGGGCATACGGCACCGCGGCGGAGAGCGTTGCTACCTGTGCCGCGCCGCGCTCGCGGAAAAGGCGCAGAATTTCCTCGTCCGGCTTCGCGCCGTGCTCGATCGTATCCACGCCGTTTTCGAGCGCCACGCGCACGCCCTCGGGACTTTCGACATGCGCCGCAACGGGCAGGCCGAGCCTGTGCGCCCTCGCCGCACGCCGCGCGGACGTACTCCGGCGGCATTTTCAGCTCGCCCGGCTCGCCTTTTTTCTTTGCATCCAGCACGCCGCCGGTGATCATGAGCTTGATGAGATCGGGTTTTCCCTGCGCGATCTTTCGCACGTCCTCCGCGGCCTGCGCGGCGCTCGTCGCCTCGTAAGCGAGCGAGCCCGCCATATGCCCGCCGGGGACGGAAACGGCCATGTCCGCGGCGAGAATGCGGGGCCCGTCGTCACTTACCCGCGGCGATGCGGCCGCGCAGACGCGTATCGATGTCCGCAATGCCGCCGACGGTGCGGATCGTCGTAACGCCGCTCAAAAGCTGCGTTTTGGCGTAGCCCTCGCACATGGCGAGCGCAATGCGCCGCGTGAGCGCCATGGACGTCATGAATTTTACGAGCTTGCGGGGATTGCCCTGCTTTTTTGGGGCTGCCGCTCGCCGGGCAGATGAACGTGCAGGTTGATGAGGCCCCGGCATGAGATATCCGCCTTTCAAATCGACGATCTCAAAGCCGGTGAGATCCGTCCCCTCCAGGGACGATATCGAGGATCTTCTCGCCGTCCGTGCCGCAGCACCATGCCGCGCTGCTGCATATCCGCGCTGCCGTCGAGCAGCACGCCGTTCGTGTAAGCGTATTTCATCGGTTCCACCTCGCTGTATTTTATACATTATTATAATATCCCTTTTTCCGTGTTCTGCAAGAACAAAATCGCCGCGGCGTCGGTCTCCGGACGCCGCGGCGGGATCATAGGACTTTCGAGAGGAACGTCTGCGTGCGGGGATTCTGCGGATGGTCGAAAAGCTCCGGAGGGCGTGTTTTCCCTCAAGGATCGCGCCGCCGTCCATGAAGATGACGCGGCTCGCCACCTCGCGGGCGAAGCCCATCTCGTGCGTTACGACCGCCATGGTCATGCCGTCGGCGGCGAGCTGGCGCATGAGATCGAGCACCTCGCCGACCATTTCGGGGTCGAGCGCGCTCGTCGGCTCGTCAAAGAGCATCACGTCCGGCTCCATGCACAGCGCGCGGACGATCGCAATGCGCTGCTTCTGCCCGCCGGAGAGCATGTTCGGGTACTCGTTCGCCTTGTCCGCAAGGCCGATACGCTCGAGAAGCTCCATGCCGTGCTTTTCGCCTCGTCCTCGGTTTTTGAGCTTGAGCGTGACGGGGGGCGAGCGTGATGTTCTGCATCACGGTCTTGTGGGGGAAGAGATTGAAGTGCTGGAACACCATGCCCATTTTTCCGCCGGTGGAGGTTGATGTCCACCTTTTTGTCGGTAATGTCCACGCCGCCAAAATAGATATGGCCGGAGGTCGGCGTTTCCAGCAGGTTCAGGCACCGGAGCAGCGTGGATTTGCCGCTGCCGGACGGGCCGATGATCGCCACGACCTCGCCGCGCGCTATGGTGAGCGAGCATTCGTTGAGCGCTGTGACGCCGCCCTTGAATTTCTTTGTTACGTTCTCAACGCGGATGAGTTCAGATCCTGTCGCCACGGCGCATTCTCCTTTCGATCGCTTCGATGGCCTTGCCGGCCGGGTAGTTGATGACAAAGTACACGAGCGCTGCGAGAACGTACGGCGAGAGCGTCTTGTACGTCGTCGTCGCAACGGTCTTGGCGCCCCAGATGAGCTCCGTCATGCCGAGCACCGAGCAGATGGACGATTCCTTCACCATCGTGACGAGCTCGTTGGCGAGCGCGGGGAGAATGTTCTTGATCGCCTGCGGCAGCACGACGAGCTTCATGCTCTGCCACGAGCTGAGACCGAGCGAGCGCGCCGCCTCGTTCTGTCCGCCGTCCACGGCGAAATGCCCGCGCGGATGATCTCCGCGACATACGCCGAGGAGTTGAGCGCAAGCGCCACCACGCCGGGAATGAAGCGGGAGAGATCGATGAAGCCCAGGATCACGACCGAGGGGATCTTGATCACGCTGAAAAGGCCGTAGAAAATAATATAGAGCGCACCATCATCGGCGTCGAGCGGAACACGGCGATGTATGCGCCGGAGAGATTCCGCACGATCTTGTTGCGGCTCAGACGCATGAGCGCGAGCGCGAGCGCCGGGATGACCGCGAGACCTACCGATATGATCGAGAGCAGCAGCGTATACTCGAGTCCCTGCACGAAGAAGGAAAGATACTTTGGCAGGAAGGAGAAATTGAAGAAGTTCGCCGGGGACATGCCGGCAAACAGGTTGGACCACCACATAATACTATTCCTTGACCTTTTCTGTATTTGGAAGCGGGAGAGATCAACGGCACATATGCGCCCTGCCTGCTTTCACAGACAGGGCGCACACGCTTCAAAGAGAAGGATGTACGGTTTAGCCGATCGCCTGATCGCTGAGAGCTTCGGCGTCGGCGATGTACTGCTCGATCTTGCCGTCGGCAATGAGCTTGGCGATCGTGGCGTTGATGGAGGGCAGCAGGCCCTTCGGGTCGCCCTTCTGCACAGCGACGCAGTAGGGGAAGGCTTCGCCGAGGCTCACGTCCGCCACGACGAGATCGCTGTTGGACTTGGCATACTGCTGCGCAACGGCGCCGTCAACAACAATGGCATCCACCTTGTCGTACACGAGCTGGTTGACAAGGTCGTTCACGCTCGTGAGACCCACGAGATTCGCGCCGGGCATATCGCTGGTGACAAGGTCGGCCTTGGTCGTGCCGGTCTGCGCGCCGACGCTCTTGCCGGAGAAGGACTCAATGCTGGTGTACTCGCCGACCTTGTCGGCCTTGACGAGGATCATCGGAGGCAGATCGGTGTAGTAGGGATCGGAGAAATCGGCGGCCTCGAGACGCTCCTCGGTGACCTCGATGGCGGCGAGGACGATATCGGCGTCGCCCTTCTGCAGGGCGGCCATGAGGCTGTCAAAGTCCATGTTCACGACCTGGAGCTCCTTGCCCATATCCGCGGCGATCGCCTCGGAAACGGAGACGTCGATGCCGACGTACTGCTGCTCGTTCTTGTCGTTCAGAACGATGAACTCATACGGGGGATAGTCGGCGGAGGTCGCCATGACGAGAGTTTTGCTTTCGGACGCAGCGCTGCCGCAGGCGCGCCGAGGCTCAGCACCATGAGCAGAGCCAGAACGATTGCTGTTACCTTTTTCATTTCTTTTCTTTCCTTTCCATTCAACGGGAATGAATTTGTTTCAGGTTGGGCATAGTATAATCGTATATTTATACAATGTCAATGGTTTTTAATTCGATTTCTTCCGTTTTTCTGCCTCTGTTTTTGGTGATATTGCTAAAAGCCGGAGGATCCTATTGCATAAATGGCTTTTATGCAATATAATATGCATCGTTTCCGGGCGTTTCCTGCCGCATATGGCAGTTTGGATATGCACAAGAACGGTGAATATGTGAATAATTCAGAGGCGGTATTATGAATTATTATATGAATAGCTTGAATAATTCCTATTTGGCGGTGCATACGGACGCGCTGTGCGCGAACGTTGCCGCCATCGAAAAAACGCTCTCGCCCGGCGCGGAGATCATCCCGGTGCTCAAGTGCGACGCCTATGGACTGTCTCTTTCGCTCACCGCTCCGGCGCTCGCGGCGCTGCCGGGCATCCGCACATTCGCGCTCGCGCATGTGTCCGAGGGTTTGGCGCTGCGCGCGCTCGGCATTGAAAAGGACGCGCTCATTCTCGGAAACCCTCTGCCGCACGCCGTTCCCGACGCCGTGAACGCGCATCTCACGCTCACCGCCGGACGGCTCGGTCTGCTTCCCGCGCTTGCTGCGGCGGCGGAAGCGGCGCAGACGGAAGTGAAAATACAAATCAAGATCGACACCGGTCTCCACCGCGTCGGCGTGACGCCGGGGGACGAACTCGAGGCGCTTTTAAAAGAGCTCTCCGCCGCCGGAGAACGTATAAAGCTCGCGGGCGTCTACTCCCATTTTGCCGACACCGCAAAGCCGGAGCTTTGCCGCGCGCAGGCGGAGCTTCTGCTGCGCAGCGCCGAGCAGGTCGAGCGCGCGGGCTTTGCGGTGCCGATGCGCCACATCTGCGACAGCGCCGGGAGCGAGTATTACCCCGAATACCACTTTGACGCCGTGCGTCTCGGGCGGCGTCTCATCATGGACCACCCGACGCAGCCGCGCGGGAATGTGCGCGAATGCGCCTCGTGGCGCAGCTGTATCATGGCCGTCCACCGCCGCCATGCGGGGGAAAAGCTCGGCTACGGCGGGGTGTATACGCTCGATCACGACGCGGATGTCGCCATTGTCGGCGTCGGCTACGGCGACGGGCTCTATCTCCCGCTCGTGGAGATGCACGGCGACATTCTCGTGCGCGGAGAGCGCCGGCCGATGCTCGCGTGCTGCATGGATCAGTGCATGGTGGACGTGACCGGCATGGAGGTTCAGATCGGAGAGGAAGTCACGCTCTTCGGCTTTGACCGCGAGGGTAACGCCCTCCTCTCGCAGGACGTTGCAAACTTCTGCGGCGCGAACGAGGGGTGCGCGCTCACGAGCGCTCTCTCGCCGCGCGTGGAGCGCATTATCGAAAACTAAAGAGCTGACCGCCCGACAGCGTATTGCCGTCGGGCGGTTTTTTTGCTATGATGCAGTTAATTATAATTATAGTGTGGGGAGGGCGCGCATATGAAATACGCCGATCTCATTGCCAAGCTGACGCTGGAGGAAAAGGCGGGGCTCACGTCCGGACGGGATTTCTGGCACACGAAGGCCGTGGAACGGCTCGGCATTCCGTCCGAGATGATGACGGACGGGCCGCACGGCCTGCGCAAGCAGGAGAGCGATTCGGACGCGCTGGGTCTTGGCCGCTCCGTTCCGGCGACGTGCTTTCCGACGGCGAGCGCGCTTGCGAACAGCTGGGACGAAACGCTGCTCTCTGCCGTTGGACGCGCGCTCGGCGAGGAGGCTGTGGCGCAGGGCGTCGGCATGGTGCTCGGGCCGGGCGTGAACATCAAGCGCAGCCCGCTCTGCGGGCGGAACTTTGAGTATTTCTCCGAGGACCCGCTGCTCTCCGGCAAGCTCGCCGCGGCGATGATCCGCGGCATACAGAGCACCGGCGTGAGCGCGTGTGTGAAGCACTTTGCCGCAAACTCGCAGGAACTGCGCCGCATGGCGACCGATTCCGTTATGGACGAGCGGACGCTGCGCGAGATCTATCTTCCGGCGTTTGAGACCGCCGTAAAAGAGGGCGGTGTGCGCTCTCTTATGACGGCATATAACCGGCTGAACGGTACTTACTGCAATGAAAACGAGCACCTGCTGCGCGATATCCTCCGCGGCGAGTGGGGCTTTGACGGGCTCGTCGTCTCCGACTGGGGCGGCAACAACGACCGCGTCGCCGCCGTGCGCGCCGGATCGTCGCTCGAAATGCCGGCCTCCAACGGCGAGACCGACCGGCACATCGTCGAGGCCGTACAGAACGGGACGCTCGACGAGGCCCTTCTGGACGAGCAGGTGGATCACGTGCTGGACTTTATTTTTACCGCGCAGAAAGCGCTCGCGTGCGGCGGCGTTTTCGACGGCACGGCGCACCACGCGCTCGCCGCGAAAGCCGCGGCGGAGTCTGCCGTGCTGCTGAAAAACGAAAAGGAATTTCTCCCGCTGCGGCAGGGCGAGCGCGTCGCCGTCATCGGCGATTTTGCCGCCGTGCCGCGCTATCAGGGCGCGGGCAGCTCGCGCGTCAATCCCACGCAGGTGGACGCGCCGCTCGACGCGCTGCGCGCTGCCGGCGTGGACGTCACCGGATACGAAAAGGGCTTTTTCCGCAGCGGAGCCGCTGCGCCGCGGCTGCTGCGTCGGGCAAGGGCGCTCGCCGCGCGAAGCGATAAGGTGCTGCTCTTCCTCGGTCTGGACGAGGGCAGCGAAACGGAAGGATACGACCGCGAGCATATGCGCCTGCGCGAAAACCAGCTCGACCTTCTGCGCGAGATCGCGGAGGTCAATCCGAACGTCGGCGTCGTGCTGCAGTGCGGCAGCCCGGTGGAGATGACGTGGGATGTGTTCGCCCGCGCGGTGCTGCATCTCTATCTCGGCGGGCAGGCCGTCGGCAGCGCGTGCGCCGCGCTGCTCACGGGCGAGGCGAACCCCTGCGGCAAGCTGGCTGAGACGATGCCCGTCCGACTCGAGGACACGCCCTGCGCGCCGTCGTATCCGGGGCGCGAGGCGACGAGCGAATACCGCGAGGGGCTGTTCGTCGGCTACCGGTATTATGAAAGCGCGCATAAGCGCGTCAAATATCCGTTCGGCTACGGATTGAGCTATACGGAGTTTTCCTACGCGCCCGGCGAATTTTCGCCCGGCGGCGTGAGCTTTACGGTGAAGAATACCGGCAGCCGCGCCGGAGCGGAGGTCGCGCAGCTCTATGTCCGCCGCAAAACCCCCGGCATGCTGCGCCCTGCGCTCTCGCTTGCGGGCTTTGCGCGCGTGGAGCTGCTGCCCGGCGAAGAAAAGACGGTCTTTCTCCCGCTCGGCGAGCGGAGCTTCGCCGTCTGGAGCTGCGCGAAAAACCGCTGGGTCGTGGAAGAGGGCGAGTACGAGCTCTGCGTCGGCGCGTCCTGCCGCGATCTGCGGCTTGTACACACGGTGCATGTTGCCGGCGAAGTACCCTTCGATGAATACGCCGCGCCGGAATTTGACGTTTACCGCCGCGCGGATGTGCAGCATGTGTCCGACGAGAGCTTCGCCGCGCTGCTCGGGCACGATATCCCGCCCGCGCGCTGGGAAGAGCGCGGCGCGGTGGACTTCAACGACGCCATCTCCCGCGGAAAATATCTCCCCGGCGGTCTTGGCAAGGGGCTGTACAACGCGTTGGAAGCCGCGCGCCGCGTGATGAACCTTGTGGGCAGCAAGGAAAACGCCGGGAATCTCATGTACGTGCTCGATATGCCGTGGCGCAACGCCGCGCGCATGGCGAACGTCTTTTCCGACGATCAGATCAAGGCGCTGCTGAAAGTCGTCAATAAGGAAAAAAACGGCTGGAAGCATTTTCTTGCCGAAACAAAAAAGAAAAGGGCACATAAGCGCGCCTAAATATATAATATTATTATAAAGAAAAAGGCTCTCAGATCACTTCACAGATCTGAGAGCCTTTTTCAGCAAAACCGGTTACACTATAAAATAAAGAACAAGGGGGATGCAAAGCACATAGAGCACCGGGTGGACCTTTTTCGCATCGCCGGTCACGACCTTGATGAGCACGTCGGTCAGAACGCCGAGGCAGATCGACGCGGCGATATCGCCGGTGAAGGTGCCGAACATGATCATGACGAACGGGCCAAAGCAGCTTTTGAAGTCGGAGAAATCCAGCTTGGTAAACCCGGAGAGCATGGAGAATCCGACAAAGATCAGAGCAACGCCCGTGACGGAGGTGGGGATCATGAGGAAAAGGGGCGAGAGGAAAACGCAGACGAAGAACAGAATGCTCGTGACAACCGCCGTAAGACCGGTACGGCCGCCCGCCCACGCCGATGGTGGATTCAATGAACGTGGAGATCGTCGTGCAGCCGGTCGCCGAGCCGACGACCGTGCCGACGGCATCGACGAGGAACGGCTTTTCAATGTGGGGGAAGTTTCTTCCTCGTCAAGCATATTCGTCTGCGCTCCCACGGCGATCAAAGCGCCGAAGGTGGCGAAGAAGTCGCTGGTGAACAGAATGAAGATCCAGACGAGCGCCGGAATGTCTGCGAGAAGGGATTTGAAATCATAGCACAGGAAAGAGGTTCCCGAGCTCGCTCACATCCGGCAGAGAGAAAACCGACGCCGGCAGCGTGGAAACGCCCATGGGAATGCTGATGACCGTGCCGACGACAATGCCGATGAGGATGGCGCCGCGGACCTTGTACGCCGTAAGAACGCCCATGACGACCATAGTGATCAGCGCAAGGAGGACCGTAGGCTGAGAGAAATCTCCGAGCGCCAGACCGTTTGAAAAAACAGCCAGACCGGTGTTCTTAAAGCCGAGGTACGCAATGAAGAAGCCGACCGCCGTCGGAATGGCGATCTTCAGATTCTTCGGCAGAAGATCGACAACCATTTTCCGAACGCCGAGCACCGTCACCAGAATAAACAGTATGCCTCGAGCAGAGAAGAAGCGCCATGGCCCAGCCGAAGGAAAACGCGCCGCTGTTTACGAGACCGCCGAGAATGAAGTTGCTGCCCATCGCCGTGGAAAGGGCAAAGCGGAAGATTTGCATAAAGCCCCATAAAGAGGGTAATCGCTCCGCTGACGAGCGCGCACATGACAAGCAGCGCAGATTTGCTGATGACAAGGCCGTTCACGTCCGTGAACACCGGATCGGGGCCGAAGCCGCAGATGGCCGCCGGCTGCACCGCCAGCACATAGGCCATGGTCATAAACGTCGTGATGCCCGCAAGCACCTCGCGCTTCGTCGTGGTGCCGTGTTCCTGAAGTCTGAAAAAGTCTTTTTTCATGTTTTCTCCCTTTTATTCGCTGGTTTTTTCTGTTTCTCTTACTCCACGACCTCGAGGATCGGATCAACGACCTGCTGCTTTACCACGTCGATAAAGCCGCAGTCGGTAATGGCGTATGCGGGAATCGCCGCAAGGCAGATGAAGCTCAGGAACATGAACGGAATAGCGATCTCTGTTCCCATTTCATGGGCAACGCGGTTCAGCTCCTTTTTCTTAGCCGCCAGCTCGTCGAGCGAAAGATCGCTCAGCAGGCCGCAGACGGGATACGCGACTTCCGCCGCGATCTCGCCGTTGCGGACGATGACCTGGCCGCCGCCGAGCTCGGCGCAGCGGTTTACCGCCAGGGCCATATCCTCAAAGCTGTCGCCCAGGACGATGATGTTGTGGTTATCGTGGCCGACGGAGGAGGCCATTGCGCCGCCGCGGATGCGGAATCCGCCCATGAACGCCTTGCCGATGTTGCCGTTTTTTCCGTGGCGCTCGACCTGCGCAATATACAGCACATCCTGCTCCACGTCGCACTGCACCACACCGTCCACGACCGGAAGCTCCACGTCGCGGCGGCTCGTAAAGGGGATGTAGGACAGCGTGTCCATTACAAGCGCCTTGACCTTCTTTTTGCCTTGGCCGACACGCGGGTCTTGAAGCTGTCAGCGGTAACCGGCTGGCTCAGGTGAACGGTATTCAGCACGCAGGGCTCGTGCTGCGCGGTTTCATAATGCACGAGCAGCTTGCCGTTATCGGTGATCTGGCGGCCGCCGGCAAACGTGGTCAGCACGCGGAAATCTTTCCGCCCGGTGGTGATGTTGATATCCGCGCGGCGGCCGGGAGCGAGACCTCCGATCTCACAATCAAGATTGAACGCGCGGGCACAGTTGACCGTGACCATCTGAATGGCTTTTACGAAATCCAGCCCCATGCCGAGCGCCGTGCGGAGCGCATCGTCCAGATGGCCGCGCTGCTGCAGATCGACGGTATGAGGTCGTCGGTGACAATGCTGACCATGGCGGTGTCCAGATGATTTTCCATCACGGTCTTGAGAAGCACCGGCATGTTGCGGGCGGCAGCCGCGCATCATGAGATGGCGCCGTTGCGAAGACGCTCAAAAACGTCTTTCTCGCAGAACCCTTCATGGTCGGTGGAAACGCCGGCCGCCACGCATGCGCTCATGGCCGGGCCGTACATATCCGGAAGATGGCCCTGCAGCGTTTTTCTCGGGCATGGAGAGCGTGTCGTCACACGACTCGAGCAGGTCGGGGAAGCCCGCCATAATATAGGCCGACACATTCCGACAGGCCGACGGCGTCCGGACGGCGAAGCGCGGCGGATGATCTCCGGATTGAAGCGGCCTCCGCTCGTTTCGAGATTGGGGGAAAACGGGACATGGGAAGGAACAACAAAATAGAGCTTGAGGTCGGTCGTTTCCGCTTCCTTCAGGATCGCTTCGATGCCTTCCAGACCGGAAACAACGCCTACCTCGTGGAGGTCGGTCATGCGATGCCCGTGGTGCCGTGAGAACCGCTTCCTGCAAAGGGACCGAATGGCCAGAGAGGAGCTTTCCGGATGGATATGTCCGTCCAGGAATCCCAGTCAGGTACTTTCTTCCGCATCGACAACACGGGTGTTCTCGCCAACGCAGTAATCAACATCGCCGACGGCCGCGATCGTATCGCCGCAGACGGCCACGCCGCCCTCGCAGATCTCACCGGAGTAAACGTTGACGATCTTTCCGTTCCGAATGACGAGATCAGCCGGGGTTTCGCCTTTGGCGACAGACAGTAGTTTCAGATTCATGCTGTACCTCCAAAATTTTTTGTATTTTGTTGACCCGTTTTATTTCCGGCGGCACGGTGTACCGCAGAAACCAATTTGACTTTTACGACCGGAAACGGTCCGGCAGAACGATGCCCGCACGCTTATAAATGGCGCGCCCGTTCACAAGCCTCTTTCAAAATTGCCTCCTCATCAAGCGTCAGGATTTTTCTTTCACGCATGAGCCACTTGCCGTCGCACATCGTGGATTCAATATTGGCCGAATGCATTGCCGTGACCAGCGCGGCAATTTTATCGTTGACCGGCATCATGGATGGTCCGTGCGGATCAATAACGATCAAATCGGCCTTTTTTCCGGCTTCCAGACTGCCATACAGATTTTCATCGAGAAGCGCACGCGCGCCCCACTTCGTCGCCATGCGCAGTATATCCTGACGGGATCACCAGCAATACGTGTAACTGGAACGAAGTACAATGAT
>VOFK01000517.1_pt1 | contig 22327 bp, 30 predicted proteins | sample 5384121 | NCBI WGS metagenome assembly VOFK01 (sample SAMN12384730, study PRJNA508395) | human gut metagenome | isolation source: healthy gut J | host: Homo sapiens | reverse complement strand
AAATGTAGGATTCTGAGCAGAAATGCTCGGAATCCTTTCTTTTTGCGCTGACTTTGTGAACCAATACGATAAAAGGGAGAGCGTATTCGCTCTCCCTTTTCCTATATCGGCATCAACCCTCCGGCTGGTTGGAAACGATGAAGTAGGGCTGCGGGCTCTGTCCGTCCGGCGTGGGGCGCAGGGTGATACAGCCGCCGGAATAGGATAGCTTCAGCAGACCATCGTCCGTGCGCTCACCGCCGGTCAGCGTCACCGTATTCAGGCCCGTATCCGTGTGGGCGGCGTACCAGGCGTCGGCCTCTTCCCAATAGAGCAGGTTATCCAGCCCCATTTTCCGGGTATCGTCCAGGGAGATGTCAAAATACTGCCGGAGAATGTCATCCATGGCCGCCCGGGGCGCCCGGAAAATGCCGTAATTCTCTGCCGCAGGTTCCTGCTCCAGCACCCAGTCCCGCTCCCGATCGGTCACATAGCACTGTCCATAGACCAGTCCCGCGTAGCCGATGCCATCGTAGAACAGACGGCCCAGATCCACGGCCTCCGCCGCTTCATAGTAGCTGGTGCAGGCCTGGGCATACCAACTTCCCGGGGCGAACAGCTCCTGGAGCTCCTGAAGCTCCGCCTCCGTCAGTTTGTTGGATTCCGGCTCCGCATGGGTCGTACAACCCATCAGCATCACCATACATAGCAGGGCCGCAAGCAGGGGAAATAAACGCTTTTTCATCCTCATTTACCTTCCTTTCTGATCTCGGTTCTGTTTTTGATTTTTCAAATGAATGGTCTTGATATTGGCTCTATGTTGGTTAATCACAAGCAATCCATCCAATCTCTTTATAATATATCACATGTAATATAGCGAAGTCAACTGCAAAACAGTTCGCAAATTTCAGGAAGAAATTCTGCATTTTCTTATTTTTCCTCAGATACGCTGAAGAGCCAATCATATGATTGACAGCAGCTCCGAATTTACAGAAAAGCTCCGGCACAATCTTGACAGGGGAAGGAATCCTTGCTACTATATGACCAATAATTCAAGTGGTCAAAATTTCGGGAACCATTTGCATAAGCGGAAATGCCGCAGGGATGCGGTTTTTTAAGGGATGCTGGTTAGTCAACACTAACCACTCTTTTATCCCTGGGGGTTAGAGAAATTTAACATCTCGCTGTGAGGTCAAAACCATGAGAAAAAGTCAGAATTTCTGGGACAAAAACGCCGGGCGGTACGACCGATTCATGCGAAAGGACGCCGCGGCTTATGAGCGGCTATATGAGCTGCTGCGGCCTGTGGTGCGGCACAGAACCGTGCTGGAGCTGGCCGCCGGCACGGGACTGATCGCCAAAAACATCGTAAACAGCGCCGCTCATATCGAGGCCACGGACGCATCGCCGGAGATGATCGCGGAGGCGAAGCGGGACAACCGATCCGCCAAGCTGCATTTCTCCGTGCAGGACATGTTTCACCTGCCCTACGCCGACGGCAGCTTTGAGGTGATCATCGTGGCCAACGCCCTGCATATCGTTCCGGAGCCGGAGAAGGCCCTCTCCGAGATCCGCCGGGTGCTGAAGGACGACGGCGTGTTGGTGGCGCCCACCTTTACCCATGCGGATAACGTTTTCTTTGGGAATGGTAAAGGCTGGACGGGAAGCGGAACACGCCGGTGTGCTGCCGCCGGAGATCCAGCTTCATGTCTCCGGCCCCGGTATAGGCCACGGCGTTTTCCCCGGCGGCGTATTCCATGCGCCCTTCCCGGCAGTGGTCGATGGCAAACAGCGGCCGTCCGGCCACATAGTCACTTTTATAATAGGCTATGTGAAAGTCGTTGAAGCTGAGCATAACGCCGGGGAACACATCATAGACGGTCATGGTCCCTTCGCCGCTCTTGTTTTGGAACTGCCACACGGCGCAGCCGTCCTTCTCGGCCAGAAGCTGCACCCCCTGCGCCGGGAACGCGCCGCCACCCAAGCGCGGACCGGATTCTTTCATACGGACCGTCTCCTTTCGCTCACTATACCATGCGGTTAGAGTACATTAACCACATGGTACTATACCACATTCCTCGTGACCTGTCTGCACCATCCGGACAAAAATGCTCTGGTTGGACAAAATTTTTTGACAGTACATAAAGAAAAAGCGTTCCATCAGGGGTACCCCTGATGGAACGCTTTCTGGGCACCAAAGTGGCCCCCGGCGCTGATGATCTTGCCCTCCATGTGCTCCTTGGCGGTGTTTTAGCCCGCAAGATATTTAAGCACAAAATACAATCCAACAAGTGCCGCAACGATCCATAACACAACCCACCCAGCGGCTTTCTTCTTTGAATTAATCGCCTGCACAGAATGTGTATGCTGCGGCGGAGAAGATTGTTCTGGCTTTGATGCCCTTCGATACATTGCGAGCGGGTCGGTTTGATTCATTATGCGTGAATAAAAAACATCGATCCACACAACATCACTCGGCTCACACATATTCTCCTCACTGCAATCGAGTTCATGCGCTATTTGGTTTCTGATCCAGCGGTAATGCTTCAGCCGCTTTAAGTCATCATCCCAACCTCTGACGAGATAAGCACCGCGGGGGAGGCTTATCATTTCGTCGATGTAAGCAGATATGCGTCTGTCATCATTCAGCAGATCGCCGCAAAGCCTTTCAAGACGCTTATATGATTCAATAAACCCCATCTTTGCACCTCCATGCGTCCATCTCGCTGATTTTGAATTTCCGAGGGCGTTCGCTCCGCAATCTCGCAGAGCCTCATTCCGCCCTCCCTCAGGGCAGTCTCCGGCCGGTAGAGCCGGGCAGCCTGGATGGCCTTCGTCCGCATTTTTTCCATTCTATCAGAGTTCCGCCGGAAATGCCAGCCCCCGGTGGAAAAAGCGCCGGGAGGACTTGTAGGACTACAACAAGCGGAGGTCCGGCGGCAGCGCGGCTCTTGTGTTTTCCTGCCCTATGTGGTAAAATGGCCAAAAAGAGCGAAAAGGAGATGAGGACGTGACGGATCATCCCGCTTCCCTGCTGCCGGAGCGCGGCAGCTGCACCGGCTGCGGCGCCTGCGCCAGCGGCTGCCCCAAGGGGGCCATTCATATGCTGCCGGACCGGGAGGGCTTCCTGTACCCCACCGTCACCGACGCCTGCATCCAGTGCGGCCACTGCGCCCATATCTGCCCGGTGCGCAAGCAGCGGGAGCCCCGCCGGAACCGGCGGTGTTCGCCGCCTGGAACCCGGACGCCGCCGTGCGGCAGGCCTCCACCGCAGGCGGGGTGTTCCCCCTGCTGGCGGAGTACATCCTGGACGAGGGCGGCGTGGTGTTCGGCGCGGCCCTGGATGAGGAGCTGCAGGTGCGGCATCGCCGTAAGGACAAGGCGGAGCTGCCCCGGCTCCGGGGGGCCAAGCCGGTGCAGAGCGACCTGGGCGACAGCTTCCGCCGGGTGCGGCACTATCTGGACCAGGGGCGGCGGGTGCTGTTCTCCGGCACCCCCTGTCAGGTGGACGGACTTTACCACTTCCTGGGGGAGCACCCGGAGCGGCTGCTGACCTGCGACGTGGTGTGCAGCGGGGTGTCGTCCCCGGGGGTGTGGAGCCAGCTGGTGCGGTCCATGGCCTATATCAAGCGGCAGCCGCCGGTGGCCGTGAGCTTCTGCGGCAAGCTGCCGGGGGAAAAGGAGCGGCGGTTCCATGTGCGCTTCGACGGCGGGGCCCAGTATGACGCCCCCTTCGGCAAGTCCGACTTTGGCCGGGGCCTGCGGCAGCGGCTGTTTCTGCGGCCGGTGTGCCACCGGTGCCCCTATGCCAGCACCGACCGCCCGGCGGACCTGACCCTGGGTATGTATCAGCCGCCCCGGGACTTTCACCCGGAGGTGCCACGATACAGCATCTCCCTGCTGCTGGTGAACAGCGCCAAGGGCGCCCACTATTTCGACACCCTGCCCCTGAAGCGGGAGAAGCTGACGCTGGAGCAGGCGGTGTCCTGCAACGGAGCGCTGGCGGCCCCCACGGCCCCCTCCGTCCAACGGGAGGACTTTTTCGCCGCCTTTGCCCAGCAGCCCTTCCAGCAGGTGCGCAACCGCTTCCTGTCCGCCGCCCCCTTGCCCCGGCCCCTGGAGAAGCTGCGGAGGATGCTGAAAAAGCGTAAGGAGTAAGCCATGGAAACATTGATGCACACCTGCTGCGCACCGTGCTCTGTGTCCTGCATCCGGCAGCTGCGGGAGGAGGGCATCGAACCGGTAAGCTTCTGGTACAACCCCAACATCCACCCCTATCAGGAGTACAAGGCCCGGCGGGACACGCTGATGGCCTATGCCCCCGCCATCGGCATGAAGCTCATCGTCCGGGAGGACTATGGCCTGCGGGACTTCTGCCGGGCGGTGTGCGGCGACATCGACCACCGGTGCGGCCGCTGCTATCACATCCGCCTGTGGGAGACCGCCCGCTACGCGGCGGAGCACGGATACGGCAGCTTCACCAGCACCCTGTTCGTCAGCCCCTACCAGAACCATGAGCTGCTGCGGCAGACGGCGGAGGAGGCGGCCGAAGCCTACGGCGTGGCGTTTCTGTACCGGGATTTCCGGCCCGGGTTCCGGGCTGGCCAGCAGGAGGCCCGGGAGCGGGGATTTTATATGCAGAAATATTGCGGCTGCGTGTTCAGCGAGGAGGACCGCTATCGCAAGCAGATCGACCGGGACCTGAAGCAGCCGGAGAAGATCATCACAGAGTAACCGAATGGGTATAGCAAAAGCGTGCTGCGGCAGACTGCCGCAGCACGTGACCCCCAAAAGGGCAGGCCCTTTTGGGGCAGTCTTGCGAAATCCCCCGGCTCCGGCCGGGGGATTTCCCGTTATAGGAAGGAAGCGTATGGGCTTATTTCACCCGTCTGCGCCGCAGCACCGGGGCCGCCGCCAGGGCAGCCGCCGCCGTCAGCAGCAGGGCGGTGTACACCGCCACGGGGGCGGCGTCGCCGGTCTGCACCGGCTGGGAGGCGGTCACCTGCACCGCCAGCCGGCTGACAGCGCTTTCGTTGCCCGCCCGGTCCACGGCCTTGGCATACACCGGCGTGGCGGTGGGGGCGAAGGGACCGGTATACAGCACCCACTCCGTGCCGTCATAGCTGTAGTACAGGGTCACGTCCTCCTCGGCGGCGGTCAGGGGTCACCTTCCGTCGCCGCCCTGGGCAATGACGGAGCCTCGGGGGGGCGCGGTATCCTTCACCACGGTGAAGGCCACGGTGGTGGCGGCGCCGGTGGCCTCGTCGGTGAACTCCACCGTCACCACGTTCTCGCCCTCCTGCAGCTGCGCGCCATAGGAGAACACCTGGGTGATGGGCTCGGCCAGCACGTTCAGGTCCCCGGAGGGATACACCAGCAGGTCGCCGTTGATCTTCAGGCCCACGTTGCCGTACAGGGAGGTGATGTCGCCGCTGACGGTAAACGCGTCCTCGTTGGTATAGACCACCGCGCCGTCGGCGATGCGCTCGTCGTCAAACCGCAGGGAAGAAGGCTCCGTATCCGGCAGATAGTACAGATACAGCTTATACACGGTCCCGAAGTCGTTTTCGGCAAAGGCCGAGCTGAGGGTCTTGACGTAGGTCAGGTTCACGCCCTGGCGGATGGGAATGTCAAACTCCACCTGGCGGCTGCCCTCCTGGGGCGCATACACGTTGTCGTTGAACACCACCAGGTTGGCATCCCGGTCCAGGGTGGCCCGGACGTGGAGGTTGCCGTTTTCATCCAGCATGTCGTCGGTGATGAAGAAGCGGGTGTCGGTGAGCTTTGCATCCTCCTGGTTCCACAGGGGCTCCAGGGCCAGAATGTCGCCCCGGATGGTTCCGCCGGAATACCGGGCATCCTTGAATCCGCTTTCCTCATACATCTTCTGGCCATACACCGTGTCATACAGCAGGGCGTTGCAGGTGGTGACGTGTCCCGCAGCGTCATAGGCCCGGACCCGGACGATCTGGCACCAGGCGCTGTAATCATAGATGTCGCCGGTCTCGTCGTCCACATATACGGCGTCCTTATAGGCGAAGGGGAGGCTCATCCGCAGCTGCCCGTTTTCGTCGAAGGAATCCAGAGAGATCTCCTGGGTGTGGATCTCGGCTGCCACATCGTCCTCGCCGATCAGGAAGCCGGAGGAATCCTGGGCGGTGTAGGTCAGATACAGCCGAACACCTGCATGGAGAAGATCTGAGCGTCGGGGGCAACGCCCACCACGCCGCCGTTCTCCTGGTCGCCGTTGGCGGCCAGGGTCGGGACACACAGCGACACCGTCAGCGCCAGCGCCAGGCACAGGGACAGTGCCCGCCGGAGAAGCCGGTGTACGGATGTGTTTTCTCTCATATCTTTCCTCCTGGATAAACATTCATACGGTCCGTTTTGCCCGCCGGGACGCATGTCCCCCGATCCTGGCAGGAGCGCCTAGCCGCGTGCTCCGAAAAAAAGCCGGTACTCACGGCGTCCTCGAAATTTTCCGGAAAATTTCTCACCATTATATAACCCTTTAGCGTAAAAAACAATCCTGCCGCCCCTTGGTTTTTCCTTCTGCCTGTCATTAATCATCCTTATGAATATGCATGAATATACGAAGGGCGCAGCCGCCCGGCTGCGCCCTTCGTATATTCAGCTTTGCTGCTTTTCTCTTGTAAAGACTGCGGCGGTAATCAGGGCCGTCAGCGGGATGGACAGAATCACGCCCACGCTGCTGGCCACGCCGCTGACCACCTCCATGGACACATACGCCGAGCTCATCAGCTGGCGGAAGGACAGCCCCAGGGAGTACAGGTACAGAATCAGTGTGAACCCGCTGCCCAAAAACGCCAGGATCAGGGTGTTGGTCATGGTGCCCACCATGTCCCGGCCGATGTTCATACCGGAGCGGAACAGCTCCCGCCGGGACAGCTGGGGATTGGCGGCGTGGACCTCCGCCAGGGAGGAGGCGATGCCCATGGTCACGTCCATCACCGCCCCCAGGGCGCTGATGATGATGCCGCCTACCAGCAGGCCCCGCAGGCCGATGGGTGTGCCGGTCTGGCGCAGCTGCAGCAAAGGCTCCACGTCCTCGATGCGCAGGCCGTCCACCCGGGTCAGGGCCTGGGCCAGCAGCCCGAACAGCAGGGCCAGGGCCGTGCCCGCCACGGCGCCCAGCATGGCGCACACGCTCTTTTTCTGCACGCCGCCCACAATGGTCAGGCTCACCACCGCCACATAGGCGCACACGATAAAGGTCATCAGCAGGGTATTGGCCCCCTTCATCAGCGCCGGCAGCAGCACGCCGAACAGGCACACCAGCGTCACCGCCAGAGCCACCAGCGACTTGGCCCCGGTGCGGCCGCCTACGATCACCGCCGCCGCGATGAACAGCGCCACCACGATGGCCAGGGGGATCAGCCGGTCGAATTCATACACCGTGGCGTTGACGGTGCCGTCGGAATAGCTGGAGATCAGGATGGTGGCCCGGTCCCCGGCGTGGAGGGGCCCGCCGTACAGGGGACCCACATAGTTATATACCTGCATCTGCTGGCCCTGATAGTCCCCGGACTTCACGGTAACCAGCAGCAGCTGCTCTCCCCGGTACCCGTTGTCGGCGGCGGGGTCCTTCTCCGTGGAGTCCGACAGGACCTGCTCCACCACGGCGGATTCATAGTCCGCCCGCTCCTCCGGCTGGCCGGCTTCCACCCGGGCCGGGGCTGCCAGCAGCCGCCCCACGATCAGCAGCACCAGGGCCGCTGCCAGTACCGCGCAGGTCCACTTGTTTTCCCGCAGCCAGGCGGCAGGACCCGCCTGTTTTGTCTTTTTCTTCATAAGAACCTCTTCCTTTCGGCAAATGGAAAGCTGTCCCCACCAGCATAGCAACTTGCGCCCCCCTTGTCAAGCGGCGGTTTTGTGCCGCCGCCGGGGATAAAAGCTCCGCCGCCGGGCAGACTATAGGCGAAAGGATGTGCTGCAATCATGGATATGTCACCCCAGGAATACCAGGCCTATGTCAAGGGCATGCAGAAGAAGTCTCCCCTGCTGAAGGACATGGCCCTGGCCTTCGGCATCGGCGGGGCTATCTGCGTGGTGGGCCAGCTGATCCAGACCGGCTGGCTGATGCTGCTGCCCCGGGAGGACGCCGCCTCCGCCACCTCCATCAGTCTGGTGTTTCTGTCGGCCCTGTTCACGGGGCTGAACCTGTATAACAAGCTGGCCCGGTTCGGCGGAGCCGGGACCCTGGTGCCCATCACGGGCTTTGCCAACGCCGTGGTGTCCCCGGCCATGGACTTCCGGGCCGAGGGCCTGATCACCGGCATGGCCGCCAAAATGTTCCTGATCGCCGGGCCTGTGATCGTATTCGGCACCGCCGCCAGCGTGGTATACGGCGTGGTGCTGTGGCTGCTGGGGATAAATGCCGAGACAGGGCGTACCGCAAGCGGTACGCCCATTGCTTATTCCCGGTCCTGCTTCTGCCGCCGGGCCAGCACCAGGGCCCGGACACCGCCGTAAATGACCCAGATCACGCCGATGGCCAGATAGAGATACTTCATCTCGCTCATAGCGTTCCATTTCAGCAGGGAATACCCCGCCAGCAGTACGCCGCACAGCAGATACACCACATAGCGCATGATGCTGTCGGTTTTTTTCTTGTTGTCCATAGCGGCCTCCTCAGTGGTGATACTACCATTATAAGGGTTCTGCCGCCGGTGTCAATGCTTTTTCAAGGGCAGGCGGGGCGTGTGCGATGCCCGGGGCCCCGCCCCGCCTGCCTTTTATCCCGCCCGCCGCTCCCTGCGGTGGGCTATCCCAGCGAATCCAGGTCGTCCTTCCCCAGGCTCATATGCCGCCAACGCTCCGGCATTTCCGGCCCGATCAGGGGGAACAGATTCTCCGTGTCGGTGGTGGGCTGGATATTATAGGTGCCGTACTGGTTCACCAGGTCAAAGCAATTCTGGGGCACGCCCCGGAACTGATGCACGTCCGGCGCGGCGTCGTAGGGGAAGCCGCGGTCCTTTCGCTTCATCTCTCTCACCTCCGGCCTTAGTATGCCCCGGCTTCGAAAAATCTTTCACCGGTTGACATCCGGCGGCGTATGGGGTACGATATTTTCAGAATTTGAAACAGGAGGAGACGCAAAATGACCGTATCTCAGGCACTGGAAAGGCTGGCCGCCTATGAAAAGCAGGCCTTTGCCTATAACCACGCCTCCGGCGTGCTGTATTACGACGGAGCCACCGTTGCCCCCAAGGGCTCGGCAGACGTCCGGGCCGACACCCTGGGGGAGCTGTCCCGCATGAGCTACATTCTGACCACCGCCCCGGAGACGGTGGAGATGCTCCAGACCCTGGTGCAGGCCCGGGACCGGCTGGACCCCGTCACCGCCCGGAAGGTATCGGAGCTTTGGCGGGACTATGAACAGACCCACCGCATTCCCCAGGAGGAATTTGTGGCCTATCAGCAGCTGGTGTCCAAGGCCGACGCCGTGTGGCACGAGGCCAAGGAGCGCAGCGACTATGCCCTGTTTGAGCCGTATCTCCAGCGGATCTTCGACAGCTGCCGCCGCCTGGCGGAATACATGCAGCCGGACAAGGACCCCTATGACGCCCAGCTGGACCGGTTTGAGCGGGGCCTGACCCGGGACACCTGCGACCGGTTCTTCGCCGCCCTGCGCCGGGATCTGGTGCCCCTGATCGAGCAGGTCCAGGCCCATGCCGACCGGGTGAACGACGCCCCCCTGCACCGGGACTTCCCCGTGGCCATCCAGCGGGAGTTCACGGACTTCGTCATGGGCGTCATGGACATCGACCGCGACCACTGCATCGTGGGGGAGACGGAGCACCCCTTCACCATCAACTTCTCCCGGGACGACGTGCGCATCACCACCAACTATCACGCGGACTTAGTGGCCTCGTCCCTGTACTCCGTGGTCCACGAGGGCGGCCACGCCCTGTATGAGCTGCATGTGGGCCGGGAGCTGTCCCGCACCTGCCTGGGCGGCGGCGTGTCCATGGCCATCCACGAAAGCCAGTCCCGGTTCTATGAGAACATCATCGGCCGCAGCAGGGCCTTCTGCGGGGTCATCTACCCCTGGCTCCGGGAGCACTTCGCCCCCCGGCTGGACGACGTCAGCCTGGAGGATTTTTACCGCATGATCAACAAGGCCCAGCCCTCCCTGATCCGCACCGAGGCCGACGAGCTGACCTACTGCCTGCATATCATGGTGCGCTATGAGCTGGAGCGGCGGATGTTCGCCGGGGAGCTGACGGCCCACGACCTGCCCGCCCAGTGGAACCGCCTGTACAAGGCGTATCTGGGCGTGGACGTGCCCAACGACCGGGAGGGCATCCTCCAGGATTCCCACTGGGCCAATGGCAACATCGGCTATTTCCCCTCCTACGCCATCGGCTCGGCCTACGGCGCCCAGTATCTGCGGCAGATGCAGAAGGACTTCGACGTGTCCGCCGCCGTGGCCACCGGCCGGCTGACGCAGATCAACCGCTGGCTGGAGGAGAAGATCTGGAAATACGGCTGCATGAAGGACCCCACGCCCCTGTTCGAGTCCGTCTGCGGCCCCTTCGACCCCACCTGCTACACCGCCTATCTCCGGGACAAGTTCACGGAGGTCTACGGTCTGTAACGCCCCCGGCATAACAAAGAGAGCCGCACGAACGTGCGGCTCTCAGCTTGTCGAAAAAGTCCAGCTAGTGCTGGGCTTTTTCGCGTTCGTGTGATAAAATAGTCTGGGGTGATGAAAAATGTTGGAACGGGGAAAACTGGATCGTGGGGTAGTGGAAATCGTAGACACGGAAAGTCTTGTCCCGGCGGCGCATTTGCTGCGGAAGATAGACGCGGCGGTGGATTTTAACCACATCTATGAAATGGTAGCGTCGCTGTACAGCGAAGATAACGGACGGCCCAGTGTGGATCCGGTCGTATTGTTCAAAATGGTTCTGATCCAGCATCTGTACGGACTGCCGTCTCTGCGGCGGACAGCGGATGAAGTAAATCTAAACGTAGCTTACCGCTGGTTTCTGGGGTATACGCTTCAGGAGGAAACCCCGCATTTTTCCACGGTGAGCTATAATTTCCGTCATCGGTTTACCACAGAAACGATAGATCAGGTCTTTGAGTGGATTCTGGAGGAGGTGGCGGAGGCAGGATATCTGTCTCCCAAGGCGGTCTTCATTGATGGCACCCACATCAAGGCCAACGCCAACACGAAGAAGCAGGTGAAGGCTGCGATACCAGTGGCCTCGAAGCACTATGCGAAGGAACTGATGGAGGAGGTCAATGCAGACCGGGAGGCGCACGGCAAAAAGCCTTTCGATGACGATGATGAGCCGCCAAAGCTGCCCAAAAAACGCAGAGATAACACCTCCAAGAAGAAACTGGCACGCCGTAAGAAAGACAAGACGCGCATGGTCACCAAAAGCGTAACCGACCCGGACAGCGGCCTGTTCGCAAAAGGAGATCACAAGCGACAGTTTGCCTACGAGGCGCATACAGCTTGCGACAAGAACGGTTTTGTGCTTGAGACGGTGGTGACACCCGGCAACGTCCATGACAGCGTAGCCTTTGATGAAGTATATGACAATGTAACAGAGAAATTTCCACAGGTAGAGACTATCATTGCCGATTCCGCCTATAAGACACCCCATATTTGTAAGAAAGTCTTTGATGACGGCAGAGTTTTATCCACAGCCTACAAGCGCCCGCAAACGATGAAGGGCGGCCATGAGTGGTGGAAGTATGTCTATGATGCGTTTTACGACTGTATCATTTGCCCGGAATACCGGGTTCTTAACTACGCCACTATAAACCGAGACGGCTACAGGGAATACAAAAGTGATCCCAAAATCTGCGCAGATTGTCCCACCAGAGCGCTTTGCACACATTCCAAGAATTGCGTAAAGACCGTACAGAGACATGTCTGGAAGGATTACGAGGACCTGGCGGACGACGCCCGCTACACGCCAAAATACCAGAAGCTTTACAAGCGACGGAAGGAAACCATTGAGCGTGTCTTTGCGGATGCCAAAGAAAAACACGCCATGCGTTATACACAATACAGAGGCTTGGCCCAGGTGACAAACTGGGTGAAGCTTAAATTTGCTGCCATGAATCTGAAAAAGCTGGCCAATTGGAAGTGGAAGGAGCGCTTTCTTTGCTGGTTTTCGCAGTTTTTTGCGTTATATACGCCCAAAACCCGGCTGCCGCTTAGTGCGCAGCCGGGTTTCTCGACAGACTGAGAGCCGCACATTCGTGCGGCTCTCTTTGTTTGAGGATAGAAAGGAAAAGCAATTCATGTCGTAGGAATTACTGTAGCTAAGATACACCATGAGAAAAAATTTGTAAAGCGACAAAATCTCATTTTACCATTACACAATGTCATGGAATCATCCGAATTCTACGGTTCGTGCAGGATAGCTTCCTGAAAATTGGGCAAAATGCATAGAATTCCTCTCTTGCCTGGGGAAAATGTACGTTGTATAATAGGACCATGAAATTCTTTCATGGCGGGAGGCGCACATGGATACGAAGAAACTGGAGGCCCTGGCGGCGGCTGTGGAACACGGCAGCTTCACCCGGGCGGCGGAGGCCCTGGGCTATACCCAGTCCGGCATGACCCACATGATGAACAGCCTGGAGCGGGACATCGGCTTTCCGGTGCTGCTGCGAGGCCGGGCCGGTGTGCGGCTGACTCCGGCGGGGGAGCGCATCTATCCCCTGGTTCGCCAGGTGCTGTCCGCTTCCCAGGCCCTGGACCGGGAGATCGCCCTGATCAATTCCCACAAGGAGGACACCATCCGGGTGGCCGCCTATTCCAGCATCGCCATGCACTGGCTGCCGGAGGTGATCCAGCAGTTCCGCCGGATCCACCCGGAGCTGACGGTGGATATCCAGATGGGCAGCGTGGAGGAGGTGTACCGCTGGGTCCGGGAGGACAAGGCGGACATGGGCTTTGCCAGCCTCCAGGACGGGATGACCGTGGACTGGCTCCCCCTGGCGGAGGACCCGCTGCTGGCCATCCTGCCGCCGGAGTACGACCTGGGCGGCCGGGAGCGGTTCGACGTGCGGGATTTCAGCGGCCACGAGTTTCTGATGCCCTCCATGGGCTTCCACCTGGACATTCTCCGGGCCTTGAACCGCTCCGGCGTCACGCCGGTGATCCGCACCACACAGGTGTCCGACAGCGTCATCATCTCCATGGTGGAGCACGGCCTGGGGGTCAGCGTCCTGTCGGAGCTGGTGCTCAAGGGCCGCCGGGACGCCGTGCAGGCGGTGCCCCTGGACCCGCCGGCCTTCCGGGAGCTGGGCATCGTTACCCGGGACCGCCGGGAGCTGCGGCCCGCCGCCCGGCGCTTCATCACCGAGGCCCGGGACATCATTCGCCAGATCAAATAGGAGGAGCCTATGCTGACATTTACCCCCATTACCCTGGAGCATCACGCCCTGCTGCGCAAATATTACGCCGGGTGCGACTATCACCTGTGCGAATACTCTGCCGGGACCAAGCTCATGTGGAGCCTATACCTGCGGCCCTCCTTTGCCGAGGAGGCGGGCTGCCTGATCGTCCGCAACCGCATCGACGGCGAGTGGGTCTTTGACTTCCCGGTGCCCGGCCCCGACGGCGACGTGGACGCCGCCCTGACGGCCATCGAGAGCTACTGCACCGACACGGAGACGCCGCTGGTGATCTCCGTGGTGCCGGAGGAGAAGGCCCCGGAGCTGCTGCTGCGCTGGCCCCGCCTGCGAATGAACAACGAGCGCAACTGGAAGGACTATCTCTATCGGGCGGAGGACATGGCCGCCTTTGCGGGCCGGAAATACAGCGGCCAGCGCAACCACATCAACAAATTCCGCAAGGAGTACCCCGACGCGAAATTTGTCCCCCTGACCGGGGCGGACATGCCCCTCATCGAGAATTTCTGGGCGGATTATGAGCAGGAGTTCCAGAAAACCAGCTTCAACGCCAAGCGGGAGCTGGCCTATGCCAAGGCTCTGGCCCGGCTGCTGCCGGAGGGGTGGCTGCTGGGCGGCGGCCTGCTGGTGGATGACCGGCTGGTGGCCATGAGCCTGGCGGAGAACTGCGGCGGCACCCTGATTATTCATGTGGAGAAGGCGTTGTACTCCCACCAGGGGGCCTATCCCACCCTGGTCCAGGCCTTTGCCGCCCACTTCGGCGGCGACTGCGTCTATATCAACCGGGAGGACGACGCCGGGGACCGGGGCCTGCGGACCTCCAAGCTGCAGTATCTGCCGGTGCGCCTGGCAGGGAAGCTGCGGTTCGAGGTCCAGTGCGAGGCGGACCGCCTGCGGGAGATCCCCACCGTCACCACTCCCCGGCTGACCCTGACGCCGCTGGAGGAGCGGGACGAGGCCGCCTATAACGCCCTGTGCCTGGACGATGCGCGCAACCGCTGGTGGGGCTATGACTATCGTCAGGACCTGAAGGGGGAGCTGACGGAGGATTACTTCCTGTCTGTGGCCCGGCGGGACTTCGCCGCCCGGCGGGCGGTGAACTTCGCCGTCCGGCTGGATCGCCAACTGATCGGCGAGGTGGTGCTGTACCGGTTCGACTGGCGGGGCGGGGCGGAGCTGGGCTGCCGCATCGACCCGGCCTATGCCGGGCACGGCTACGGCGCCGAGGCCTTCGCCGCTGCGGCGGACTGGGCCCTGTTCCGGCTGAGCCTGGCCCGGGTGAAGGCCAAGTGCTATAAGGAGAACGCCGCCTCGTATAAGATGCTTTCCGCTTGTATGCGCCCGGCAGGGGAGGACGAGACCTTCTTCTATTTTGAAAAAACCGTGTGACAGCAAAAGCAGGGGAGGCCCGCCGGGCCTCCCTGCTTTTGCTGGACGTTCTTTACTTCACGCAGATGGTCTCGATCTCCACCAGCGCGCCCCGGGGCAGAGCGCCCACTTCCACGGCGCTGCGGGCGGGATACTGGCCCTCGGTGAAGAACTCAGCGTACACCGCGTTCATGGCGGCAAAGTCGCTCATGTTCTGCAGGAACACGGTGGTCTTGACCACGTTGTCCATGGTCAGGCCGGCGGCCTCCAGAATGGCCTTCACATTGGTCAGCACCTGGCGGGTCTGTTCCTGGATGCCGCCGGGAACGAACTCACCGGTCTTGGGGTCAAAGGGCACCTGACCGCTGGTGACCAGGAAGCTGCCGCAGTCGATGGCCTGGGAATAGGGGCCGATGGCGGCAGGAGCGTTGGTGGTGGCAATGATCTTTTTCATAACAGATCTTCCTCCTTATGTAATATCCTCCGAAATATCCTCCGAAGCAACGGGCCTTCCGGCCCACAATTATTATATCACACTTTTCGCCGTTTGGCAACACTTGACACCGTGGGCTGTCTGCGGTACAATAGGAGCAGAAAGAGGCGCTGCGACAAGCGGTTAGCCTCTTTCAGATGAAGATTTTCTTAATATGCTCAGAAAACCGTCACTTGGCAGAGTGGCGGTTTTCGCGTTTCTTTACAATGATCGTGACCGTAAAGGCCCCAATATGTAACGTAATCCGCATGGCCTCACCCCCTTTCGGGTGGTGTGGCCAACCGCCTGCCGTTCGTGCAGCGCCTATAGGCAGTCTATCATATTTTCCGCCGTTTGGCAACACCTGCCGTTTTCACCCGAAGCACAGGCGCACCGCCCAGGCGGCGGCCACGAAGGCGGCCAGGTCTGCCGTCAGGGCGGCAGGAATGGTGTACCGGGTGCGCCGGATTCCCGCCGCGCCGAAGTACACCGCCACGGTGTAGAAGGTGGTCTCCGAGCAGCCCAGCATCACTGCCGCCGTGCGGCCCACGGCGGAGTCCGGGCCGTACTGCTCCATGATCTGGCTGCCCACCGCCAGAGCCCCGGAACCGCTGACCGGCCGCACCAGCAGCAGCGCCGCCGTCTCCGGCGGGATCCCCAGAAGCCCCAGCACCGGGGCCAGCGCCGCCGCCAGGGCGTCCATGGCCCCGGAGGCCCGCAGCATATACACCGCCGTCAGCAGCTCCACCAGCGCCGGGAGAATTTTCGCCACCACCGTCAGGCCCTCCCCGGCACCCTGGGTCAGGGCAGCGTATACGTCCACCCGCCGGGTCAGGGCGTACAGGGCCACCCCCGCCAGCAGACAGGGGATCACAAATGCCGTGGGGTCCATGTCAGTCCCTCCACACCCGCTGGAGCAGCCGTGCCGCCAGCAGCCCCGCCGTCACGGAGATGGCCGACGACAGCCATACCGCCGGCAGGATATCGAAGGGCGTCCGGCAGCCGCAGGCCGCCCGCACCCCGGCCACCGTGGTGGGCAGCAGCTGCAGCGACGCCGTGTTCAGCACCACCAGGCGGCACAGCTCGTCGTCGGCGGTGCCGTCGGTTCCCCGGGCCATGCGCCGGGCCGCTCGGATGCCCAGGGGCGTGGCCGCATTGCCCAGACCCAGCAGATTGGCGGACACGTTGGCCGACACCGCCGCCAGGGTCTCCGGGTCCCGGCTGGCCCGGGGCAGAAGCCACCGCAGAGCGGGCCGCAGCAGCGCCGCCAGCTTTTCGGAAAGACCGCAGCGGGACATGATCTCCATGACTCCGCTCCACAGGCACAGCACCCCGGCCATGGCGATGCACAGCTGCACTGCCGCCCCGGCCCCCTCCAGAGCCGCCGCGCCCACGGCGTCCATGGTGCCGTTCCATGCGGCAAAAATCAGCGACACCACCGCCATCCCCGTCCAGATCCAGGACATTGCCATATGCATTCCCCCTCCTGCCCATGTATATGACCGGGAGAACACATAGTATTCGTGAAGAAATTGTAAAAATGCCAAGCACTTTGTTGACTTAACGGAGGACTTGTCGTATAATAAAAAAGCGTAGTATTTTCACTTTAATGAGGGTCAATACGAAATGGGGAGATGGCAACATGAAGTCAACCGGTATTGTGAGAAAAGTGGATGAGCTGGGCCGGATCGTTCTGCCGGTGGAGCTGCGGCGCACCATGGACATTGCGGAGAAGGACCCGCTGGAGATCTATGTGGACGGCAACTCCATCGTCCTGCGGAAGTATCGCCCCAGCTGCATTTTCTGCGACAGCACCAAGGATGTGCGGACCTTCCGGGGAAAGAACGTCTGTCCCCGCTGCCTGCGGGAGCTCCGGGAGCGGACATAAGCATCATATAACCCAAACGGCAGGCCCCCGGGGCCTGCCGTTTCGCGCGCCCCGGCGGACACACCGGCCTGCAATGCCGCCGACTCCGGGGCTTGCGCCCGGCGGCCCGGCGTGGTATACTGTATAAAAAGTGCCGCTTTTAGCAGGCATAAGCACCGCGCGTTGGATTTTTGCCGACGGCGTGGTATGATATAGGGTAACATGAAAAACGGGAGGTTTTTTTACCATGGCGATGATCAGATATGTGGCCCGGGTGCTTACCGGCGTCCGCTTCAAGAAAATAAACCACATGATCGACGTGGTGCACCAGAAGTGCGGCCAGAACAAGGTTCGCACCTTCTTCGATATGCTCTGGTGCGCCGTGCGCTACGGCGCGGGGTATTATGACTACACCATGTTCGGCTTTTACGACATGACCGGCGCCCAGCGGGACACCTATCTCACCCGTGTGCGCAACAAGAAGGTCAGCAACATCATGAACGATATGGCCCACGACGACGATTTTGACGACAAGCTGCTCTTCAACGTCCGCTTCGCCAAGTATCTCCGCCGCCCCACCCTCAACGGCGAAACCGCCACCCCGGAGCAGATGGCCCAATTCCTGGAGGGCCAGGAGGCCATTTTTGCCAAGATCAACCACGGCTCCTGCGGCAACGGCGTGGAAAAGCTGTATGTGAAGGATTTTGAATCCCCGGCGGCCATGCTGGACTATATCCGGGAGAAGAAGCTGGTGGTGCTGGAGCATGTCCAGGCCCAGCATCCCGATATGGCGCGGCTGCATCCCCAGTCCGTGAACACCATGCGCATCTGCACCGACCTGGTGGACGGCCAGGTGCACATCGCCTACATCACCCTGAAAATGGGCCGGGGCGGCGGCGTGTGCGACAACTCCGGCCAGGGCGGCATCCTCTGCCGGGTGGATATCGACACCGGCAAGATCTGCTCCCCCGCCACCGACGACTATTTCAACGTCTTTGACAAGCACCCCGACACCGGCATCCCCTGGTGGGTTATCAGCTGCCCATGATCGAGGAGGCCAAGGCCCTGGCCTGCCAGGCTGCCCTGGAAATTCCGGAGGTGGGCCATGTGGGCTGGGATATGGCCATCGGCCCCGATGGCCCCGCCATCATCGAGGGCAACGACTTCCCCGGCACGGACCTGTGCCAGCTGGCCCCCTTCTGCCCGGAGAAAACCGGCCTGTGGCCCTATTACAAGGAGCTTCTGCACCTGTAAGTGAATCAAAACAAGAGCGGCGCTGCCATGCAGCGCCGCTCTGCTTGTCAAAAAAGGGGTGCAGTCTGCCGCGCGGAGCCGGTTCTGCATGTACGAGTTGTTTGGTACATTTGGAAACATAAAAGCCTGTCAAAATCACGGAAACGGCTGTTTTATCCTACAAATAAACGTTCTTGGTACAAGTTTTTGTTGCAATCGGCGGGCGCTTGTGGTACCCTATCCATAGAAAGCGAAGCGCCGCCCGGCGGCGCAGGAATCATCGGAACATTAATAGGAGGTACCCCATGAGCTATCCCAAAACCGGCGAAGAAGTATACGTCAGCCTGAACCTGTCCAACACCATGCTTACCGGCATCGGCAAGGGCACCATCACCCGCGAGGAGGTCTCTGCCGACTATCTCAAGCGCCTGTTTGCCCGCTACGGCGTCATCGTGTCCGCCAAGCCCGAGCAGCGCCGCCTGCTGGAGCTGGTCAATGATAATTTTGATCTGGGGCTGGAGATCCCCGAGACGCTGAAGCTGTTCCAGCTGTCCGAGCAGCACCGCCGCCTGGTGGTCATCAACGTTCAGGGTCTGCGCCGGAAGAACGGCTCCCTGCTGCCGGAATACACCGAGGAGGAGTTCAACGAGGCCACCTTCATTTTCGTGAAGTACTATATCCAGGGCCGCCACTATGACGAGCTGGTGGAGGAAAACAAGAAGCTGCAGTTTGAGCTGGACCAGGAGGTTGAATGGCGCAACCGCACCGATAACGGCTGAAAAAAACGCGTATAATCCCGCCCCGGCGGGTCAGAATAAAGTCAGGCTTTGCGGCCTGACTTTATTTTTTGCAAGGAGGACCTTCGCTATGAGCAAGAATTGTACCAACGATGGGTGCAGCTGCACCCCCAATATGTCCATCAAGTGCTCCGTGACCAGCTGCGCCCATCACTGCCAGGATATGGACAACTGCGGCCTGTCCAGCATCCAGGTGGGTACCCACGAGAATCACCCCTCCATGGACCAGTGCACCGACTGCCAGAGCTTCCGCAAGATCTGACCCAATCGCCCTGATACTGATTCTTGATTAAAAAATTTAATCAAGAATCCCGTGCGCTGTGCGCACGCACAGCGTGTGAAAACACGCTGTGACGTCTCATACAAAACCTGACGCACCTTCGGTGCTATAAAAAGCTTTTCAAGCTTTTTAACAGGTTTTGGTATGATACAGGCCGGGCGGGGCAGAAATGCCCCGCCCCGGGCCTGCCCTACAGGATTCTTGGTGTCCCAGCGCGCTACATTCTGTATAATTCTACAAGAAAATGACGGATTGTATTGGAAAATGACCCCTCCCGCCTGCCGGGCAATCCTTCGGTGCCCCGCTGTAGGGGCGGACGACTCTGTCCGCCCGGGCTTGGCGGGTCAACGCGGGCCGCCGAGGACGTCGGCCCCTACGAAACACCTGTCGATGGAATGCCTGTCGGCGATGGTCCCCGCTTACATATTCAACGGAGGTGATGCCTGTGAAGCGCGGGCGGCTGGGGGTGTCCGGGGCCTTGGCCGGGGCCGTCAACGGCGTGTTCGGCGGCGGCGGGGGCATGGTGCTGGCTCCGCTGCTGGGGAGCTGGTGCCGGGTGGAGGAAAAACGGGCCCTGGCCAACTGCGTGGCCACCATCCTCCCCTGCTGTGTGCTGTCCGGCGGGGTGTACCTGCTGCGGACGGGGCTGGACTGGGGCATGGCCCTGCCGTACCTGCTGGGGGGCCTGGCCGGGGGCTTCCTGGGGGGCAAGCTGTTCACAAAGGTCCCCGCCGTGTGGCTGCGCCGCCTGTTTGCGTCGTTCCTGATCTATGGCGGGGTGCGGTATCTGCTGTGAAGGAGTTTGTATTGCCCCTGCTGGCCGGGGTGGGCTGCGGGGTGCTGTCGGCCTGGGGCATAGGCGGCGGGACCCTTCTGCTGCTGGTGATGACCCTGGTATTCGGGGTGGATCAGACGGCGGCCCAGGGGATCAACCTGCTGTATTTCCTGCCCACCGCCGCCATGGGCCTGATCTGGCACCGGCAGAACGGCCTGCTGGACAAGGCCGTTCTGCGGTGCACCGTCCCCTGGGCGCTGGCCGCAGCCGCCGCCGGGGCCTGGGCCGCCACGGCCCTGGACGTGACCCTGCTGCGCCGTCCCTTTGGCCTGTTTCTGCTGGCGGCGGCGGTGCTGACCCTGCGGCAGAAATAAAGCCGCCTGTTTCTGTGGAATTTCGCGGGGCGGGTCCGGTATAATGGACGGCGGAAAGGAGGCGGAGCCATGACGGTGGTGTATCTGGACCGGGTGGTACTGCTGAACCTGGCGGTGGACTATCTTCTGCTGCTGGCCACGGCCCGGCTGGCGGGACTGCCCCTGCGGCGGCGGAGGCTGGGCCTGTGCGCGGCCCTGGGGGCGGCGTATGCGGCGGCGGTGTTCCTGCCCGGGTGCCGGGGGCTGGCGCATCCCCTGTGCCGTCTGGCGGCGGCGGGAACGGCCATGTGCCGCCTGGCCTGGCGGCGGGAAAGACGTCCCTGGCGGCTGACGGCGCTGTTTTTCCTGCTGTCCGGCGCTCTGGCGGGACTGCTTCTGGCCATGGGCCTGGCGGCGGGATCGCCGGAGGCCCTGCTCAGCCGGGTATACCACGCCGACGTCAGCTGGCCGGTGCTGCTGGGCTCCGCCATAGGCTTTGGTCTGCTGCTGCACCTGGTGTTCCGCCAGGGGGCGCGGCATGAAGGAGGAGAATTGATGGATGTGACCGTTTCCTTACAGGGCCGGCGGCAGCGGCTGCGGGCCCTGCACGACACCGGGAATACCCTCGCGGGACCCTGTCAGCGGCCAGCCGGTGCTGGTGCTGGAGCAGGACGCCCTCCGGGAGCTGTGCCGCCGGAGGCGGCGCGGATCGTGGAAATGCGCCTGCCGCCGGAGGAGAAGATGGCCCGGCTCCACCGGCTGGACGGCACTTGCCGGTGGAGCCTGCTGCCCTTCTGCGCCGTGGGCACGGAGGCGGGCCTGCTGGGCCGTCCGCAGCGACTATGTGAAGGTGGGGAGCATTACATATCCCCGGATCCTGCTGGCCCTGACGCCGGGGCCGTCAGCGACGGCGGAGGGTATCAGGCCCCTGTGGGGCGGAAGAAAGCGAGCGGCGACATGGGGAATCTGCTGCGGCGGCTTCTGCGGTGGCTCAGCGGCCGGCCGGATAAGGTCATGTGCACATCGGCGGCGGCGACACCGCCGCCGCCGCCGCCCCGGCAGGAGGCGGAGGGATCAGCCGGCCTGGAGCAGGGGGGAGCTGCTGGCCCGGCAGACGCTGATCGAGCGCAATCTGCGGCTGGTGGTGTACATCGCGCGTCGGTTTGAGAACACGGGCATCAACATCGAGGACCTGATCTCCATCGGCACCATCGGCCTCATCAAGGCGATCGACACCTACAAGCCCGCCAAGAACATCAAGCTTGCCACATACGCCTCGCGCTGCATTGAAAACGAGATACTCATGTACCTGCGGAAAAAACGCCGGCCAGCGGACGGAGGTGTGAGCATCGACGAGCCGCTCAACACCGACTGGGACGGCAACGAGCTGCTGCTCCGGACGTCCTGGGCACCGAACGTGGGTCATGCGGCCCCATCGAGGCGGCAGTGACCGCAAGCTGCTGTCGGACGCCGTGGGATGCTGTCCCCCGGGAAAAGGGACATCATCACCATGCGCTTCGGCCTGGACGGGGGGCGGAAGGAACCCAGAAGGAGGTGGCCGACCGCTGGGCATCTCCCAGTCGGTATATCTCCCGGCTGGAAAAGCGCATCATCTCCCCGCCTGCGACGGGACATCCAAAATGCTGAGATAAGCCCGGGGCTTATCTCAGCTCATAGAAAATCAGGGGCGATTTTTGCCGGAATGGTTGCAAAATGGCGGGAATGTGATAGAATTGCATGGTTCCAATGGAATACGGAGATGTACCCAAGTGGTTGAAGGGTCCGGATTCGAAATC
>VOFK01001428.1_pt1 | contig 22332 bp, 23 predicted proteins | sample 5384121 | NCBI WGS metagenome assembly VOFK01 (sample SAMN12384730, study PRJNA508395) | human gut metagenome | isolation source: healthy gut J | host: Homo sapiens | reverse complement strand
TCAATTCATAGGTGAAATCGATGCTCTGAGCCAAACCGCGGATAAAGAACGAAAACCACACATGCTGCAATAATGATACCGAATACAGTGAACGAACGTTTCATCATACCCATAAAGTTATAATGAACATTCTGCATCAGATTCTTGGAAATACCTGTCGTAAATGTCAATCCCAACCATTTGTCTTTGTTCATGAAGTGTTCGTAAACCACACGTGTCAAGAACACAGCAGTAAAGAACGAGCAGAGGATACCGATAATCAGTGTGGTAGCAAAACCGCGGATAGGACCTGTACCGAAATAGAACAGGATGATACCGGTAAGGATTGAAGTCAGGTTAGAGTCAAAGATTGCAGAGAATGCATTCGAGTAACCGTCAGCCAAAGCAGCCTTGACACCCTTTCCTGCTCTCAGCTCTTCTTTTGTACGTTCGTAAATCAATACGTTGGCATCCACCGCCATACCCAATGACAGCACCATACCGGCAATACCCGACATTGTCAATGCAGCCTGGAACGAGGTAAGAATACCCAGCGTAAAGAAGAAGTTCACAACCAAGGCACAGTTGGCAACCATACCCGGAATCAGTCCGTACATAGCACACATGTAAACCATCAACAGAATCAATGCCACAACGAATGAAACGATACCCTGGTTGATAGATTCCTGACCTAATGACGGACCAACGATATCTTCCTGAACAATGCGTGCAGGAGCCGGCATCTTACCGGATCTCAATACGTTAGCCAAGTCCTTTGTTACTTCGGGAGTAAAGTGACCGCTAATCAGAGAATGTCCATCGGTGATTTCACCGTTTACGTTAGGAGCACTATATACATAATCATCCAATACAATGGCAATGGATTTTCCTACATTATTTTTTGTCAAAACAGCCCAGCGACGAGAACCGTCAGTGTTCATCGACATACTCACGCAAGGTTTGCCGAAGCTGTCGAACTCATCCTTGGCATCAGTAATCACGTCACCTTCCAACGGAGCGCGTCCGTTACGTTCGCTTGACTTGATGGCATATAATTCGAAGATACGTCCTGTCTTGTCGAAATCGGCACCTTTCACACCCCACTTCAGGCGAAGGTCTTTCGGCAACATTTCTTTTACCTCTTTCATGGCAAGGTAAGTATTGACCTGAGCTGTATCTTTTTATAATCAGCATAACCTACCACACAGCTGCCGTTCGGGTTCAGCTGAAGAATAGAAGCCAACGGATGTTCTTTTCTTCATTTGTTCCATGGCAACAGCATTGTCTGCAGGCTCTCCCTTCAAAGCAGCAGCCAGACTATCGGCAGCAGATACCGCCTTTGCATCGGCGGTTTCAACGGCAGTAGAATCTGTAGCAGCATTATCGGTAGCAACGGTAGCAAGGATAGCACGCAATCTGTTGTCAATAGCAGTCAGATAAGGATAGATTTCCTTGGAGTCGAAAGTTTCCCAAAACTCAAGATTAGCAGAACCCTGCAAGAGCTTTCACACGTTCCGGTTCTTTGATACCCGGAAGTTCCACCATGATACGTCCCATCTTACCTTCCAAAGCCTGAATATTGGGCTGAACCACACCAAAGCGGTCGATACGGGTACGCAATACATTATAAGAGTTATCGATAGCAGCTTTGACTTCTTCACGCAACACCTTTTCTACATCAGCATCAGAGCTGCGGGTATTTACTTTGTCTTTCAACTGCTGAGTAGCGAACAATTCTGCCAGTTTTCCTTGTGGAGCTTCTTTCTTATACTCTCTGATAAACAGAGTAATAAAGTCATCCTGGCTGGTAACAGACTGTTTGGCAGCTTCTGATATAGCCTTGTTAAAAGCTTCGTCGGTTTTGTTGTCAGCCAATGCCTTCACCACATCCGGTACAGAAACTTCAAGAATAACGTTCATACCACCTTTAAGGTCCAGACCCAGACCAATCTCCATCTCACGACACTGTTTCAGCGTATAACTACCCAGATAAACTTTTTCATTCTGCATAGAATCAAGGTAATGTGCTTCACCCTTCGGATCTTGCGCCGCTTTATTCATGTGATAGCGGGTCACAAAAGAGAAAGAAAGATAAAACACACATACAAGGGTAAGTAATACCGCAAAAACCTTTACAAATCCTTTGTTTTGCATGTTACTTTGAAATTTATTATTTTTACTTTTTGATTAATTCTTGGTTTATACAAGGTTGCAAATATAGTTTTTTTTTCACATTCGCACGGCATGAAACACAAATATTTGAATTTCAAATAAGAAAAAAGGCTGCAAAAGTATATTTCGCAGCCTAATTTGTTCTATTTCATGGGGTATTTTATTTCAGCCCTCTGTTTTTAAGCAACGGTTCCAAGCTCGGTTCGGCACCGCGAAACGCTTTGTAAAGCACCATAGGATCCTCTGTCCCACCCTTTTCCAAAACATTCCGGCGGAAAGAGTCGGCAGTATTTTTATCGAACAGTCCATGTTCTTTGAAAGCTTCAAAAGCATCAGCATCCAATACTTCCGCCCACAGATAACTGTAATATCCGGCAGCATAACCGCTAAGGATATGATTAAAATAAGTGGCACGGTAACGAGGAGCGATTTCAGGAATCAAACCCAATTTGTCCATCACCGCCTTTTCAAAGGCCACCACATCCAGATTTGCGGTGTCGGTCAGATTGTGCAATTCCATATCGAGCAATGCAGCAGCCAACAGTTCGGTTGTCATAAATCCCTGATTGAAGGTATTTTGGTCTTGTATCTTCCGAATCAATTCATCGGGAATCACCTCACCGGTCTTATAGTGCTTGGCATATACCTTCAGTACTTCCGGTTCCACCGCCCAATGTTCCATTATCTGAGAAGGAAGTTCCACAAAATCCTGTGCCACATTCGTACCCGATACTCCCAAATAGTTACATTTGGTTAGCATTCCGTGAAGAGCATGTCCGAATTCATGAAACATTGTTTCCACTTCATCCAGTGTCAGTAACGAAGGCATATCACCTGCAGGCTTCGTAAAGCTGGCTACATTATAGATAAGCGGCCTCACATCGCCTGCCTGTTCACGGAAATTGCTCATCCATGCCCCTCCACGTTTACCGGTACGGGGAAAATAATCGGCATAAAACAAGCCCAGATAAGCGCCATCGGCATCTTTCACCTCATAAACCTTCACATCCGGTTCGTAAACAGATACATTATTCAGTTCGGTCAAGGTAATGCCGTACAATTTATTGGCAACATAATACAAACCGTTTCGCACTGATTCCAAGCTAAAGTAAGGCTTAATCTCATCCTCATTCAGATTATATTTTTGCTGACGAAGTTTTTCGGTATAATACCACCAATCCCATGCGGCAAGCTTCTCTCCTTTTCCTTCTTTATCCATCATTTTTTGTAATTCGGCAGCTTCCGTCTTTGCGTTTTTCAAAGAATAACCCCACAGATTATGCAGAAAATCCATAACCGTCTCGGAATTCTTTTGCCATATTTTCATCCAACACAAAATTGGAATAACAGTCAAAGCCCAGCAAATTGGCTTTTTCCAGACGCAAAGAAATGATTTTCTTCAAAATCTCTTTATTATCATTGGCGTCTCCGTTATTACCACGATTGATATAAGCTTCATAGATATCCTTTCTCAACTCACGGTTGTCGGCATATTGCAGCAGTGGCAAACGGCTTGAGTTCTGCAAGGTAAACAGCCACTTACCTTCTTTTCCGACAGCCTTCGCCTCTTCCGCCGCACCTGTTTTCACCCATTCCGGCAATCCTGCCAGTTCTGCTTCATTGTCTATAACCAGCCGGTAAGCATTATTTTCATTCAAAACATGGTTGCTGAAAGTAATAGCCAATGTAGACAATTCTTTATTTATCTCCCTAAGGCGGTTTTGCTTCCGGTATCCAGTCCTGCCCCCGAACGGATAAACGCCTTATGATATCTATCCAAAAGACGATGCTGCTCTGTGGTCAGCGTTATTTTGCCTTCTTGTTCCTGTTGCCACACAGCAGCCACACGCTTATATAAATCCTGATTCAGATAAATATTATCGTTATGTTCGGAAAGCACAGGAGCAATCTTTTCGCTCAATGCGCTCATCTCATCATTCGTATCAGCCTCCGTCAATGCATAAAAGACACCCTTGACACGTGCCAGTGTCCTTCCGCTATTATCCAGTGCCACAATCGTATTTTCAAATCCGGGAGTTTCCCGGCTCTCCACAATTGCTTTTATTTCGGCATTCTGTTCTTCTATGCCTTTCAAAAACGCAGGTTCATAGTGTTCTATCTTGATTTTATCAAAATCAGGAGCACCATACTCTGTCCGAACTCCGTAAAGAACGGGTTCGTTTCGGTTTTTCTGTTCACATGCACACATGATACAACAAGTCGCTAACGTAAATACTAGTTTCTTCATACTTATATTAAATTAAAGGTCTGCTAATTATTTCTTCGCCACAAAACACCAGATGGGATAATGATCCGAACTCTTTATGGTTTTTGTCTACCGTACATTGATAAGATTCCAGATTTTTACTCAATAGGATATGATCGATACGGAAATAAAAATGATTCTGATTATAAGATATCCCGAATCCGTTGCCCGACTGTACAAAAAGCATCATCCAGTTCCTTCCCGATTACCCGGTGAGCATAAGACAAAGGAGAATCGTTAAAATCGCCGCAGACAATCACTCCTCCACCCCTAAAACCGGCAACCAACTTTGCTATGGAATCGGCTTGCAAAGCACGGATAGCCGAAGCCTCCGCCAGTTTGCCTATCAATATGCGGGCCCCTTCCGACACTTTAACCTTATCCGGGTCTTTTATCATCTCCCGATAGACAGCCTTATCTTTCTCTGTCAGTTTATTGGATTCCAAATGGTTATTGACCACCAACAAAGTATCCCCCTTCACATTTATTGTATAAGCAACAGAGCCATTGTTTCGGCTGTCATACTCAACAGGATGCGCCGACAGGATAGGATAGCGGGGTAGCACCCCAGTCCATTCGCACCGGTCAATTTATAATAATGCTTATAGGGATAGTTTCTCAGGGCATAATCCACATCCTTTTTAGCCAGCCGATTGCTCAATATATATTCTTGCAAACAAATAATATCCGCATTGCCGTTCCGCAGGTATTCCAATACCGAATTAGGGTTGTCCTTCAAATTAGGATGTCCTTGTTCAAAAAGCCATCGTATTGTATGACAATACTTTAACGGCATCCCCGAGGTTCTTTTTTCGAACAGATTGATAGGTATATAAGTACGGATGGCACCAAAAGCAGCAGAAAAAAGTCAGGAGAGATACCAAAGCATACCTGCGATATACCACCAACCAAAAGAAAAAAAATAAAACATTCGTTATCAGAAAAGCCGGAAACGCAAGACCGGCACACGACCACACAGGATGCGCCACCGGATTGATATAAGAACTATATGCACAGATCAGCAATAACACCGCCATGCATATATTTATCCCCAATAATATCCAACCTAAAACCCGACCGATATATTTCATATTCTATTTTTTACTTGCATCAAACAAGCTTTTCTTCTCATCCGACGTGAGACTGTCATAACCGGACTTCCTCAGTTTGTCCAATATGCGGTCTATCTCATCACTATTCTGCTTCTTACGGGCATTATATTCATAGTCTTTCGCCTTATCGCCATAATGCACTTTCATTTTGGGCTTCTTCGGAGAACGGTGTACCGTAAATCCGCTTGCTACCCAATCGATAAAACGGTTAATCCACGCCGTTGCATCATGCCCGCGGGTCAATCCGGAAGCAAACCACCATCCGGCCAATGCCCCCTCCCAAGTGTGCGATATGTCCGCCGGCATTGCCCGAAGTCATAAAAAGCAAATCGGTCACCACCATAAACAGGGCTACATATTTCAACCGCACCGTTCCGATAAACATGAAATGTACCGGATAGTCAGGCTCGCGGACAGCCGTTGCCACCACAATGGCCAACACAGAGGCCGAAGCCCCCAATAAATAAGAATAATAAAGCGAATCACTGAAATATGGAAATACATTGTAAGCCAGCATATAAAGCAAACCGCCACAAAACCCACCTAAGATATACACCCCACGGAAATGCTTGGCCGAGAAAAAAGAAAGAAACAACTGCCCGAACCAATAGAGCCACAGCATATTAAACAACAAGTGAAGCACTCCGGCATGCATAAACATATAAGTAAACAGAGACCACGGCTGCTTGATAAACTGTACCGTCCATGCAGGTAACTCCAAATATTGCAGAATAAATGCACCGTTACGGTTAAACAACATCCACAGAATTCCCAACAGGGATGTCAGGACAAACACTCCGACATTGATATATATAAACTGGATATATATATTACCCCTGTTAAAACTATTCTTTAAATCAGTAATAAAACTGCCCATTGTTATTCTTTTTTCTCCAATACATTATTAATATAAAGCCAAATATCATTCCTCCCAAGTGAGCGAAATGAGCAATACCGTCAGCCGAGCTGCCGAAGCCCAAATAAATCTCCAATGCTGCATACCCCATTACAAAATACTTCGCCTTAATAGGAAACGGAATCGGGAATACAAACATCTGACTATTGGGGAACAACATACCGAAAGCCAGCAAGATAGCATATACGGCCCCCGATGCCCCTACTGTAGTCATCAGATTGAGATATTCCGCCATCGGAATCACGGCAACTCCCGTATTAACCCCCTCATAATTGACCAATTCGGTGACATACTGAATATATTGCACTCCCTCCTGTACCAAACCTGCACCGATACCGCACAATATATAATAAAACAGAAAACGTTTCTGGTCCCCAAACCTGTTCAAGCGTACGCCCGAAGATCCACACTGCAAACATGTTAAAAAATATGTGCTGAAAACCAGCGTGCATAAACATATATGTAATCAACTGTGCCGGATTAAAATCGGAAGCCAGAAAAAAATGCAGTCCCAGCAAATCATTTAAATCAATTCCATACTTTGCAGCCACCACACTTCCGAAAAAGCATAGCACGTTTATTATCAATATATTCTTTGTTACAACAGGTATACTATTCATATTATTTTCTTCTATAATTCATTGATTGCTTGCAAATTTACAATTTTATTCTGTTATTTAGCAGAAAAACCCCATTCTCTTACGTTTTTTTGATTTTTGGCTTATCTTTTTTAGGCTATCTGTTTGATTTCTAATTTTGAAACTTTATATTTGTCCTTGATTTTGAAATTTCTTTTGTATTACATTAATAATTAATCGTTTTCATTATGAATAAGGCAGATCTAATCAGCGCAGTAGCCGCTGAATCAGGCTTGAGCAAAGCCGATGCAAAGAAAGCTGTTGAAGGAGTAGTTTCAGCAGTTTCAAATGCTCTGAAGAGTGGTGACAAAGTATCATTAGTTGGTTTTGGTACTTTTTCGGTTGTAGAAAAAGCAGAAAGAATGGGTATCAACCCGGCGACCAAAGAATCTATCACCATTAAAGCAAAAAAAGCAATCAAATTCAAGGCTGGTGCTGAATTATCGGAAGAAATCCAATAAATTGCTTATTTTAATAAAATGTAAAGGACTTAAGAGAGGGGCGCCGGCAATAGCGCCCTTTTTCTTTAAACAACTGATAATCTATGAATATTACGAAAACAACCTTATTGAGATACCTCATTGGCACAGTTGTCTGTGCATTCTCAGCACAAACCATCAGTGCAGAAGGGACCAAGCTTCCTTATTGGAAAGATATCCAAACCGTAGCAGTAAACAAAGAAGCTCCCCGCACGGCTTTCATGTCATACGATAACTCGGGACAGGCACTGACCGGCAAATACGAAAACAGCCCTTATTATAAATTACTGAACGGAAAGTGGAACTTCTACTACGTAGATGCCTACAAAGATTTACCTGCCAACATCGAACAGCCCGGCGCCGACATTACATGGAAAGAAATCAATGTACCCGGCAACTGGGAGGTACAAGGATATGGAACAGCCATCTATACCAATCAGCCATACGATTTCCAGCCCAGCAACCCGCAACCTCCGCATTTGCCCGAGGCCAATCCGGTAGGCGTTTATCAGCGAGACATCGAGATTCCCTCCAATTGGGACGGACGTGATATATACCTCCGCCTGGAAGGAGCTAAATCAGGCGTTTATGTATACCTCAACGGAAAAGAAGTCGGATATAGCGAAGACTCTAAGAATCCGGCAGAGTTTCTGATTAACAAATATCTGCAACCGGGCAAGAACTCATTGGTAGTAAAATGCTTCCGCTACAGCACCGGTTCTTATCTGGAGTGTCAGGACTTTTGGCGCCTGAGCGGAATCGAAAGAGATGTATTCTTGTTCTCACAGCCCAAGACTGCCGTTCAGGACTTTGAAGTAGTCTCTACCCTCGACGATACCTATAAGAACGGTATCTTCAAACTGGACGTGAATGTGACCAACCATACCGCCGCCAACAAGAACGTAACCGTAACTTACGAGTTGCTGGATGCCGACAAGAAAGTTGTTACCTCTGCCGAGACACCTTGCAATGTAAGTGCAGACGGAAAAAATACCGTTACTTTCAATGCTTCATTAAACAATGTAAAGACTTGGACTTCCGAACAGCCCAACCTTTATAAATTATTGATTTCTTTAAAAGAAGATGGAAAAATAACAGAAGTTATTCCGTTCAATGTCGGCTTCCGTCGCTTTGAAATCAAACCGATTGACCAAATTGCAGGAAACGGCAAGCCTTATATCTGCTTCTTTGTCAATGGCCAGCCGTTAAAGATGAAGGGTGTGAACATTCACGAGCACAACGAAGCAACCGGTCACTATGTTCCCGAAGAACTGATGCGCAAAGACTTTGAACTGATGAAGCAACACAATATCAATACCGTTCGTCTGTGCCACTATCCGCAAGACCGCAAGTTCTATGAGCTTTGTGACGAATATGGTCTCTATGTATACGATGAAGCCAATATTGAAAGCCACGGCATGAAATACGACCTCCGCAAAGGCGGCACACTGGGCAACAACCCCGAATGGTTGAAACCTCACATGGACCGTACCATCAATATGTATGAACGCAATAAGAACTACCCGTCTTTAACCTTCTGGTCATTGGGTAATGAAGCCGGAAACGGATATAATTTCTATCAGACTTACCTTTGGGTGAAAGACCGTGAAACCAAAGGCATGAACCGCCCTGTGAACTACGAACGCGCACAATGGGAATGGAATACCGATATGTTCGTTCCTCAGTATCCCGGTGCAAGCTGGTTTGAATCCATTGGCAAAGAAGGCAGTGACCGTCCTATCATGCCATCCGAATACGCACACGCCATGGGCAACTCCACCGGCGGTCTGTGGGCACAGTGGCAAGCCATTTACAAATATCCCAATCTGCAGGGCGGATATATTTGGGACTGGGTGGACCAAGGCATTCTGCAGAAAGATGAAAACGGACGTCCGTTCTGGGCATACGGCGACGATTTCGGAAAAGACGCACCCAGCGACGGCAACTTCCTCTGCAACGGTATCGTCAGTCCCGACCGCACTCCGCATCCTGCCATGGCAGAAGTGAAATATGCTTATCAGAATGTAGGCTTCGAGATGACCGATGCGGCACAAGGCAAGTTCCTTATCACCAACCGTTTCTACTTCACCAACCTGAAGAAGTATATGATTGTGTATGAGCTGAAAGCCAACGACAAGATTATAAGAAGCGGAAAAGTCTCGTTAGACATTGCTCCGCAGGCCTCCAAAGAATTCACGGTCAACGTAAACGGTTTGAAAGCCAAGAAAGATACCGAATATTTCGTCAATTTCCATGTCATTGCCGTCGAACCTGAAATCCTGATTCCGGCAGGTCACGAAATTGCACGTGACCAATTCCAATTGCCTATCGAGCCTCCTTTGAAAGACGAGTTCATGGCAGGCAAGGGAATGAAAGCAGTGAAGAACGGAGACGAGATGGTAGTTTCGGGCAGCGGAATGCAATTTGTCCTGAACGAAAAGAGTGGCATCGTTACCTCTTATAAAGTAAACGGCACCGAATACTTCAAAGACGGCTTTGGCATTCAACCCAACTTCTGGCGTGCACCGAATGACAATGATTACGGTAACGGCGAGCCCAAGCGCACCCACGTGTGGAAACAATCGAGCAAGGACTTCAAAGTAACCCATACTTCCTTTGCCGACAACACCCTGAGCGTGACTTACGCATTGCCTGCCGGCAACCAATACATTGTAAATTACACCTTTGGCAAGAACGGCAGCCTACATGTGGTTGTGACTTCAAGGCAGCAGACATCAAAGCAGAAGTACCTCGTATCGGTGTACGTTTCCGTCTGCCGGCAGAAATGAACCAAGTTGCCTACTTCGGCCGTGGCCCTGAAGAAAACTACATCGACCGCAAGGCAGGAACCATCGTCGACCTCTATAAAACAACGGCCGATGATATGTACTTCCCCTATGTTCGTCCGCAAGAAAACGGCCATCACGTCGATACCCGTTGGGTAGCATTAAGCAAAAAAGGCGGCAAAGGGTTGCGCATCACAGCCGACAAGACTTTCGGTTTCAATGCCTTGCGTAACTCAGTAGAAGATTTTGATTCGGAAGAAGCCACTAATCGTCCGCGCCAATGGAACAATTTCTCGGCCGAAGAAATTGCCAATCGCAGCGAAGCTAAGGCAAAAAATGTTCTCCGCCGCCAAACTCATATCAATGACATTACTCCGCGTGATTTCGTAGAGGTATGCATAGATATGCAGCAACAAGGCGTAGGCGGTTATGACAGCTGGGGAGCATGGCCCGAAAAATGGGCTTTGATTAACCCGAACCAGTCTTATAGCTGGGGCTTCACTATCACTCCGTTAAAATAATTTTTCAAACTCTGCCATGGGATATTGGAAAGCCCCCCATGGCAGGGTTTTATATATTCTCCTTTCCTTAAAGTTCCCATATCATCCGGATCATTTCTCCCTTCCTCCTTTCATCAGCCGTTGAGCCGCCCTGTTGATGGGAGTTTCGGTAGTGAATGGGCATCGTTTCATCACCCTTTCAACCTCCCTTCATTTATAAAAATTTCTCCCGGCGGGACAAGTACTGAAGGCAGATTGTGAAGGGACTTGGGAAGCGCGGCTGAAACAGGGATGAGGGGATATCCTTTCATTATTAATCACTTGATAGTCAATGTATTTTAATCAAAATGTAAGGATGAACGGAAAAGAAGGAATAACCGACTTAGTGAGGGGGGATGATCCTGTCTGCCCTACATGAAAAAGATGCCGAGCTTTTTTAAAAAGGTGCTGAAGTTTTTAAGAAACATACCGAGCTTTTTTGAAAACCTCAAGGTCTTTTTGCACACGCCAAACTACATACGGTGGCATAAGCCTGCACATATATACACGTAAGCCTACACGTATATACGCATCGGGCTACACGTACGTACGCATAAGCCTACGCATATATATATCATCCGATTAACGTTTTTTCATCCTATTCTCTTTGTCAGACAAGCCATTCGATATTGCTTCTTCACGGCCGTGAAGAACTCTAACCACGACCGTGGTTAACATTAGCCACGTCTGTGGTTAAGTTTAACCACAGACGTGGAGAAGTAATATTGAACTAAAATGACTGAATGCAGGATATAAAAGAACTCATTTTGATTTCGTATATTTGCCCCAATGAAGCCAAACAATAAAGTTCTACTGGGGATGAGTGGGGGAACGGACAGTTCCGTTGCCGCCTTACTGTTACAGGATGCCGGATACGAAGTGACCGGTGTCACTTTTCGTTTTTATGAAAAAGAAGGAGATACGGAATATTTGGATGACGCACGGACTTTATGTGAACGACTGAAAATCAAGCATATCTCCTACGACGTTCGCAATATGTTCCGAGAGACAATCATTGATTATTTTATCCGCGAATACATGGCCGGACATACCCCTGTGCCCTGCACGCTCTGTAACAATAACCTCAAATGGCCACTTCTGCAACAGCTGGCCGATGAATTGGGCATCTATCATTTTGCTACCGGTCACTATGTCCGCAAACGTTTCATCGACGGATTTTACCACATCACTGCCGGAGCAGACCCTGACAAAGACCAGTCGTTCTTTTTATGGGGGCTTCCACAAGATATTCTGCAACGGATGTTGCTCCCTATGGGTGAACTCACCAAAATCCGGGTTCGGGAAATTGCGGAAGAACGAGGTTTTTTAAAAGCTGCCCATAAACGTGACAGTCTGGGCGTTTGTTTTTGCCCGATGGACTATCGCACGTTTTTACGCCGCGAACTACCGGAGAACAGCATCCGCCCCGAAAATTCTTCGATGAAACGGGAAACTTCATTGCATATCACGAAAGGGTATCCTTTTCTATACCATCGGCCAACGACGGGGGCTGGGAATCGATTTAAATCGTGCTGTCTTTGTAAAAGAGATATTTCCCGAAGAAAATAAAGTGATATTGAGTAATTTAAAAGCGTTGGAAAAAACAGAAATGACATTGAAAGACTGGAATATCACAAATCCTGACGCATTGCTCTGCAAGGACGATGTGATTGTGAAAATACGCTATCGCAAACAAGCCAATCGCTGCACAGTGACGCTGCAAGCGGACAATACACTCCATGTGCAATTGCACGAGCCGCTCACCGCCATTGCTACCGGACAGGCAGCCGCTTTTTATCGGGAAGACGTGGTGTTGGGAGGGGGAATTATCCAATAGGAGAAAAAAAAGAAAGTTGATAAAAAGCAGCCTTCACACTAAAAGCCCTATGAGCAGGACGTTTCAGCACTTGTTATGTGTGAAAGGAGAGTAAGACAGAAAGGTCGTTAGATTCTGAATATCAGCCGGAATTGCAATATCGGAAAAATAAAGCACATATCTTTTGGGTGTTCCCGAAAGTATGCGTACTTTTGATTTCAAATAAAAAATGAATATGTCACGATTCGTCAATCCCTTTACCGACCTGGGGTTTAAGGTCATCTTCGGGCAACCTGCCAGTAAAGGGCTGCTCATCACCCTGCTGAATGAGTTGCTTGCGGGCGAACATCATATAGAGGATCTTTGTTTCCTTGACAAGGAAGACCATGCGGACAATGTGCATGACAAAGGCATCATTTATGACCTCTATTGTCGCACGGACAGTGGCGAGTATATCATTGTAGAGATGCAAAATCGTTGGCACAGCCATTTTCTGGACCGTACATTGTATTATGTATGCCGTGCCGTAGGCAGGCTGACCGAGCTTCCGCCTCCCGATACAATAAAGATACCCGTCGAGAAGGATACGGACGGCATGGTATGTGAAAGTAGTGTCCCGTATGGCTCCCGTTATAGACTGAGTACCGTATACGGCATCTTCCTGATGAATTTCAAGGAGGACGGACTGGATAAGAAATTCCGTACGGATATAGTGCTCGCCGACAGGGATACGGGACGAGTGGTCAACCCCCATCTACGCCAAATTTATCTGCAATTCCTTTATTTCAATAAGGAACTTGCTGAATGTGAGACATTGTATGAGAAATTAATGTATGCATTGAAGAATATGAATGACTGGAACAGAATGCCGGATGCACTGAAGGAACAAGTGTTTAAATACTTGGACCAATTGGCTGCTGTTGCCAATTTATCGGAAGAAAACAGAATAGCTTATGACAAAGCAGTGGATCGCTATCGGGTAAGCCGGATAGTGGAAGAAGACATTCGTAGGGAAGCTACAGAAGAAGGACGAGAAGAAGGAATGAAAAAAGGACGAGAAGAAGAACGACTTTCAAATGCACTGAAAATGAAAGCAAAAGGACTGGACTATGAAACCATTTCCGACATTACAGGCTTATCCATTCAGGAAATCGAAAAATTGGGAATTGACGACAGAAGAGACGAAGGGAAGTTGTAAATCTCAACAAAAGGGAGTGCGCCAAAACTAAACCGGCCTATCCAGTTTCAGCTGTAGAGGCAGGGGTTGCCTGCCCGAAGACACAAAGCAAACCGTTTTCGGGCGAGCAAACCTCACTCCTACGAACGAAACAACAGCATTATCCACGTTTTGACACACCCCCAACTCTAATTAAAAAAGTTGACCAATCATGCCGAAAAGAAACCTGCATAGCAAACTGTTCATGCAGTATCCTCTCATATTGTAATGCCAAATCCGTTTTTTTTGTTAATTGTTTGCCTATTCCACACATTAAATTTATACCTTTGCATTTCTAATTGGATGAATTATGGAAAATAAACTAACCATTTACAATACATTAAGTCGCAGAAAGGAACTTTTTGTTCCGCTTCACGCGCCTCATGTAGGCATGTATGTGTGTGGCCCTACGGTATACGGCGATGCCCATTTGGGACATGCCCGTCCGGCCATCACCTTCGATATCCTGTTCCGTTATCTCACCCATCTGGGATACAAAGTGCGCTATGTGAGAAATATCACCGATGTAGGTCATTTGGAACATGATGCCGATGAAGGTGAAGACAAGATTGCAAAAAAAGCACGTCTTGAACAATTGGAACCGATGGAAGTGGTACAATATTACCCTGAACCGTTACCACAAAGCAATGGAAGCCCTCAATGTACTTCCGCCCAGCATCGAGCCGCATGCTTCGGGACATATCATCGAGCAAATCCGCCTGGTGGAAGAAATCATGAAAAACGGATATGCTTACGAAAGTGAAGGTTCCGTGTATTTTGATGTAGCAAAATACAACAAGGATCATCATTACGGCAAACTATCGGGACGTAACCTGGACGATGTGCTGAATACCACCCGCGAACTGGACGGACAAAGCGAAAAAGCATAATCCTGCCGACTTCGCTCTGTGGAAAGCAGCTCAACCGGAACATATCATGCGCTGGCCCAGCCCATGGAGCAACGGTTTCCCCGGATGGCACTGCGAATGCACTGCTATGGGCAAGAAATACCTGGGTGAACATTTCGACATTCACGGTGGAGGCATGGACTTGATTTTCCCACACCACGAATGTGAAATTGCACAAAGTGTGGCTTCGCAGGGAGACGATATGGTTCACTACTGGATGCACAATAACATGATTACCATCAACGGACAGAAGATGGGCAAGAGTTATGGCAACTTTATTAACCTGAGCGAGTTCTTTGAAGGCTCACACAAGTTGCTGACACAGGCATATAGTCCGATGACCATCCGTTTCTTCATCCTTCAAGCACACTATCGCAGCACGGTGGACTTCAGCAACGAAGCCCTGCAAGCTGCCGAAAAGGGATTGCAACGTCTGCAAGAAGCCGTAAAAGGGTTGGAACGCATCACTCCGGGTAAACAGACTACCGGTATAGACGGTATAAAAGAACTTCGTGCCAAATGCTATGAAGCGATGAATGATGACCTCAACTCACCGATTGTCATCGCTCATCTGTTTGACGGTGCACGAATGATTAATACGGTTCTCGACAAGAAAGCGACTATTTCGGAAGAAGACTTGGAAGAACTGAAAAGCTTATTCCCTCTTTTCATGTACGAAATTCTCGGTCTGAAAGAAGAAACTGCCAACAACGAAGCACGCGAAGAGGCTTACGGCAAAGTGGTAGACATGTTGCTGGAACAACGCATGCAGGCAAAAGCCAACAAAGACTGGGCTACCAGCGACAAGATTCGCGACGAGCTGGCCGCTTTGGGCTTTGAAGTAAAAGATACAAAAGACGGATTTACCTGGAAACTGAACAAGTAAAGTTTATATCTATATGGGGGTGTATCAAAACTAAAATAGCCTGTCAAACCCTCAACTGTGGGGCAGGCAAACCCCTGCCCCTACTAGCAAAACAACAGCATTATCAACGTTTTGATACATCCCCATGCAATATGCTTAAGCAACTTGAATTACTTATATTTCCGCTATTCCCATAAGTATCGACTCATCGAGCCGGAATCTCACAGTCAAGATATTCCAGCCCTTTCACTTCCGTATAATGGCAACCATCCCACAACACAGGCATACAACAAAACTGCCATTTACGCTGTCCGTTATCGCCTTTCCAATGCCCGAAGACCGTACGAACCAATATTTCGTTAACTCCTTTGCGTAACTTGATTTTCACAGGAGGACGGAAAAAATATCCTTCTTCCGTCAAAGGAACTTCAATACGCCCTTTCCCCCATCCTGTCCATGGGAGACTCTCAAAAGGCCAGCGAGAGGGTGGCAACACACGTATTCCATTCAGCCATACATCTCCTCCGCTAAAATCCCAACTGCCATGTTCCGGTGCACGCGCCGAACGATAACCTCCCGAGTGCCCCCACATTCCGTTCAACCCGAACATTAAATAAACCTCCTGGTTTTTCGGACTTTTGATACGCGTAAGCGCATAACAAGTTCCGTCTTTCTTACCTACCGATGAAGACATTACAGTCGGCAGAAAATCCAATCGATATTGGTTCCTATGCATGTTAAACATTGCGTAAAGGGTTCTGATTTGAATCTCGCCCCCATAAGCTACCGTATCATTCCAGGTGAGCGTATCTTTCCGAACGATATACTTCTCCTTAATCACCTTTTCGGGTTCAAAAGAAGTATCATTTATCCCATGATGATTGAAAGGTCCGATAAGCCTCCATTTCATTTCCGACTGTTTAACATAGGCAAACGGTATTGATTTAAAAATACCGGTCACGATGATAAATAAGCCTATCTTCGAATTCATTAAAGGCTTCCCCATGCTTTTGTGCCTTTTGCCGGAAGATTAGCCACTAAATCACGCCTTTTTTCACGGCTTCCCCTCCAAATACGTTCGGAGAAAGTCAACATGGTAGGATAAAAAGGATATTGCAGAAGAATACGTTCATCAGAGCTGATTGCCCCATCTGTCCATACACACATCTCACTTCCTAAAGCCTTACCCCCAGCTTGCGGAACTTCACACGGGTACTGAAAAAATGTCTGCAAAACTCCTCCTTGCGAATCCATCCAATCCATATAAAAGCCATTGCAATCGATATACGGCGCCGACTTATCGAGCGAATAGCCCGCTTCATACTCTCCCCAACACATACGAACAGCATTACTGTCAGGTGCATAGCCCGGATACCAGACAACAACCTGCTTTCCTTTGCTGCGTACATATCGAATCATTTCAGGCATAAACTCTTTCATTTTAAAATGAACTTCATCCGACCCAATGTGAAAAAGAGAATCTTTGAATAATGGAATTATTTCATCCAAAGCTTCTTTCAACACTTGCATGCCTTCGGGCGTCTGCATATCTTTACCGATAGCTTTCCGGAAAGCCGCACTATGTCCCGGCATATCAATTTCGGGAATCACACGAATATTCAACGAATCACAAAAATCGCATATTGATTTTATATCCTCTTGTGTATAGAACTTCCCGGGTTGTCTGGTAGGCCAGAAAGAGGTTTCCACCGTCAGTTCCGGATATTTGTTAACCTCCACCCGCCACCCCGGATCATCACTCAGATGCAGATGCAGAACATTTATTTTATAATGCGACAACCTCCGTACCACAGACTTGAGAAACGGGACAGACATATAATTCCGCCCCACATCCAACATTAATCCTCTGACCGGAAATGCCGGCGCGTCTTTTATCCGGCAATAAGGCATACTATACTTTTTATTATCTTTACGTATCAGCTGACGGACAGTCTGTAGCGCATTGAAAAAACCGAAAACTCCCCTGCAGAGATTTCCACTCCTTTCTCAGATACAATTAAAGTATAACCTTCTTTACTTTCCGCACTCGACAAAGGGGAGTTTATCTGACGAAATGTCACTAAAGGTTGTTTACCGCGCGAGCCTGCATCCATTTGCCAAAAACGACGGACATCTCCAAACTCAGCCACAATACGTTCTTTATCCCGAAGACTTGCCATAGAAAGTTCGTCAATCCTCAAAGAAGAAAAGGCCAAATCACCTTTCAGTCTCACAATCTCTTTCGGATAAGGAATTAAGGCCACCGGCAAGTCTGCTTCGGGGTAGGAAGCGACCAATCCCTCTGCCGGGCAACTAAAAAGGATAGGCCAATAAACAACAAAAAGATAGATAATACTATTCGTCTAATCATAAATCATTTTTAAGAATTTATTTATACTCATATTTTCAGTCAGGTAATCACAATGCCATTATTTCTCTTGACCCTTGGGGATAACAATCCAGAAACAAGCCCTCTCTCCCTTTTTAGAATCTACGCCTTTACTCCCATCTGCTCCACTATGCTTTTACAGATACAAGATAAACATTATATCAGTCACTCAATCATCTTATCTCAAAAATAACTCCCTTGATGGGTAATTTTAACCCTATTCGTTTGCAAATAAGCAACAATATTTTTAATTTCGTCATACAACTGCATTACAAACCCTACAAATCCATGACGTAATGAAAAACAAAGTCCTGTTAATTTGCCTGTCATTACTGATATCCTTAGGGGTATCCGCACAGAAATACACGATTTATATCGATGATTTCAATAGCGAGATCAAAATTCCCAATAAAGTTCTCAGCACCATTCGGAATGTTGTATTGGACGGTATACAACAAACAAATCGTGTGAATATCATTGATGCTGTTTCCGTAGGTGCCAACCTTAATTTGAGCCCATTGGAAGATGCACGCCGTTTTCGGGCAGACTATCTGCTACGCGGAAATATAGTGTCACGCGAAGCTACTGACGACGGAAGTTCACATCCTCGTTACCACAGCCGCGAGAACAGTTTTAAAGAGAAGTTTAAACTACAGTTGGACTTGATTCGTACCAGTGACGGGACCACTATCGGTACAAGGATTTACGAAGAAACCGGTTCGTCTTCGGGCAAAGATGCAAGTCAGTTTGCAGCACTGGAACATTCACTGTTGGGTATGTCATATGAAATGAGAAATTTTATAGAGAATTACTTTAAGGTTTATGGCAGTATCTTGAAACTTGCCGGTGATAATGGAAAAAAAAGCCAAAACGGTTTATATCAACCTGGGATATGATGATCCCATAAAGGAAGGTCAACGGTTTGATGTAATGGAAGATGGTATGATTGACGGTAATTATATGGAAGATAAAGTAGGAGAAGTGCGCATTGATAAAATCATGGGACCGAAAATTTCTCTATGCAAGGTTAATAAAGGAGGAGAGGATATCTTAAGGATAATCAATGAAGGGAAAATTACATTGAGACTGGTTTCCAGAAAAGCCAAACTCTTTGATGACTAAGACTACAGGCATTTCCAATACCTGTAGTGACAGGGATTACCCGAATACACAAAGCAAACTGTTTTCGGGCGAGCAAACCTCGCCCCTACTTCTTCTCGACAATCGATGTCAACGGATGCCTGTTTCCTTTTATCTCTTTCAAGAATGCCTTGGCAGAGCCAAAGTTCAGATAAAGGTCCAGACGCACGGGTAAATGGTTTTTATCATCGGTGATATAAAAGGTAATCACCTCTTTCTCTTTTTTCCCTTTTTATATTCCACCAACGAAAAGACAAGGCAACGATATTTCACTCCGCCTTCTGCCTTAAATACTTTCTTTCCACGATAAATCAACGTCTGGTCTTCTATCTTAGTGCCGGTGGCCATCGGGAAAATAATCTTCTGCCCCACCGTGTAATCATCGACATCGAAAGAGCGTGCCTGCATCAGAATGCTCAACATATCAAACATACATCCTTCGCTTTCGTCACGCGCCCTCACCGTATCACGCCCCCGACGCATCCTGCGCTGATTGGCAATACATTTATCATCTTTATAGCTGAACCATACTTCGTCCACCGTATAACGGTCGCCTTCCTCCGCCCCTTTACGGAAATAAAGAGGCTCCAACCGATTGGTCGTGATGCAAGTCAGCGTATCACGCATCTTGAAAAAGAAATCGACCATACCATTTGTGGCAGCCACCAAATTAGTGCGGAAACAAGGCTTACCCTGATAAGTCACTGCCTGCATATCCATTCGGGCAACACCGGCATCTTTCCAGATGAATTTCCAGTTGAACTTAAGGTCATAAGTCAACAGTTCGCCCGCTTGTATGGCTTCATTCTTTGCAGCACACTGCGCTCCCGCGGCACATATAGTGAACCAAGAACACAATAGTATGAATATAATCTTTTTCATCGGCCTAGTTTTCTAGCTCTTTCTTTGTTTCTGTCCTGTATCTTCTTCGTCTCTTCCGGCTTCTGCTTCTTTATTTCATCCAATTTCTGCTTTTCAACCGGAACCGCATTGATATTCCAATTCTCCTCAAAGTCAAAGTTTGCCTTCATCTCCCATACTTTCGGGAAATAATAGACTTCTTCAGGCTGTAAGTGCTCCGAATACTTTCCGGTGTCCCAAACACCGTTGCCATTCCGGTCGTTGAACAGACGGATATAGAATTTCGTACCGGGATTGAGATAATAGAAATCCGCCGTATTCTGAGGAGTTATCCGTTGTTGGCGCAACACCTTTCCACTTCCGTCCAGCAACTCTACCACTGCTGTCGAATCAGCTCCGGTAATATTCAGCAAGATGGTTCCGTATTCATTCAGTTTCTTCACCTTCATGGTCTGTTTCACCTTGTTGGTATGCAGGCCATACACTCCCTTAAAGGCCATCGAGTCTATCGACAACTGATATTCCTTTTTCGGGCCCACTCCGCCAATATCTCATACTTGCGAGGCAACACTGAATCCGAGACAAACAGAAACGGAATTTCTTCCCACAGGCTGTCTTTCTTTATTTCCATGTGAATGGCTGCCGTATCAATGCTCGCCACAGGCTCATCGAACGACAGATATACATTTCTATCAAGGTCGAAAGCAGAAGGAGCATCCACATTCAACGTAAGGAACTTGGTACTCCGGTTCAATCTTTTCTCCTTTCTTTTCTTTCTTTTTTCGTTCCTTTTCCTTCTCTTCGGCTGCTTTCGCCTCCAACTTCTCCCGCTCCGCACGAGTCAACTTATTTGCCAAAAAAAGCGTATCGGTCTGCGGAACAAGACGGTCCAACGTATCCGTTGCCAAGTAATCCATCTGAATTTCGAGCGTGTCCATCTGATATATCAACGAGTCTTTAATCCAATAGCAGATAGAGTCGTTGCGGTCGGTCTTCTCGATGATAAAAGCATCCCGTTCGTCAAAATTCAATCCTTTCAGTGTGGGAAGCGTATCCGCCCGCGCACTGAAAGTAAGAACAAAATGATTCTCTTTGTCACGTTCACTGCGAGTAAGGTATTGACGGTCATTCTCTTCCTTAAACGCTCTCAGGATAATATCATCCGGCAGGAAACGGGTATAACCCACACTTTTGATGGTATCGATGGTCAGTGAGTCCTTCCAAATCGTATCCTGACGCATGGCATCCTCCATGGCAGGTATAATAATGGAATCGCTGAAAGCAATCATCTCGGTCTTGGAATCGAATAAGTAGTTCTGATTACCATCCATTAAGGCATAGATACGATATTTGCCGGGTGCAATACCGCGAATGGAAAAGTGTCCGCGACTGTCGGTACGGGATACCCGGTCGAATGGTTTCTTCATAAAAGCACTGTCACTCAAGTCAGAGTGCAGACCTACCTGAATATTCTTCACCGGCTCCAAGTCTGAAGCACTGAGCACTGTCCCCGATACTTCCATTGTATCAATAGTCGTACCGGTGGAAAAGGTAAAGGCATAATTACCTAGTGGATTATATCACGGTCACGACAGCTTTAGAATTAAATCTAACCTGGTTAAAAAACTTATTTTCATTTTGTTCATGCACAACTTAGTATTTTGAGCTTCATCTAAAATAATAAAAAATCATTCAAAGCTTCGCCCTCGCATATAAGCTAGCGGAGCCACTTCGATTTCAGGTATTTGTTAAAACTTTTCTTCATAAAGAGCATTTCAAATAAAGCATCGCCAACGGTCTTAAATAAAAGTCCTTGTTTGTAAATCACCCGGAAGAAATCCCAAACTTTCCTAGCTTCTACAACCGGTCTGAAGTTGTTAAAATAATTCGGTTTACTTCCTGTTAGCTTTAAATGCCCGAACGGCCATTGCGACTGCGAGATAGGTTTTACGGGTTTCCCGCCGGGTCCGACTCAAAGACAACCATGTTGTCGCGAATCGCTTCAACATATTTTTTTTTTGCCCATGGTTTTTAGGTTTTACCGGTTTTCCCGATGTAGTTAAACGAAGATTTTGATCGCTGCCGCTTAAATCCGAATCTTACATTTTATTGATTGTTGCTTCTTCTGCAATACTCATCCGCATAACGGATATTTTTGTTCCGACGAAAGCGTTTCTCCGCTTTTTTCTAGCAGAATTAACGGTCGTCGATAACGGTTGCAGCACTTTCGACAAGCAATACGTAACTTCA
>VOFK01002028.1_pt1 | contig 22333 bp, 48 predicted proteins | sample 5384121 | NCBI WGS metagenome assembly VOFK01 (sample SAMN12384730, study PRJNA508395) | human gut metagenome | isolation source: healthy gut J | host: Homo sapiens | reverse complement strand
CCAGTTACGTATTGCTTTTGAGGTGGAAGCGGTCGCGTTATGGCCGGTTCCATCTGCCAGGGTACGCTGAAACTGGAAGAGGTGTACCGCTTTCCAAACCGCCAGGTGCGGATGGGAAACCATGTGTACTGGGATTTTCTGGCTCTGTTTGATGAGATGAAGAACGGACTCCGGCAAGCGGTGCGCAAGGGATATCATATCAGGAGCATTGGCATTGATACCTGGGGTGTGGACTTTGGATTGATAGACCGTAACGGTAATTTGCTGGGAAATCCTGTGTGTTATCGTGATCCCCGAACGGATGGTTTGCCGGAAGAGTTTTTCGGTGACAACCTTGTCCGGCATTATTCCGAAGCCGGCATACAAGTGATGTCCATCAATACACTTTTCCAGCTTTACAGCATGAAGAAAAGTGGTGATACGCAATTGGAAGTTGCAGACCGTCTTCTGTTTATGCCCGATCTTTTCAGTTACTTCCTCACAGGGGTGGCAAATAATGAATACTGCATTGCATCCACCTCCGAACTGCTTGATGCACGTAGCCGGACTTGGAATCAGCCACTCATCCATCGCTTGGGAGTACCTGCACATCTCTTCGGAGACATTGTGATGCCCGGTACGGTACGTGGCAAACTGAAACGGGAGATTGCTGAAGAAATTGGTCTGACGGATGAAGTGGATGTCATAGCTGTCGGTTCGCACGATACGGCAAGTGCTGTTTATGCGATTCCTTCGACACAGGTGGATAAATCCCGTTGTGCCTTCCTCAGTTCCGGTACGTGGTCTCTGCTGGGTGTTGAACTGGATGAACCTATCCTCACGGAAGAAGCTTGCCGCGCCGGCTTCACCAATGAGGGCGGGGTAGGTGGTAAGATTCGTTTTCTTCGGTAGGTTGAGGAGGAGAAAAGAAACTTTGACGAAATACGGAGTGCTGCGAAAGAATTATCTGAAAAAAACACAGGAGGGGGATTTACACGGACTTCTTCTGAACGGAGAACTGATGAAACATTGTCTGAAAATACAGGAACAGGCAGAGGAGATTCGAGATATTGACCGAGAGATTAGCAGATTCACAGGGCGTGACGGAAGCCATGAAGCAGAAAGATCCGTGGAAGTGGACCAAAGAGATGAACATGGTCTATCAGCAGGCGGAGGAGATCATTCTGAAGGAGCTGATCTACCGGTAACCGAAAGTCGGGGGAGACGGTTTCTTATCAGTATCTGACCGATCCGGTGGAAATACTTTATCCGAAGCAGAACTAGAAACTTATGAACCGCCGGCGGACAGTCCGTACCGGCAGATGAATCTGTTTTTCGCTGATGTCAGAGCAGATAGGAAATGTAGCCGTGGCGCAAGTGGAAAGACCAGCCGAACAATCTTTTCTTGGGAACGATTGCGGCGGAGCATATCGAGGAAATCTTCGTACCGGCGGTGGAAAAGTAACAGCAGAAAACGTATTTACTTTAAGTATCATGCAGGAGAAATACGCCCAAAGAAATGGAAGCCTTTTCTTAGAAAGAGTATGGAAAAAACCGGAAAAGGATTTTTATTTGGAGAGGAGCAGATCTCTGTTTGGTTCGATGAGAATGGAATGTATGCAGCACACGGCACCTCAGCATTGGAACATACGGAGGTACATCTATCCTGGAGTGCGGTGTGGAATCTGTCATCCGGGGACAGATGGAAGCGGGAACATACATAGACAGTAACGAAGCATATCTGGCAGATTCGTTTGTAAGAAATGAGTTAGCGGATATGCTTTTCTTTTTATTACCGATTCGGTGGGTTCCTTTCCGGAAGAACTGGGACTTCATGGGTTTGATTATCCAAAGGATCATGCGGAGATTGCTGAAATGCTGTCATATGAAGATGATGTCCGCATGATCGTAGAGCAGATGAACCGGACACTGCAAAAGGAGGCTGCAGGAGAAATACAATACCGGTTTCGTCTGGCAAAGGATCCAAAGGAACTGCGGGATGACATTGCAGAAAGTTTTTGGAAGATAGGTGGACTATCCGTTGCCAGACAAAGTCCATGTGCTAACGGAAGATTTTATTACTGCCGATGAGATTGACTACACGCTGACCAGAGGATCCGGCTTTGAACATGGTGATTTTCGCATCTATGATTACTTTCACAAAAGAACACACGCTAAAAAGATGCTGCAGATTTTCTGAAAAAGAGTATGGAACCGGAGGTACCAGCCAGGTACTGCCGGGTTCTGATAACAGCTTTAAGGATTATGATGCAAAGGGATCAAGTTGGGCAAAGGAGAGATCTTTACGCCGGATGCTAAGAGCCTGCTTTCATGGAATGTGGTGGCAAAACGGATTGAAAAGCTGATGAAAGAGGACCGTTACCTGACAGCAGAGAAGAAAAGAAGAGTATGCCATCTATCAGCAGAAGCAGAAAGAAAAAATCACTGCAGAAAGCAAAGGAAGAGTTAGGGACCGGTGGTGGATGAGTCTGCAGTAGTTCATGGAGAGGTATTCGATGAACTTTTGGCGGATCAGATCAGGTGATAGAGACGGCAGAAACAGTTTCGGAAAAGAATCTGTCAGAGGATGCGGCAGAAAAAATGGAAGAGAACGTTCCAGTTGAAACAGTAGCAGATGGAGCTGCTCACATTCGACAGACAAAGCAAGAAGATGTAGTTGGCACAAAGCCTGCCAGATATCACAGACATCAGTATGCCGGCAGTTTCGGCAGAAAACTATGAGATTACCGACATGGAGCTTGGTACCGGCACGGCGAAAGAAAAGTTTTGGCGAAATGTGGAGGCTATTCGTACCCTGAAAATGATCGAATCTGAGGGCAGGATGGCAACCGCTGACGAGCAGGAGATTTTATCCGGGTATGTCGGATGGGGGAGGTCTTGCAGATGCTTTTGACGAAACCAAGAGTGCCTGGGTAAAGGTATGCAGAATTAAAAAAGATCTGATGTCCGAGGAAGAGTATCTATCCGCAAGAGAAAGTACCCTCAATGCCCATTACACCAGTCCCGTGATTATCCGGGGGATTTACCGGACTTTACAGAGAATGGGATTTACGAAAGGAAATCTGTTAGAGCCTTCGATGGGGGATCGGTAACTTTTTGGAATGCTGCCGGAAACAATGCGGGAGAGTCATCTGTATGGTGTTGAGCTGGATGATCTGACAGGAAGGATTGCCAGACAGTTGTATCCCAAAGCGGATATCACGGTGGATGGATATGAAAAAACATCATTTCCGAATGATTTCTTTGATGCTGCTGTTGGCAATGTCCCATTTGGTCAGTACAAGGTGGCAGATAAGAAATACGATAAATACAACTTCCTGATCCATGATTACTTCTTTGGAAAAACGTTAGATCAGGTGCGTCCGGGGCGGTGTGATTGCATTTATCACCAGTAAGGGAACGATGGATAAGGAAAATCCAAAGGTGCGAAAGTACATTGCACAGAGAGCAGAATTATTGGGGGGCGGTCAGACTTCCCAATACCGCATTCAAAGCCAATGCCGGAACAGAAGTCACATCGGATATTCTTTTCTTACAGAAGCGCGACCGTATCGTAGACATAGAACCGGACTGGGTGCATCTTTCACAGGATGAGAATGGCATTGCCATGAACAGCTACTTTGTGGAACATCCGGAGATGGTTGTTGGCTCTATGGAAATGGTCAGCGGACCGTATGGAATGGAGAGTACCTGTGTGCCGGATGATTCACTTCCTTTCGAGGAGCAGTTACAAAAGAGTCTGTCTTTTATCGAGGGTTCTTATGAAGAAATTGAACTGGAAGAACTGAATGAGGAGTTGACGGCAGAGGTTATCCCGGCAGTGCCGGAAGTAAAGAACTTTAGTTATGCGCTGATTGATGATCGGTTGTATTATCGGGAAAACTCTTTGATGCGTCCGGTAGAAGCCTCTGAGGGAATGCTTGAGAGGATCAAGGGCATGGCTTCCATAAGGGACTGCACACAGGAACTGATCCGGCTGCAGTTAGAGGATTATCCGGATGAGCAGATCCAGTCCCGGCAGAAACAGTTAAATGACCTGTATGATTCCTTTGCAAAAGGATTATGGAAGGATTTTTTCAAAAACTAATAAGCGGGCGTTTCATCAGGACAGCAGCTATTGTCTGCTCTGTTCACTGGAGAAACAGGACGAGGAAGGTAACTTTCTTGGAAAAAGCGGATATGTTTACGAAGCGCACGATAAAAGAAAGCAGAAGTTGTGACCAGTGTGGATACGGCAAGTGAAGCACTAGCGGTATTCTGGCAGAAAAAGCAGCGATTGATTTTGAATATATGTCGGAACTGAGTGGAAAAAGACCGTGATACACTGATTCGTGAGCTGACCGGAGTAATTTTAAAAAACCCGATCAGTGAGGAATGGGAGACAGCGGATGCTTATTTAAGCGGAAATGTGCGAAACAAATTGGAAAGTAGCCGAAAACTTTTGCGAAGAATGAATCCATGTATGCGGTCAATCTGGAAGCACTCAAACGGGTACAGCCGAGAGAACTGGATGCCAGTGAGATCGAAGTACGGCTTGGAGCTACATGGATTGAACCGAGATTTATCGAGGTCTTTATGAGAGAAGTGTTTGAGACACCGGAGCATTTGTTAGAATCGTGATGTAATAAAGATCCAGTATTCCGATGTGACCGGACAGTGGAATGTGAAAGGGAAAAATGCGGACTACGGAAATACTCTTGTAAATATGACTTATGGTACAAACCGGAGAAATGCTTATCAGATTTTAGAGGATTCTCCTGAATTTAAAGGACAGCCGTGTGTATGACATCATATGGAGGATGGGAAAGAGAAAAGCGGGTGCTAAATAAAAAAGAAACAACGATCGCGGCACAGAAGCAAGATACCATGCGAGGAAGCTTCCAGGACTGGGTATTTCGTGACCAGGAACGACAGAGAGGTGAACTTGGTGGAAAAAATACAATGTATTGTTTAATTCCACCAGACCACGAGAATATGATGGTTCGCATTTGAAGTCTTTCCGGGAATGACACCGGATATTGAGGTTAAAGGGTTATCAGAAAAATGCCGTGGCTCATGTTCTGTACGGGCACAATACGCCTGCTTGCCCATTGCGTTGGTGCAGGAAAGACCTTTGAGATGGTAGCTGCCGCCATGGAAAGTAAGCGGTTAGGTTTATGTCAAAAGAGCCTGTTTGTTGTACCCAATCATCTGACCGAGCAATGGGCCAGTGATTTCCTGACGACTCTATCCGGGAGCCAATATTTTAGCGGCTACGAAGAAAGACTTTCAGCCTGCGAATCGTAAGAAGTTCTGTTCGAGAATTGCAACGGGGGATTATGATGCGGTGATCATCGGGCATTGACAGTTTGAAAAGATCCCGTTATCCGGCAGAAAGGCAGACAGCCAATGATCGAGAGGCAGATCGATGAGATCACGCAGTCGATTGAAGAAATCAAAGGCAGACAAAGGAGAGCGTTATACCATCAAACAGATGGAAAAGACAAAAAAGACCCTGCAGACAAGACTGGAGAAGTTCAACGATGCTTCCAGGAAAGATGATGTTGTAACCTTTGAGCAGTTGGGTGTGGACAGGCTGTTTGTAGATGAAAGTCATTTTTATAAGAATCTGTTTTTACATACAAAAATGAGTAATGTAGCCGGTATTGCCCAGTCGGAAGCACAGAAGTCTTCGGATATGTTTGCCAAGTGTCAGTATCTGGATGAACTGACGGGCGGAAAGGGCATCACCTTTGCAACGGGAACCCCGATTTCCAACAGTATGACGGAGTTATACACCAACATGCGTTACCTGCAGTACGACACACTGCAGCGGATGGGACTGGGGCATTTTGATGCATGGGCATCTTCCTTTGGAGAAGACGCAGACAGGCGATCGAACTTGCACCGGAGGGAACCGGATACCGGGCAAAGACGAGATTTGCAAAGTTTTATAACTTACCGAGTTGATTTCTCTCTTTAAGGAATGTGCGGATATTCAAACACCGGATATGCTGAATCTACCGGTACCGGAAGCAGAGTATGAAAATGTGGTGCTGCAGCCGAGTGAACATCAAAAGGATATGGTGGCTTCTCTTGCAGAGAGGGCAGAGGCAGTTCGTGACCGCAGGGTACAGCCCCATGAAGATAATATGCTGAAAATCACAAACGATGGAAGGAAGTTAGCACTGGATCAGCGGTTAATCAATCCCATGCTGCCGGATTAAGAACATTCCAAAGTAAACCCTTGTGCGGAAAAAGCCATATGAGATCTGGGACAGGACAAAGGCAGATAAATCCGCACAGCTTATCTTTTTGTGATCTGTTCGACACCGAAGATCGTTGGAAAACGACAGCACATTAGATGGAGAAAGAAGTAGAAGCAGAGGTGTTTGATGATGTCTACCATGATATCAAAAGGAAACTGATACGGAAAGGTGTTCCGGAAGAACAGATAGCCTTTATCCATGAAGCGAATACAGAATTAAGAAAGACGGAGCTGTTTGGCAAAGTAAGAAGCGGACAGGTTCGTTTTTTATTGGGGTCTACACAGAAAATGGGAGCCGGTACCAACGTGCAGGACCGGTTGATTGCGCTGCACCATTTAGATGTACCATGGCGCCCATCGGATATTGAACAGCAGGAAGGACGTATTCTCAGACAGGGTAACAGAAATGATACCGTGTCATATTTTTCCGTTATGTGACAGAAGGAACCTTTGATTCGTACAGCTGGCAGGTAATTGAGAATAAACAGAAATTTATCGGACAGATCATGACCAGCAAATCCCCGGTGCGAAGCTGTGAGGATGTGGACGAAGCGGCACTTTCCTTATGCAGAAGTCAAGGCACTTGCTACAGGTAATCCCTTATATCAAGGAAAAGATGGATCTTAGATATCCAGGTATCCCGACTGAAACTGATGAAGGCAAACCATACCAGTCAGATCTACCGGCTGGAGGATAACATAGCGAAGCATTATCCGAAGCAGATTGAAATTCTGCAGGAGCGGATTCGGGGATTTCAGACAGATATGGAAACCGTGCGAAAGAAATCTTCCGGCGGATAAGGAAAACCTTTCTCCATGAAAGTGGGAAATCGTATTTTTACGGACAAAAAGGAAGCAGGAACAGCGATCCTTGCCATGTGCAAAGGGATGGATTCCCCTGCAGCAGGCAGTGGAGATTGGTGCGTATGCCGGGATGACGATGAAGATATCGTTTGATTCCTTTAACCGCAAGTTCGTGATGAGCCTAAAAGGAGAACTAAGCCACAACTTTGAACTTGGTTCGGATGCGTTTGGAAATATCACAAAGGGCTGCACCATGTCCTGTTGAGATGGTATGGCGGGGGAGCTTTCCGAGGCAGAGACAAAACTTAACAATGTGACACGCCAGTTAGAAACAGCGAAACTGGAGGTGCAGAAACCCTTTCCGGAAGAAGCAGAATTAAAGGAGAAGATGGAGCGGTTAGCACAGCTTGATGCACTTCTTAACATGGATGAAAAAGCAGAGACACCGGTGGTTGAAAATGAACCAACGGTCACACCGCTTGGTGACTGGCTTACAGAGCACCTTTTACCGGAGTTTATGGAGGAATATGAGATATCCGAGGAGAGAGCAAGAGAACTGTTAGCCGATGTCCTGCCGGAAGAGGAGAATGAGATCGTATGCTTTTCATCGGAACAGAATGCGGAGAGTCTTGACAGTGAAGAAAATGCAAAAAGCAGATGGCAGAGTATATGGATGGTGATTATTATGCCATTCCTCTTTCTGATACGGAATATCTGATCGCTCCCAAAGTGGAACAGGACGCCGTAATCTATCTGCGGACGGTACTCAGCCACTTAAGTGATTCGGTTCTGTCTTCACCTGCAATGAAAACACATGCGGCTTAATGAGTACGATGCCGGGGAAAAACGGATGAAACCGTTTGACCATTTAAGGATTTTAAGAGGGACTTTTGGCGGTAGGAGAAGAAAGAGTCCGGTTTATCATGTAAGACCAAGAGAACCGGCCGATACCAGAAGATCACATGGGATGCATTAAACAGCGTTTGGACAATTTGTTCAGACAGAAAGAATATGAGGTGAATCGACATGAAGAATTATCAGGAATTTATGGATTATGTAAAAGAAAATGTGGCAGATTATCTGCCGGAGAAATTTGAGCAGGCAGAGATCACGGTGCATCAGATGGTAAAAAAACAATGATGTTGTGTTGGATGGGTTAAATATTCACGATCCGGACAGCAATCTTTCTCCCAATATTTATCTGAATCCACTATATGAGCAGTATGAAATGGAAGAGATCTGGATGAGATCGTTGCAGAGGTAGCCGATACCTATGTGGAAAATATGGGATCGGCACTCACAAGAGATTTTCAGCTCAATGTAGAGAGATATCAGAAACTTTGAGGCAGTCAAAGACAATATCTTTCCGAAACTGGTGAATCTTGAAAAGAACAGCAGCCGTCTGGAACATGTACCATATACACAGAAGGAAGATCTTGCAGTCACTTATCATATCAAGATGACAGGGGATTCAAGGACTCTCGGTTCTTTGATGATCACGGATGCAATGCTGGAAGGGTACGGGGTGAGTAAGCAGGAGCTGCATGGTTTGGCAATGGATAACATGGGGCGGTTATTTCCTCCTACATTTCAGTCGCTGCAGGAAATGATGATCGAACTTTTTGCCGATGAATTTTCAAGAAGGGAAGGGATGCCGTTAGAAGAAGCGAAAGAGTGTGCAAAAGAGATGGTTCCGACAGGGGGACCGGAGTTGTACTGTCTCAGTAATGAATGCAAGATCAATGGAGCAGCCTGCATTATCGATGACAATATCCAGAAAATGATAGCGGAAAAGGTGGGCGGAGACTATTTTGTTCTCCGTCATCTGTGCATGAAGTGCTGATCATGCCAAAAAGTGAGGATATGGATCCGAAAGAACTTCGGAATATGGTGCAGGATGTCAATGCCACGCAGGTGGCGGAAGGGGAGATCCTTTCGGATCAGGTGTATGAGTATGATGCCAAGACGCACAAGCTAAGCATTTGTGCTCCGGGAAAGGAATTAAAACAGAAGCAGGGAAAGAACATTTCACAAGAACTTGCCATGGGGGTTATGGAGGAAAAGACTGCGTATGAGACAAAAAAACGCAGGAACAGGTTCATGAGCCGATCAAGCACGGTGGAAGAAGCCGGTAACAAAAAAGAACGGAGGTTTACATGAGTGGGCAAACGAAAGAGTGCATCGAGATTCATTCTCTGGAAGAATTGAAAAAAAACTTATTATGGAAAAGGATGACAATGAGATACTTACCGTAACAGTGGAGGTGGCTGCCGATGAATCATGAATTAAAGCAGGTGGATGTCCGGCTGAAACTGGTGGATAAAGAGGGAGTCTTCAGTATGGAGTCGATCGATACACCGGCAAAAGCTGTTGCTATCATGGCTCCGATCCTTGCAGAACTTGACCGGGAGGAAGTCTGTGTGGTCAATCTGGATGGAAAGAACCACCCCATTAACTTTAACATCGTAAGCATTGGGAGTATCAATGCTTCTTTGGTGACCGGCAGGGAAGTGTATAAATCGGCGGTTTTGAGTAATGCTGCCAGAGTGATAATGCTTCACAACCATCCCTCGTCAAGTCTCGCACCGAGCAGGGAAGACCGTGAAGTCACCGGAAAGATGATGTATGCCGGGATCTTTCTTGATATTGAACTGCAGGACCACATCATTGTTGCTGGAAGAACCGGGGAAACTTTCAGTATGCGGGAACATCTGCCGGAACTGTTTGACCGAAAAAAATTATATAGAGCCGATGGCACATGTAGCAGACCTGGTAAGAGGAGGCACCCAGTTCAGAGGTGTCTCCGGTTACCTATGAAATCCTGCAGATCAAGGATGGAAGTAATGGCGAAGCATACCGGTTTATGGGAACACGGTATATCAGACAACAGAAACTTCCGGTCAATGCAAGTGACTACGAATCAAAAATATAAAGGGGAATTAAAGCAGGGAGAAACACTGGATACACTGTATGAACGGTTCAATATAAACACCGTCCGGATGATTTTACCGGGCATTCGCTGTCGGTCAGTGATGTGATCGTGCTGGAATCGGAGGGAAAGAAAACACCATTTTATGTGGATTCTTTTTTGGATTTTAGAAACTGGAAAATTTCTTTGAGGAAAGGTTTGTGCGCACCGAAGCAGAAAAGAAAATAATATCAGATTTCCGGGAGAAAACACAAAAAATACTTTCGCCCGGTAGATGGGAGAAAGGCAGAGGAGATTGAAAACAATGTCAGAGAGTACCTTCATAAAAAAGTGCGAGAGCAGGGTCTGCCGATACAATTCGGTGAAGTGCTGCTGTATGGAAGCCGAAGCCGTGGGACGGAAAAAGCAGACTTCTGATCTGGATGTTTTAGTTGAATATAAGGGAACATCCAGAGAGGATGATCTGTTTAACCTGTTTCATGAGGATGATTTTTTTTGTATTGGAGGCTGTAAGGTGGATATCAATCCCATCAAAGAAGAAAAACAGGAAGTCTGGCAGTCTTTTTACAGCAGGCGGCTTATTTTTATGGAAAGCGAAATGGCATTTTCCATCGCAGACCGTTACATTTATATTCAGGATGCAACGGAAGGATATGATTATACAATCTATGATTCAGATTTCACAGAACTGGACGGTGGCGTTTATGATAATCCGGAGAACTCCATCTATGAGACATTGGATAAGATCGTGGAAGATCTGAAGATGCAGCCGGATACTGACAGGATAAAGGGAGAAATTACAGAAGAATCGAAACTTATCCCTATCAATCTGGAGGAATTTGAAGAAGCATTGGAACGAAGTCATTATGTGCCACCGGAAGTGACCTATACGGTTGCGGAATGCGGTGAATTTCATAGTATAGGACGGTACCGGGATGACATCAAAGATGTGCAGGAAGCAATCGAACTGTGGAAAGAGTTTCAAGACAGCTCGTTGAATGGGATCCCATCTATCGGAATTCTAGTGCATACGCCGGGACAAACAGATTTGGAAGATGAGCAGTTAGATCTGTTATCCGGACAAAAGATCGATCTGGATATGATGCAGTACTATCCGGTGATCTGCAAAGAAGAGGCTGCCATTGAAAAAATATGTGAACTGATCGAAAATCTGCCGGAAGTCGGAATAATCGGGAAAGTGCCGGAGAGAATATCGACGGAGCTGCTTCTTCGGGAACTGGATCAGGGAAAGAATATCTTTTTTCGGATAATGAGAAAAGTCTGATCCGGGAGTATGGTTCTCAGATGAAGGATGATAAGAAAACGAGAGAGCTTGCGGAGAGCATTTGCTATCAGGAGGAGGAGTATGGCAATCAGGATGTGGCACCAGCGCGGTATTGCAGGCAAAAGAAGAAATGAGAAAAAAAGATTGACGCCACATACGACATCGCATAAAATATAAGAGATGATGCTATTCTTTCAAAGTGAAAGATGGTACTAAAAGGAAAAATGTTGCAGAGTCAAATCGGTGTTTGTAGGGAAGAAATTATAATGAATTAGACATAAAAATATTCGTAATACTATGTTTGGAAAAAATTGAGGATTATTATGAAGTATACGAATGGTGTTCCAAAGGTGAATTGTATTAGTAATTTAAATAATTTCAGTCAGTTTTTTAAGGCTGGGACAGAATGAGTTTTTATGATTTTTTAGTTGATTTCTTAAATCTTGAGGAAGTGCGTATTCAGGTTAGCAGTTTAGATGTTTTAAAGAATTGGCTTAAAGTAGACAATCTTGATATAGTAATGGAAGTTCCAGAACGAGAAGATGAAATTTGTGTTGTATCTCAAATACAAGTAAATGGGGATTTAATTTCGTATTTCCTTATGTATTGAAAGGAAGATATGTAAAAATATATTTTTTAAAGCAAAAAAGTTTTTTGACAAAACTTTCAGAAGCGATTTCGGATCAGATTTCTATGTTATCTTCAGGATTTTAGGGGTGGAGATTGGATGTTTGGAGAAGTTTTGGCACGAATGATTGTTGCAAATTGTATATCAGAAAGTAGATATGATGGTATAAAATTTGCACATCTTATAGAAAAATGGAACAGATGGCGGTATCTACTTTTTTTTGAAGGAGAATTCTTTCCTACAGGAGTAATCGTTAGTTCTGACTTTCAAAATACATAAGGGATAATTATTTTGAATTTAAGACAGAGAGAGATATTAATTATCTTGATAAAAGAGAATGGTTTTTAGCTAATGGACAAGAAAGCTTTTTTTTGTTGATTCTAATTGCAAGACAAGAGGAATATACATACAGAAAATCTATGTTTCTATAACAGATTTCGTTAGTAGATATTTTGACGAATATTATTTATCTAATGATTTAAAATCACCAGATTTTCTAGTTCGAACAGTTGGTCCAAATGAAATATCTATTTCAGATGCTGATCATAAAGAATTTGTTAAAATTGAGAATGTGTGGAGATATAGGCATCCTAAAAAATATGACACAATTCTTGGTGGAACATTTACATATAGACTATAAGGTAAGTTATGCTATTTTATATTATACTTTAAAATGTTCGAGAAAATCATGTTAGTTCTATTTTATGGATACCGATGGATTCAAGTGAAGAGACGATTAAAACTTATACAACATCGAACAGAGTTAATATTTGGAAAAGAAAACTGAATCTTTTAGATGAAAGCCATCAAGTTATATTAGAAAAAGTTCTTGCAAGTGATGGGGCAAATAGTTATTGAAAAAGAATGGACAAGTTCTATATGAGAGTGTTTTTTGCAGATATGAAAGAATCTAATGTGGAAAAGGCAAAATTAGTAGGTTCAGGAGAAAACTGCGGCTCGATTTTTGGCAAAAAATGGAGTGGCAATTAAAATAAGTCAGGATGGAACAATAAAAATTTTTGCGGGGGATGAAAAAAAAATTACTATTAAATTAGATACGCTCTCATTATTGAGGATTAAAAGAGAAAATTAATATTAAAGGGAATCTTTTTTAAATTGAGGTTTATAAAGGCTGGTAATACTCAGAAACCCCAAACAAATAAATACAAGATAACAACTTAATATCACATGAAAAAAAAAAAAGAACTGCTCCGGTGGTTCTTTTTTTCGTACACAAAAATACAGAACAGGAGGTTAAAACAAATGCTAAAAATATTCAGAAAGGACACGCTTACACCGCAGACGGAACGCATTTACAAGGTTCCGCTGTGCATTCAGGATACCATTCCCATCTACCGGATTGCTGAAAACGGTATCTTTGAGCTGGAGAGTCCGACTAACAAAGACGGTGGGAAAAAAGAAGCATCAGTTTGACAGGATGTATCTGTTTGAGGATATTAACTTTTCCACGCAGGATGAAGAAGAAAAGGAAGAAACCGGCAAGCGGTTTGAAACGCTGCTTCGGTCAATGAATGTCAGTTACAAGATCATCGTGTCCAACCATTATGCCGATAACGGAAAGCTGCGGGGAGGAGATCCTGCAGAAGGCAGTGAGCAAAGAACGGGAGCCTTTGGCAAGGGAATACCACCAAATGATCGAAGAACGTCTGCAGGAAGGACAGGAGAGGACTTTTACAATCCAAGTATTTCATTGTCAGTTGCAGAAAGCCGGATTATGAAAGTGCCAGAAATTATTTTAATACCATAGAATTTTCCATACAGCAGTTATTTCACCGATTGGGGAGCCGCCTGATACCACTAGATGCCACAGAACGCTTGCGAGCATTACACAGTTATTATCGCATGGGTGACGAGGCATCTTTTTCTTTTAACTGGAATGAATATCTGCATCTGAAACGAGACTGGAGAAATGACATTATCAATACTTCTTTGCGAGAGTATCCGGAGCATCTGGAGATGGAGGGTGGAAGCTGTGCCTGTGTGATGTTTATCAGAAAATATCCGAACGGACTTACCGACCAGTTTTTAAATGAGCTTACCAACATGAACTTTCCTCTTATCTATACAATGGATGTGGAGCCGCTTGACAATGATGTGGCTTATCAGATGGTGATGAAGAAGAATATATGTCTAATGAGCGAAGCATTAACCGTGAGCAGGAAATGAAAAACGAAAATGGTGATTATTCTACCAACATCAACTACGAGCGGCGAAAGCAGCAAAGAGATACGGAGGAGATGCTTGACCGTATTTCTTCATTTGATGAGCGGCTTCTTTATGTGGGAATTACGATTGTGGTAAAAGCAAACTCTGTAGAAGAACTGGAGGAACGGACAGAAAAGGTGCGTATCATTGGAAAAACACACAACATGGATATCGTTCCCCATTCACACAGGCAGCTGGACGCACTGAATACTTCTTTGCCGACGGGAGTAAGATTTGTTGATACCATGCGGACGATTACCTCTGAGGAACTTTCCATTTTCATTCCGTTTAATGTACAGGAGATTAACGATAATCAAGGATACTGCTATGGATTTAATAAGGTATCCAAAAATCTGATCATAGGAAACCGTAAATTATTAAAGAATGGAAACGGGATGGTGTTTGGTGTTCCGGGTTCCGGAAAGTCCTACAATGAGAAATCAGAGATGGGGCAGGTGTTATGCTTCTCAAAGGATGACATTATCGTGGTAGATCCAATGGGAGAATACAAAGACATTGCTGCAGCGTGGGGCGGTCAGTATATCAATCTGACACAGTCTGCGGAAAATGTCTTTTATGTCAATCCGTTTCATGTACCGGATGTTGTACCGGACATTGACCGTTTTGTGGCAGAAAAAGCAGAGTTTGCTTATGCAATCTGTGAGCAGGCATTGAAACCGGTGCCGCTTACCAGCAGACATATCGCTGTGATCGATAAGGCAGTCAGTCATATGTATGAGGAATATTTTAGGAAAAAAAGGATAAACGAAGAAGAAAAGAACCGACCGGAATCTCCAACCATTCCTGTGATGCGAAATAGGATCATGGAATTATATGATGACAACGAAGCGGCAAAGGAAATCGTGGAGCAGCTGGAAGTATTTGCAGATGGTACGCTTGACATTTTTGCCAGAGAGCAGTCCATATCCGATGAAAACCGATTTTACCGTGTATGGATTTTCGGAACTGGGAAAACGAATGCGGGCAATGGCAATGCTTGTGATGATTGAAAGTATCACGGCTAAGATCAAATATAACCAGTCGGATGGAGTTGCTACATGGGTTTATGTGGATGAGATGCACGAACTTTGGGGAGAAGAATACAGCTTACATGCATTGGAGAAGATGTGGCGTGAGGTCCGAAAGCGTGGTGGTATCTGTACCGGGATGAGCCAGAACCTTATTGATGCACAACGCAACCGTTCTACCAAAACAATGGTTTCTAACTCGGAATTTATGCTTTTGCTTGATCAGGGAACAATGGACAAGGAAGCGGTAGAAGATTTGTTTGATATTTCTTCCGAGCAGCTTGCCTGTGTGAATGGAGCAGAGCCGGGAATGGTCTTATACGGTTTGGGGATAAGATTGTTCCTTTTGACAATACAATGGAAAAGGACAGCAGCCTGTACCAGTTATTTAATACGAATTTTCATGAGATGGTAAAAGACAAAAATGCATAGCAGACAGTGAGAAAGTAAGAAAAAATAAGGGCAAATGAATTGACGAAAATCGTTGAATTATGGCGGGAAAAATGATATATTAGTTGCATGGCGTAAGCCATAGGAAAGTACCCATGACAGGGTGGTAGCCTCCCAACACCGAATGACCGGCTTGCCGGAATACATAGGAAGGGAGGTGGCGCAGATGACAGCTTTTGAAATCCTTTCGATTTTCCTGGCATATTAACATTGTTATGTGCCTTTGGTAGTCTTGTTATAGCGTTGCTTGCCTTTCTCAATAAGAGAAACAAGCGAAAATAAAAATGCCTATCCTGTCTGCAAACAGGATAGGCGGTGTCCGTAAGGACATCTAAATTTCCCTGGGAGCATCCACTTTGGAGTGGGTGCTTTCCTTTTCTAATATCAATATATCATATTTCCCCAAATCATTCAACAGAAAATCAAAAGAATACATACAGCCCACTGAATATAATTGGAGGTGGCAGCAAATGGATCATCTAGACAAAGAGGTCATTGAATCCTTGAGTGAGCCGGCGAAGCGTATGTTCAAAAGTCTGGATTACCGTTCCAAACAGCGAATGTTAAAGAAAGCCAGAGAAATGGCTAAGGCAGAAAAAATGAAACGGCGGAAAAAGAGACGGTTCAAGAAAAAAGGCATTGAAAAACTAAATAAAGGCAAAAAGCAGAAGAAGGGCAGTCCATCCAAAAGTGAGCGTGTCCTTTTTTCTATTCATGAAACAAGGGAACTTATGGTGCAGTCCATGCATCTGATGCTGCTTGGAAGCAGTGTGGCAGATGCTTCTTATGAAGAAAGAAATGCGGATCATACAGAAGATCCCCCCATCAGGCTTTCTAAAGAAACTGCTAGAAAAGGCGCACATACAGCAGTGGGCGGCATGAAAACACTCGTACATAAAAACTTGCAAAGCAGGGAAAAACGAAAGGCTGCAAGAAAGTCAACGGAGAAATCAGCACAGGCTGTTCAATCAGGAGCAAAAGCAGGAGCACAGGCAGGAAAATCTTTAGCTAAAGACAATACAAAGTGTTGTTCAGGCAGTCGCGGCAAATCCCGCTGTATGGATAGCACTTCTTTTGATTATTCTTGTGGCAGCTATCGTGGGAGCAATCGGAGCAGTGGTTGGCTCCGGCGGTGCTGCTAATGAATCACAGGACGGAACCTATCAGGCACAGGTATCTGGAAAGACAGAAAGTTTCCGTGAACTTGTCTCGGAGTACTGTGAAAAATATGGAATTGATGATTATGTGGATCTGTGTCTTGCCATGATTGAGCAGGAGAGCGGTGGAAATCCGAACCGGATATTATGCAGACGGCACAATCCTATTACAATGTGAACCCGCCAATTGACAGTGCAGAAGAAAGTATTGACTGCGGAACGCATGAATTATCGGACTGCCTGACAAAGGCAAAGTGCAAAGATCCCAATGACATCAACGGAATTTCCCTTGCCCTGCAGGGATATAACTTCGGCAATGGCTACATTGACTGGGCGCTCAAAAACTATGGCTGTTATACCAAAGAAAATGCACAGATATTTTCAGCAAAGATGTGTGCCGAGCTTGGTTATGCTTCTTACGGGGATGTGGAGTATGTACCTCATGTCCTTCGTTACTATGTGATGAATGAAGAAACCAGAGTATCCAATGAATCCGCTAAAAAGATTTTAGAAGAATTGAAGAAAAACAATACGGCACCGGCGGAGGCGTGGAATGTGATCGAGAAAGGTGCCTCCCTGATCGGAAGTGTAAAATACAGCATGGAAAAACGGCAGGCAGACGGAAGAGACAAGCCAGAGTTTTTGGACTGCTCTTCTTTTTTCGGCATGGGCATTTCATAAAGCAGGAGTGACCAGTGTGCCATATGGCTCTACGACGGCAACCTTTATCGGTTCCAAAAAGTTTCACGATATTTCTGCGGAACGGTTACAGCCGGGCGACATCGGACTAAAAGTAGGACTGGTGAAACTGGCGGAGCAAACCATGTAGGGATCTACTGTGGGAAACTGAAAGATGGCAGAGTAGTATGGCTTCACTGTACCAGTTCCAGCGGTTCTTCCCTGACTGGATATACAGAGGGACCGATGTTTGGTGTTTATACGAATTTTACTTATTTCAGACGGTTAAAGAGATAGGACAAAAAGAGCGTTTGGTCATAATGTCCAAACAGGATAGAAAGTGAGGAAGTCATGTTAAGAAACATACGAAACATTTTTATTGGAAGCAAAGAGACAGGGGACAGGGAAGAAAGACTGTTATGGGAGCGTTGGTATTTTTCCTTTTTGTTGCGATTATTGTGGCAGTTATCATGAAAAGTATGATGGGAGGACACGGTGCGGGATTGGAAACGGTTCATAAAACCAATACGGCAACCGGTGCAGCGGTCGCTACAGAAACAGCATCGGGGGCATCTGTAGCTACGACAGAGAAGCTCCGGATCGTGAGCTGCCGGAAGAAACCAAAGAAGCAATTTCTGTGGATACCACAAACCTTAGTACCTTTTTAGGATTTATGTCGGACATAGCTTATGAAGATTTGAAAAATCAGTTGATTCAGATTTGTCAGGACAGGAAATGCAGATCCGTCAAAAAACTGACCTATCAGCAGACGAAGGCATTTGATGTTACCAGTTTTGTTCTTTTGTCAGATGGCAGTGTCTATCAGTGCAATTACAATCTGAAAAAGCTGTCAGATGTCACTTTCAGAAACATCATACGATGAAGCGGCAATCAATCAGATGAAGGAAAAGGAAGTGCAGGAAGAACAGGCTAAGCTGGAACAGCAGCAAAAGACAGAAAGGGAAAAAAGCAGCTGGCAAAAAAGAAGGCGGTTCATAAAAGGAGAAGAGCGAAAAAGAAATCACGTAAGGCAAAAAAAGCCAAGAAAAAGTTGTCAAAAGTCAGTTCCAGACGAAAGCATAAAAAATAACGCTATTACTGTATATAAGGGCATAAGGGTATAAGGGGGAGTCCCCTTACAAGATATGTGCATGGATGTGGACACATCATGCGTATCTTGCAAGGCTCGAATGAAGCGATAAAAAGCACATTTTAAGTGCCAAAAATGAACATCAGAAAAAAGCAGTAAAAATGGTATGTTTAGACATAATGTCTAGACGGAATCAGATTAAAAAAGAGACATGGACAAAATGTCCAGACAAAAAAAGAAGTTAGAAAGGACAAAAAATACGTTTGGACAAAATGTCCAGACAGAAGAAAGAGGTGATTGTTTGAATGACATGAAAACAGAAATGCTTCGGGTACGAATGACACCGGAGAGAAAAGGCAGCACTGAATAAGCAGGCAAGCCTGCATCATAAAACCATGAGCGAGTATATTCGGAGTGTGGCTAAGTGTCCGCCGGATGTGACCAGGGATGAGTTTGATGCTTCTATCGTAAGGATGATTTATGAGATCAACAAGATTGGTGTCAATATTAATCAGATTGCGAAGAAGTATAACGAACACAATTATGTGGAACCAAGTGAAGAACTGCTCTGCAAATTGGATGAAGTTTATGGAATGATGAAACATACCATACGGATTATGAAAGGTGATCGAAATGTCACTGATTATTAAAATGGATGCCATTAAGACAAAGGAACATTTACGGAAATCCATTCCTCTACATTATGAATGAGAAAAACAGGTGGATTGTGCTTTAGTAATTCCGGTATGACTTCGGAGCAGATCTTGATACATTTTTTTTGACAAAGCAGCTTCGTCCTACGCACGGTACCAGAGAAGGTGTATCATTTTAAGTTTTCTTTTTCAAAGGATGAGACAATCGCACCGGAAGATGGCTTTGAGTTTTGTCCGGGAGTGGGTCGAGGAATATCTGGGAGATCATTATGATTATGCCTGCTCGGTTCATAAAGACAGAGACCATATGCACATGCACCTGGTATTCAATTCCGTAGCAAGAAATGGTGGAAAGTACCGGTATCAAAAAGGAGACTGGGAGAAAGTGATACGCCCGCTTACAAACCAGCTGGCTGAAAAATACCATACCGGACCATTAAAGGAGAAAGATCCGGCGCTGGATTATTCAACCGATTATGACAGGAAGCAAGGAACAATGACGGGAAAAGAACGGTGGAGCAGGATATTGACCAGTGCATTTTGGAAAGCAGATCTTATGCAGATTTCAAGAAGCGTCTGGTGCGGGATTATGATTACCAACTGCGGGAAGGAGTATCAAGAGAGCATGGTGTCTATCTTGCTCTGACACCGCCGGGGGAGAGAGAAAAGCTATTCGTACCTATCGATTAAGTGAGGGCTATATGCCGGCAGACATTGACCGGCGCATTGCTTCAAAGACTGCCGACAGGGTTCCGGTGAAAAGGGAGACAGCAGAAAAGAGAAATACAAAACTGGACTGGGCAATGAGCAGAAACTATCAGTTTGTTCCGTATAAAGAAATGTCAGATTATCAGAAAGCCATGGTCCGACAGGTGCTAGAAGCAAGACGGTTGTATCAGCGGACTGGAACACCGCTGTATATCCATGAACGAAGTGTCAGTATCCTTCGGAAAATGAAAAATGAGACAAAACAATGCGGTGTGTATGTGAAACGAAGAGAGACAAGAAGAGTGCAGAAAGAACTCATCAAAACGATGCAGCAGAGGAGGAAGAAACAGTTATGACAACAGAACAGATGGCATTAGTAAAGAAACTGATCCAAAAAGCATGAGATTGAAGCAACGGATGCTGAGTGGACATTGATTTTTATGGGAGTCGGCTATGGATTGTCAGAACAGCAGATAGACAGTTATCTTGTGATGAATACTACTGACCTATTGGCAAAGCATGAAAAAGATGCTCTGTATTCTTTTTGGGGATGGATTCAGAAATGCAGGGAGCAGCCAATGAAATTCAAAATCCCGCAGAAAGAATACAGTTTAAGCTAGAAAATCATTTCCAAAGAAAGAAACCGGAGAGTGGTTATGAAAGTGTGATGCAGTATGTGATTGAGGACAGTGACCTGTCAGCAGCACAGATCGAACAGCTTCGGAAAGCGGTAGAAGCAGGAATGCCGGCAGAGGACATTTTAGAAATGGCACAGAATCGAAAAGATGTGATGGAGATTCGACGCTGTATTGAATTTTATGAAATGATGCAGCAAAAAACAGGCAAACAGGAAAATGTAAAGAAAAAGCAGGAGGGCGAGCAAATGAGTGAAGAATTACAATCGTTAGTGCAGATCATAGAATTATATGGAAGAGGTCTGGAAGGTTTAGGAAAAGGCTATCCGCTTTTCAGCGAAAGGGAGCAGCAAAAGGGTGCAGATCGCACAGGTGAAAGCATTGCAACATCGGATGAAACTTCATTATGCCAGTGAGGGGACACATAATACGATGAAGTTATCCGACCTGGAGAAAATGACAGGTGGTCGTTATACTATCTTAAACATTCCCATGGAGGATGAAAAGAGCTGATTGCCTTTTTATGACCGGTTAAAGAAGTAAAAGTCTTTTTTCTGAGTTGCCGGACTTAAATCTGGGAGACGGCTATACACAGATTGCCTATAATCCGATGATGTGGAAAGTGCGTATGTCAGGGTGATTGATTATTACAAAAAGAAATTTCAGGGAAGAAAGCGAAAGAGATCGATCTGGACGAGTATATGGGAATGGCAAGTCCCGGAGGACTGGAATATCTGGATGAACTTGCCGCTAAAGGATATGAGGGCAGGATGCACGAGGAGCAGTTGGAAGAGATCCAGGAAAGAATCAGGAGATAAAGAATATCTTCCCATCAGCATCAATGTAGAATCACTTTTGCGGGAAGAAAAAGGATGCTTATCTGTTTCGTATTCCCCGTGGCAGGTTGGGAGAAAATCTTTCGAGTGCCATACGGATCAAAAAGAATCAGACTGTATTCTTTTGGATGAGGGACAGACTGTGATCACCTGTTTGAAACGGAGGGAGAACATCTGGGGATATGCACTGGATCAAAGGCAGAACATCAATGAGAAAGAAAAAGTGAAACTGGACATTACAAAACTGGAAAAAGCATTTGCCCCGGTGGGAAATGACCGTGTGAAAATGATCGGGAAACTAAAGCCGGAGTATGCGGCAATCTTTCCATCTTTTCATGAGGGACAGGAGATGAAAGAAAAATCTTCTGTCCCTGAACCGGTTTCAGAGAAAACAGTGGAGGAAAAGTGTTGGCCCTGGAAAAGATGAAAGAGCGATACCAAAGTCCGGAGTATATTCCGGTTCCCTTTGACATGGAAACACAGATGGTGGCAGAATCACCAAATCTCTATATAGCCAATCTGCCGAAAAGAACAGCAGGAATCAAAGGATTTTGTGCGGTGTATCTGTCTGGACAAAGAGGCAACCAGCTTATCGGATGACGGAAAGCGGTTGCTCGCTTATTTTGAAACGATCGGATATGTCAGAGATCACAGAACTGGATCCGAATGGAAAGGAGCTGCGAAAGTATGTAAAGAAAAATGAAGAGATTGCGACAGAATGCTTGAAACATCAGCGGGGCAGGTGGAATACAGACAGTCCATCTTTGGAAAAGAGGTTGCTGCAAAAATCTGTCAGCACTCCGAAGAATAAGAAATTGTAGAGGTGATTCTGGTGAAAAAACAAAAGGGAAAAGCCGTGCAACTCATATTGCCGGTGACATGAGAAAACGAAGACTGCGGAGTTTATTTCGAGTGTGCGTGGCGTTGTTGCTGCCCACTTTATTTATTTTAGCAATACGTAACTGAACGAAGTACACTGA
>VOFK01003315.1_pt1 | contig 22338 bp, 38 predicted proteins | sample 5384121 | NCBI WGS metagenome assembly VOFK01 (sample SAMN12384730, study PRJNA508395) | human gut metagenome | isolation source: healthy gut J | host: Homo sapiens | reverse complement strand
CCTTAAATAATACTTATATTCTTCCTTTCCGGATAAGTCTGTGTTATAATGGTCTCAAATTTACGAGGAGAGATGCCCTATGACACCCTATTCCATACTTCTGTTCGATGCAGACAACACCTTATTTAATTTTTGATGCAGGCAACCGCCGGGCATTCAGTGAAGTGTGCCGCATCTGTCACCTGCCGGATACGGACGAGCTTTTCCACGCTTACGAGGCGGTCAACGCGGAAATGTGGTCCGCCTTTGACCGGGGCGAATGTACCAAGGATTTCCTGGTTGTTGAGCGATTTCGTTTGTTTTTTAGAGCGGGCCGGCCTGCAGGCTGACCCGGTTCAATGCAACAAGATTCATCTTAGCACTTTAGCGACCAACACCGTCCTGTTGCCCCACGCTCTGGAGGTTTGCCGGACTCTGGCCCAAACCCACAGCCTATATATCGTTACCAATGCTGTGGCTGCCGTGCAGAAGGCCCGCCTGGCCGCCAGTGACCTCCGGCCTTATATCACGGACGCCTTTATCTCGGAGGACGCCGGGGCGAGCAAGCCCTCCGTAGCCTATTTTGACTATGTTTTCTCCCGTATTCCCGGCATCACCCGGGAGAATTGCCTGCTCATTGGCGACTCCCCCTCCAGTGACCTGCAGGGGGCCAACAACTACGGCATTCCCTGCTGCTGGTATAATCCCCGGGGTCTGGCCCGGCCCGATGGAATCCGCATCGACTACGAGATTCGGGACCTGCCGGAGCTGCTGCCTATCGTGGATCTCTAATAAAAAACCGACCCTCCATCAAGAGGGCCGGTTTTTTATGTGCCAGCTATATGGATTTCTCCTCAATGATTATTTCTTCACACGCAATTCGGAGCGTATCGCCGGAGACAAAAGGTCAGCAGGGTTTCAATATAATCCTTTTTGTTCCTTTAATGGGCAATAAGAATAGTCCTCTTTTTCTTTGTATAAATAACTTTGAAATTAAAGTGCCTTTAGATACATATTCAAAATCCAAAAATACGCAGGTCGGCACCCCAAAAATCACAGGAAGTCATCTCAAAACCAATCACCCGAAAAAATCAATACTGTATTCATATTCTACGGGCCAGGTTTTTCACAAGCGATAAATGCAGGATTTTTTCGTCGCGGCAAAAAAATCATACTTTCCAGAATATCATCATGCAAGTAAACATCCTTGAATTTATTACCTGCCCGTTCGATGCGTTGATGATCATAGCTGTCCTCCCAAACAAAGAGGCTTATATATTATAATTGTATGTAGAACACTTCGTTTTCCGCCGGGCGGGCATACTGCGCCTCCAGCTCATGCTGGTGGTAGAGATACCCCGCATCGTCAAAAAAAAACTTGGCGCCGGTGGGCAGCCCTTGACGCAGGCGCAGCACTTGATGCAGATGCCCCGGACCGCCGACACATCCGCCGGATCGATGGAGCCCATGGGGCATAGGTCGGCACATAGGCCACAGCCGCCACAGCGGGACAGATCTGTTTTCGGCTTAACCTTTAATATATTGATGGGGTTCCCGGCCCGGTCCCGGGGCGTGTAGTAGGGTCGGAGGGGCTCCTGCCCTCGCACGGCAGCCGACTTTACCGGTGCGGCATCCAATCCCGCCGCCAACTCCGCCACCCGGGCAGCAAATTCGTCCATCAGCGCTTCGTCTTCGGCATTGGGCCGATCGGCGCCCAGGACCCGCGAAAACGAATGTTCCCCCACAAAAAGCCCCGGCAGCAATCGGATGCATGCCGTCCGCCGCCAGGATATTCCGCAGCTCTATGAGGGCATCGTCATAATTCCGGTTGCCAAACAGCACCACCGGCACCGCCAGCGCACCGCCGCCCACGATCCTCTCCTGCAAAAACGGCAAAAAGCACATTGGGTACGCGCCCGGCGTACACCGGCGTGCCGAAAACCACCAGATCCTTTTTCGCCAAAGCCCAGCGTCTCCTGCCGCACGGCGGGGTGGGAAAAATCCACGCTTTCCGCCGGCAAGTTCAGCCGGGACGCAATACCCCCGGCAATGCGCTCCACCGTGCGCCAGGTAGTGCCGGTGCCGCTAAAATATACGGCCCAGATTTTTTCCAGTTTCATGCTGCCCTCCTCCTTACAGGTCAAAATCCTCCTGCTTCAGGTCCCCGGTTTTCAGCTTCACCGGCCGGGGCGGCACCCGCTTGAGAGGGGTCATAGCGGAACGCGCCGCAGTGATGCTCCGCCGCCACGATGCCGCACTTAACGCAGGCCACCTCCTCATCGCTGAGGCGGGTGCCCTTGGCGCAGTAGGCGCAGCGGGGATCGATTTTCTTGCGAAACAGCATAGCTCCTCCTTACAGCGTCTCCAGCGTCACCTTTTCGCCCGAAAGCGGAGGCGCGGATATGGGTAATGGGATGGTCAAAGCTTTCGATGATACGCACCGCCATGGGATCCTCCAGCTCCTTCTGGATGCAGCGGCGCAGATTCCGGGCGCCATAGGCGGCAGAATAGACTTATCCACCAGGTAAGCCACCAGGGTGTCATCGTAAGTGAAGGTGAACCCCTTGGCGGAGAGGGACTCCGTCAGCTCACGCAGCATAATGCGGGCAATGCCGGCAAAATTCTCCTTGGTCAGCTGGTGGAAATACACGATCTCGTCCACGCGGTTGATAAACTCCGGGCGCAGGAAGCTCTGCAGCGCCTTCATCACCCGCTCCTTATCCTGCTCGTCGCTGCTGCGGCCAAAGCCTACGGTGCCGCCGGCGCTCTTATCGGAGCCGGCATTGGAGGTCATAACAATGACGGTGTTTTCAAAATTCACTTTGCGGCCATGGGCGTCGGTGATCTGACCGTCGTCCAGGATCTGCAGCAGCACGTTCAGCACATCCGGGTGGGCCTTTTCAATTTCGTCAAACAGCACCACGGAATAAGGCTTGCGGCGGATCTTCTCCGTCAGCTGGCCCGCCTCATCATAGCCCACATAGCCCGGGGGCGAGCCCACGATGCGGGAAACGGAGTGCTTTTCCATAAACTCGGACATATCCAGGCGGATCAGAGACTCCGGCGCGTGGAACAGATCGTCCGCCAGCTGCTTCACCAGCTCCGTCTTACCCACGCCGGTGCTGCCCACAAAAATGAAGCTCACGGGCTTGTGCTTGGGAGAAATACCCACGCGGTTGCGGCGGATGGCAGCTGCCACAGCGGCTACCGCCTCGTCCTGGCCCACGATATGCTGCTTCAGCCGGTCCTCCAGCTCCGACAGGCGTTTGAACTCCTCCTCCCGGATTTTGCTGGCCGGGATCTTGGTCCACAGCTCAATGACCCGGGCGACGTTTTCCATGGTCAGCTGGGGCACGCACGCCCTTCTTCTCGATCTCCGTCAGCTCCTCCTGCAGGCGCATTTCCTGCTGCGCAGCTCGGCAATGCGGGCGTAGCGGGCGTCCAGCTCCTCCTGGGTAAATTCCTTGCCCTCCTCGGGCTCGGCAGACATGAGGGCTTCCCGCTCAAAGGTGATATTCTCCAGGTCACGCTTGAGCTCCATACGGCGGTTGATGGACGCATCGTGAAGGTTCAGATCGGAGCAGGCCTCGTCGATGAGGTCGATGGCCTTATCGGGCAGGCAGGAACCGGTCGGTGATATACCGCTCGGACAGGGCCACCGCCTGGCGCAGGATGCCCTCGGGGATCTGCACGCCGTGGAAGTTTTCGTAATAATGGGCGATGCCCTTGAGGATCTCCAGTGTGTCCTCCATATTGGGCTCCGCCACCGTCACTGGCTGGAAGCGACGCTCCAGGGCAGAATCCTTCTCGATAAATTTACGATACTCGTTGAAGGTGGTGGCGCCGATGACCTGGATCTCGCCCCGGGACAGGGCGGGCTTGAGGATATTGGCGGCGTTCATGCTGCCCCCCTCGGCGTCCCCGGCGCCCACGATGTTATGCACCTCGTCAATGACCAGGATGATATTGCCTGCCTTGCGGATCTCCTCGATAAGCCCCTTCATGCGGCTTTCGAACTGGCCCCGGAACTGAGTGCCGGCCACCAGGGCCGTCAGATCCAGCAGATAGACCTCCTTATCCCGCAGCTTGAAGGGCACCTGCCCGGCGGCGATGCGCTGGGCCAGGCCCTCGGCTATGGCGGTCTTGCCCACGCCCGGCTCGCCGATGAGGCAGGGGTTGTTCTTCTGGCGGCGGTTCAGGATCTGCACCACCCGCTCAATTTCTTCTTCCCGGCCGATGACGGCATCCAGCTTGCCCTCCCGCCCGGCGGGAAAGGTTAATGCAGTAGTTATCCAAAAACTTTTCGTTTTTCTCGGTCTTGCTGCCCTTGGTCTCCCGGCCTTGGCCGGATTGATCCCCGCCTGCTTTTTCCGCCGGGGTCTGGCTGCCGCCGAAAAGCCGGTTTAAAACGGGAAGGTGGCCGTCTTGCCGCTCTCATCCTCATCGCCGCCGTCATCCTCGGGCATATCCTCCAGCTCCTCGGCGCCGCCGAAGGCCTGCATCATCTCGCCGCTAAGGCTCTCCAGATCCTCCGGGGTGATGCCCATACGCTTCATCATGTCCTCCACCTGGGGCAGGCCCAGCTTGGCGGCGCACTGCAGGCACAGGCCCTCGTTCACCGGCTCGCCTTTTTCGTTCATCCGGGAGATGAACACCACAGCCACATTTTTCTTACATCTTGCGCAAAGAGTAGGTTGCATAGTTTCCTCCGTTTTTCCTGCCATCCGCCCGGCGGATGGCCTTTAGGGTTTTACAGGGACGTGAGCCAATCCATAGGGGATCGATTCACGAAAAATTGCAGCAGGGCAGATTGCTGCACCATATCCTCCGTGATAACCAGCTGCAGTCTCTGCAGCAGCCACACGGCAAAAAATACCAGCAATACCGCAACGCCCAAGCCCAGAACGCCGCCGCCCACCAAATTCAGTGCGTGGAGCCCCGGCAATCTCTCCGCCAGCCGCAGCACCCGCAGCAGGAGCCTGCACACCAGCATCAGGATCAGAAAGGCCGCTAAGTACACCAGGGCATAGGCCACGGATTGAGCGATGCCGTCGGTGACGGCGGCAACCAGGGACTCCTTAGTCTCCTGCACCAGTGTGCCCACGCTGTCGACAATCCTTTGTGCGGTCTCGCCAAAGAAGCCCGCCTCCCGCACCATGGAGGCAGCGCTGCCGCCGGATATGCCGCCGCTCTGCATTTTTTTCTCCAGCAGGGGGCGCGGATCCACTTGGCCACCGTGCCCGAAAAGGCTCCGGCGGCGATCCCGGCCCCAATGAAGGACACCACCGTAGCCGCCACGCCACCCAGGGTCTGCAAAAAGCCGCGCTTTGCCCCGAGGCCCAGGCCCAGCAGCAGTGCGCCCACGATCACAAGGTCTATCCAAATCATAGCATTTCTCCTTTTACGGCAGGTAAAGGCTGGCGGAATTCGTTCCGGCCAGCACCGCTGAGCCATCACTGCGCATGAGCACTCGCCGGGCAAAATTCACATCCTCCAACACAGCGCACTGGCGCAGATTGCGGTCGTAGATTACCAGGCTGCTGGTGTAAAGCACCGCCACATACCGTCCCGCAGCCGACAGGTCCAGCACCTGGCTGTCCACCGTCAGGGCGGCGATCTCCTCCCCGGCGGTATTCACTGTGGCCAAGTGGGTCAGGCCGCCGGAGGAATAGTTCTCCAGCAGCACGGCGGCAAATTTCCCGCCGTTTATGCTGCAACGGGCCAAATTTGCCCCCTGGTAATCATATGTGCTCACCGATCCGTCGGCCTTCACAAAGCACAGCGCCTTGTCCGTGGCGGCGCAGAACCGGCCATCCACCGTGCCCAGCTCGTATACGCCGCCGGAGAGGGCTGCGTCCGCCTGCAGGGCATCCGAGGTGAGCTTATAGATCTGCAGGGAGCTTGTAAAGCTGCCGCCGTCCTGCCCCATAGCTGCCGCCGCCATATAATTTCCGTTTTCGGAGACAGCAGCGGTCATAAGATACTTTTGGGCGGAGTTGAACCCATACAGCGGCTCACCCTTGCCATTATAGACGGTCACAGCGGTTTTATATCCCGTTTTTTTCAGGGTCACGGCAAATCTGCCGCCCCGGCCCATTTCCACGGCAAAGATCTCCCCCTCCAGGGTCATCTCCTTTACCAGGCCCTTACGGTCCAGCAGGTACAGGCTCTTTCCGCCGATTTCGTACACCGCCGCGCAGCCGTCCTCTGCAGTGACAGCCACCTGGCCCGCCTGCAGCGGTGTATGGTACACGGTGTTTCCCTTGTCATCCAGCAGAGTGATCTCCTGGCCCGAGGCCACCAGCAGGCTGCCATCCAGGTCAGCATAGCAGCTGGTACCGTCACCGCTGTACTGATAGAGCTTGGCGCAGCCGCTCTCGTCCTTTTCCGCCTGCATATAGGCAAGACTCCGGCGCAGGCCGTCAAAGGCGGTGCGGTCCAGCAGCACAAAGGCCGCCACCGCCGCCAGCACCAGCAATATTACCAGCAGCAGCCCCCGCGCCTTTTTCCGGGGCGGCCGCCGTTTTCTCATTCGCTTGGGGGCGTTCTGCTGCAGGTCGCCCATTTCAAATTTCATCTGTTCCATTCAGCCTCTCATCCTCATACCAGACCCGTGTGAGATACAGACCTCCCGGCGGCGCCGTGGGGCCCGCCAGGGTGCGGTTGCCGGAATCCAGGATCTCTGGAATATCCTCCGGCCGGAGCTTACCCTCGGCGGCATAGAGCACCGTGCCGGTGATGGCCCGCACCATATTATACAGGAATCCGTTGGCACACACCTTCAGCTCCAGCAGCTCGCCCCGCCGCTCCACGCGGCAGTAATAAATGGTGCGCACAGTGCTCCTGACATTGGTGCCCACAGAGCGGACGGCGGCAAAATCGTGGGTACCCTCAAACATCCGGGCCGCCCGGTCCATAACCGTCTCGTCCAGCCGCTTGGGGTAGAAATACGCCCGGTGAACATAGAAGGGGTTTTGAATGCGAGAATTGTAGATGCGATAGGTATATTCCTTTTTGATGCAGGAGCCGATGGCGTTGAAATCCTCCGCCACCTCATAGGCCCGGCGCACCACGATGTCCTCGGGGATATGGGTATTCACCGCGAAGGGGATGCGCTCCACGGGGATACGGGAGCCGGTACGGAAATTGGCCACATAGTATTCCGCGTGTACCCCGGCGTCGGTGCGGCCGCAGCCCACGCACTTGATCTTCTCCCCGCACACCATGCTGAGGCCCTTTTCCAGAGTCTCGGCCACAGTCCTTTCGGTTTTCTGCACCTGCCAGCCGTGATAGGCCGTGCCGTTATACATGAGTATCAGTGCAATATTCCGCATAGCGCATCCTTTCTCATCCTGTCACAGGCCGAATTTGCCCAGCACGATGACGCCTGCCGCCAGGGCCACAAAGCCCGCCAGAGTCAGCCAGTCCGCCGGCTTATAGCGCAGCACATGCAGGGCCGTGCGGCCCTCGCCGCCATGATAGCACCGGCACTCCATGGCCGTAGCCAATTCATCGGCCCGGCGGAAGGCGGAGATGAACAGCGGCACCAGGATGGGCACCAACGCCTTGGCCCGCTGGAAGATATTGCCGGATTCAAAGTCCGCGCCCCGGGCCTTTTGGGCGGACATGATCTTATCCGTCTCCTCTATGAGGGTTGGGATGAACCGCAGAGCGATGGACATCATCATGCTCAGCTCATGGACCGGCACCTTGATCTTCTTCAAAAAGCCCAGCAGGGATTCCAGCCCATCAGTGAGAGAGATAGGGCTGGTGGTGTAGGTCAAGAGGAAGGTGCCCATAATGAGCATCACAATGCGCACCATCATCTTCGCCGCCGCCGCCAGGCCCTCCCAGGTGATGTGCCGCAGCAGCCATACATCGCAAATAGCCGTGCCCTTGGTGAAAAACAGGTTCATAACGGCCGTGAAAATAACGATGATGAGAATAGGCTTGAGGCCCTTGGTCAGGGACTTAAACGGTACCTTAGACACCAAAATGCACAGCGCCAGCACCGCCGCCGCCAAAACGTAGGTCAGCACGCTGTCTGCGCTGAACAGGGCCACGATATACAGGATCACCGCCAAAATCTTCGTCCGGGGATCCAGCCGGTGTACAATGGTATTGCCGGGAAAAAACTGGCCCAGGGTAATGTCCTTCAGCATGCTGCCTCGCCTCCCTTCAGCGCCAGGAGACGGCGCACAAGCTCGTCAATGGTATACACGCTGCTGTCTGTCAGCAGGCCGCGTTTTTGAAGCTCCATGGCCACCTTGGTGACCTGGGGCACATCCAGGCCCACCTGCAGCAGCTCATCCGCCCGGGAGAATACCTCCTCCGGTGTGCCATCCATGAGCTTGTGGGAGTGGCTCATGACCACGATGCGGTCCACGTTCCGGGCGATCTCCTCCATGGAGTGGCTTACCAGGATGACGGTGTTGCCCTTTTGCTTATGGTATGAGCGCAGCTGGGCCAAAATGGCCTCCCGGCCCCGGGGATCCAATCCTGCCGTGGGCTCGTCCAGAATCAAGACCTTGGGCTCCATAGCGATGACGCCGGCGATGGCCACCCGGCGCTTCTGCCCGCCGGAGAGCTCAAAAGGCGATTTTTCCAGCATCTCCTCGTCAATGCCCGCAAAGGCCGCCGCCCGGCGCACCCGGCAGTCGATCTCCTCCCCCTCCAGGCCCATGTTCTTCGGGCCGAAGGAAATGTCCTTATAGACGGTCTCTTCAAAGAGCTGGTACTCCGGATACTGGAACACCAGGCCCACCTGAAAGCGCACCTTGCGAATTTCCTTGGGCCTTTCCCAAATGTCCGTCCCATCCAGCAGGATCTGCCCGTCCGTGGGACGCAGCAGCCCATTCAGATGCTGGATAAGGGTAGATTTTCCCGACCCGGTGTGGCCGATGATGCCCAAAAACTCCCCGGGCATGACCTCCAGGTCCACGTTATCAATGGCTTTGTGCTCAAAGGTGTCCCCGCACTGTAGGTGTGCGTGAGAGCCTTTACTTCTAATACTGGTTTCAACTCGTTTAATCCCCTTTTATTTTTCACCGGAAAAGGCGTGGCAGATAGCGTCCGCGCACTCCTCCACGGTCATAGCATCCAGCGGGATGTCTATGCCCCGGCTCCGCAATTCGTATAGCAGCTCTACCGTGTCCGGCGCCGCCAGGCCCAGAGCCCGCAGATCCTCCACCCGGGCAAATACCTCCCGAGGGGTGCCATCCACGGCTATATGTCCATGGTTCATAACAATGGCCCGGTCGGCCTCCATGGCCTCGTTCATGTGGTGGGTGATGAGCACCACGGTGATGCCCCGCTCCCGATTCAGCTTGTGGACCGTATCCAGCACCTCCCGCCGGCCCACAGGGTCCAGCATGGGCGGTGGATTCGTCCAGCACGATGCACGCCGGTTCCATGGCGATGACCCCGGCAATGGCGACGCGCTGCTTCTGTCCGCCGGAGAGCAGGTGCGGCGCATGGCGGGCGTATTCCGTCATGCCCACGGCCTCCAGGGCGTCGTCCACCCGCTTGCGGATCTCCGCCGAGGGCACGCCCAGGTTCTCCGGGGCGAAGGCCACGTCCTCCTCCACAACGTTGGCAACGATTTGGTTATCCGGGTTTTGGAACACCATGCCGATACGCCGCCGTATCTCCAGCAGCAGCGCCGGGTCCGCCGTGTCCATCCCTCCACCCACACCTTGCCGCCGGTGGGCAGCAGCACCGCGTTCATGTGCTTGGCCAGGGGTGGATTTGCCGGAGCCGTTGTGACCCAGGATGGTCACAAAGCTCCCTTTTTCTATCTCCAGATCCACCTCCCGCAGAGCGGAGGTCTCCCTGCTGTCCTCCTCCGTCCTCCGCCGGGTAGGTGAAGGAGAGCTTTTCTGTTTTTATCATGGTTGACATAAGTTTTTCCGCCTTCACTGCAATTAAATGCCGGTACTCCAGAAAACGCCGCAAATGAATATTGCCGAGATCATCAAACATGACGCTTCCCTTTCCCGGCGCAATTCGATGATCCTCAGAGACTTTCCTGCCCAAAAGGCACCGTTATCGTGTATTTCGCCATTGCCAAAGTCCAATCCGGCAACATTTTTTCTGTTGAAAGTCCTACCATAACGCCCAGACCGCAATGACCGCCCACATAATTCCATAGCAAACAAACCGCCATTTTTCCGTTGTTTTCAGCAGATTATAAGTCCCTTTATTCCGCATCCACCGGCCGGTGGCGCCGCAGGGCAGGGGCATGACCGCTCTGCTGCACGGCAGGCCCAGCTCGTCCCACGGTCACCCTGCCGCCTCCGAAGCGCTTGCCCGACCAGCATCTGCAGAATGTATCCCAGCACCGACGGAGCCAGCCCTGTGGTGTAGGAGTTGAGGATCACGAACAGGCGGCTTATCCGACAGCACACGGGCGCAGAGCTTCACAAAGGGGAACAGGTTCTCCTCCAGTTTCCACACCTCGCCGCCGGGTCCCCGGCCATAGCTGGGCGGGTCCATGATAATGGCGTCATAGGTCTTGCCCCGGCGAATTTCCCGCCCACGAACTTGGCGCAGTCATCCACGATCCAGCGGATGGGGGCCTCTGCAGGCCGTCAGCCGGGCGTTCTCTCCTTGGCCCACGCCACCATTCCCTTGGCGGCATCCACGTGGCACACACTGGCCCCGCCTTGGCATGGGCAGGCCCACCGTGGCCCCACCGGTGTAGGCGAACAGGTTCAGCACCCGGATAGGCCGTCCCGCCCGGCGATCTGCTCCATGACAAAGTCCCAGTTGGCCGCCTGCTCCGGGAACAATCCCGTATGCTTGAAATTCATGGGCTTGACCTGAAAGGTCAGCTCGCTTATAGTGGATGGGCCAGCTCTCCGGCAGCTTCCCTTGTCCCAGTGGCCGCCGCCGCTGGAGGAACGGCTGTACCGCCCGTTGGCCCTCCGCCAGCCGGGATGGCTGTGATCCGTCTCCCAGATGGCCTGAGGGTCCGGCCGCACCAGTATCTGTTTATCCCAGCGCTCCAGCTTCTCTCCGCCGCCGCAGTCCAGCAGCTCATAGTCCTTCCAGCCATCTGCGATCCACATAATAGGGTATACCTCCGCACATTAAATCAGTTTATTATACAATGAACCATCCCCGCCGTCAATGCGGCATGACCATTTTTCACCTTCCAGTTCTTGAACAAATCTTGAACTTTTTTTCCTCCGCCTCTCCCGGCCCGGAGCATGACAAAAAGTGTCACTTCCCAGTCCTTGACAACCTGTCTCTCATATGGTATCCTATGTGTACTATAATCTCTAATACACATAGAATCTTCGTACAGAGAAAGGATGCTTCCTTATGGATACCTTGCGAATGACCAATTACATCATCGCCGTTGTTTTCTTTGTCTGCTATGCCTATCAGTTCCTGTACATTCCCGTTCCGTGGCTGCTGGCCAAGCGCAAAGGCCGCCAAGGCGGCGGCGCTGGAGGCCACGCCTCACGACTACGCCGTGCTGATCTGTGCCCGGAACGAGTCCGCCGTCATTGCCGACCTCATCGGCAGTCTCCGCAGCCAAACCTATGACCAGAGTCTGCTGCACATCTTCGTGCTGGCGGACAACTGCACCGACGACACCTCCGCCATCGCCCGCAGCGCCCGGAGCCACCGTCTATGAGCGCTTCAATAACGTGCAGGTGGGCAAGGGCTACGCCCTCCAGACCCTGTTGAGCCATCTGGGCAGGACTACCCCGCCGGGTTCGACGGCTATATTGTCTTTGACGCCGACAACATTCTGGACCCCGGTTACATCGCCGCCATGAACCGCACCTTCTCGCAGGGGCTACGATATCGTCACCAGCTACCGCAACAGCAAAAACTACGGCGACAACTGGATCTCCGCCGGCTACGCCCTGTGGTTCCTGCGTGGGAGAGCCGCTACCTCAACCACGCCCGTGCTGGGTACCAGCTGCGCCGTGTCCGGCACCGGGTTCCTCTTCAGCCGGGCCGTGCTGGAGGAGACCGGCCCCTGGCCCTTCCATCTGCTGACCGAGGACATCCAGTTCTCCGTCCACGAGATCCTTCAGGGCCGCAAGGTGGCTTCGCCCCCGACGCCGTCCTCTACGACGAGCAGCCCACCACCTTCCGTCAGTCCTGGCGGCAGCGGATGCGCTGGTCTCAGGGCTATCTGCAGGTGTTCCGTGACTACGGCGCCCGCCTTCTCCGGGGCATCTTCCGGGGCAGCTTCTCCTGCTTCGATATGTCCATGGCCATCATGCCCGCCTTCGTCCTCTCCACTGTCAGTATCCTCGTCAACCTCACGCTGGGTGTCGTCGGCGCTCTGGCCGGAGACAACCTGTTGGTGGCTTTTGAGTCCGTGGGACAGATGCTGCTGAATATGTATCTGACGCTGCTGGTGCTGGGCGGCATCACCACCGTTACGGAATGGAACCAGATCCGCACTTCTTCCGTCAAAAAGTTTGTGTACGTGTTCACCTTTCCCCTGTTCATGTTCACCTACATTCCCATTTCTTTGGCGGCTTTCTTCTGCAAGCCCCAGTGGAAGCCATCGAGCACCAGGTCTCCCGCAGCGCATCTGCGGAGCCGTGACCGGCAGGAGGTCCTGCCCTTCTGAAAGCATATGGTGCGGCGGGGATAAACCCGCCGCATCGCTTTATCTTAACGCAAAGGAGCTCTTTCCCATGTACCGTATTCTCGTCTGCGACGACGAAGAGGAGATCGTTTCCTCCCCTGACCGCCTGTCTCACCGCCGAGGGCTATCAGGTGGTCACTGCCCGCACCGGCTGGGAGGTGCTGAATATCCTGTCCAAGCAGCCTATCCATCTGGCCCTGCTAGGCACGAAGCTGCCGGGGCTGGACAGTCTTACCACCGTCACCCGGCTGCGGCAGACGCATGACCTGCCGGTGATCCTCCTGACCTCCGGGACTGACAGCACTGAAAATATCCTGGGGCTCACCATCGGCGCCGATGATTATATCACTAAGCCCTTTCAGCAGGCGGAGCTGCTGGTGCGTATTCGCTGCCACCTCCGCCGTTATCTGCATTTGGTGTCTCCCTCCCCGGAGACCCTCACCGTCGGCGGCATCACGCTGGACGACGATGCCAGAGCCGTCACCGTCAACGATGAGCCGGTGTCCCTGACCCCACTGAGTACGACATTCTGAAATTCCTCATGCGGCATCCTGCAAAGGTATTCTCTCCGCAGGAGATCTATCGTCAGGTCTGGCGGGAGCCTCCCGCCGCCGAAAAACTCCGTGGCAGTCCATATCCGCCACATCCGGGAGAAGATCGAGGTAGACCCCAGCAATCCCCGCTATGTGACGGTGGTCTGGGGCAAGGGGTATAAGATCGAAGCCGGGGTATGACAGGTTATCCCCGCTCCGCTCACATTTTCAAAAATCCCCGCGGCATATGCCTTGCATATACGGCGGTCTACATACATCTCTCCTATGAGCCGCCGTGAGAGTCACGGCGGCTCACTCTGTTTCTGCTCGCAGGAATCAGCATAGCCGGAAACAGGGGCTCTTGTCATTTTTGCTTCCCCGTGGTAAAATGGAGAAAAAAACGAAACCTCTAAAAGAATCACGGGAGACATCGCTATGAACGATCACACGTTCCGCAGCTACCCCCTCGCAGTCAATGCACCGGCTGCGCCGCCTGCGCCGAGGGCTGCCCCAAAAATGCCATCCATATGCTGCCCGACCGGGAGGGCTTCCTCTACCCCACGGTGACGGACGCCTGCATCCAGTGCGGCCATTGCACCCATCTGCCCGGTGCTGCGCCAGCGGGAGGCCCATCCGAGCCGGCGGTCTTTGCCGCATGGAACCCCGACCATGCCGTGCGGCAGAACTCCACCTGCGGGGGTGTATTCTCCCTGCTGGCGGACTATGTGCTGGAGGGCGGCGGCGTGGTGTTCGGTGCCGGGATGGACGCCCAACTGCGGGTCCGCCATGAAGCGGTAAAGCGCAGGAGGACCTGCCCCGCATCCGGGAGCCAAGCCCGTTCAGAGCGACGTCACCGGCATCTATCAGCAGGTGCGGCGGGAACTGGATCGAGGGCGGCCTGTGCTGTTCTCCGGTACGCCCCCCTGTCAGGTGGACGGACTTTACCACTATCTGGGAGAGCACCCGGAGAAGCTGCTGACCTGCGACGTGCTGTGTCGGGGCGTCTGCTCCCCCGGCGTATGGGCCAAGCTGGTGCAGTCCATGGCCTACATCAAGCGCAAGCAGCCGGTGGCCGTCCAATTCTGCGGCAAGCTGCCCGGCCAGCGGGAGCGCCGCTTCCAGGTACGGTTCGACGACGGCACTACCTTCGACTCCCCTCTGTCCAAGTCCGAGTTCGGCAGGGGCTTTTTCGGAAACCTCTTCCTGCGCCCGGCCTGTCACACCTGTCCCTATGCCTCCGTGGACCGGCCCGGCGATCTGTCGCTGGGAGTATTCTACGGCCTGCCCAAGGACGCCTACCCCCAGGAGCGCGCAGCGGTGTCTCCCCTGCTGCTGGTGAACACGCCCCATGGCGCCCATGTGTTCGATACGCTGCCCCTGAAGCGGGAGCTGCGGCCCTGTCGGAGGCCGTGACCGGCGATCCGGCCCTGTCCTCCCCGGTGAAGCAGGCGGCCCAGCGGGCGGAGTTCTTCGATGCCTACGCCCGCCAGCCCCTTCCAGCAGGTCCGCAACCACTATCTGGCGGCCCAGCTTCTCTCCGGCAGCAGGAAGCAGGGCGCAAGGCCCGGCAAAAAGATCCGAAAAGCCCTCCTTTCACTGTCATTAAGGAGCGTCTATGGAAAAACACTGATGCACACCTGCTGCGCTCCCTGCCCGTCTCCTGCATCCAGCAGCTGCGGGAGCGAGGGGCATCGAGCCGGTGGCCTACTGGTATAACCCCAACATCCACCCCTATCAGGAGTACAAGGCCCGGCGGGACACGCTGATGGCCTACGCCCCTACCATCGGCATGGAGCTTATTGTGCAGGAGAATTACGGCCTGCGGGAGTTCTGCCGGGCGGTCTGCGGGGATATCGACCACCGCCGCGGCGTGTGCTATGCCCTGCGGCTGGCCCAAACGGCCCAATATGCCGCCCGGCACGGTATGACAGCTTCACCACCACCACCCTGCTGGTGAGCCCCTACCAGAACCATGAGCTACTGGCGGAGACAGCGGAGCGCATGGGCCGGGAGTACGGTGTCCGGTTCCTGTACCGGGACTTCCGCCCCGGCTTCCGGCAGGGACAGCAGGAGGCCCGTGCGCTGGGCTTTTATATGCAGAAGTACTGCGGCTGCGTGTTCAGCGAGGAAGACCGCTACCAAAAGCAGATCCTCCGGGATCAGAAGGAGCCGGAGAAGCACATACTGCCATCATGATGAAAAAAGCTGAGACCCGACTTGGGTTCTCAGCTTTTTTTTCATGATAGGGTATTACCGCTTGTTGGAACGGATCCAGATACCCTGCTGCCGGGCGTGCTCAACCAGCTCATCCCGGAACTTGGGGTGGGCCACGGAGATGAGCCGCTCTGCCCGCTCCCATGTGCTGCAGCCCACCAGATTCACGCCGCCGTACTCGGTGACGATGTAGTAAGCCAGACTCCGGGGATCGGTAACGATGTCGCCGGGATTCAACAGCGGTGTGATGCGGGGAGACCATCTCCCCCTGCTTATCGGTGAAGGTGGATGTCAGACAGATGAAGGCCTTGCCGCCGGGGACACCGCCGCCCCCTCCAGAAAGTCCAGCTGACCGCCGGTGCCGCTGATCTGGCGGGTACCGGCGCTCTCGGCGCAGATCTGGCCGTACAGGTCCACGGAGATGCAGTTGTTGATGGAGACAAAGTTCTCGATGTTCCGGACGGTACTGGGAGCGTTGCAGTAGGAGATGGGGTAGGTCACCACGCCGGGATTCTCCCGCACCCAGTCGTACAGATCCTCGGAGCCGATGGCAAAGCCGAACACGCTCTTATAGCGGTCGATGTCCTTGCGCTTGTTGGTGATCTTCCCGGCCCGGTACATATCCAGATAGCAGTCGCACAGCATCTCCGTGTGGATGCCCAGATCCCGCAGATCGGACTGGGCCAGCATCTGGCCCACGGCATTGGGCAGTGAGCCGATGCCGAGCTGCAGGGGTGGCACCGTCGTCCATGTTCTCCACCACGAACTCGGCAATGCGGGTCTCCGCCTCCGAGGCCGGCGGGGTTTGTATACTGGGCAGGGGGTCATGGGGGCCCTCCACGATCATATCCACGTCGTCGATGTGGATGCACTCGTCAAGCCGCCGTAGACCCACGGCAGATTCTCGTTGACCTCCGGATCACGATATCCGCCTTATCCAGCACCGCACGGGCGGAGGCGTTGGACAGGGAGAAGTTGAAGTAGCCGTGCTGGTTCATGGGGTCACGCACATCATGGCGGCCACGTTGACCGTCAGGAAGTGCTGATAGTAGGCCCCAGATTCCGGAACACCATTGGGTTGAAGCTGCGCACATCCCCGGTCGCAGAGCTTGCGCTCATAGCCTGACATATGCCAGCTGTTGTAGATAAAAATGCTCCCGGCCGGGATCGCACTCCACCATCTGGATGAGCTTGCTGGATCAGATAGCCACGGATCTTCACACCGTAAAGACTCCTCCTTGCGTTTGGCAATGGCGGCATCCATCAGAGACGGAAGGCACAGCCCATGCTGATATCCAGCCAGTCGCCGCTCTTGACCACACGGGCGGCCTCGTCCGGGGTGCAGAGCTTGCGCTTATATTCCGATTCATATTGGAAGGGTATAGCCATAGCGTTCCTCTTTTCTGTGTTTCGGGATATGATAGATCGTCTTTTCTTTAACAGAACCGTGCAGAAACGGCGGGCGGAGCCTCCGCCCCGCCCGCACGGGTCCTGTCACCCGGACAGGGGCGCAGACACCCCGTCAATGTTGCTTTTATTTTTTACCATGTGTTACAGAATTGTCAATGTTAAATTCTCCAATTCTGCCGGGATGCAGTGCCTGCTTTTGTGCCGATGGGGCAAATCAGCCGATGACCGCCGGGGCCTGCGCCAAATCGAAGGCGCCGCCGGAGACGGTGACCCCGGCCGGTGATGCGGTCGGTGTAGGTGCCGTCAGGCAGATCTACGGCCACACTGCCGCCGGCGCTCTTCAGGTCGAAAGATGCCCCGAACACGGGCCTCCGGCCCGTCATAGCGGCCCACCACAACCCGTTCTCCACCGCCTCCAGCTGGAAGCAGGCGGACATGGGTAGGGTGCGCTTCATCTGGCGCAGCTGCTTGAGATAGGGCTGGAGGTCCAGCCGCATATCGCAGTAGGCATCGTCGGCGTTAAAGAGATCCACCCGGTGGCGGGAGCGTACTTGTCCGCTGTAAAGCAGGGTGGTTCCCTTTTCAAAGTAGTGCCAGCAGCGCCAGCCAGTTCCGCAGAGCCTCGTCGGAGTCCACACGGGAGGCAAAGCAGGGGCTGGTCGTGGTTCTCCGGCACCGCAGCTTCACATAGCCCGCCGGGTACTCGCTCTCCTGAAAGTTCACCAGCGCCGTATACTCCCGGAGAGTGCCGGTGGGCTGGAAGCAGCCCTCGAAATAGGGCCAGATATCGTAGTCGTAGGTGATATCAAAGGCATCATACAGCTCCGTGTCGGCGGCGCAGTAGTAGCCCGCCCGGCGCATGGCCAGCGTGTGGGCGGCATGGACGCTCGGCCAGCCAGATGCGCCCAGGGCGCACCCGCTCCACCTGCTCCCGTGCCTCCCGCCAGAAGGCCAGAGGAACGGCGCTGGCCACGTCGCAGCGGAAGCCGTCCACGATCTCCGCCCAAATTTTCAGAGTCTCGATCTGGTACTTCCACAGCTCACGGTTGCTGTAATCCAGATCCACTACATCGGACCAGTCCGCCACCTTGCGGGTGGGGTTCCCCGCCTCGTCCCGGAGGAAGAACTCCGGGTGACCGGTGGCCAGAATGGAATCCGGGGAGGTGTGGTTATAGACCACGTCGATGATGCACTTCATGCCACGCTTGTGGATCTCCCCCACCAGATGCATGAAGTCCCCCAGCGTGCCGTACTCCGGATTGATGCCCCGGAAGTCCCGGATGGCGTAGGGCCCAGCGTCCCCTTGCGGCCTGCCTCCCCGATGGGATGGATGGGCATGAGCCAGATGATGTCCGTACCAGCGCCGCCAGACGATCCAGATCGCCCTCCAGCGCCTGAAAGGTACCCTCCTTGGTATGGTTACGTACAAAAACGCTGTAGATCACTTTTTCCCGCAGGCGGGTGTTGGTTTGACGTGCCATATAATACCTCCTGTCTTACACTGTCTTATTTTCCTCCGGCGCACCCAGCAGTGCCAGAAATTCATCCTCTGTCAGCACCGGTACGCCCAGCTCCTGCGCCTTACGCGCCTTTGGACCCGGCATTGGCTCCCGTCACCACATAGGTCCTTTTTGGACACCGAGGAGGCGGCCTTACCCCCGGCGCTCGATCATCTCCCCCGCTTCCTCACGGGTGAATTTCTCCAGCGCACCGGTGAGCACGAAGGTCATACCGGCGAAGCGGCGATCCGTCTGCTCCTCCCGGCAGGTCATGTTCACTCCCGCCGCCCGGAGCCGCCGCTCCAGCAGGTCACGGGACTGGGGGCTCTCCACCCACTGGCGGATATAGCCGGCAGTGATGGGGCCTACGTCGGCGATGGCGGTGAGCTCCTCCTCCGTGGCGGAGAGCAGGGGCGTCCATGGTGCCGAAGTGGGCGGCCAGCGTCTTGGCGGCCTTCTCTCCCCACCTGACGGATGCCCAGCGCAAAAATCAGCCGCCACAGGTCGTTCTCCTGCTCTGATAGATGGCGGCCACGGCGTTGGCGGCGGACTTGTCCCCCATGCGCTCCAGCGGCTTCAGGTCCGCCGGGGTCAGGTCGTAGGGTCGGCGGGGGTCTTGACCAGCCGTTCTCGATGAGCTGGTTCATCACCGCCGGCCCCAGCCCGTCGATGTCCATGGCATTGCGGCTGGCGAAGTGGGTCAGGTGCCGCAGACGCTGAGCGGGACACTCCGCCCCGGTGCAGCAGGGGCGGCCATCCTCGTCCCGCTCCACCGGCGCTCCGCAGACGGGGCAGGTATGGGGCGGAGATAGTAGGGCTGCGCCCGGCGGGACGCTTGCCCGGCACCACGGAGACGATCTCCGGGATGATCTCCCCGGCCTTCTGCACCACCACGGTATCCCCGATGCGGATATCGCTTCTGGGTGATGTAATCCTGATTGTGTAGGGTGGCGAAGGTGACGGTGGTCCCCGCCAGACGCACCGCTCCAGCTCCGCCTTTGGGGGTCAGCACGCCGGTGCGGCCCACCTGCACCACGATATCCCGCAGGCACCGTCTCCTTCTGCTCCGGGGGTACTTATAGGCGATGGCCCAGCGGGGGACACTTGGCGGTGCTGCCCAGCGTCTCCCGTTCCGACAGGCTGTTGAGCTTGATGACGGCCCCCGTCCATGTCAAAGGGGCCGCTCCATGCGGGTATCGTTGAGACGATGGATCTCCTCCATGATCTCCTCCCCGGCCCGCAGACGGCGGTAGGAGATGGTCTTGAACTGCTGGGAGGCCAGATAGTCGATGGTCTCGGTATGGGTGGAAAACGTCCGTCCCTCGGCGAGCTGGAGATTGAAAACGGCAATATCCAGCCGACGCTGGGCGGCAATCTTGGGGTCCAACTGCCGCAGGGAGCCGGCGGCGGCGTTGCGGGGGTTGGCCATGAGGGGCTTTCCCTCGATCTCCCGTTGGCGGTTCAGTTCTTCAAAGACGGAGCGGGCCATGTACACCTCGCCCCGGACGATGAGCCGGGGCAGCTTCTCCGGCAGGGTCATGGGGATGGAGCGATGGTTCGCAGGTTCTCCGTCACGTCCTCCCGATGCGGCCGTCGCTCCTCGGGTGGCGCCACGGACGAACACGCCGTCCCGATACCCAGCGCCACGGACAGGCCGTCCACCTTAGGCTCCACGCTGTATTCGGCATCCGGAAGGTCTCCCGGATATGAGTCAGGAACTCCTCCACCTCCCCGCCGTCAAACACGTCCTGCAGGCTCTCCAGAGGGACGGGGGTGCTCCACCTCCTGAAATTGGGTCAGGGATAGGGTCCGCCCACCCGCTGGGTGGGGGGGAGTCCGGGGTGATCTCCTCCGGGTGCTCCGCCCAGATCCTCCAGACGGCGGAGCATATGGTCGTATTCATAGTCGGAGATCTGCGGATCGTCCAGCACGTAGTAGCGGTAGCCGTGGGCGTTGAGGGTGTCCCGCAGCTGTTTCATTTCTTCCCGATAATCCATAGTCGTCCCCTTATCCGTTGTTCATGATATAGTCCTCAGCGTACTGCTCCGCCTCCTCCGGCGTGGTGCTGAAATAGGTGTAGGTATCCGGTACGCTGCCGATGATGATGGTCTCCCGCCACGGTGATCTCATTGGAGACTTGGGTGGAGGTGCGGCCCGGCAGGAGAATACTCATCTGCACGGTGACATCCAGCAGGATCTGATGCTTGGTCTGGTTGATGCCCGCCGCCGTAAAGGCGTTGCGGAGCTTGGCGGTGGTGGAGCCCACAGCCTGCATCCGGATACGGATGCAGGGGCCACGCCCCGCCAGCACCGAGGAGCCTGTCAGCGTTCCCCACAGGGATCTCCAGCTCCCGTGTGGACACCTCCGACAGCCGCTGGAGGGATGCTGTCTGCAATGCGGCTTTGCAGGCGGTTGAAAGCCGCCATGTCGCTGCGTACCGCCGCCACATGGCCGCTCTGATCCTTCTCAGATGCACCAGATCGTCGTAGTCCACCTCCCCTGCGCTGACAGCGTCATAACCGCCGTGACCACGATGCGGTTGACGGTATTGGAGACGCTGGCCGCCGCCAGATGGTGAGGATGGGCTTCATATGCAGCACAGCCGCACACATGACCCCCCATCACCGCCGCCAGCAGGAAAACGCCCCAGATGGCCGCCCGTCGTCCGGCGGACAGGCGCACATAGCGCAGTCTCTTCACGGCACGCACCTCCCTGCTCCAGTGTATGCCGGGAGGGGCGGCGGGGGTGCTTACCCCGCCAGCCGTTGACGATAGCCTTGAAGGTCTTGCCCCGCTCCATGAAGTTTTTGAACTGGTCGAAGGCGGCGCAGGCCGGGGACAGCGTCACCACGTCGCCGGGCTGCGCCCGGTCACGGGCAGCCTCTACGGCACGTTGGAAGGGCGTCACCTCCAGAATTTCCGGGTGGTCGGGGCGATAGCCGGGAGCCTGCTCCACGGCGGCACGGATCTTCCTGCGGTGGCACCGCACAGCACCAGCAGCTTCACATGCTCCACGATCTCCGGCCCCAGCACGTCAAAGGGAATGTGCTTATCATAGCCCCCGGCGATGAGAATGACCTGCTCCGGGAAGGAGCGCAGCCCGGCAATGGTGCGGGAGGGGCTGGAGGCGATGGAGTCGTTATAGTACCGCACCCCGTGATAGGTACGTACCAGCTCGATGCGATGCTCCACGCCGTTGAAGGTGCGAGCGAAGTCCCGGATGATCCCGTCCGGCACCAGGCCCTCCACGGCGGCGATACGCCGCCATGTAGTTCTCCACATTGTGAACGCCCGGCAGGCGGATGTCCGCCGTGGTCATGATCCGGTGCTCCTGTCCGTTATGGCGGCAGAGGATCTCCCCCCGGAGAACACGCCCTCTTCCGGCTCGGACCGCCGGCTGAAGAGGCGGACAGCCCCCCACAGCCCGCCCGGCCTGCTGACGGGTGATGTCGTTGTCCTGATTGAACACGGCGATGTCGCCGGGGGCGCTGATAGCGGAAGATGTTCTCCTTGGCCGCCACATACTCCGCCATGTCGCTTGTGGACGTCCAGATGGTTGGGGGCCAGATTGGTCACCACGGCGATATGGGGGCTGCGGTCCATGGTCATCAGCTGGAAGCTGGACAGCTCCAGCACCGCCCAGTCCTCCGGCTCCATATCATCCGCCTGACACAGCAGGGGCTGACCGATGTTGCCGCCCGTGGACGGTTCTGCCCGCCGCCTTCCAGCAGCTCTGCGATGATGGTGGTGGTGGTGGTCTTGCCGTCGCTGCCGGTGACGGCAATCATGTGGCAGGGGCAGACCTGAAAGAACACCTCCATCTCGCTGGTGGTACTGCCCTGCCGCTGCGCCGCCAGCAGCTGCGGCACGTCCGGCCGCAGGCCCGGTGTGCGGAAGATAACGTCCTGCGTCAGGCCGTCCAGATACCCCTCCCCCCAGATGGGCGTGGCTCCGGCGGCCTCCAGCTCGTCGGCCAGGGGCCCAGCTTCTCCCGGCCGCTTTCTGTCACAGGCGGTGACGGCGATCCCCCTCGGCCAGCAGGCGGCATAGCGGCGGCATATTGCTGACGCCGATTGCCGACCG
>VOFK01001418.1_pt1 | contig 22343 bp, 40 predicted proteins | sample 5384121 | NCBI WGS metagenome assembly VOFK01 (sample SAMN12384730, study PRJNA508395) | human gut metagenome | isolation source: healthy gut J | host: Homo sapiens | reverse complement strand
ATCAGCCGTTCAGTTACGTATTGCTCCTCGTTGCCTTCGGCTTTCCAGCTGCTGTGCAGGTCTGTTGCAAATACGGCCTGTGCTGCCAATGCCGCATACTGAATTGATAAATAAAACCTTCATTTCTCACCCATACAATTTTTCATATTCTTCCACTGCGTAATGATCCGTCATGGAAGCGATGTGGTCAAAATCTTGCGCATCATGCAGACACGAACAGAAAAGTTTTTGCTTTCTGCATTATCCTCTTTGTCGTTCCAGAACTTGTCAAAAATCACTTCTGACTTGGCCAGAGCTCAATTTGTATGCAGATACCATATCGGGATAATTTGCCCCCCGACAGGCTGTTTTTCCTCATGCGTCTCCACCATAAACTGAACAATAGAAATATCCGGCAACTGCTGTGGATGTCGCGTATGCCTGAAATAACTTACGGATAATGTACTGACCTTTTGCATTCATCCGTTCCACTTCCAGGAATGGTGGATCTCGGTTCGAATCGCATCACCGAATTTTTTAGTTGTTTTTGTTTTCTTGTTATCCACATCGCTATACACATCAAACGCGATTGCGTTTTTTTGATATCATCCTCGTCTCCCTGTGTGTTCCCGGAAAAAGTTGAGGCGGGTATTTTCATTCAGCTTGTTATCTGTCGAAAGCTTCAGGAGATTTTGATTAGAGCAGGTCACAATGCAGGTGACCAACGTTTACTACAACCTTGGATGCCAGTGTAATAAAAAACGCTTCTGGTCGTAATTTTTCCTGTTCCGCATCACGTTCCATCTCTTCAAAGCAGCGCAGATCGCTTTCGCTCATGATCGTAATCAGAATCTCTCGATTTTCCTGCATACTGCTTTTAGCCGACATTGCTCCGCTTCTCAGTGCATCTTCCAAATCGTTGATGCCGCTGTTTGCGAATTTCATCTGCCTGTTCCACTACAAAGCCCTCAAACGACCACGCTTGATGACCGTCCTTCACTTCGAGATACTTATTGAAGATTTCACAGTAATTGGGGCTTCCATCCTCATCGCCGTATGCCAACTTTGAGTGATGCATCATTCCCCAAAAGGGTGTAATTGGTCAGGTTCAAGCCACTGTCACCGTAGCCATTTTCAGACGTGCCGCCACACGGACGCTTTGAAGGTTGTGCTTAAATCCGTATAATGGCTTTTCAGCCTTTTTTCGCAGATTTTGTAACCGTCATGGTTTTCCTTGTAAAGTGGCGATTCCGGAATTTTCACGGTGCTGCCCGGCTTCATGATCTGGTTCAACTCCCGCTCGCCCGCATGACCATACGGCGTATGCCCAAATCGTGTCCAAGCGCAATAGCCTCGGTCAAGTCTTCATCAAGCCCAAAGCCTGCGAAATCGTACGCGCAATCTGAGCAACCTCCAACGTGTGGGTTAGCCGGTTTCTGCGGTGATCATCGCTCCCGATCAGATAGATCTGCGTTTTTCCATCCAGTCTACGGAACGCATTACAGTACATAATACGGTCACGATCACGCATAAAATCGCTTTACGGTAAGAAGCAGTTTGAGTTTCAGTATTTTTTGTTGAAACGGCTTTTGCCAACTCAATTGGCGCACGCAGAAGATTTTTATTCATGCCGTTGCTTCCTTTCTTATTTCATCATCTCGATCATTTGACAATGACTAGCAACATTCGGCTTCAACGAAAAATATTTTTCTAGCAGCCCTTTGGTTTCACACAATCCAGCTTTTTTTTTGCGTTCAGAATTGCTGTTTTTCAGTCTTTTTTTTCATCCGCACCAGTATTGACGATGCCGTACGGCCTGATTATCTTCTCAACTGCCGTTCCATTATCAACACAAGTAATAATCGGTTTACCAGCGATCAAGCAGTCAGCCGTTTTGCTCGAAGTGCTGCATAGATAAGCCCTTTTTGAAGAGGTATCACATTGACATCAGCCGCAGCATAGAGATCTGCCACTTCTTCAGGCGGTTGCATTCCCAACAAATGTCACATTATTCAATTCCTTCTCTTTTGCAAACGTCTTAAGTTTCTCCTCGTTTACACCGCCCCAACGATATAAAAAGCTGACATCTTGATCATCTTTCATCAAAGCAGCGGTCTCCAATATAAGTTCCAACATTTTGCATCTTGCCTAGATTGCCAGCATACACCACACGGAACTCACCCGGCTTCTTCGGATACTTTTCAGGAAAACATTTTCCTTCATCACTGTGGGCTTTCAATTCCTCATGCCCCCAGTTGTAAATCACCTGCACCTTATCCTCCGAAATGCCATACCGAGTAACGATAGTAGACTTCATATCGTCGGAAATCGTACTAAGGCTGTTGCATTTTGTAAGCATATTTTGTAGCGCATGAGCCACCTTATAAACCATGCTGCTTTCTGAAAGAATTCCAGCAAAGTAGGCATTTTCCCGGAAAGATGTCCTGCTCGTTATAGAGAATCGGGCACCTTAAAATGTGCTTTGCGTAGAACACTGTAAAAAAAAGCCGTGTTATTAGACTGAAGAAAGATCTTATTCGGCTTGTCTTTTTTCATTAGTGTACAAGCTTGTTTATAATAGGATAGATCTGCCAAATAACGAGCCTTTAAATCAGCCTTTGCCTTCTTTTCAAAACGAATATTTTGTACTTGAAGCTGACCTTTTAAGTACTTCTCAAATTGCTGCGGATACTGTGGCGTATCCAAAAATACTGCTTCTGAATTAAATTCACCTCATGTCCTCTCCAGAAGGCCGAGGACAATATCACGCATGATATGATAGTCCGAGTATTGTGTATCAAAACTACCAATCGATACTACCGCAACTTTCATTTTCCAGTCTCCTCACACTGCTCCTGCCCCATCGCCTTTCGTAGTTGCGCCCTCTGCCACACCTTCAGTGCTCTCCGGCATGAACAAAATTTTCACGGTCGCCAGCATGATTTTCAGATCCTCGATCAGGCTGGGATGGGCAATATACATCAGATCCATCTGCAGCTTATCGTAGGGGGGTGTTATTGTACTTGCCGTACACCTGCGCATAACCGGTCAAACCTGCTTTTGGCCTGCAGACGCAGCGCAAACTCCGGCATTTCCTCGCAGTACTGCGCAGCAATCTCCGGGCGCTCCGGACGGGGACCAACAACAGACAAATCACCCTTCAGGATGTTCAGCAACTGAGGCAGTTCGTCCGACGGCAGGCGCGAATGATATGACCGACCTTTTGTAATACGGTCATCCTGTCGCCGGTGGAAAGGCGTGCCACACCGTCCTTTTTCTGCGTCCACACGCATAGAGCGGAACTTCAGAATCTCGAACTGCTTGCCGTCCTTGGTCAGGCGCACCTGCTTGTAGAAGGCAGGGCCGCCATCGAGGATTTGACCGCAATAGCTGTGATCAAAACAGCGGACTCAGGATAATCAGTGCCACCAGCGAGATCACAATGTCCATCGCGCGCTTAACGAACAGGAACTCCGGGCTAGCCATGTAACGACCGACCCGCAGCATCGGCAGATGGAACATATGCATCGGCCAAGCGCCACTCATAATAACGTCGCCAACGCGAGGAATGACGAACATATTGATGCCCTTTCCCACGCAATGCTTCAGGATAATGTTGCGCTCATGGCTGTGAACACCACTGACAAAAACCGTTTCCATGCCATCCAGAATACTCAGGTCTGCCAAGCACTCCGACACACTCAGGGTGACCTGCACATCATATTTCTGGCTCAGACCGTACTCGTTGATGAGCTTTTTCCATACCGTGTCGCACATCGTAGACAACTGCGGTCTTCTGCGGCGGAAAGGTCGTATAGTACCATTTATGTGCGCAGGACGCCCAGATCGCCAGCCATCACCAATCTGCCCTACAATTGCCGCAATACCCGGCAACAGATTGCAGAGCTTTGCCGACATCAGGCAGATCACGATGTACAAGATGCCATCGGTTTGCCATCGCGCCAAGGATCTGGCCGTACACCAGCTCCGAGACCCGCTGCATCGACATCCAGAACGCATCGTAGATTTTACCGAGTGCAATGTACAGGATAAAAACAGGCCTAAAATCGCAAAATGACCCTTCCATGCCAGATTGGCATAGGGTCTGGTGCGAGTAGTATAGGAACCAGCAGGCCGCAAACGGCAGCTCGATCATCAGAACATTCAGAATCTTCACGACCCGCAACATCACATCATGCTGAAACTTTGACATAATCCTCTCCAATAACTCCTTTAGATTTTCTTTTTACGACCCACATTACAGCAACTGTTTGGGGTCGAGCTATTAACTACACAAACCGATTTCTTCCCCAGTTTTGTGGTTAGCCGAAACATTCAGATTTTCACTTTTCCTCTTAGATTCTTGTGCCAACTCCAACCGGCGCGGTCTCGAATCCGCTTTCTCCCACCGCATCCCGCTCTCATCAAGCTTTGCAATCCGTTCCTCTGTCAGCACAGCGCAGCTTTTTTCAGGATTCTGGCGGGTGTACCTCTGCCGCTTGACCCAATTTCCGAGATTATATCCATTCGGTGACACATATTCTACCGGGACGTTCCAGATTGCCGTGGGCATCAAAGTAGCGCTTTGGCTTCCTGATATCCTTCGTTCCACTGGCGGTCATTGCGGTTGCCCCAGTACATCCCGATCCTGTTGAGCCGCTCGACCTGTTCGTCCGTCAGCTTTCCTTTCGGGTACGCCCATTGCTGGCTTTGCGACCCATTGCCCCAAGCCGTTCACCAGCCGCTGTCACATAGGAACGCGGGATATTCAGATTGCCGTTTTTCCTCATAGTAAGCCGCAGCCAGCGCATAACCTTTTCCCACTTGGCATCAAAAACACTCCCACACCATGCCGATTTCATCAAGCTGTGCGATGCGTTCTTCCTTCAAGCGGCCATTCAGCTTTTGCTGCCGGGTCTTAAGAATCCACTGTCCCAAGGGATAGCCGTCCGGGTCTACATACTTTCTGGCCACCATCAGGTTTCCGTAGGTGTCATGGTATTTTTTTGCAGTCTCGAACCCGTTCTGCCATGCAATTTCCTTCCGATTGCCCCAAACCATGCCAATGCTGTCCAGCCGTGCGATCTGCTGCTGGGTCAGATTTCCTCTGGATCTGCCCTTCACGCACACGGCGCTGGGTGATCAGCCACACACCAAGGCTCAGACCTCCAGGCGTGGTGTAGTTTCGGGGACGCTCAGGTTGCCGTGCTCCGCATAATAGATTCTTGCCTCAGAGAAATAGTGCTCCCAACCGGAAGAGAAACTTGCCTGTAGCTGCTCGAACAGCACCCGGCAGTCGTGCACCTGCTCGATGACCTCAAACCGTTCGGTCACGATTTTATCGCCCCTCGCCGTTGGCATAGAGCCGGTGAAACTGCCTCCTGCATCTCGCTTTGCAGGCCGGAAATACTGGTCAGGCCCTCGAAGTTGTTGACTACATCAAGAATCAGCGGGGCTGCGGTATCTCCAGCAGTTAGAGCGCGTCCGATCTGCTGCTTTTGTAGATGATGGGCGAAATGGTAGGTCGGAACAGAATGACCCCGGAAATGCCTTCCACATGGACGCCCTCGTTGAGCATATCGATGCAGAACAGCAGCTTGAGCCTGTCACTGGTGTCTGTCTTGAAGTCCGCAAAGGCTTTGTCAGTATTCGGATCATCCGAGTAGGCTTCATACACTACCACATCCGGGTTGACCCTGCGAACCACTCCGGCACATGGGACACCATCTCGTCCATGTGCTCCTTGTTGGCGCAGAACACGATGTACTTAAGCCGCACTTTATTCGTGATATGATGGGCAAAGACCCTGTCCAAGCCGTCTGCCTGCTCCAGTGCGCGGCGCAACGCGTCCAGATATTTCTGATTCACATCCTGAATGCCCGGTGTCCGCAGGTTGTCCACTCGTGCCTGATACTTTGCAAGCGCTTTCTGGTACTGGTAGACCGTGGTCACATATTTCGGGGCAGGCAAAATGCCCCTGACGACTGCTTCGCCAAGGTTCATGTCGCTGGCAATATGTCCATCGAAAAGTTCTTCGGCCATATCTCGGTTATTGTCCAGATATCGGACGTTTGTTGCCGTCAACCCCAGAATCTTTTGCATCCGGGCATAACTTTAATAAAGCCACCGTGCTTTCGCCCCAACATTCCGCACCGGCACGGTGGAATTCATCGAGTATAATATAGGCAGGCTTCTGCGCTGCTATTTCGTCCAGCTGTGCCTGTGTACAGCACATCAGTTTGGCGTAGGTATAAAAATGAACGTTTGCCAACGGAAAATCCGGGTCGTTCCTTTTCAGGCTCTCCAGCTGGGTCTTGAAGATATATTCACTGGGAAAAGCCAGATTACGACCTTCTCCGGGTTGTCCTCGATCAGCGTTTGAACGCAATATAGCTCTTTCCGGTGCCGGTCGGATGAACAATGGCAGCTTTGCCATACTGGTCCATCATCCGGACTGCCGCATGATATGCTTTTTCGTTGTGCTCAAACAGACATAATGCCACCTTGTTCACCCCTTCCCGCATAAAGGGGTATCCTTCACAGTGATAATGGAGGATACCAATCTTTCGACATCGTTGTTTGAATTCTTCTCTTATTTTATCATGGTTATATCTGGGAATCAATAGAAATCACTCACAAATGTATCCCCTCCACCTTTAGAAAAAAAATGCTCGCAGATGCTAAAAGTTTTTTGCACATTGCCCAGTTCTGCATAAAAAATCCAGCAAAAACGAAGGTGGACAGAATAAGTGGTCAGAAGGGTGTCCAAGACGCAGGAGGAAACACAAATGGCACGACGGGGAGAAAAACATTCATAAGCGCAAGGATGGTCGATGGGAAGGCCGCTACATCAAAGCGCGTACATCGGAAGGCAAAAATCCAGTGGGGCTACGTCTATGGCGCAGTTTATGCAGAAGTCAAACGGGTGCTGATTCAGAAGAAAAAGCAGAGGCAGGCTTCTACAACCTGAAAAGAACCGACCTGACCTTTGAAGCACTGGCTGAGGTATGGCTGCACTCCCAGCAGAACAGCATAAAAGAATCCACCTATGCGCATTATTCGTACACTACACAAGTATCTTCTTCCGGTTTTGAGCAAGGTGCCCGTTGCGTCCCTTGACGAAAGCTTTCTGGAACAGGCCATGCAGCAAATCATCGCGCCCACAGATGCCACACAAGCCGCTGGGAAACTCCTCTGCCCGGGAATGTCTCTCCATGCTGCGCCGTATCTGTAAATATGCCGCACATTTACGCCTGATTCGACCGATGGAGCTGGAAGTAGCGCTGCCAAAAGTCATTGATAAAATTTCACCCCCCCTTTCCCCAGGAGCAGCATCGGCTTTATCAATATGTACAGGAGAATCCAACGGCACGCAAAGATCGGCTTATTACTGGGGCTTGAATTAGGTCTGCGTATTGGTGAGATTTGCGGCCTGCAATGGGGTGATTTTGACCTGAAACTTGGCAACACTGAAGATCAATCGGACGGTTCTGCCAATTTCCTGCGGAAACGGTCACACAAAGGTGGTCATCCAAACGCCGAAAACCCGCACCTCCCGCCGAGAAATTCCAATCCCGAAATGTTTACTAGTGATGCTGAAAAACTGCATAGAAACGCCAGTAATGCTGCATGGTTTCTATCTGGTAATGAATCCAAACCCACAGAATCTCGTTGCTATCGAAAAAAAGTATCAAGGCGTATCTGAAACAGGCAACTGTCCGGCAAGTGCGTCCGCACACACTGCGCCATACCTTTTGCAACGACCTGTTTGCAGGCAGGGTGCGATGTAAAGACCCTTCAGCGAGTTGCTAGGACACGCTAACGCTAACATTACCTTACAGCGCTATGTGCATTCTAACCTGACCCGAAAGCGCCGGGAGATGAACCGGATATTCTCCCATCAGGTGTCTATGAAGAGTAGGAAAGTGATAAATCTGATGGAATAGCGTCAATTTTTTACCATAGCCTTCCATTATCACTGTGAAGGATACTTTTTTTATTAAATATATTCTTTGCCATTACGCGGCTGCACATTCTCTGTATCATAAAAATACTTTTGCATCATACGCAGATGCGTATGCATAGCGCACGAACCTCTGTAGCATCATATTGAGATGAACTTCATCACGACTGTAAACGATGCCGTTGCCAAACGCTTTGAACAGTTCTACGACCAGCGGGAGATACATCCCAACAAGCTGGCAACCCGCGCCGGTGCATATTCCAAAATCGATTTATTGTTTAACACATAAACATAAATATATTTTTTATTCTACAAACTGCACCTCTTGCGAACATAAAAAAACGAGTGTTATACTGAAGCCATCAAAAAACATTGGAGGTGTCCCATATGCCCCGTCCCAAAGGAAGCAAGAACAAGACCAAAACCGTAAAAGCAACCGTTGACTTTGCTGCGCAGATTGCCGAAAAGCAGTCTGCAAAGGAAGCCGCTGCCGCTGAAATTGCATCGATCACTGCGAACATCGATGCGCTGAAAGCTGACCTGAAAACCAAGAAGGCAGAGCTAAAATCTATCGACAAGGAAATCGCCAGAATCGAAGCCAAAAAGGTCAAGGCTGAAACCAAAAGCAGCGGAATCCGCAAAGAAAGCTGAAGCCGAGGACGTGCTGAAAAAACTGCTGGCCAGCGGCGTGAGTGCAGACGATATCCTCGCAAAGCTGAAGTGATCTGAAAATTTCTTACGCAGCAGTTGACGGAAACATCTACGTCGCAAGCAGTGCAACTTGGTACCAACTTGCGATTTTTGAATCGGATTTTTCAAAATCCAAATTCAAAATGCTTGTTGGGCTGTGCCCAAACCCCTTGTGTTCTGCATCCGGTGGATGCAGGCTGCGCATTTTGCAAAAAATGCTTTTTAATCTGGAGTGCCGATGCCTGTGGTATCGGCACTTTTTTGCACAGATAGATTCCCGGAAGCAGATAATAGTGCTATGCAGCGCATCCGGGATTGTGCTATACTTGATTTACACAAATCTGTTTGTCCTAAAAAGTTGGAGGTGTTCATGGCTACACGAACCATTTGTTTTCCATATCCGGCTACCCCTATTGCAAAGAACAGCCGGTGACGTTCACATGGATAAACGGTAGCAAGCGGCAGAATATCCGTGCCGTCCATGATGCCGTCCATACAACAGACCCGATGTTTCAATTCTGGAAATCAGCTCTACATCCGTTCAGCCGGAGGGTGAGGCTGTTTCTTCTCTGCGGCTTCTGCTGCATCTGGATTCTGTTGCGCAGGATGTGCCCATCAGCACGGTTTTTGAAGCCACCAAGGTATTTGAACATGGTGGGCCATTCGCTGACCTTCTGACTTGTGCGCCATCCAAAGTCCATAAGGACACTCGACTGCGAACCAATGGAAAGTTGCTGCGCTACTCTCTGGAAGGAAATGAGTATCCGATAGAGCCGTACCCGGATTCATTTTTTGAGTGGCTCTACTGCCGTGCGTTGAAGCAGCTCCCGAAAAACTGCGCAGCTGAGCAGATATAATGCCTTTTTCTGATATTGCTGCCGCAGCGGATTCTAAAAAGTATTATGGCGATTCCTCGCGGGCGGCTGCAATCTATGTAGGACTTGCAGCGGCTGGAAAACTTCCGTGCATCGATTCCTATGAATCATTCATTGCGGAAGTTTACACGGAGCCAAAGCCCTTGCCCAAGTCCTGGAAAATCTGGAGACTGCTTCAAAAAAAAGACACCCGGAGGTTTCTGCACCAGCAAAGGAGATTCCGGCAGACGAATCGTCGCAGTCCGATAATGCAAATATTCCGGACGGTGCGCAGATGGAACATATCCTTGAGCTGCCCAAAGCGACCTGTCTGCTCCTCTCTTTGGCAAAAAATGCCGGTCTTTTCTGCAAACAATTCCAGTGAGCTGGCGTATAAGGGAAAGGAATTTTTTCTTGACGCTTATCAGAAAGCACTAAAAAAAAAAAACGCTCCAAATCAATGTTCATAAGAACAAGATCACTTTTCCGATGGAGGAGCATGACAGCGGGATTTCATGCGGTCGGAGTGTTGACCCGTTCGCCTGCTTGGGGAATACGGATGGAAGTTCAACTATCTGGCCGAGAATACACCCGGTGCAGAAAAGCCCGAAGTCAAAGCAAAAAATCCAGAAGCCTTTGACCGCATTGGAGCATCTGGAACGCTGTGGGTATAAAATCGTTCAGCAGGTCGTGCCGGAAAAACTCCCACCGATTGCTGTTCAGCGGATGGCATGGAAAACAGGCGAGGCTCTTTTGCGACCCGGTGGTGGTGGATTTCTTGCAGTTTATCCGAACACATATGCAGAGCGACGGCTCTTTTTTTTCGTTCCGTATCCCAAAGGGTGCGTCCAAAAATCGTTTGCCACACCAGAGATCGCTCAGACGTGGGACAAAATGGGACTTTTTGCAGCCATTGTGATTTACCCGCAGAATATCGTCTATGAACTTGCGCAAAAATGAAACCGTCCGGCATTTTTGAGCGGAAAGTGGCTGGAGCTTTTTGTAGAGCATCAGGTTCAGCAGATCCTGAACCACTATCGGGAGGAGCAGGGCGCAGAAGTTTCGGTTTGCTCAATGTGGTTCTTTCAGAAACGGCATCCGCAGGGAACACGCATGAGCTGGATGTCGTGTTTCTCCATCAATGGGAAATTTTTCTGGGTAGAAGCCAAATCCTCCAGCCGAAGCATTGATTATGGAAAATATGCTTCTCTGTGCGAAAAGCTGAATGTGACACCAGAAAGCTTGCTTTTGGTCAACAGCGATTTGTCCGTGGAAGAGTGCGAAGGTGTTTCTTATTTCTGGAATTACCGTGTTGCAAACTGTGCAACGATCACGCAGGAACTGGAAAGCATGATTGCTAAACAAATTGAAAGCACCGGAAATGCTGCTCTGAGTACAGACTGAGCAAAGCAAAAATTCGATATGTACCCCCCAATACTGGACACCCAGTATTGTACAATCAAAACCGAAAGCAGAAGCTGCCGCACAAAAATACTGCGGCAGCTTCTGCTTTTATATTTGCTGCGTCCCCTGCGCGTGCCGACAGTTCCGTTCCGCCTTATTCCTCCCCCTGCGAAAGGTCGTTTTTGCCCGTCGCATTTGTGGCCCGGCTTTCCCGGGAATGGCCGTTCGTTTGCCGAAAAGTCGTACTCTGCCCGGGGAAAAAGCACCGGAAGGCTGCATTGGTCATTTATTCCGCCGTTTCTTACCGATTTTACAATGTTTTTTGCAAAAAAGGCTTTACAAATGACTTTCAAAAACATATTATATAATTATAGGTTCAACTTCTTTACGCAAATAGTTTCGTACCGGTTCGTATGGGGCAGCCGGGTCTGTGCTTTTTGCACTGCTTCTGCCTTACGATAGATCATTGGAGCCCGCCGGTGCAGCCCCGCTGCACCAGATCAAATACAGAAGGAAGGTTATGCATCATGCCTGAAAAAGAAAGTTTCTACCCCGCAGCCGATGCTCCGGCTGCCGAGGGCAAGACCCGCAAATCCACCAAGGCTCCCGCCCGCCGCGGCCGCCCGCCGCTGGCACCCGAGCTGTAATGTAGAGATGGGCGGTGAGCAGTACAACATCACCGACATCATTGACCGTGCCAAGGCAGACTACCGCACCACCCACAAGGTCGGCGTACAGTCCTGCAAGGTGTATGTCAAGCCCGAGGAAGGCGCAGCCTACTACGTCATCAATAAGTTTTCCGGCAAGCTGGAACTGTAACTTTACAGGGCCGCAGACAGCACCGCACTGCTGCCGCGCCCGCCATTCCCGCATAAGGCTCCATAAACAAAGAAAGGCCGCTGCACAGCATTTGTGCAGCGGCCTCTTTTGGTACCGACGATTTTGAATGGCCTCCGCTTGTGCTCTGGCCATATTCAGCGGAAAAAATATTTTAAACTTCGGGATATCGGAACGCCTGCGGGCGTTCCGATATCCCATTTTCACAGGAAGGATCGTAAAGGCGGAGGGCATTTCAAATCATTTTTCGAGAGCTGGCAGCCAGTCAGAACCCCCAGCATCCGCCAAAGGGTCTTACGCTCCTCGGTCGGTGTCGGGTCCGGGATCTCGAACACATAGCGCTCGGTGGCGTTGATAACGGTGGTGTTGCCGCGGGTGCATACCCGGGGCAGCTTTATCGTAATTCAGGTGTACGTGCCCGTGGATGAACCATTTAGGCTGGTACTCGTCCAAAATCTCGTTGAAGCACTCAAAGCCCCTATGGGCACAGTCGTCCCCCATCGTTCAGTCCCTTGGCCGGGGCGTGGGTCAGCAGCAGGTCGATGCCGCCCCTTTTGTGCGCCTGATGCTCCAGCTTGTGCACACGGCGGCGCATGGCCTTCTCGGTGTACTGATAGGTATCCTCTTTTATTATAGCGCTGACAGCCCCCCAGCCCCATGCGCAGCCCCTTCCATGTGTACACCTGATCGTCCACGCAGATGCAGCCGCCGGGTTCACCCTGAGTCTGGTAGCTGCCGTCGTGGTTGCCGTGCACATACAGGATGGGCGCAGCGGTAAAGTTTGTGAGATATTCCAGATACTTTTTGGGCAGATCCCCGCAGGAGAGGATCAGGTCGATGCCTTCCAGCCGGGCGCGGGTGTCATAGTCCCACAGCGCCTTGGACGGGACATCTGACATGGCAAGAATCTTCACGTTCGTATGCTCCATTCTGTTTCCGGTCAGGCCGGCTCATTTCTCCAGACCCTTTTTACGTTGTCCAGTCCGTTGATCGCCAGCACGGTACGGGTCTTGACGTCCAGTTCATCGTAATGGGGCAGCTTGCCGTGTACACAGGCATCCAGCCAATCCATCTCCATCAGCTCTTTGGGGCTGTAAACTCTATTCTCCGGGGAGTGCAGGTTGTCCTCGTTATCATACAGCTTTTCCGGAAGATGTGCACATTATCCGAGCCCCTGCAGCGTTTCCAGCAGATCCAGCAGCTGCCGCGTACCGCTGGGCAGCGCTTTCCTGATACTCCAGATCCTCTGCGCCGCTGCTGCAGACCCCACCAGTAGTTCACTGCGCGGGTGGTGGCTGCATTGTCCCAGCTGCCGTCAAAAAATGGAGCGCACGATCTGCACATAAAGGTATCCCACCGCCAGATCGGCAGACCCAGCGGCTGTAAGCTGCCGTCCGGCAGTTTGCGGCACAGGCCGTAGTCCCGGTTGGTGTCGGCAGGCTCCCGGCTGTCCCGGGCGTAAACCATGTCGATCTCCGGGCAGTCAGCAAAATCCAGCGGATGGGCGGCATCGGGCTGGCAGGGCCCAGCGCAGCCAGATACGGCCTGCCGGGCGCACGCTCTTCAGCCCCTGCGCAAAGGCGTTGATCGCAGCGGGCACGCCGTACGGGGTTTGCCGCCACATAGCCGATGTGCCCGGTCTTGGTCATGATACCGGCCAGCATGCCCAGCAGATAGGTCACTTCATAGGTGCGGGGGGTAGTAGGTACGCACCAGGGGGTGGGGCGCGTTCAGCGAACAGTTCAGGATGCGGGTCTTGGGTGCTGGGCCGCCACCTTCAGGCAGGCGTTGTACATCCGCACGCTGGTGGCGAACACCACGTCCGCATTGTTGTGGGCTACCTCCTCCAATATCTGCTCCGCGTCCACCTCCGGGTTCACATCCTCGTAGCAGCTGATATACACCTTGTCCGGAAAGACCTTGGCCAGCGCATCGCGCCCCTCGTCATGCGCACGCACCCATGCGCTGATCTTGGCGTTGTACTCGTGGAGGAACACCACCCGCAGCTCGCTGGGCTGCTTGCTGGGGCTGAAGATATTCAGCTTGGACAGCAGCGGCTCTGCGGGGCTCTTGGGCGGTTCCAGCGAAAGCTCCACGCCATGGGGCTCGGTGAGCACCTTCACCTCGTTCCACAGCTTTTCCAGGTTCTGCCGCACCTGCGCCGGGTGGCGTCGTAGGTGTCGGGTAGCGGTACACCGACAGGTACACCAGCAGCGCATCACCGGTGGTCAGCCCCAGAGATCTGCCGCCCAAGGCTTTCCGAACTGCTGGTGGAACATGGTGTAGAAGGCGGCAAAGTTCAGCCGGTCATCCTCCGACCATGCCTCGCCGCTGGCCTTGCACACCAGCGTCTGCAGCTTGCTGTAGCCGCCCAGCTTGGAGAAATGCACATAGTTCACCTTGGACAGCTTATAGAAATCCAGAACTCGTAGTAGATCTTATTTTCCAGATCCTCGGTGCGGGCGGGGATGAGCCGGGTGACCGTGCCCGGGATCTTGACGGCGCCGTAATACTTGAGCACCGAGACCCGCTTGTTGCCCTCCTGCACATAGAACCGGTTCATGTACTCAAAGGCGATGATGGGGGTATGGATGCCCTCTTCCAAATGTGCGCGTCCCGCACAGGTTCGACCACTTGACAGCAAACTCGGTGTCCGGCTCAGCAGGGGCATAAAATCGTACGAAAAAGCGGTGTGCCGTCCGCTGGTCTTGGTGCCCACAATGGCTGTCCGACGGGATCTCCACCAGACCCAGCGGCTCCTGCGCCACGATATCCACGCCCTTGAGCACATCGTCCAGAACAGCCAGATAGGGCGGCTGCCGCGGGCTATACGGGCACGATAGGCGCGCTGCCCTGCGCGCAGTGCACTTTTTATAATCTTCCAGCATAAGAACTCCTTTTTCTGTAAGCGAAGCGCGGCGCCGCAGTCCCCCTGCCGCACCGGAACACCCCAGTATACCACAAAAACAGAAATAAGGCAGTATTTTAGGGCTAAAACGGTTGATTTTCCCGGTGGTTTCAGGTACGATAAGAATGATATTCAAAACCTACAGGAGTTTACGATCATGCAGACCATTTCTCTGCCCGTGCTCGAGGCGGGCGAATACCCGGCGGCATCTGGTATTACGAGCCCCACACCTACCAAAGCTACCGTTCCGTTCTGGGGCGGGTGGGCAAGGCACCCCGCTGGTGTGCATCGGCATCAATCCCAGTACCGCACAGCCCGGTGCACTGGACCCCACCTTGGAAAAAGTGTGGAGCGGCTGGCCGCCGCCAACGGCTTTGACAGCTGGATCATGTTCAACGTCTACCCCCAGCGCGCCACCGACCCCAACGATATGGACAAAAGTACCCGACCGCGCCTGTGCGATGAAAAACCTGCGCTGGCTGCAGGCCGTTCTGGCACAGACCGAGCCCACCATGTGGGCGGCAGGGGGCACCCCTGATTGAAAAAGCGGGACTACCTGCCCGGGCTGATGCGGGAGAGGGTAGCTCTGACGCGGGGCGGGAGATCCCTGTGGGTGACCTTTGGCAAGCGCAGCAAAAAAGGCCACCCGCACCACCCGCTGTACCTGCGCAAAAGGATTCCACACCGGAGCCCTTTGATGTGGAAAACTATCTGGACACCTGTTTCTGATGTCCGTCCCGACAGGAGGGAGCTGCTTTGACCGCAGAACAGTATAAGCCCATCTATCACTGGTTCAGCGCCCATCCGGCCGTAAAGCGGCTGGTCGTTCTGGACCGGTGGCTGCCGCTGGTGCCCTTTGTTGCTATCCGGTGCTGCTGTGCCTGCTGAACATCCGGCTCTCGCGGCTGTTCCTCACCCAGAAGCAGGCCGCGCTGGACTTTATGGTGCTCATCGCCCGCTCCGTCTTTGTGCCGGGGCTGGTGTTCTGGGGCGGCACGCTGCTGCGCCAGCTCGGCTGCACTTCCCCCCCTACGAGCAGCCCGGCTTTACCCCGCTGGTAGCAAAGGAGAGCCGTGGACACTCCATGCCCTCCCGCCACGCGCTGAGCGCCGCCGTGCTGGCGGCGGTGTGGCTGTATTTCTACCCCGCTGCGGGCTGCGTGATGGTGGGCGTTGCCCTGCTCATCTGCTGCCTGCGGGTGCTCACCGGGGTGCATCATGTGCGGGACGTGGTGTGCGGCTTTGCACTGGGCTTTGCGCTGGGCGCCGCCGGGATGTGGCTGCTGTAAAGGCCATTCCTGACACGCTGGAACGGTCATTTTTGCCCGCAGCGCAAAAAGTTGAAACTTTTTTCAGATTTTCCTTGACAGAATGCGATGGGTATGGTATTTTTCTCTCGCAGCCTGTGCCGACACAGCGCTGCCGCCATAATGGAACCCATTGGGATAACAACGTGGGCCCGTAGCTCAGGTGGATAGAGCAACTGCCTTCTAAGCAGTGGGCCGGGGTTCGAGTCCCTTCGGGCGCATCTATGTGGTGCCCATAGCGTAGTCGGTTAACGCGCCAGATTGTGGATCTGGAGACCGTGGGTTTCGAGTCCCACTGGGCACCCCATTAAAAAAGTCCGCTGTTCAAAACAGCGGACTTTTTTTGGCGGGATACTATAAAAAAGTACGGCACCCCGGCAAAGCACCTGCTGCTTTGCCGGGGGTGCCTTTTCTCTTATTTATTCATCTCCTGTATGATCTTTGCGATCTGGGCGGGGGTGTAGCCCTCCTGCCGCAGGGCAGAGGTGATGGCCACATCGTTCTTGCCCTGACTGCGCAGCAGCATGGCTGCTGTGTAGGCACCCCGGCGCTGACGGCGCGGCTGCCACCGGAAGCAGAGCCGCTGCTGCCGGTGGTTTTTTCCGCTGCCGGACTTTGTGCCCCAGCCGCTTTGCCTTTGCTGGCGGCCTGTGCGGCGCGGCTTCTGCTGGGCGCGTTTGCCTGCTTCAGTGCCCACTCGCCCTTGGCAATGTTCAGCTTCTGGGTGGTCACGTTATTGTTGAAGGCCTGCTGTTTCAGCGCATCCCCTGATAGCCGCGCTCGCTGGCGGTGTTGTCGTACTGCTGCTGGGTCAGTGCGTCCTGCCGCTGCTTTTCTCCTGCATCTGCTGGCTCCACGCAGGTGTCGGCGCGCTCGGCCTCGTAGGCGCGGTTGCCGGCGTAGATGTTGTACCCGGTGTTCATCAGGCTGCCCGCCAACGTGCCCAGGCCGGTGGTGCCGGTAGACCAGCTGCACCACGTCCCCCATGACGCCCAGCACCGTCATGGCATTGTTGAACCACCTGCTGGCGCTGGCTGATTTCCGCCTGCTCCTGCGCGGTGTAGTAACCGTGCAGGGTGTCCAGCCGGCCCAGGTAGTCCTGATACTGGCCGTAGTCCTTGGCATAGGCGTCGTTGTAAGCCTCGCCCAGCTGCAAGCTGGGTGTAGTAGTCCTGCAGCTGACGGTCGTACAGCCCCTGGGCATTCTGCTCCTGCCCGTTCAGCTGGTCCAGCCGGTTCACCAGCTCCTCGCCGCCGCTCTGGTAGGTATCCAGCGCCAGACTGGTACAGGGTGGGGATGGCGCTTCCAGCCCGCCGATCTGCTGCTGGTAGGCCTGCTGCGCCGCACTGGTGGCATAGCTGGAGCCGTAACCGCCGGTCAGGGGCGGCAGCCTGTGCCGCCGCGTCCGCGCTGGCATTGTGGGCGTTCTGGGTACACAGCTGCTCGTACTGGCGGTAAAGCGGGTCCTTGACGTAATTGTAGCTGTACTGAAAATTCTCCCGCTCCAGCAGCTGTCCCAGCAGGCTGTTGATCTTATCCTGATAGCTGCTCTGGTAGTCTGCGGGGCGGTTCTGCTGCCAGTTCCTTCAGGCGTCGGCCGCATCGGTCACCTGCTGACCGGGGCGGTAGCCCGCCGAGCCATAGCCTTTTTGCACCTCGGCGCGGCTGTTCAGTCCCCTCGGCGCTGTCAGTGCACTGCAGCGGTGGTTTGCACCTCCGGCTCTTTCCTTTTCTTTTTTTTGATGCCATATAATTCTCCTTTCGTTCTTATAATCCCTGCAGCTTGGTGCGCAGCTCATCCGACATATTTTCCGTATCCAGATTGGTCAGCACATATTGCAGCTGCTCCTGCATCTGGTAGAGGTAATTCCGCAGTGCGCGGGCATCCTCCGGGTCCATGTTGTCGCTGAGTTTCGGCAGTCCCAGCTTGCTCAAACCGGAAACACTTGCCATCCGTCACACCTCCTGTTCTAAAATGCCGCCCCCGCGCCGAAGCGATGGTCCGCGCCAGACTGCGCAGGGTGATCTGCCCTTCGCCGCGCAGCCGGAGCCGGAGCGTGCTCCGCACCGGCGGGGCACAAAAACGGCTGGTCAAAGCTGCGGCTGGCCGCCTTGGGCGGCCACGCGGCCACAGGCTCCCCACCCGCCGCCGTCATAGCTCACTTCCAGCGCCACGGTGCTGGCGCAGTCGGCGTCCAGCCGGAGGGTCAGCCGGGAGAGGTAGCGGTCCTCCGCCCCATCCAGCCCGATATCCCCCGTGATGAGTTCAAAGGGGATGGTCCGCCTCCACGCCCCGTCGGTGGTTTGCCAGTCGCTTTCGCGGCTGGGGTCGGCAGCCCAGATGTCCGCCCGTCCCAGAGATAGAGCTGCCCGCCGGTGCTGGCCATCTCAAAGGGAGCAGACATCCTCCTCGTGCCAGAGGCCCCGCTCGGTATCATAGACCAGCAGCCGCTCTCGGCCCGCCGCTGTCCCGCACGAGATACAGGTAATACCGTCCATCCAGCGCGCCGCCCACGGCTCTTTGCACGTTGGAAAGCTTTGCGGCATCCAGCGCGCTGGACACCTTTGTGGGCAGCTGCCATCCCACGCCATAACCCCGTCTGCCGAGAGAAATAGAGCGTCTCGTTCAGCACGCAGAGGCTGCGGGCGGCGTTTTTGGCCACGCCCCGGCAGCGCAGGAGGCACTGAGCTGGAAATCCGAAGGCTTGGAGCCGTAGAGCTTGTGGATGCAGGGTGTTTTCCTTGAAGAACAGTGCATAGCCCATGCAGGAGGCTGCCCCGGTAAAGGGGCCGTCGCTGCCCACGGTCACGGCATAGCTGTCTGCCGCGATGCCCCGGTAGGAGAACCAGTTGGTGGGGTCGCCCAGCTTGCAGGCGTAGATGACATTCTCCCTTGCTGCTGCAGCCCCACACCCGGTTGTCGCACTTCGGTCACAAAATCCAGCTCCGGCACCCGGCGCTCCATGGAACCGGTCGGCTGCCCTCCAAACCGCCGCTGCCCTTGCCGTCCATGCTCTTCCAGCGGATGACGGCGGCGGCTGCACCAGTGTGCCGTAAAATAATCGCCGCCCGGGCTCGGCCCGCACGCGCAGCCAGTTTTCCGCCGCGTCGTACACGATTTGGTCCCCGTTCCAGCTCCGGGCTCCACTGTCCGCCTGCCTTCCGCCGCAGTGCCGCTCACGGTCACGGTGTCCCACTGACTGCAAAATCGGCCCCGCGCCCTGCCGCCGTGATGCGGCACCAGTTCAGCGGCAATGGCCGTCCAGCTGCCGGACGCCGCGCTGTACATCTCCAGCGTGCTGTCGTACCGCCACGGATGGTCGGCATCCTCGAGTTGACCCTTTAAAAAGGTGCGCCGTCTGCCGGGTCTGCGGGCTCCTCCCGCCCCGGCCTACTCCACCTGATAGTCTTGCCTGCGGCATCGCAGGGGGTCAAAGGTCACGCTTTTGCCCGCCGCCGTCCGCTGCCCCAGCGCAGCTTAACGCTGCCGTCTGCCGTATCAAAGGCTAGCCTTGTCCGGGAAGATCAGGATTTTGTACCAATGCCCACCAGTGCCTTTTTTTCCGTCGGTCACAGCGTCCACGGTCGGTCACCGTCTGGGGCGGCGTCGTCCGGTGTAGAAACGACATCCCGTCCCAGACGGTCAGCAGACCGTTCAGGTGGTACATGCCGTTCAGGCCGGTCAACTCCCTCAGCTTGCGGCGCGGCTTGCGGGTGCTCAGCGCCGGGAAATCCCGGGCAGAAAAATTCACGCCCGCGCTGTACTCTGCTTCCGAGCAGGCATAGGTCTCGTTCAGCCCGCCAAAGGCCCGCAGCAGCTGCCGGGTGTTTTTCAACCCCGCACTGTCTTGCCAGTACCATCACTTTCCCTCCTTACCAGCGCCACTGCGCACCGGCTGCGGGGCGGGTAGTTTCTGCCGCAGCCAGACCGCCAGTTCTGCGTACAGGGCATTGTACTGGGCCTGCTCCCCGACGTAGCGGTCGGTCCCCCCAGGCGGCATCGATCTGCGCGCAGAGGAAATGCGGGTAGAGGTGTCAAAGGGCACCGGTGCCAGCAGCGTCTGGCTCATCCTGCCGGCTGCTCCAGACGGACGGTCTGCGCCGACTTTCGTCAAACCCCCCGGCCGCGCCGCTTTTCAAAAAACTTTTGCGCAGCAGGGCGTCCGCCTCCCGCAGATTGCCAGGGTCTCGGTTTCAATGCGGCTGTTTGGGCGCAGCTCTTCGGCACGCTCCAAAGCCTCTCCTACGGTCATCTCATCGCATCCTTTTTTATAAAAAGCCCGGCCGGGGGATTTCTCCCAGCCGGGCCGCTGTTTGTTTTTACTGCGCTGCGTTCTCCGCAGCGGCAATGCGGGCGGCGGTCCGCTCGTCCTGCATCTGGCTGTGCTCCAGCACCTCGGCCACCTCCGGCGGCACTTCCACCTCAACGCCGCGGCGGATCTTATAGTTCACACCGTTCACGCTCACGAACAGATCGCTCCTTGTAGCGGCTGTTATCCTTTGAACAGCCGGATGCGCACATTTTTTCAGCCATGGCTCCTCCTCAGTTTGCAGCAGCGGTGGCGGAATAGCTGGACGCGCTCTCGATGCGCACCATGTACTGCTCCACCAGACGCTCTGCCGCACGCATGCCCTTCCAGCCCACGGACGCGCGCTGGTTCAGCGGGTCGTCACCGTAGCCCAGCTGCTTGACGATGTGCTCCAGACCGCCGCCTTCCAGCTCGGTCACGCCGTAGGCGTGGGCACCCAGCACCAGCGTGCCGAACACAGCCAGACCGCTCGGGCAGGTGGAATCCTTCCAGATCTTGGCCTCACTGGTCTCCACAAAGCGGATATTGCCCAGCTTGCCGATCTCGCCGCGGAACATGGTGTCCGGGTCGGCGTACTTGTGCACCTCAATGAACTCCTTGCTAGTCTTCAGGTCGTAAGCAGCGTAGGGGTGGATGATGGCGATGTAGCTGTCGCCGATGGGGTCGGCATTCATTGCGCCCAGCTGTGCCGCTGCCTGGAAGAACAGCTTCGGGGTCAGGGTGCAGCTCTTGTCCAGCTCCTTGCGGCTGGTGACGGCAGTCTCGGCACCGTCTGCGCAAAGCTTCGGCGCATAGATGACGTTGGTGCCGCCGGCCAGCACATCGCGGGTAATGCTGTCCATGGTGCGGCCCGCCTGGCTTGCCAGAACACGGGTGGCCTGTACCACATTGTTGTCGATGGCCGTCATCTGCAGCACATCGGTGAGCGGAGTCCAGCCGCCGTACTGGTGCAGATCGATGGTGATACTGGTCACATTCAGTGCCTGACCGTCGGGGTAACGCCCTCGGTCAGCGGAGTGCTGGCCTTGGGCAGGCTGTCGTACTTGCGGAACTCGATGGTCTTGCCGCCGTTCTGGGGCACCCAGGGGTAGTAATCCGCAAACTGGTCATGGACGAGGCGCGGCTCGGCCTGATCGATGAGGCGCTTCTCGTAGAAGGTCTTCATCTCCACCGACATGGTGCCGGTGGTGTTCAGGTCTTCCGCAAACAGCTGGATGTTGAAATTCTTGTTCATGCTCATTTTTTCCTTTCTCCTTGTCGGGTTAAACAATTCGATCTGTGCTCCGTGGAGCACACGGCGTTCCAGTGCTTCGCGCTGGGCGCGGGTCATGGCGGCCACGTCCGGCCGGACCGAGCCGCGACGCCGGGGCGCGATGCCGTTTTCGGCGGACGCGCAGCCTGCTGCTGAATGCGTTCCACCACGCCCTGCTCCACGGCCTGTGCCGCAGTGCGCAGGTTTTCGTCGTAGTGGGCAAGGCGGTAGGCGTCCTGCACCCGCATCCCGGGCAGCTGCATCAGCGGCGCATCTCCGGGTTCTTCAGCTCTGCCTTCAGGTCAAAACCCGGCTGGCTGCGGCGCATGGCCGCTTTCCTCTGCCGCCCAGCGGGCATGCAGGCTGTGCACAGCAGCCTGTTCTGCGGGCAAAGCTGGACAGCGGCGGCAGTTCCGGGCGCTGCACGGGCTTCCTGCCGGGGCTTTTCCGGCTGCAGCTCCGGCTCTGCCGGGGTCTGCTGAGCGCTTCCGGCTGCGGCGGCTGGGGCTTCCGGCTTCAGGGGTGCCCGCAGCCACCGCCTGTCGGCTCTGCTCGGGGCTCAGCGCGGGGGGCGGCTTCCCCCTCCGCAAACAGCTGCAAGTCCATCATGCTCTGCTGTCCGCTGCGGCTCACATCCGCAAAGCGCAGGTGTCCAGGTAGCGCTCTGCCAGCAGGGTAAAGCCGCCGCCTTGGCCAGTTCAAACGCGCCCCTGCACCCCGCTGCGCTACCGGCGCCTGCACCGCCACGGCAAGGCGCGGGCCCTCCGGCTCGTCCATGCATCGCTGCGGGCGCTCTCCCCTGCCAGCAGTACACCAGCGCCTGCATAGCAATACGTAAT
>VOFK01002762.1_pt1 | contig 22350 bp, 33 predicted proteins | sample 5384121 | NCBI WGS metagenome assembly VOFK01 (sample SAMN12384730, study PRJNA508395) | human gut metagenome | isolation source: healthy gut J | host: Homo sapiens | reverse complement strand
CATTATGTCCGCGTAGACTTTCTGGAAGAAGTGGTGCTGGGAGAGATACGGCGCTTAACGAAATTCGCCAGTCTCTATGAGGACGAATTTGTAAAAGCGGTAATTGGTCATTCTCAGCAGGCGGAACAGACAGACCGCAAGCTGAAGGAAAAAGAGCTAAGAACGCTCCTTGCCCGTGATGAAGAATTGGACGGCCTTTTTGAGCGCATCTATGAGGACAATGTTTCCGGCAAGCTCTCCGATGACCGCTTCGCAAAAATGTCCCGGCGGTATTAGGACGAGCAAAAGGAGCTGGCGGAGAAAATAAAAAGCTCCGCTCCGAGATAGAAAGCAGAGCAGCCGTTCCATGACGACAGATATGTTTATCGGTCTTGTCCGCAAGTACACCAGAGCGAGGAAACTGACGCCCCGGATGCTGAACGAACTGGTTGAGAAAATCGAAGTATTCAATGCGGAGAAGATCGACGGCGTATGGGAGCAGCGGCTTCGCATCCACTATAACTGCGTCGGAACGATTGAGATTCCAACGGTGCTGCCCCTGCCGATCCCGGAAGTGTCCGTAAATACAAGAAAAGGCGTAGTCGTCAACTACGCCCCCTGTGAACTCGCTGTATAAAAAGCGAGTGTTCTTACAGCCTTTCAAATGCTGTAAGAACACTCGCCATGGTGCGCGAGGCGGGACTTGAACCCGCACGTCCGGAGTGGACACTAGAACCTGAATCTAGCGAGTCTGCCAATTCCACCACTCGCGCATATCGTGAACGCTCGATTATAATAGCATCCGCAGCACCGCTTGTCAAGTCATTTTTCTTCCCGATTCCAATTTTTTCTTTACATGCCCGCTCCGGAATGATATATTGTAGTAAACAAAGTACTACTGAACAGGAGCTGTCGCACCATGCCTGATCGTTCCGCGCTGAAACGCAATGCCACTGAAAAAATACGCACATCAAATCCCAGAGTCATCACCGTCGCGCTGGTCTATCTGCTGCTGAGCCTGCTTGTGAACCTGCTGTCGTCAAGGCTGCTCTCCGTCAACATGACCGATGCCGCCGCCGCGCGTTATCTCCAGTATTACGCCGAGGGCAACTATGAGTACGCGCTGAGATACCTTGACATTATCGCCCCTCCCGCGACCTCCTATTTCCTCGACACGCTGCTCACCGTCGTGATGAGCATCGTCGGCGCGGGCTTTATTCTTTTCCTGCTCAACACCGCCCGCAGCAATGCGCCCTGCTTCGGCAACCTCCTTGATGGCTTCGGCTTCGGGCTCAAGGTCGTTATCCTGAACATCCTCGAAGCGGTCTTTATAGGGCTGTGGTCGCTGCTGCTTCTGTTTCCGGGCGTCATCGCCTACTATCGCTACAGTCAGGCTATCTATATTCTCGTCGATGATCCCACAAAGTCGCCCATGCAGTGCATCGCGTGCAAGGCCATGATGGCCGGGCACAAAAGCTGTTCGCGGATCTCAACTTTCATCGGCTGGATGATCTTCTGCCCGCCCCATCCTCGGCCGTGCGCGTCTGAACGCCGTATCACGGGCATGACCAAAACGCTCTACTTTGAAGCTCTCCGCAGCGGCGCGTGCAGCCTAGCAGAACGAAATGCCTTCAACCCACGCTTTGATATATAAAGCAAAAAGTCGGTTTCCAAGATGGAAACCGAGCTTTTTAATCCAGGGTCAGAACACGAGCCGCGAAATGCTCTGGTTTGGGCTTGTATTTGACCCCGATACAAGTCCCATTGCGCAGAACATCGTCACCATCGACGAGCCTCCGTAGCTGAAGAACGGCAGTGTTATGCCGATGACCGGCGTAATGCCGATGCACATACCGATGTTTATGAACATCTGGAACAGCATTGCCCCGGCAACGCCGAAGCAGATCAGCATATCATAGGTGCGGCTCGAGTGCAGGCCGATCCTCGAGGAATGGATTATGATTATCAGCAGCAGCGCGACGACGATAAGGCAGCCGATCATGCCGAAATGCTCGCCGATACAGGAGAAGATGAAGTCGGTATGCTTGCCGGTAAAGACCGTGGTGCTGTGCTCATCGTCAACTCCGGTGAGACGTCCGGATGCAAGGCTCATCTTGCTCTGCGTGGTCTGCCATCTGATGCCCCAGCCATCGGGGTCGACGCTTGCATCGTAGGGGGCGACAAGTCTCTGCTTCTGATAGTCCTTCAGGAAGTAGTTCCACAGCAGCGGTATCGCCGAGGCAACAAGTGCCCCGCCTATCGCGAACCAGTAAAGCTTCACGCCCAGCGCATAGAACATTACGAGAAAGACGCCGAGCAGAATGCCCGCGCTTCCAAGGTCAGAGGAAACGCCGACGATCATCAAGAACACGATGCCGAAATGCGCCGCCATCTGCACCACCGACAGGAACGAATTGATATCCCGGTACTCTTTAAGATAAGTCATCTGCTTTGCGGCGACGACTATGTACAGGACCTTGATGACCTCCGAGGGCTGTATGCCGATACCGGCGAAACGTATCCAGCTCTTGTTGCCGGTGCCGTCGTCCTGCCCGAAGATGACGAGTGCAACGAGCAGCAGCACATTTATCGCGCACAGTATCTTCCACTGCTGGCCGAGGATATCCGCGTCAATTACCGTAAAGAGCACAAAACCGGCGATACCGAGGAACAGCGAAAAGGTCTGGACCGCGATGTACTTTGACGGAGCGGACATGTCCCAGCCGCCCTCCGACATACCCGTGACCGCGATATCGATCGAGTATATCCCGTATATCGAGCATATGATGCACATTATAAGCAGAAATATAGCCGCCCTCTGAAAGAACTGTTTTTTATATATTTCTTTGTCTTTGTGATACCTGTCACCGCCTTTCAGCAATTGACACAGCGCCTGCCGCGCCGTAAGACGTATTTTATCACATAATTGCTCTTTACGCAATGCCCCGACGATGTTATAATATCTGCCGATTTTATCGAGAATGATTTTATCACAGTCCCCGCCGGGATTGTTATCACAGTGTTAAAAAACACGGTATTGCTAATTGCACGTTAATTAAAGGAGGAGCGTATGTCGGAATACATTTCACACAGCGAGCATGATACCGAGGATATCGGCCATGCTCCTTCGCGCGCACGCTCAAGGGCGGCACGGTCGTTGCGATGTACGGCGACCTCGGCGCGGGCAAGACGGCCTTTGTGCGCGGCATGGCGCGCGGCATGGGGCTTGACTGCCGCGTTTCAAGCCCGACATTCACAATAGTCAACGAGTACCTCGGCGAGCGTGAGCTTATACATTTTGATATGTACCGCCTCTCCAGCGCGGACGAGCTTTTCGACATCGGCTGGGAGGACTATCTCAGCCGCGGTGCGGTGTGTGCCGTCGAATGGAGCGAGAACGTGCAGGACGCTTTCTTTGGCGATGAAACAGGTGGTGCGCATAGAAAAGCTTTCGGCGACGGAAACGCAAAATCGTTATCGAGGGGGACGCAGAATGCTGATACTTGCTTTTGAATCCTCGGCAAAGCCCGCATCCGCGGCGCTGTGAAACGACGGGGCGCTCATCGAGCCAGTATACTCAGTGCAGCGCGCTCACCCACAGCCGCACGCTTCTGCCCATGGCGGAGGACATGCTGAAGAACGCTGAGGTCAGCTTGACAGCGTTGACCTTATCGCTGGCCCACGGCCCCGGCTCCTTTACGGGATACGCATAGGCGTGTCGACGTGAAGGGGCTCGCGTGGGCAGCGAACAAGCCCTGCGTCGGCGTCTCGACGCTCGAAGCGATGGCGTGGCACGGCCTTGCCGTCGGCGGCTATATATGCCCGGTCATGGATGCGCGCCGCAGCCAGGTCTATAACGCCCTTTTCGAAAATAGAAAACGGCAAAGTCCCTCCGCATGACCGAAGACAGACCCATCGCGCTCGAGGAGCTTGCGAAAGAAGCACGGCGCTGGGCGCTCCGGTGTTCCTCATCGGGGACGGTGCGGCGCTCTGCTTTGAATATTTCACCGCGCACGGTGTTCCCTGCGTCATGGCTCCGGATAACCTGCGCTGGCAGGACGCCTGGGGCGTCGCGATGGCCGCGGCGGACAAGACCCCCGGCAATGCCGATGAGCTGCTGCCTGTCTACCTGCGTCTCTCGCAGGCGGAGCGCGAGCGGCAGGAGCGGCTTTCACAATCAGTCAATTCTTAAATTGAATATAAAGGAGAACAACTTAAATGAGCAAAGTATGCGTGTTCGACCATCCCCTTATTCAGCACAAGCTGTCCATCCTCCGCGATGAAAACACCAGCGTCAAGGAGTTCAGAGAGCTTGTTTCGGAGATCGCAATGCTGATGTGCTATGAAGCCACCAGAGACCTCCCGCTTGAAGAGGTCGACGTTAAGACGCCCGTCGCCGTTGCAAAGTGCAAGCGTATTTCCGGCAAGAAGCTTGCCATCGTCCCCATCCTCCGAGCAGGTCTCGGCATGGTTGACGGCATGGTCAGCATGATGCCGAACGTGAAGGTCGGTCACATAGGCCTGTTCCGTGATCCCGAAACGCTAGAGCCGGTGAAGTACTACTTCAAGATGCCCGCCGATATTGAGGAGCGCGACGTTATCGTTGTCGACCCGATGCTCGCGACCGGCGGCTCCGCCTCCGCTGCGATCACCTTCCTCAAGCAGGACGGCGTCAAGCATATCAAGCTCATGTGCATCATAGGCGCACCCGAAGGCGTCAAGCGTATGCAGGAGGATCACCCGGACGTTGACATCTTTGTCGCCGCTCTGGACGATCACCTCAACGACCATGGCTACATTGTCCCCGGTCTCGGCGACGCCGGTGACCGCATCTTCGGCACCAAGTAAAAACCATATACAGCATAACCGCGCTGACGCATTGCAAGTCAGCGCGGTTTTTCTATGCCGCTCATTTCAGCAGCTTTTCATAGGTAAAGTTCCCGGCAGTGCCCCTCATCAGCAGCGCATCAAGCGCCGCTAAAACGGTGCCCAAGCCCCAGAGGAGTCCCGAATCTATCAGGATAATGCCGGTGCAGTTTATCATTTCCGGAGTGATCGTTACCCCGTTGAGCTTTGTCCACAGAGCGGCGGTTTTCTCACGCAGGGCGTTGTCGTTTGTGACGGTCGCGACCCGGGCGTCGCACTTTTCGCAGTCCAGCCCGCAGCAGCCGATCAGTTGGTTCATATATATTCCTCCCCTATATTTCACGCTTGCTTTGCACGCGGTTGACTTTCCGGAAGCGTCCTTGTCAGAACCAGCGTATAGGCCACCGTAATTACGATCAGAGCAGTGAGATGGAGCAGGTGCATTTCCGCGGTAAGGTTCCTATCGTCTGCAAACGTTCCGAGCGTATTTATCGCGGAATGGACGATGATGCATGGTATCAGGCTCCCGCCGCGATAAAAGATCGTGACCAGCAGGAAGCCGACCGCGATGGCAAAGACGATCTGGCACAGATTGCTGACAAAGTCCATTCCGCTGCCGTTAAAGAGGTTGATGATATGTCCGATGCCGAAAGTCACGCTGGAGATGATGATCGCAGACCTGATATTATTCTTTGCGATAGCCACAAACAGAAAGCCACAGAAGATCACTTCCTCCAGGAATCCTACACAGAGCATGCACGCGATACGGCAGACAGTTTCCGCCGGTGAATAGTTGAGGGCGACACCGTTCCAGAGATTTCCCGATGCCAAAACAAAAAGCGGCACATAGTAAAGAAAACGTCGGGCGGGAACGGACGTTCTGCAAAGCCCGTACCGTTTCTGCAAGTTGTTCTTTCGGACAAAGGCAAAAAGAACAACAGTCTGCAGGATGCAGAAAACGGCGCTTGCGGAGTATCCGACGCCGATCATTTCATTGAGCGGATTGGCGAAAGACTGCAAGGCACAGTAAATCGCGATCCACACAAGTGCAAAGCTCAGCTCGTTCTTATCATACAGCTTTTTCATTTTACGTCTCCTGCTCATTCACCGGTGCGGAGATGAGCGTGATCTGCCGTGTCTTGCTGTCCGCTTTCGCTTCGACTTTCATATACTTGAGGGCGACCTCGTTGATCTCCGAAAGGAAATCTGAAAATTCCCGTCCGTCAGCAGCAGTGTGCAGTTGGTGAACAGCAGCATATCCCTTTCGGGATCGGCATTGCCGCCGGAAAAATATTTTGCAAACGCCGCGCAGATGCTCAGCAGCGACATCTGCACAGCATTGCCGCTCTTCCCCGGCTGACAGCGCGCTTTTATTCAGCCGGTAAATGCTTTCGACCGTGCCGCGTATCCGGTTTTCACCGACGACCACGAGGATAGAGCTGTCCGCAAGAATTTTCACATGGCGGTACAGACTCGCGCTCGGTACATCGGGCAGGGCTTTTTTGATGTCCTTGACCGTACCCGTTTCATGGAGCAGAAAATACTGGAATATCCTCTGCCGGACGGGGTTCATTACCACTTCTGCCATTTCCATTTATATCACCTCTTGGATTATTTTCTTCTTGTATTATATTCTCATTTACGAGAATGTCAAGCGGGGATCTTTATCCCGCGTTTCTTATGTTTTTTTCTTATGTTTTTTTCTTATGTTTTTTTTGCAAATGATATGCGGAAATAGAAACGCAAAAAATCACACCCTGCCGGGCTTTGAAAGCCCAGCAGGGTGCTTTTGTTATCAGGATACAGTTTATATTTTCCAGCCCACAGCCTGACGGCGCTCGACCACGAAGCGGCGGTAGAGTCCGTCTACGGCAACGAGTTCATCGTGCGTACCCTGCTGGACGATTTCGCCGTGATCGACGACGAAGATACGGTCAGCATTGCGTACGGTCTTGAGTCGGTGCGCTATCATAATGACGGTCTTGTTATGGGTCAGCTCTGCGACTGCCTCCATCAGCTCTTTCTCATTCTCGGGGTCGACATTCGCCGTCGCCTCATCGAGGATGATTATGGGCGCGTCCCTTCATAATTGCCCGCACGATGGAATGCGCTGGCGCTCGCCGCCGAGCGTCCGCGCCGCCCCCATCACGGTGTCAAAGCCGTCGGGCAGCGCCATGACGAAGTCATAGCAGCGCGCCCCTTCTTTGCTGCGGCCATCACTTCCTCCATGGAAGCGTCGGGCTTGCCGAAGCGGATGTTGTTGGCAATGGTGTCGGAGGAGAACAGGTACGTCCGCTGGAACACAATGAGATTGCGGGATCAGGCTGTCATCAGCTGTCCCCGGCACGTCGCGCCGCCGAGGCTCACGCTGCCGCCCTGTGCACGTCCCAGAACCGCGCCATGAGGTTGCAGGCGTGGTCGACTGCCGCTGGGCGACGATGGCGACGGTGGTCTCCGGGATCGTCAGCGACACATCATGCAGGATGGGCTTGCTGTCATAGGAGAAATCGACATGGCTGGAGGGCAATCCTCCCTCGGGCGTGAGCTCCTCGCCGAGTCAATGTCCATGGGCTCAACGTCGAGGATGGAATTTGCCTTGTCAACGCCGATGTCAATGGAGCGGAAAAGCGAGGAAAAGCCCCGCGGAGTCGAGCTGCTCAAAGAGGATGAACGAGCAGATGAAAGGTCAGCAGGCAAGTTGGAAAGCATCGTGCCGCCGAAGTAAAAGACTATCGCCGCGGCACAGACGGCAAACGCCGGTGAGCTTATTGACGACGAACTGCGCCAGCATATAGAGACACTGACGAGCTCCATGCCGAAGGATGCACGGCGCGCTTCCTCGACGGCGGCGTGCACCTGCGTCGCGGAGTCGCCGGTCAGGTCAAAGTTTTTGACCTCGGCAATGCCCCTGCACTATTCCAAGAACCTTTGTGACCAGCCGCTCATCGGCATTGAACTTGACGCTGGGCAGCGTCACTGCTCCCGCGCGCTGCATGGCGGAATTGACTACAAAAACAACAGCAGCCCCCGCAAGGTGATGGAGAGCCCCATGCGCCAGTCAAAAGATGAACATCATAACGGCGATGATGCCGGAGGTGAGAAAGCCTCGCGTCGTTACCATGACCACACGGGTGGCGACGTTTGCCATGTTCTCCATGGTGTTGGTGGTGACGGAGGTGACTTCGCCGAGGCTGTTGTCATTGAACCAGCCCATGGGCAGGTAGCGCAGATGCTCGGCGATCTCGATGCGCTTGTTGGCGCAGGCGCGGTAGCCCGCGCGGGTCTGGAGCATGGTGGACTTCATGTTGATGGCAATGGTCACGATCAAGGAAACCACGATCACGCCGAGGCTCGCCCAGAGCGTTGTCATGGTGACGTTCTTTTTCAGGAGCGCCTGAATGACGATGGCAGCGGCAGGGATGCGCATGGCGGAGCAGACAGCGCTGACAACGCCCAGCCAGATGGACGCGACGAACATCTTGCGGTTGTCCTCGCCGCAGAAGGCGAAGAATTTTTTCAGAGTCTTAAACATTTATGCCACCTCCCCGTCGTCTTTTACGCTGATGTGGGCTTCCCACATGGTCTTATAAAGCGGGCAGTTTTCCAGAAGCTCCGCCTGTGTGCCTGCTGCTTCGATCTGCCCCTGATTCACAACAATGATCTGGTCGGCGTCCGCGATGGTGGACAGGCGGTGAGCGATGACCAGCAGGGTCTTTCCGCGCACGAGCTGTGCCAGCGCGGACTGGATGACCGCTTCGTTCTCGGGGTCTGTATAGGAGGTGGCCTCATCGAGAATGACAATTGGCGCATCCTTCAGCATTGCCCGCGCGATGGAAATGCGCTGACGCTCACCGCCGGAAAGGTGCCCGCCGGAAGCGCCGCACACGGTCTGATAGCCGTTTTCAAGGCCCATGATGAACTCATGGCAGCCGCAGGCTTTGGCGGCAGCAATGACGTCCTCGTCGCTCGCGTCCTTTCTGCCCATGCGGATGTTGTCCATGACGGTGAGGTCGAATAGATAGTTATCCTGAGAGACATAGGCGATGCGGGCGGTGCACTCCTTGAGCGGGAGCTTGCGGAGGTCGACGCCGCCAAGCTCGATCGCGCCGTCCTTCACGTCCCAAAGAGAGGCGATCAGGCGGGCGATGGTGGATTTGCCGCTGCCGGAGGGGCCGACGAGAGCGTTGACCGTGCCCGGCTCGATGCGCAGGCTGACGCCGTGCAGCACCTCTTTATCATGGTAGGCAAAGCGGACATTTTTAAGCTCGATGGAGTTGTCCGCTGGGAGCTTCTCCGCCCTCTCCGGGCGCTGCATATCCTCAAGGGAAAGGACGTCCGCCACCTCGCCGACGATGGTCGTCACCTGCGCGATATCATCGGTGTAGGAAAAAGCGGTGATGAGCGGCTGCATGACGCCGAAGGACAGGACAATGACCGTCAGAAAGGTAGCGGCAGAGAGCGTGCAGTGCATATGAAGGATGCAGCCCACAGGCAGAATGCCCAGCAGCGTTGAGGGTAAATCGATCGCCATACCGGCGACCTGCCCGAACAGGCTCCCGCGCATCCAGTCGATGAAGCAGTCCGCGCACCCTCCTTGGCGGCGGACACGAACTTTGCGTAGCTCGTCTTGGACTGGCCGAAGGCTTTGATGACCTCGATGCCGCCGATGTACTCAACGGCGGTGTCGTTGAGCGCCTTGGTCGATGTCACGGTACGCTGGAATTTTTCATTATAGCCGCTGAACATGGCCATGAAGCAGAGTATGCCGACCGGCACGACAATGAACATGGAAAGCCCCCATGCGCCAGTCCGCCGTGAACAGCAGCACCAGCACCGCCAGCCCGCGACGATGTTGGCGGTCATCTCCGGCAGCAGGTGGGCAAGGGTGGTCTCGATGGAATCTACCCGCTCCACGATGATGTTCTTATAAGAACCGGAGGAGCGATCCAGCACCGTGCCGTGCCGAGCGGCAGCGTCGCGAGCTTATCCAGAAGCCTGACGCGGGTGTTGGCCAGCACACGGAAGGTGGCATGATGGGGAAAAGGGATGGAAACGCTGTGCAGCACATAGCGCAGCACCCAGCACAGCGCCATCCACGCGCAGAGAGTCAGGCACTGCGTCAGCTCCGCCGTGCCGTTCACAAGCGCGGTGATGATTTTAATAATGATGAAATACGGGATCAACGAGCAGGCGACGCCGAGCAGTGCTGCGAGGATGCTCAGAGCGTATTCGCCGCGCTGGCCTTCCGCAAGCTCCATCAGCCATGAGGCGGCGGAGCGTTTGGGTTCAGAATTTTTGTTCATGTGTCATTTTCTCCGTTTATTTTTTATGCAGCCAAGTGCTTTTTCACTATACGCTTGCCGATAGCAGCGCCGATGAGAGCGGCGACGATCACACCCACTGCCAAAGCGACCGACCACCATGACTGGAGGATGTTCGACGCGGCAAGGATATTGTCCTGACGGCCGTCCGTGACCATCTGATCCGCCATCGCCTTTGCGGCAATGCCGTAAGGGGATAATGGTGCTGCCGAAGGCGGCGAGGAGCTGATTGATGACATAGCTGATCGTCAGCGCCTTGGAGTTGCCGTAGCCCATCTTCCACAGGAGCAGCTCTGCGATGAGACCGGAGAGGATGAACAGCAGGATATACAACGGCAGGCGCCCATGATGGCGCGGACGATGCTGTAAATGAGGATAGCGCCGGGCTTTTTCACCTTGGTGCCGATGATGAAGTAGACAACACCTTCGAGTAGTGCGAAGAACACCGGCATCAGAATGATGGTGACGGGTGTCGCATAGAGCAGGGAGCTGGCGAAGAAGACGACGACATTTATAAGCGCCAGCAGGACGACGGTGATGATATCTTTAACCTTTAGTTTATTGGTGCTTGCAGTGCTCATGGTAAAACTCCTTTATATGTATTTATATTGAAGGCCGCTTTCGGGCAGCGATCACAGAATAAGACCGGCGGCGACGGACACCGCCAGCAGGGAGCATAACACGGCGTCCCACGCGGAAAAGCTGAGAGACAGATAATTGCTCTTGCGGCGCTTGAGGTCGATGCCGCGCGTCTCGGCGGAGGCGGAGAGCGTCTCCGCGATGCGGATGACACGCAGCGCCATGGGTACCGTCAGAATTTCTATGTAAGACGGCAGCGCCCGCAGCTTCTGCCAAGGTGTCGCAAACGCGCCGCGTGTGCGGATGGATTGCCGCAGCAGCTTCATGTCGCCCGAGAGCACCGGGAAAAGCGGAAGATCACCGCGACGATCATAATAAATCGCTCCGGCAGGTGCATATTGCGCAGTGCCGCCAAGGTGCGGCTCGCCTCGTTGCGCCCGATGAGCGTCCGCATTGAAATGCCGATGGCAATTATCCTCGGGAACAGCACCAGCATAAATGAAAACACCGTGTTCGGAAACAGTGTACCCAGCCGCCCAGAGCACTGCGAAGCTCAGTCCGCCCATCAGAGCCGTTCCGAACCAGCCGTCAGCGGCGGTCAGGAGTATCAACGATGCATATGAAGCGTATACGAGGTGATTGTTCGCGGCAGATATCACGACCATCAGCGTGAGCCAGAAGATGAGCTTCGTCGCCGGGTGGAGCAGTTCTCTGTGCTGCTTCTGTTTTCGCAGCTCGGCCGGGCGGAAGCTCTCCATATACTGCCGCACGGCCTGCAGATCATGCGCCGAGGCTATTGGGAACTCAGTCTCGGCCTGCCCGTTTGACAGGCCGATGCAGCGGCCGCAGGCTTTGGCGATCAGCTCAAGATCATGCGTGATGATGAGGACAGTCTTTTTCCTCCACATCTCGCGGATCAGCGCCGCGCAGCGCTCAAGACTTTCCGCGTCCTGCCCCGCTGTCGGCTCGTCCAGCACGATGACCGGCTTATCCGAGAGGTACGCCATCATCAGCGTCAGCTTCTGCATCTGCCCGCCTGAGAGGGAAAACGGGTGCCGGTCGCGGCACTCCCACATGCCCATGCTCTTCAGCAGGTTCTCCGTTCTCTCTTCAAATTCCGGTGTCACTGTGTGTCCGTATTGCAGCTCGTGCAGAACGGAGTTTGTGAAGAACTGGAACTCCGCCTCCTGCATGATGAACAGCACCTGCTTTTTGCAGCTGCCTTAGGTTCTGCGTCTTTCCGAACAGCGAGACCGTGCCGCCGCTTGGCTTATACAGTCCTGCGATAAGCTTGCCTATCGTCGTTTTCCCGCAGCCGTTCACGCCTACGAGGCCGACGATCTCATGCTCCCGGACTGAAAAGCTCAGTCCGGTGAGGATCGGGTCTGCGCCCTTGGCGTATGTATAGCGTATGTTTGAGACGGAAAGCGCTGTCGGCCTCAGGCAGCTGTGCTCTCTCCGGCACGTCGATCTTATCAAGGTCAAGCGTGCGCAGGGAGAGCTCATGCAGCCGCTCCTGTGAGAGCGCCTTCGCCTCATCGGCAGTGTATTTTTCTTTGATCTCGCCGCCCGCCATGACCCAGTATTCATCTGCGATACCGGCAAGATAATAGAGCCGGTGCTCGCTGAGGAGCAACGGCGTCTTGCCCTGAGCCTTCAGCGCGAGCAGGATATTTTTTAAGCTGCTGCGTCGCGGCAAAGTCAAGGTTCGCCGTCGGTTCGTCCAGAAGAAAAATGTCTGTGTCCAGCGCCCATGCCGAGAGAATGGAGATGAGCTGCCGCTCGCCGCTTGAGAGCTCGTATACATTGCGGTTCTTCAGCCGCTCCAGATGAAACACGCTGAACGCCTCGTCCACCCGCCGCCGTATTTTCTCCTGCGGCATTCCGTGGTTTTCAAGGCCGAAGGCCACCTCGTTTGAGCTGTTTACGGTGAAAAACTGGCTCCGGGGATCCTGAAAAACCGACGCCGCCAGCTCCCCTATCTCGCCGATGCTCAGTCCGGCGGTATCCCGCCCGTTCAGGCGGCAGAAGCCTTTCAGCTCCCCCTCGTAAAACTGCGGGATGAGGCCGTTTATGCTTCGGAGCAGCGTAGACTTCCCACAGCCGCTGCCGCCGCAGAGCACGATGCAGCGCCCTTTCGGTATGCTCCCGCCGGTCTGCCGGAGCGCGGGAGTCTTTTCCTCCGCGTATTGGAATTCAAATTCAAAATCTATCATGTATTTCTCTTCTCTTTTAGTTAGTTGTATCTAACCGCGTGCCGTAAGAAACGGGCGGGACGCCGCCCGAAAAAAATCAGAATGGTCAATTCAGTGTGCCGCATAGCTGCCTCCAGCCGGCATTAAAGAAGTCCAGCAGCGCGCGCGCAGGCGAGCATCCGCTCCTCCTCCATGTGCTCGTCCAGCAGCTGCCTGAAATACCCAAACTGTGACCCCATGAGCAGGCGGATCGCATCGGGTTCGGTGCGCTTTCCGTAGACCTGGGCGAAGAACTCCACGGTCTGTTCCGTCTTTATAGCGTATCAAGTCGTTCAGCAGCGCCTCCACGGAGCTGCCGCCGCTGCGGCAGAAGAACAATGTACATTCGTCATAGCACTCGGTCAGGGAGCTTTATATAGATGCGCTCTTCAAAATTGATGGGCGTCCAAGAGCGCCTGCGGTGTGCCGAGCTGCTTTTTGCCTTGTCATACTCCCGCCGCAGGGGGCGAAATAGTCGTTCAGCTTGTTCATAAAGTCCTGAAGCAGGCTGACGAACAGCGCGTCCTTATTCTTGTACCGCGCATTGGCTATATCGCGCCGGTGGTGACCCCGGCTTTCGGCGATCTTGTGGAGCGAAGCCTTCTGATAGCCGCAGGAAAGGAACTCCTCATGTGCCGCCTCGCGTAATGCCGCCGTCAAGCGAATGATCTCTGTTGGCTATGACTTCCGCCTCGCTTCAAAATCAATAACGCCGTTATCGATAGCGGCGTTATTATAGCACCGCGAAATATAAATGCAAGAAGAAATCCCGCTGTGTTCCATTTACGGCGGTAAGCTCTCGGAATAAAAAGGTTATTAGCAAAACAGACCTGCTTTCACACAGAAAGCAGGTCTTATGTTTTCATCCCAGTGCCACGTCCAGAACCATCATAAGGCTGAACCCAGCGGCGAAGAAAACCGTGCCGATATTCGAGTGCCGCCCCTGCGACATTTCCGGTATCAGCTCCTCCACGACCACATAAAGCATCGCACCGGCAGCAAAGCTCAGCAGGTACGGCAGCGCCGGAATAATGAACTGCGCTGCAAGGATCGTAAAGCACCGCGCCGATCGGCTCAACGACACCGGAGAGCACCCGCCGAGGAACGCCCTGCCGTTCTTTTCCCCCCGGCTCTGAGCGGCATGGAATTATCGCTCCCTCCGGGAAGTTCTGTATTGCGATGCCGAGGGACAGCGCTAGCGCGCTTGCCGCCGTTATCTGGGAGCTTTCAAAGAGAAATCCAGCGTACATCACACCGACCGCCATCCCCTCCGGGATGTTATGCAGCGTGACCGCTAGGACCATCATTGCGGTACGGCTCAGGCTGCTTTTGGGGCCCTCTGCCTGCTCACTGCCGACATGCAGATGCGGAATCAGATGGTCAAGCGCAAGCAGAAACAGCACGCCAAGCCAGAAGCCGGCGAATGCCGGGAGGAACGAGAGCTTGCCCAGTGCCGTCGATTGCTCAATTGCCGGGATCAGCAGGCTCCATATCGAAGCGGCCACCATCACCCCTGCGGCAAACCCGGCAAGCGAACGCTGGACCAAATCGCCAAGCGAGCTTTTCATAAAGAACACGCAGGCCGCACCGGCAGCCGTTCCGAGAAAGGGGATCAATATTCCGAGAAAAACCTCCACCGCTTCACCGTCCTTTATGTTTGATCGAGTTCTTTATTTCCTGTCTGATCGGTCAAAAACTCATCCGCGTACCGGCAGAAATCCTCCGGATGAATTATGACGAGCTCCGCATGCGCCATTTTGGGGAATTCGCGGGCTGTATCTGCGGGAAATAGCGCTTGACGAAGCGGATGTTTCCCCGGCGGTCATGCTTTTCATCCTCGCCGTACCAATAGGCAAGAGTCGTGCCGCGCTCGGCGGGCGTCTCCGGCAGGGCGTAATTGTTGCCCGACCAGAACACATTGCGGATCGTCCGGTCAGAGTAGGTCTTGAGATAGCTCTCCATAGCGTCGTACTCCTTTACCGGATCGTGCCCGGGAAGAGTAAAGCGCTCCGGGGAAAATGCAGCCTCCAGCACCCCTTGTTTGCCGCGATTTTGAAGAACAGAATATCCCGCGCCAGCACGAGCTTACGCACCGGGTACGGGAACTGATAGGGCGTGACACCGCCGTCGATGATTGCACGGCTGACTGGGATCTCCCCCAATGCCAGCAGACGCGTCAGGCACGCTCCGCCCAGAGAGCAGCCGTAGGCCGCGCCCAGCCGGGAAACTCCGCGGTTTCTAAGATATGCCGTTACCTCGTCCACCGTCTGCTCAACGGAGCTGAAATCCCCTCGATACTCCGGCTGGTGCCCGTCGAATACCACCTGAAAAACGTGCCACTTTTGAGAGAGCAGCGCAACTGTATTTTCAAACACCCACGCGGGCTCCGCCGTGCATGGGGAAAAACAGCAGCGTCCGTTCATGCTCCTGTCCGTGCTCCAATATCTGCATAGTTCACACCCCCGATTTATAGATCAGCACTCGCGGTTTAATATCTCTAACTTGCAACAAGCATGGTAGCAAAAATTTCTTCTCATGTCAAGATGCCGCGGTCTCTCAAAAGCAAAAGCTGCGGCAGTATATTTTTCACTGCCGCCGTTTTGACGTCTTATATTTTCCAGCCAACAGCCTGTTTGCGTCCGCTGATGAAGCGGCGGTAGATGCCGTCCTGTCCCATCAATTCATCGTGTGCCGCGCTGAACGATCGCCCATTGTCCACCACAAGTATCTGATCCGCGCGGCGGACGGTCTTGAGCCGGTGGGCGATCATGATGACCGTTTTCTCCTGCGTCAGCTCCGTGATGGCCTCCATCAGCTCCCTTTTTCATTCTCCGGGTCGACGTTTGCTGCTGGCCTCGTCGAGGATGATAAGGGAGCGTCCTTCATAATAGCGCGCGCTATCGCGAAAAGCCGCTGGCGCTCGCCGCCGGAGAGAGCGTACCGCCCTCGCCGATTATGGTATCGAGTCCTGCGGCAGAGCCATGATGAAGTCATAGCAGCGGGCTTTCTTCGCCGCTTCCGCCACCTTTTTTCCATCGGCGCGTCCGGCTGGCCGAAGCGGATGTTATTGGCGATCGTATCATGGAAAAGATAGACACTCTGGAACACAAAGCTGAAGTTCCGCATCAGGCTGTCCATATCGTATTCGCGCACATCATGTCCGCCAAGCGTCACGCGCCCGCCGTCCACGTCCCAGAAGCGGGAGAGCAGATGGCACAGCGTGGTCTTGCCGCCGCCCGAAGGACCGACAATGGCGGTGGTCGTCCTCTCGGGGATATCCAGCGTTATCCCGTTGATAATGGGCTTTTCGCCGTATGAAAATGGATGTCCTCCGCATGAAGGTCATGCTGCTCCGGCCAAGCTCCGCACCGGAAATGTCCATGGCCGGCAGGCCAAGAATGGCCATCGCCTGATCCACGCAGGTCTCAACCACGCGCAGCAGGCTCGACTGCGTTCCCGCCTGCTCCAGTCCTTCCGTGAGCAGGAAGAGCAAATGCAGAAGCATGACGCAGTTCAGCAGCTCCATCCGTCCGCCGGTGTAGAGGACAAGAAGACAGCACCACAACGCCCACATCAATGAGCTTGGCAACAACGTTCTGTGCCAGCGTCAGCGGCAGGAGCTTCAGTTCCATGTCCGTATTAGCGGCGGAGTTTTCATCGATCGTGCTTTCCAGACGGCGATTATATCTGCCAGTAAGAGAATAGGACTTTACCTCGGCAATGCCGCGGATGTATTCCAGCACGCCCTCGATCACTGCCGTGTCACCGGCGAGCTTTCGTCTCGTCGTTTCCTCGGACTTACGCTGCAAGGCATGATTGACAAAATAATATATCACGACCCCAGCGACGATCAGGAGCCCGACGCGCCAGTCAAAGAGGAACACCGCCAGTGTAAGAACCGCTGTAGAGACGATACCCTCGGTGACAAACATTGTTACACGGGTCGCCAGCCCCGAAAGGTTATCCATCGTGTTTGTCGTGACAGAGGTAATTGAGCCCAGGCTGTTTTCATTGAAATAGCCCATGGGCAGATAGCGCAGATGCTCGGCGATCTGCACGCGCTTATTGGCTGTGGTGCAAACCGGCGTCCGTCTGCAAAGCGGTGGCGCGGTATTTCAGCAAGAGACGAGCTGCTGACAGACACCAGCATAATTATCAGTGAAAGGATGATAGCTTTTGAAGTCGTGCCGCCTGTAAGGATCGCTTGCAGGCAGACGGCGATTGCGGGGAGCTTCAGCGCGGAAAGCAGCGCCGCAATAACGCCGAGGACGATGGAAACATAAAACTCCCGGCGCTCCCGTTCATTGCAGAAACGGAAGAACTTTTTCAGGATCTCAAGCTATTGCCGGTACTGCTCCCTCCATGCTGTCGCGGGACGCGTATGCGCGCCAAAGCTTCCTGTACAGCGGACAGGTTTGAAGAAGCTCCGTCTGTGTTCCCGCCGCTTCAATACGTCCGTCGTTCACAACGGCTATCTGGTCGGCGTCCACGATGGTGGAGAGCCTGTGCGCAATGACAATGAGCGTCCTGCCGCGCACGAGCCTTGCTACCGACTGCTGGATGACGGCCTCGTTCTCAGGATCGGTGTAGGCGGTCGCTTCGTCAAGAATCACAATGGGTGCGTTTTTCAGCATGGCGCGGGCAATGGAGATACGCTGCCGCTCGCCGCCGGAGAGGTGCCCGCCGCCGCTGCCTACCTGAGTATCGAAGCCGTTTTCCAGCCCCATGATGAAATCATAGCAGCCGCAGTCACGCGCGGCCTGTTCGACCTCGGCGTCCGTCGCGCCGGGCTTGCCCATGCGGATGTTCTCCCGCACGGTATCGTCAAACAGGAAGTTATCCTGCGACACATAAGCGACGAGAGAAGCGTTGTAATGCCTCGGCGAAATATCCCGGATGTCCGCGCCGCCGACGGTGATGCTGCCGCTCCTCACATCCCAGAAGGACGCGATGAGCTTTGCGATCGTAGATTTGCCGCTGCCCGAGGGGCCGACAAGTGCGTTGACCGTGCCCTCGCGGAAAGTGAGGTCAATGCCGTGCAGCACCTCGGTATCATTATATCCGAAGCGGACATCGTGCAGCTCAACGGCGCTGCCCTGCGGTGTCCGCGCATCGGCCGGGCGGGGCAGCTCCTGCGCGGTCAGAATATCCGTCACCTGAGAGATTATCGTCCCGACCTTGGCAAGGTCGTCGGTGAAAGTTTCGCCACAGCCGATGATCCGCGGCGTGGTGACCCATCAGAGGGATCACGATGAGCACGAACGTCGTAGGCGTCAGCGTGCCGTTTTTCAGCAGCAGCCCGCCTATGGGCAGCACTGTCAGGAGCGTTGCGGGCATGATGTTCATGGCAAAGGTGAAATAGAAATTGCTCTTGTTCATCCAGTCGATATAGCTCTGGGCGCACTCCTTGGCGGCGGCGACGAACTTCTCATAGCTGCTCTTCGCCTTGCCGAACACCTTGATGACCTCAATGCCGCCGATGTATTCCACTGCCGTGTCATTGAGCGTGTTCGTGGCCGCTACTGTGCGGGCATAGTTCTTATTGTACCCCACCATCATCAGCATGAAGAACACCATGCCAAGCGGGAACGTGATAAGGCTTGCCAGCGCCATGCGCCAATCGAGAGCGAACAGATATATAAGCGTTGCGATAACAACAACGGCGTTGCTGCTCATCTCCGGGATGACGTGCGCGAGCGTCGGTTCAATGCTGTCCACGCGCTCGACGAGGATGTTCTTAAGTTCACCCGAACCTCTGGCCTGAACGTCGCCCAGCGGCATACGGGCAAGCTTACTAAGCCCCTGCTTGCGGATATTGCCCAGGACGGCAAAGGTCGCCTTATGCGACTGCGCCGTAGAGAGCGAGTGAAACAGCACCCGCAGCAGCCAGAACGCCGCCATGACGGCGCAGTCCACGAGATAAGCGGCCAAGTCCTTATTCCCCGCAAGCAGCTTGCCGATGACCTGTGCCATCACGAAAAACGGCAGGATCTGAAACGCCGCACCGATGACAGCAAACGCCACGCTTGCGATATAGCCCGATTTTTTCTGCCCGGCAAAGGTAAAGACCAGCCGAGAGGTACCTTTTTTTTCTTTCTGCATTATCTCACCTCACATTGAAAAGCTCTTTGATCCTCGGAACGTTTTCCTCCGAAACGGTCAGATCGTCCCGTATCCCGCCGCCGTCCAGATGCAGGACTCTGCAACAGGTGCGGCAGACAAATTCATAATCGTGCGTGACGATGAAAATGACCTTGCCCATGGCTGACAGCTTTTGGATCAGCGCCGCCAGACGCGCCATGCTGTCATAGTCAAGCCCGCTCGTCGGCTCGTCGAACACCAGCAGCCCGCAGCCATCGCAGGCCGCTGCCGCGCGCTGCCTGCCCGCCTGAGAGCGTGTTCGGGTGCCGCTCGCAGAACGGGCAAGCCCCAGTTCTATGAGCGTCTTTTCCGCAAGCTCCGCGTCCGGGTGCTTGATGCCGAACGTACACTCGGCCTCAACGCTCTCGGCAAAGAGCTGATAGTTCACATCCTGCATGACCGTAGCAGGCGCTTCATTCGCTCTTTTGGCTTCTGCGGTTTTCCATCCCAGGAGAAACCCGGACGTCTCCTTATGCAGACCGCAGAGCGCGCGGGAGAAGGTCGTTTTCCCCGCGCCGTTATGGCCGACGACAGCGATGACGTCACCGGGCGCGGCCTGCAAAGAGACTCCTGCAAAACAGGCTGCTTCTGATACGCCAAGGTCACGTCCCGCTCAACCGTCGCGGCAGTGGTCGGAGCGGAGCAGACCGGGCGATCTTCACTGAGGTCGATTGACCGCAGGCCCATCTCGCGCCGCCGCTCAAGCGGGATGCGCCTAAACTGTTCCGGTGTCCAGTCCCCGGCGATGCGCCCATCCTCAAGGTAAAGAACGCGGTCGGCAGCATCCAGCAGGTAATAAAGCCTGTGCTCCGCGACGACGACGGCGTTTTTGCCCTGCGATTTGATGAGCTTCAGATGCTCCCGCAGCTCGCCGATCGCCGTCATGTCCAGATTCGATGATGGCTCATCCAGCAGATATATCTCCGGTTATCGCGTAAACCGACGCAAAAGGCGATCTTCTGCTTCTCTCCTCCGGAGAGGGCGAAGATATTGCGGCCAAGAGCGGCTCAATGTGCAGAGCTTTTGCCGTTTCCGCGACACGCCGCTTCATCTCCGCCTGCGGGACAGCTCCGTTCTCCATGCCGAAAGCGATCTCGCTGTCGGTATCGACGTTAAAAAACTGCGTCCGTGGGTTCTGAAAGACGCTGCCGACTTTCTCCGCGATACGGTGCATGGGCAGGCCGAAAACATCCTCCCCATCGAGCAGCACCTTGCCGCTCAATTCACCCTCAAAGAACTTTGCGGTATCAGGCCGTTTATGAGCCGCGTCAGCTCGTCTTCCGCAGCCGCTCCGCCCGCACAACAGCACGCACTGCCGTCCGGGATCGTGAGGGCTGATATTCTTTAAGCCGCCGTCCGTACTGTCTGAGGATAGGCAAAGGACAGGGTTCTGAAATTCTATCATACCGCCGCCCCCTTACATATAAGCTCCGTGACAAGGAACGCCAGAAACAGCGCGGCCGACAGACAGTCCGCCGCACGCATCTGAATTTCCACAAGGCAGGTGCGCGGCTTCGGAGTTCTCGATGCCGCGCGTCACGGAAACGATGGACAGCTCGTCCGCTGCCTTGCTCGCCGCCGTTAAAAGCGGCACATGATGCAATTCACCGTCATGGCCGGGGCTTTCAGAAGCCACAGAGTGTCGGCGACACATCCAGCCGCATGGCGTCCTTGATAAAATGCCAGTCCTCGCGGATCGTCGGGAGGTACCGGGCATGACGGCGATGGGGATGGTCAGCTTCTTTGAAATGCGCAGCCGCGCCATGGCGGAGAGAAATTCGCCCACCTTGGTCGTAGATATCACAAGCCCCGCCAGCATGCCGCAGGCATAGACCTTATGTACTAAGCCGAGAAACGCCGAACATTGTCCGCCATGTGCCGCGCAGCACGCCCATGCACCACGACGGTGAATGCGCAGATAAGCGCATAGGCGATGATGCCGCGCAGCTCTCCCGCTGAGCGCGGAGAGCAATCCGATGAGCGCGACCAGCGTGAACTGAAAATACAGGCTCGGTGCGGCCATGGCGCTCAGAACGCAGAGCAGGATGAAGCAGCTTTGTCCGCGGGTTCGAGGTGCAGGGGCTTCATTTGGTGATACCGGCTTTTTCGAACTGCTTCTTCAGCATTTTGCAGCCGACAAAGGCGCTGATAGCGGCGGCAATGACAGTCCCCACCAGCATGATGACCAGGATCCATGTTGTTCCGGTGGAGCGCATCGTATCGATATAGGACTGCTCCGTGCCGTTGCCGAGCATGGTCTTTGCCCAGCCGTCAGGGTCAGCGAAGAACACCAGATATGAAGCGGTGCCGCCGAGGGAGAGCAGAATATAGGAAAGCGAATTGATCTTCTTGCTCTTATATCCGCCGGTGCCCGCGATGAGGTCGGCAATGATGCCCATGACGAGATATCGAGCGCCATTGCCCAGTGCATGCCGGTCACAAAACCAGACGATGCACAGGAGCGCGCCGGGATGCTCGCCACCGCCCAGCGCTTCTGCACCTTGGCAAGCATAAGCAGGTACACCGGTCCGCACAGCAGCGCGCTGCCGACGGGCATATAGAAAAGTCAGCACCGGGTTCGGTGCGAAGAAGATTCCGCCCACAAGAGCAAACACCAGAAAGAGCGCCGAAAAAATACCGACTGTGACGAGGTCCTTTACAGTCAGCCCTTTTTTTTTATTGATCGTCTGCATAATAAAGTCTCCTTTGCGATGACGGACGGTTTGACTTTGAGCCGTCATTTGATATAGTGTGGTTAGAGTTAATTAACCGTAATTAAAGGTATCATACCGCGGCATTCCCGGCAACAGCTGACGGCGTTTTCTGTCTGATCGTTGCAAAGGTTTGCCTGTTCGTTGCAGGAAAATATGGCGATGTTTTTGAAGGATTATTACCGGCCGCTTTTGGAGCAGAATCATTTTATTTCCATCCGTGCCCGGACAAATTCAGTCAGGCGGGGCAGTGCTGGGAGATCGCCCCGCGGTCGGCAGCGGGTACTACTGGGTCTATGCAAAGCAGGATCTGTTCGATATCAAGATACATGACTTTTTTCTTCCATGAGGATCAGTGTCTCGATATGGCGATCCCCGAGTGCATCAGCATCCAGCGCTATGACTCCATCGCCGGCGAACCCCGCCTGCGGCTCGGCGGCCATCTTCAGACCATAGTTTGGTGAGCCGCGTCATCCGTTACCTCGACCATTCGATTTATTCCTGAATTACGAGACCGAG
>VOFK01000666.1_pt1 | contig 22368 bp, 33 predicted proteins | sample 5384121 | NCBI WGS metagenome assembly VOFK01 (sample SAMN12384730, study PRJNA508395) | human gut metagenome | isolation source: healthy gut J | host: Homo sapiens | reverse complement strand
TGAGTTTTACAAAAATAAAAAGAAATCCGGGGGTATGTTTTTGCTTCCTGTCTGTATTTATTCCGATGCAGCCACAAATAATAGCGGATTAAGCCTTTTCATCCTTTTGATTAAGTCTTTTGATAGGGCAGATTATTACAGACTTCGGCAATGGACCATACAGTCCGTTGTAATGGACTGTATAGTCTGCCGTAGTAGTGTTCTGCTGCAGCGGACTGTAATAATCTTCCGTTTGAAAGAGCTTAGCCGACAGTAAAGAGTTGCTTGGTCTTCCCTTTTCTGCGAGAAGCAGGATAGTTGTTTATTTCAGGTATTGCTCTTTAAAGATATTGACGCATAGAATGAAGATGGAAATCAGTAGCGGACCGAATATCACTCCCATGAAACCGAATAGAGACAGTCCGATGACAACTCCGAATATCGTGATGAGAGGATGGGTGTCTGCCATCTTTTTTTGGAGAATAAAGCGGATGAGGTTATCGATATTGGTTACTATTAACCCACAGTAAAGAAGCAAGCCGATGGCATGAGGCCAATCACCCGATATAGCCATGTAAGCAGCTAAGGGAAACCATACAAGGGTTGTTCCCACAATAGGAATGACGGTGGCAAAGCAGGTAAGGAAACCGAAGAGCAATGCACTGGGAGCATCAAACAGGTAATATCCCAACGTAGCGATTGCTCCCTTGAATGATTGCCAATAATGGGATACCTATTGCATTTGCCGGACAATCATATTGATTTCGTTCATTACATGCTTCTTGTTGCTGTCACTGAAGGGGAGAAGCTCATAAATATATTGTTCCATTTTTGTTCCTCCAATCAGCATGAAGTAGAGTACAAAAACCAAAACAAACAGATTGACGGCAAAACTGCTGATGCCGCCCATCAGAAATTGGCCGATGCCGGGGAGTATGGATGCTATCGAGCTTATGTTTTCTTTTGCTTAGTAGAAGTCATATTCTGTCTTCCGGCGAATCCAGTCGGCAAGGTTGGTAATTGTGTCGACAAAAGTGGCGGTGTCTACATTGACGGTCTGTAACTTGCTGATGAGCAGCCATACAGCCAATGAGAGAGGAACAAGAAAGCAGAGTATGGCTTCTATCAACAGGATAATGGCAGTGACGCTTTTCCTTATTTTTTTCTTTTGAGTAAGATAGAGCATCTGGTCTCTGACCATGATGTAGATAGTACATGCTCCTAATATTCCTCCCATAAAAGGAGTCATTTTCAAGAAGAGCAAAAGCCCTAATCCTAGTATGATGGTGATAAGGGAGTATTTCCGGTATTGTTCTTTTACGCTCATGTTTTATTGTATATCTCCTGGTGGATAAACAATAAAACAGAGCATAATGTTCATTTCATCAGAAGGGAACGTTCTTTGTCATGTTCTCGTAATTGTTATATTGCCCGCTGATGTTTCCTTCTGTTTCGGGAGCCAGTTCCATAGCCTTTTTCATATCTTCCACAGAGCCGTCTTTGTCACCTTTCAACAGTTTGATGCGACCTCGTTCGTGATGAGGCTTGTGCAAAGTTGGGATTGATTTCGATGGCTTCATCATATACTCCGATGGCCTTGTCGAAGTCTTTCTTTGTAAGGAAAAGCTCTCCCAACAGCAGATATGCCTTTTCATTAAAAGGATTGAGCGACAATACTTGATTGAAACATTCCTCTGCCTGTTCCTCTTCACCGGTTGCTGCAAGGGATTTCTCCTTTCAACAGCAGAGCTTTTCGTCTTCGGGGTTGAGGTTCAGTAATTTCTGAATGTCCTCTGCGGCATCTTTTGCTTGCTTCATGCCCCATAATACTTCAGCACGTAATTGGTATGCCTCCGTATAATCTTCTTTTAAGACAATTGCTTTGGTCAGCATGGCAATGGCATTGATTTCTTCTTTCATTCCCACCGCTGCCTTGGCAGTGAGATAATAGGTCAGCGGATTCTTGTCGTCTAAAGCAAGTGCCTTTTGGCAGGCATCGTTCATGCCTTCATAGTCTTCCTGCATGAAGCAGATACTTGCTAATGACAGAAAAGTGTTGACCTGTTCCGGCTCTTTTTCTGCCATGCGGTTGAAGGTGATGCGTGCATCATCCAGGCGGTTGGCCTGGATGTATGCATTGGCAAGCAAGGTGAGCGTTTCCATTTCGTCATTGATGGCAACTGCTTCCTCAAAACATTTGATGGCGTATGGCAATTTGCCCATGTGCCGGGCGCGGATACCATCGTATTTTAAAATCTCAAAGTTCTTTTTATCGTTTTTCTCTTTTTCTGTTTCAGGGGTATTGCTCCCACCGAATAAAGATTTAAAAAAGCCCATAATTTATAATCGTTTTATTTGTCTACAGTAATAACGAATCGTCTGAGATAGATTTCTTGTTCTTTGTCTTGGCTGTTGCTGAATCTCACAGCTTTGACGGGAGCTTTCTGCAGATCTGCTGTCAGGCGATTCTTTTCCTGCTTGTAATCTATTTTCTTCCATTCTTTGCCGTCGGTCGAAACTTCAAGTACTCCCCAGGTTGCCACTTCGGGTTTGCCGAGAAGTCAATGTCAATGCTTTGTGCCGGATAAACGTTGTCCAGTTCGATGGTGATAAAACCTTTGCCTTGCCATTTGATTACTTCCAGTGCCGGAGACACTTGGATGCGGTTGGTCTTTAACTGTAATGGCAGGTTTCTGATTTGTTCCACATCACTGATAAGCTTATGCGGCATATAATCGGTAGTTGCATCCAGTAGGGTATTATATTTCTTGTTATAGCGTTCTGTGACTGTGGCAAAAGTTTGGTCAATCAATGGCTTAATCACTTTTGTGGCAGTTTTTACGCCCGGCTGGTATGGATTCTGATTGTAAGTCTGGTCTATTTGGAACATCTGTTGCTGTAACGCTTTTACATGCTTGTATTTGCGCATAAACAGTTCCTGGTTGCCGTTTTCGTATGCTTTTTGCCATGGCCAGGACTTCTTCTCCTGTTTCGCCCAGCAGCTTGAATTGTGTCAGCCATGGTTTCATTTCTTTTACCAATGGAGTGTTTTCGGCGTCAGTCAGCAAGATATCACCGGATTCTGCCATTCTGCCGAAAGTTTCCTGCAGGGCGGCATAATCGTTTTCATTGTATTTCTCGCCTTTTATATAACTGTCGGTAAAACTTTGGGCAACGGGTTGCAAGGCAACGGATTCGTCACGACGATATCGGTGTCCGTTAGCTCCCAAATCGGAATTATGTGCCGCAAAGAATTCCAGTTCTTCGGCAGATGCAGGCATAATGTTTTTGATGGCATCTTTCCAAGTCTTTTCACTGTCATACTTTTCGGGGTTCCATGAGTAGGATGCCACTCCGTATATGGCAATCTTCGATGCTTCGGCATGTTCCATCGGATTGGTCACGAAGCCGGACATTTGGTCGGCTATCCGGTGTCATTGCCGTATACGGGACCGAGCAGCAGGTGGTCGCGTACATAGTCGGAAAACAGGGAAGTTCCACCAGATATAGGCCGGACGTTTGATACGTTCGTTAATCCATTGGATGCCTTCTTGGGTGATGTCGGAGATAACGCGGTCGCCTGTCCACATGATTTGGATACTCGGATTCAGCTTGTCGCCCAGTGTGGTGAGATATCCGCCTTTAGGGTCGGACCAGCTTTTGTTATACTCTGTGGGACACATGACAAGGGGAGTCACGTCCTTTTTCACTTTTACAAAGTTTTTCGTCGATGTAGTTCAACAGCTCTGCCTGTTTGACAGGGGTTGGTTCCTTCACCCGAAATATCGTCAAAGAAAACAGCGAAAGAGCGCACGCCCAAGTCATACATCTTTTCAAACTTTGCCAACAGGTTGTCACGGTCTTCCTGATTCCACTTGATGTCTTGTCCCGGATGAATGGCCCATACGAAATCGACTTCATTTTCTTTAGCCACCTTTACCAGTTCTTGCAATTGTTCGGCTTCTTTTTTTTCGGGATAGGGCAGACGCCAGTTGGGAGAACTGTGGTAAGGGTCGTCTTTAGGTCCGTAGATATACGTGTTCATCTTGTTTTCGCCATAGAATTTGAGTTGGCGCAGACGAGCGGCATGGCTCCACGGAGTGCCATAGAATCCTTCCACTACACCGCGGAAGCGGATGGAGGGGTAGTCTTTTTTTCGACAGCCGGAAGTTGGTTGTCTTTCAACAGGCGGCTGAGAGTCTGCAAGGCATAGAATGTTCCTCGTTCGTCATTTCCTGCCAATACGATTTCTTTATCGTTGATACAAAGATAGTAGCCTTCCTTTTTGATTGGGAATGCGGCGGGCAAACTTGCGGATGGCTTTGTCTCCCTTTTCCCCGATATAGATACGTAGACCTTCTTTTGGCAGAATGATTGCCTGCCAATAATTGTTTTAATTGTTGTACTGCATAGGGGTTGGCTTCCGTGTCTCCCGTGAATTGATAGCTTCCGGGTAAAGTGATTAGCTGTCCGGATTCGGAAATCTGTTGAGGAACAGGCTGGATGTCTGTATGTTGTGCAAATGCATTGAATCCTGTAAACAGACAAATAATTGCTAAATACGCTTTTCTCATGTCTTATTGGGGGTAAAAGGTTAATAAATCAGTGGCAAAGATAATACTTATAAAGAAAGAATTCCATCATTTGATTGTATTATTTCTTCGGATAGGAGGTATGAAAGTACTCTTTCTGCTTTTTCGCGTTCTCCGTTTATGCGGTTTAACAGAGTGGCGGCAGAGAGGGGAGATGTTTCGAGCTGTTCGCGGATTTGATTTTCCATCTCTTGAAATTCCCCCAGTTTCATACCCGAATGATGTTTGCTGAGACATACGTCACATAAACCGCAGTTATGCTCGTTTTTCTCGCCAAAATAGCGGAGCAGCATACGGCTGCGGCATTTGTCTTCGGCAGTGGCATACTCTGTCATGGCCTTGATTCGGGTGATATAGCTTTCCTTGCGCTCTTCATAGATGTCACGGGTGATGGCAAGTCGGCCGGCCTCCTGCCGTTCACGGGTATATATAATGTAAGGTGTCTTCTTGCGCGGAATATAGTGCAGTATATGGCGGCGGGTCAGCATCAGGAGAATTTCATAAATGCGTTGGCGGGTCAGTCCCGAGCGGATGGCCAGAGAGTCTTCGTTTATATAGGCATAGTCGGTAAACAAGCCGGTGTAAGAGCGAAGGATGACATTGATGAGTTTCTCTGTTTCGGGGTCGGTCTCGCGGAGTTTGTACAACTCGTCTCTGTGGATGGTGAACAGAATGCGGGAAGCATTGTCTTGTTCATCTGTATATTCCAGATATCCGGCACGTGTCAGTATTTTCAAGGCACTGTCTGCTTGTACAGGGAAATGCTTGAAGTTACGGCAGAACTCATCCAGATTGAAGGCAAAGGTACATCCCAAACCGTCTCCCATCGCCATTTGGAAATAGTAGTTCACATCTTCATATACTTTGCGGATGTATTCTTTGTCGGGGAATGTGTCGGTAATCCGTTTACTGAGTGTTGCTTTATCGCTCTTGGCATAGAGCAGGACGGCATAAGCTTTTTGTCCGTCTCTTCCCGCACGTCCGGCTTCTTGGAAATAGGCCTCGGGTGAATCCGGCAAATCAACATGGATGACGAGACGTACATCCGGCTTGTCAATACCCATTCCGAATGCATTGGTGGCAACCATGACACGGCTTTCGCCCGATAACCAACTTTTCTGCCGTTGGTCTTTGACGTCATTGTTCAGTCCGGCATGATAAAAGGTGGCTGTAATTTCATTGTTTACCAGTAATTCCGCTACTTCCCGGGTACGCTTCCGGTTTCGGGTGTATACGATGGCGCTTCCTGACACGCTGTTCAGAATATGCAGCAATTCTTCCTGTTTGCTTTCTGTGTTGCGGACAATGTAAGCCAGATTCTTTCGCTCAAAGCTCATGCGGAAAATGCGGCTGTCTTCTCTAAAACCTAATTTAGTCTGAATATCCTTTACTACTTCGGGGGTAGCTGTGGCGGTAAGTGCCAATACCGGAACAGTAGGAAGCAACTCCCGAATTTCGGAAATCTTTAAATAGGCAGGGCGGAAGTCATATCCCCATTGAGAGATACAATGAGACTCGTCGACTGTAATCATGTTGATTTTCATATTCCGCAGTTTGGCGCGGAATATATCAGTGTCCAGTCGTTCGGGAGAGATATAAAGAAATTTATGGTCACCGAATATGCAGTTCTCTAGTGCAACAACAATCTCTTCGCGCGTCATGCCCGAGTAAACTGCCAGTGCTTTAATTCCCCGGTCTCGAAGATTGCGCACCTGATCTTTCATGAGCGCAATGAGAGGAGTAATGACCAGACACAATCCCGGTTGTGCCAATGCCGGTACCTGGAAGGTAATGGATTTACCTCCACCGGTAGGCATCAGCCCCAATGTATCATGTCCTTTTCCGATACTTTCTATGATTTCTTCTTGAATACCGCGGAAGTTATCATAGTTCCAGTATTGTTTTAGAATCTCTTTGTAGGTCACCCTTTTCTATTCCTCACTAGGTTTGATATCTTCAATCTGTAACTGCACCTCTCCGCGCTTATGCGTGTTTTCTTCGATGGTATAACAGATGTCGAACGAGCGCTTGGTCTTGATGTAACGGGCTTGTGAGCTTTGTCCGAAAGCGATTCCGTTCATGACGTTATTTGATTTGTTGTCGACCAGCTCCAGCTTGATATGTTCCTGATCACGGCCTACTACTTTGCTGGTTCCGTAATCATATACATTATGTGTACAGAATACCGGTTTGTGATTATCCGGGCCGAACGGATTGAACTTTTTCAGGTCGGCATGAAATTTCGGGGTAATGTCGCGGAAATCTATTTCGGCATCGATGTCTATCACCGCACTGGTTTGTTCGGGTAAAATATGTTCGGATACATATGTTTCGAAACGGTGGGTGAACTCTTCTACATTTTCTACTTTCATCGAAAGACCTGCCGCATACGTATGACCACCAAAGTTTTCCAGTAAATCACGACAGTTTTCAATAGCCTTATACACATCAAAACCGGAAACGGAACGAGCCGAACCGGTTGCCAGGTTATCCGTGCGTGTCAGTACCACTGCCGGACGGTAATAAATTTCGGTCAGGCGTGAGGCTACAATCCCGATAACTCCTTTGTGCCATGCTTCATTGTAAATGACAATGGTACGACGGTCTGCCAATCCTTCCAGACTGTCCACAATGTGGTTGGCCTCTTCAGTCATGGTTTTGTCAAGGTCTTTTCGGGTCTCATTGTACTGGTTAATCAGATTGGCTTTCTCCAAAGCAGAAGAGAAGTCTTTTTCTATCAATAGTTCTACAGCCTCTTTACCGTTCTGTATACGACCGGAAGCATTGATGCGCGGACCTATTTTGAACACAATGTCTCCGACAGTGATTTCTTTCTCGGATAATCCGCAAATGTCAATAATTGCTTTAAGTCCTACGCTTGGGTTGGAATTCAACTGTTTCAGCCCATGATAAGTCAGTACACGGTTTTCTCCCATGATGGGGACAATATCAGAGGCTACACTGACTGCAACCAAATCCAAAAGGGGGAGTCAGCTGGTTGAACTCGATACCGTTGTTCAAAGCAAAAGCCTGCATAAATTTGAATCCTACACCACACCCTGACAGATGTTCGTAAGGGTAAGTGGCGTCCGGGCGTTTGGCATTCAGAATAGCTACGGCAGGAGGCAGTACATCATCGGGTACATGATGGTCACAGATGATGAAATCAATTCCTTTTTCTTTTGCATATGCAATTTCTTCCACCGCTTTAATGCCACAATCCAATACGATAATTAGTTTTACACCTGTTTCGTATGCATAATCCACCCCTTTCACTGATACTCCATAGCCTTCGTTGTAACGGTCGGGAATATAGTAATCAATGTTCGAATAGAACTGCTGGAGAAACTTGTATACCAATGCTACGGCTGTTGTGCCGTCTACATCATAGTCTCCATAAACCAATATGCGTTCTTTCTTTCCCATAGCTTGGTTTAGGCGTTCTACGGCAATGCTCATATCCTTCATCAGGAAAGGATCGTGTAGTTCGCTAAGCTGTGGGCGAAAGAATCTTTTAGCCTCTGCTGCTGAGGTTATACCTCTTTCTAGCAATAGCTTACAGAGGACGGGATTGATTCCTGTCTCTTTAGCTAATGCTTTAGCTGCTTCTGTCTGTTCTTGGCTTGGAGGTTGGTAATTCCATTTGTGATTCATTTTATATATTGTTTTTTCTTTTTCTTCTCGCATGGGGAGGCTTCGCTTTTATTTGTTTCAGGCAGTCTCCAATAATCCGTAAAGTTAGGAAAAAACAAATAAAAAACCGTTAATTCCGTATATATTTTTACGGAATTAACGGTAGTGCTTTAAATACTAGTATATTACAGCATTATTTAATACCTAACTTTTTAGCGATTTCTTTAGGAAGTGCTTTCTTGTTGACAACGATATTCATGGTTTTATAGCGCACGAATGCTTTTGATGCATACCATACACCGTTATATTTGCCGGCTTTGCCCCAAGAGTTCTTTACCATATAGTATTCATTTCCATCCTGGTCTTTGGCGATACCATAAATCTGCATTCCGTGGTCATCGGTAGTTTCCCAGTTGTCATATGCTTCCTGGCGTTCTTCCTGAGTGCACCATTTCTGAGGTTGCGGTTTGCTGTTCAGTTTCTTTTTCTTCCGTTTCATTTTCAGCCAATGTGCCATGTCGGAACCACTTAATTCCTGTACTTTTTCAGCATCGGGCATCACTGCGATACCATCGCGGGTAAATCCTTGTTCGCTGACGTCAGACCCCCATGCAATAGTATAGCCGGTATTGATGGCATTGTCAAATACTTCCATCAGTTCGTCAATTGGTAGGTTGTAAGATTGTCCCCAACGCCAGTTGTCCTGAATTTCAAGAACAAACGGTTCATAGAACGGATGATGGGTGTAAGAAGTCAATGAAATATAATCGTCCGGATTCAGTCCGGTTGATTCGAAGAATGACTGCGGAGTATATTCTTTCCCTTTGTAAGTGAATTTTTCGGGACATTCACCCAAATAAATGTCATGGATGGCAGCAATAGCTTTCTTCCACAGCGGTTTACGGTTTTCGTCTGTTTGGAGCGAACGGTGTTTTCCTTTTGCGATGGCAGCAACAACCGCATCAGATACGGCAGTCAGTTCTGTATGGTTACTTAATGTATCTCCATACATCACACCGGCGCATTTCTTCTTCCGGCACCAAACCGAATTTTTTCATACCATATATTACATCATAGAAAGAACCTCCTTGTGAGAAAGATACATCTCCATGAGTGCGCACTGCTGCATCGGCACGGTCAAGATAAGTTTGATGTACGATGTACATTTCGGACAAGTCGTATTCTCCTTTTCCCATACGGAGTAATTCTGATTCCAAAAAGGCCATACTTGAGTAGCACCAGCAAGTTCCTGCACGGTTTTGGTTCTTAATAGAAGTAATAGGAAGTTCCTTTACGGTAGTAAATACAAATCCTTCTTCTTTAGGTTCTTCTTTTGCTTCTTGAGCCGACAGACTCATGCTGAAGAGTCCGGCTGCGGCGAGTAATGTAAATCTTTTCATTCAGTGATAATAGTTTTGTTTGATATTAAATTATTATTCATTCATAATTGCTTCTACCTCTTCGATGGTGATGGGGATGCGTTTTTCTCCGGTAAAACGAGAGCCTTCGGGGGTAATCAGAATATCATCTTCCAGACGTATGCCGCCAAAGTCTTTAAATTTATCAATCGCATCGTAATTCAGGAAGTCGGTATGCATCTTTTCGGCTCTCCACTTGTCAATGAGAGCGGGAATAAAGTAACAGCCCGGTTCGTCTGTGATAACAAAACCTTCTTGCAGACGGCGTCCCATGCGCAAAGAAGCAAGTCCGAATTGTGACGAAAAGGGCGTACTTCATCGTCATAACCGACATAAATCTGTCCCAGATCTTCCATATCATGTACATCCAGTCCCATCATGTGGCCCAATCCGTGAGGGAGGAATAAGGCATGTGCACCGGCTGCAACAGCTTCGTCTATATTGCCTTTCATCAGTCCCAGGTCTTTCAGTCCTTGTGCCAATACTTTACATACTTCTTGATGTACCGACATGTAAGTGATGCCGGTCGGGCAATTTCCAATGCTTTGTCGTGGCAGGCCAATACTATATTATATACGTCTTTTTGACGTCCTTGGAATTTTCCACCGACAGGAACGGTACGGGTATGGTCGGAACAATAATTGCTCAGTCGTTCTGCACCTGCGTCGGTCAGCATCATGCGTCCTACTTCCAAAATGTGGCTGTGGTCGTGGTTATGCAATGTTTCACCATGCTGAGTCAGTATAGTGGCAAACGAAGTCATGCTTCCATAAGAAGAAGCGATGCCGTCCAATACTCCGGCAATATATTGTTCTTTTTACTCCCGGTTTGCATAAACGCATGGCAGCGGTATGCATTTCATAGCCGATATTGCAAGCCAAGTCAATTTCTTCTATTTCACAGGCTTCTTTTACAGAACGTAAAGCAACGACGGCTTTGATCAGTTCCAGTGAAGCATATTTTTTAACGATAGAAGCACGGATACCGGTCAGCTCTTCCAACAGCATCATATTATCATAACGATAGGGAGGAAGAAAGTGAACTTTTCTGCCTTGTGCAATGGCTTTTCCCACTATTTCTTTCAGTTGTGCAAAAGGAAAACTCTGCTGAACACCTACCTGTGCGGCCAAGTCCTTGACGCTTGGTTGAGGTCCCATCCAGATAATATCGTCCATATCGACATCATTGCCAAAGAAATAGTCTTCTCCTGCTTCAACGTCCATCACTCCTGCATATCCCGGATGAGAATGACCGAAGAAATAGAGGAAAGAACTGTCTTGACGAAATTTATATGTATTATCCGGGTAGTTTGCCGGAGCTTCGTTATTGCCTAGTATAAGGATAAGGCCGTTTTGCACTTTATTTCTCAGTGCTTGCCGACGGTTTTTATAAATAGCAGAATCAAACATGGTTAACTTGATTTTAATTGAATATTAATGAACTGTTTGCAAATGTAACAATTATAATTTTAAATTCATGCGCAGAAGTTTAAAAAATAATCACTGCGGAGTGACTTTGACCTTATTTATCCCTGTATATTTTTCTATTCTTTCTTGTATAAACGGGAATTTCTTAATAACTTGCCACATGTTTTCAATGAGATTTTTATTAAATCTGTTTCTTTTAACTTCTTAATAACTAACCAAATGAATGGAATGATAAGCCGAAGCCTGATGGGGGTCTTTTGCAGTGCTTGCTTTTCGGTGATGAATGCACAAGACCGTCCCAATATTGTAGTATTTATTGTGGATGATATGGGGTTGATGGATACTTCTGTTCCTTTTGTAACAGACCATCATGGAAATGCGGTAAAACAACCGTTGAATGAATGGTATCGCACTCCTAATATGGAACGCCTTGCCAAACAGGGTATTCGTTTTTCTACTTTTTATGCTCAGAGCGTGAGCTCCCCTTCAAGGGCTTCTATAATGACAGGGCAGAATGCAGCCCGGCATCACTACAAATTGGATTCAGCCGGAGAATAACAACCGTACTCCTTATGGACCGTTGGATTGGAATTGGAAAGGACTGACTCGTAATAATCTCATTTATCCTTATGTATTGGAACAGGCGGGCTATAAGACCATTCATGTCGGTAAAGCGCATTTTGGCTGTATAGGCAGCGAAGGGGCTGATCCTAAGAATTTAGGCTTTGACATTAATATAGCCGGTTCTGCTATCGGCAGTCCGGGCAGTTATTATGGAGAAAACGGTTATGGGGCGATAAAAGGAGCAAAGTCTCGCGCTGTTCCCGGTTTGGAGCAGTATTTTCATACCAACACTTTTTTGAGGCGATGCACTGACATCGGAGGCGGATAAAGAAATAGAGAAAGCTGTTGCCGAAAAACGACCTTTTTACTTAAACATGGCTCATTATGCCGTTCATTCTCCTTTCGAGACAGACAAACGGTTTATAGGACATTACACAGACCCGAAGAAGAATCAACAAGCATGTGCCTTTGCCACTTTAATCGAAGGTATGGATAAATCATTGGGAGATTTGATGGATAAATTGGAAGAATTAGGTATTGCTGAGAATACATTGATTATCTTTTTGGGGGATAATGGAGGTGATGCCCCTTTGGGGGGAGCTGCGGATTATGGCTCGTCAGCACCTTTTAAAGGTAAAAAGGTTCGGAATATGAAGGCGGAGTGAGAGTGCCTTTCATTGTTGCCTGGGCGCATCCTGATGCGGAAAATAAGTTTCAGAAAGCTTTTCCCGTTGCACAAAATGCCATACAGACACAGATGGGGACAGTGATGGATATCTATCCCACCGTATTGTTTCTGTTGCCGGAGTAAAAGTACCGGAAAATCATATATTGGACGGCTCCACCCCTTGAAAGAATGATAGCAGGCAAGAAGGATAAAGCACATCGGGATGACTTCCTGATGCATTTCCCTCACGAACACCGTGGCAGTTATTTCACTTCATACCGCAAAGGCGACTGGAAGCTGATTTATTATTATAACCCGGAACATCCCGATGCTCCTTATTATAAGCTGTTTAATCTGTCAGAAGATCCCTATGAGAAGAATGATGTGGCAAAAGCAGAGCGGAAGAAAGCCAAAGAATTGTTTGGGCTGATGGTGAAAAGATTAGAGATGGAAAAGGCACTCTATCCCATCGACAAGGATAAAAATGAGTTAAGACCTTTTTTTATAGCAAAATAATTTTTGAAGAAAAGATGTTTGAATATTCATCGAAAAAAGATAACTTTGCGCCGAACTTTAATGGGAGGCTGTTTGTTCCTTGACTTTGATTATGAAAATAGACCGATAAAACAGGATTGGTATTGGAAGGAGGAGGCATGCGTGGGGTATTTACCTGTGGCGTGCTGGATTCTTTGATGGATAACGAAATCTGGTTTTCTTACGGAGTAGGAGTATCGGCGGGTGCGTGCAACGGGCTTTCGTATATGTCCCGTCAGCGAGGGCGTGCAAAATTCAGCAATATCGATTTGTTGGATAAGTATCATTATATCGGTATCAAGCATCTGTGGAGCAAACATAGCATCCTTGACCAAGAATTGCTTTACGAGCATTTCCCTAAAGAAATCCTGCCATACGATTATGAAACGTATGCAAAGAATCCGGCACGTTTCGAAATGGTGACCACCAATTGTCATACCGGGCGCGCCTGTTATCTGGAGGAGAAGTACGACCGGAAACGTATTATAGACATAGCTAAGGCATCCAGCAGCTTGCCTTATGTGTGTCCTGTTGCATATGTGGATGGCATACCTATGCTCGATGGCGGAATTATTGATTCTATTCCTGTGATGCGGGCTTTTGAGCAGGGATATGAAAAGAATGTGGTGGTGCTTACCCGTAATCGTGGTTATCGTAAAAAGGGAAGGGATATCAAGATACCTCATTTCATTTATAAAAAATATCCTCGTTTGAGAGTGGTGCTCAGTAAACGTTGCCGCGTTTATAATGAACAATTGGAATTGGTTGAGAAGTTGGAAGATGAAGGCCGGATTATAGTGATACGTCCTCACAGACCCATGGAAGTCGACCGGATTGAAACGGATATAAAAAAGCTGACCGATTTGTATGACGAAGGGTATGCTTGTGCGAAAAAGATATTTGAGGAAAAGCACTTGCTGGAGAAGTGAATTTAGCGGAAAAACTTTTGATGAATATATTCAGGTAGCGTTATGGTTGAGGCAGTCATAACGCTAATTTTATATTATGTATTTTGTTTTCTTCCTGAATTATTGATTATATTTTGGGGTTTATGCTGATATCGGCCGGACTTCCTAATTCGTTTCATAGGATGAGCGTAATTATTTTGATAGGTAAAATCGTAAGAGTGAAGAAAAAAGCATATATTTGCAATTTTCAACTATAAGTCTTATCGTAGATTATTATACATAAAAAATATACAATGAAAAGAATAATTCCATTCTTGCTATCTGTCTCTCTTCTTTATTCTTGTCATCAGGAGGAAGAAATCAGTCTGCCGACCGATGGGCCGGTTATTAATCTTGCTGAGTTGGGACTGTCTGAAAATGATGTTGTACAGGGACGTATGCGCATTAAACTGAAAGAAGAACCTGCCGGAAATTTAAGCGAGAAGAGTATCGAAGGCGGCATATCCGCACGAATTAAAATGATAGGTCGTTCTGCTTCTGCATTGAAAATAACCCGCATGGAACGTACTTTTCCTCATGCCGGGAAATATGAAGAACGTACACGCCGTGAGGGACTGCATTTGTGGTATGATGTTTGGTATTCGGAGGATGTTTCTGTGGCGCGTGCGACCGGTGAAGTTTCAGTGCTGGAAGGGATAGAAATAGCCGCGCCTGTCGTGAAGGTGAGATCTTTGGGGGCGGACGAACCGGTTTGGCGTGCCGTCGACTTTAATGATACTTTTATTGCCAAGCAGTGGTATCTGGAAAATCCGGGTACGGAGTCGTGGCAACAATTAGGAGCCGATATCCGGGTGGCTGATGCCTGGAAAAAATGCACAGGAGACCCCCGTATCATCGTTGCCGTGATGGACGGAGGTGTTCAGGTAGACCATCCCGATTTGGTAGATAATATATGGGTGAACGAAGGAGAGATACCCGGAAACGGTATTGATGATGACGGGAATGGTTATATAGACGATATAAACGGTTATAATTTTATGTATGATTCCGGTAAACTGACTCCCATGAAACATGCTACGCATGTGGCGGGAATCATAGCGGCGAGTGGAAATAACGGTAAGGGAATTGCCGGAATAGCAGGGAGGAAACGGTACGGCGGGAAGTGGCGTAAAACTGATGTCTACCCAAGTGCTGGGGGCTACAAGTTCAAATAATACAGCTGCGGCTATTAAGTATGGTGCCGATAATGGAGCGGTTATCAGTCAGAACAGCTGGGGTTATAATACGACCACTACCAGTGTTTCGTATATTGATCCTGCGGATAAAGCGGCAATTGACTATTTTATCAAGTATGCCGGATGCGACAATGATGGCAATCAATTGCCCGATAGTCCGATGAAAGGCGGTATTGTAATCTTTGCTGCAGGTAATGATAATGTGTCTAATCCCGGTACGGCTTCTCCGGCAGATTATGATGCGGTGGTGTCGGTGGCTGCCATTGCTCCGACTATACAAAGGCTTCTTATTCCAACTATGGTTCATACATTGATATTTCGGCTTACCCGGAGGTAACTTGAATGGTAATGGAATGGTATATAGTACTATTCATAATTCTTCTTACGGGGATATGAGTGGAACTTCTATGGCTTGTCCGATGGTGTCGGGGGTAGCTGCGTTAGTTATTCAGAAATATGGATTGAACGAACGGGGATTTACTCCTGACAGGTTAAAAGAAATACTCTTCAAGAGTGCTTATGATGTGGATAATTATAATCCGAAATATGCCGGACAACTCGGCTATGGTTGTGTAGGCGCTACTGCGGCATTGGGAATTGAAGTAACGGATGAGATGCCGACGCTGACATTGAAAAACAATAAAGTGAGTGATGGAAACTTGCTTTTTGGGTAAACTATCAGTTGGCCGGTAATGCACGTATCATTATTTATAATAGTACGGGTGGAAAGGTATTCGACTCAAAAAAGAGGAGTAATGGCTATGTCTATCACAACAATAGATGTAAGTAAGTTGGCTGCCGGATATTACACGATGGAATATCAATGCAACGGCCGCACGATGAAACAGAACTTTATTAAATATTAATCCGGTAGAAGAATAAACAGTAGAATATGAAGAAAACGATATTTTGTGTAATAGCTCTTGGCATGTCGGTTGCCACAGTTTATGGGCAGGATGAGGTAACTGCTATCAATACGGGTGCTGCCAATTTCCTGACTATCATGCCCGATGCTCGCACCGCTGCATTGGCGGTGCAGGTGTTTCACTCACCGGAAATGAGAATGCCATTTTTTTGAATGGCGCGACCATTGCAGCGGATAAAAACTGCCGGGGAGGTGCTTCTTACACGTATGTTCCGTGGATGCGCGATTATCAGTCAGGTTATTCGTTGCATACATTGGGAGGTTTTTATAAGATAGACGAAAAGAATGTGATTCTGGCAGGATTTCGTTATTATAATTATCCGAAATTGGGTGTGCTCGAGACCGGAGGAGAGAGTATACGTCCGAAGGAATTGGCTGCCGAGGTGGGTTATGCTCGTGAGTTAATCAAGAATCTTTCTGTGTCGGCTACTTTCCGTTATATTTATTCGGATATGGGAAAGGTGGGTAATGACCGGGGAGCAAGTACAGTTGCTTTTGACTTAGGCGCTTTTTATACAAAGGCGATTGCCAGGATGGAAGGGGCGAGTTGGTCTGCCGGATTGCAGGTGAGCAATCTGGGGCCAAAGATTAAATATCCCAAATCCAGCGAGTCTCTGCCGATGATGGCCAAAGTAGGCGGTTCGGTAGACTTGCCGTTTTCACAGATGCACCGTCTGATGATGACGGTCGATTTAGGTTATCGTTTGGCTCCTTCGGATGTGCAGGCTGTGAATGTGAGTGCCGGAGCAGAATATACGTTGGCAGAGCATTTTATGTTTAGAGGCGGTTACCATTATGGAGACAAGGAAAAAGGCGATCATAGCTTTGCCACTGTGGGTGCAGGAATGAACCGTTACGGTGGACATTTGGATTTTGCATGGTTGTTTGCATCGGATGACTGTCCGTTCCGAAATACATTTTGGGCGACTCTTGGATATTCTTTCTGATGATATAAATAAAAGGGAGTGTGTCAAAACATGGATAATGCTGTCGTTTAGTTCGTAGGGGCGAGGTGCACTCGCCCGAAAACAGTTTACTTTGTGTCTTTGGGCAGGCAACCCCTGTCCCTACAGCTGATGATTGGATAGGTCATTTTAGTTTTGACACACTCTCTTTTATTTATGCCTTGTTGTAATGCCCTGGTTCTAATGATTATCGTTCATTTGCTTCATGCGGCCGATCAACAGGTAATTATTGTCATTTTCTTGGATGGAACTTGCCAGTGTGTTTACCTTCTCCCTAATTTCAGGTAACAGGTTGGTTGTCTTGAGTGCTGTTTCCAGCTCCTCTTTCAACACACCGGGGTCTACGTTGCGAATGTAATACCCGTTCCGGCAACTTGCGAACCAAAAAGCATCTCCTCCTCCCAAAAAGTCATTGTGTACTTTGTACAATCCTCCTTTCAGTGTTTTTTTGTCTACAATAAAATTTCGGTGCTCTCTTGTTTCGCTGCCACCGTGATTGTCTGTTTGCTCCATTTTTCCTACGACAGTCCCAATAAAGCAAGTCGGGTATTCGTATTGCCAGTGAATTGGGATTTTTCCACCAGAGAAATGGATGGTAAAGGTCGGCTGTAGCTTGTTCTGTGCATAATCGTAATGATACAAGGTATCTGCTTTTTCTATATGAAAGTCCAGAAAGGAGAAATCAAAGGCTTCCGTGTTGTTGTTATGGTAAATGTCGTTGCTGTAATCGGGCTCCATCTCTGTTATGGGGAGAAAGCTCGGCAAGTCGGTTACCTTCGAAGTCTTGTACCCAAATCATTCTTGGATTGTTTTTCCAAGGCAGCGTGGCTACAGTAATCCGCCCTTTGTCTCCGTCTGCATAGAAGACGGATTTGGGGGAGCATCCATTTTTCTGCTTCATCTATCAGGGGAATGTTTTTTTGCAATTCTCCGTTCAGATTGTAAGTGATGAGTTTGGTTGCATTCCATGGCATGAGGTAGATGCGGTCATGCTTTTCATCCAGTTGGAAAGGCCCTACCTGAGTGTATTCTCCGGACCGTTTCCCACTGAGCCGATGTTACGCAAGAATTTCCCTTTACGGTCGAATAATTTAAAAGGTATGTTTTGAGAACAGTGGATTAGAATGTAGTTATCCGATACAGTTACGCTACTGTTTCTTACCAGTGCTTCGTCCTTATTGTCCAACTTTACAATATCCAAGTCTTCAATGAAATAACTGAGTGGCAAGTGGATGGAATCTTTAACGGCTGTCCAGTCGCATACCATGAGGGTTGTTCCGTTTGTTTTCACTTCGGCTGCTACAGTGGGCAATTCGTTCCATATCTTTGAATCGTCCGATGCCGTGTTGTCGTTCTCTTTTTGTTTGTTGTTGCAGGCTGTTATAATCAAGGTTGCCAAAACCCAAAAGAAATGTGTTCTCATACTTTGTAGTTTTAAAATTTACCGCAAAGTTAGGTATGAAAGGGATTTGATTGTAAAATCGTGATGGACAACTAAAAAATATTATATTGTTGTGTATTAGCTATTTATTTGTTTTATGTGATGGACAATTAATACTTTTGCAAGTATTCGTCCAATGAAATTCCTTCATCGGAGGTGATACCGAGTTTTTCTTTCATTCGTAGCTTCTTCTTGCTGACAGAGTTTCGGCTTATACAGTCAATGTTCGACATGTCGTGTAGGCTGACATTGATTTTTATCAGGCAACAGAAGTTAATGTCCGCTACACTCAAGGCGGGAAATTCCTGTTTCAGGCGTGTTGTGAAATGGTCATAGTTACTGTCGAGTATGACTCTTATTTCCCGCCATTCATTGTCTGTCAATGATATTTGCCGGTTGTTATTCTTGTTTTCTTCTGTGTCATTGTCTAAAGAAGGTAGTTTTTTGAATACTTCCATTTTACGAAGCAGCTCTTCGCGTAACATGCCGGCCTTCTCTCTGAGGGCACTTAATTCTTCTGCTTGTTTCAGCAGTTTGTTTTCTTGCTTCAGTCGGTCGCTTTCTTGTTGAAGCAGCCTTTTCATTTCTTCTTTTCTTTTGTATTGGAGATAGAACAGGAAGGCACTGACAATCATGGAGAGGATGAATGTAAGTAGCAATATGAGGTTGATATGACGTTGGCGTACAATTTCCAGTGCATTGATTTCTGTTTCCAGCTTTAGTTCGTTATACTGGCTGGCACTGGCTTGATGGTTATAGGCTGAATAGATGTTATGAAGGAAAGCAATGGCATTTTCATGTTTGCGGAATGCCTTTTCAGGAGAGCCGATGTTGCTCGTACAGGTGAGAGGCGTAGTGCGGCTTCACTTGCCAAAAATATATTGCTTGATTGGGATACCAGATTATAGTAATAACAGGCGGAGTCTTCCCGGTGCATGAGCTCGTAAACATGAGCTTTGTACATGTTGTGCAAAGGAATGTCGTTTCGCTTCATATATCGACGGGATTGTCGTAGGGCTTGCAGGGCTTCGGAGAACTGGCCTTGTGCTGTGTATAAGTCGGTATATTCTTTAGCAAGGCTATAGACGAATTCGCTGTCTTTATCTTTCATGGCACAGGCTTTGGCGGAATCCAGCATTTCTTTTGCGACTCCGAATTCTTTTAGTTGGAGTAGTGTCTGAGCTTTTTCCCGATAATAATGCTTGCGGTGCAGATGAGTGGTGTCTATGCCCATTCTTTTGTTGATGTAAGCCAAAGCAGAATCTGTTTTCCCTATTTGTTTAAAGAATTGTGTTTTATATATATAGGTGCGTACAAGCTCCTGAGGGCATTGTTGTCCCCTTGCTCTTTTTTCAATTATTTGAAGCATGGAATCGGCTTTATCGTATGCTTGATTGTATAGGAATAATCTGTACCTGATGTGGTTTATCTCTTTCAGGTTTATTGTGTCTTTTGTTTTTTCATAATGTTGAGACAGTTTTTCTATCTTCTCTGCAGAATGCCGGATGAACGGTTGGGGTGAGGTGCTGAACTGAATTCGCCAATAGGTATAGACGTCTTCTCCTTCCAACTTTTCAGGTATGATTCTGTTTAAGTAAGTGAGCGTGCTGTCTATTTGTTTATCTGCATAGAATTGTTCAGCTTTTTGCAGCCATAAGTCATTTTCTCGTACAGAACAGGCGGTAAGTAAGAGGAGCAGGGAAAATATTGAGAGAGACTGTAACTTCATGCGGACATTTGATAGGGAATGAAAAGAGGATGTCCCATTTTGATGAAACATCCTCTGTATAAAAATTCTGTTTTTATTTGATATTATTTGGCGAAGCTCACCGCACGTGTCTCGCGGATAACTGTTATTTTTACCTGTCCCGGATAAGTCATTTCATCTTGAATCTTCTTCGCAATTTCTCCTGACAGGCTTTCAGTCTGCTTATCGTCAATCTTGTCGGCGCCTACGATAACACGTAGTTCACGACCGGCTTGGATAGCGTATGTCTTTGTTACTCCCGGATAAGACATGGCCAACTGTTCGAGGTCATTCAATCGTTTGATATAAGCTTCTACTATTTCTCGGCGCGCTCCCGGACGTGCACCTGAGATAGCGTCGCACACCTGAACGATAGGAGCCAACAGGCTGGTCATTTCCGTCTCATCGTGGTGAGCACCGATAGCATTGCAGATATCCGGTTTTTCTTTGTACTTCTCTGCAATCTTCATACCTAGCAGTGCGTGCGGCAATTCCGGTTCTTCATCAGGCACTTTTACCGATATCATGCAAGAGTCCGGCACGTTTGGCCTTCTTCGGATTCAATCCCAATTCGGAAGCCATCACAGCACAGAGGTTGGCTGTTTCGCGGGCATGTTGCAATAAGTTTTGGCCGTATGAAGAACGATATTTCATCTTACCGATGATGCGAATCAATTCAGGGTGTAAACCATGAATACCCAAGTCGATAGTGGTGCGTTTACGGTTTCGATGATTTCGTCTTCTACTTGTTTACGCACTTTGGCAACCACTTCTTCGATACGTGCCGGATGAATACGTCCGTCTGTCACCAACTGATGAAGTGCCAGGCGGGCTATTTCGCGGCGAACCGGGTCGAATGCAGAAAGCACGATAGCTTCCGGGGTGTCGTCCACTACGATTTCAACACCTGTTGCTGCTTCCAAGGCACGGATGTTACGTCCTTCACGACCGATGATGCGACCTTTGATTTCATCGGATTCGATATGGAATACGGTGACAGAGTTTTCGATAGCTGTTTCTGTAGCAACTCTCTGAATGGACTGGATAACGATTCGTTTGGCTTCCTTGTTGGCTGTCAACTTGGCATCGTCCATGATATCATTGATGTAAGAAGCAGCTTGTGTTTTGGCTTCCTCCTTCAAAGAGTCCACCAAACGTTCTTTGGCTTCTTCGGCAGACAGACCGGATAGTGCTTCCAGCTTTTCGCGTTCTTGCATCTGTAGTTTATCAAGTTCCTCTTTTTTCTTGTCTACAATAACAATCTGTGCTTCCAGATTCTCTTTGATAGCTTCAGCTTCTGTACGTTTACGTTGTACTTCTTCTTGTTTTTGATTCAGCATCAGTTCGCGCTGTTTCAACTTGTTTTCGGCTTGTTGGATTTTCTGGTTGCGCAATGCAACTTCTTTTTCCAAGTCGGCCTTTTTATTTAAAATTTCTCCTTAACTTCGAGAAGCTTGTTCTTCTTAATTACTTCAGCTTCTGTTTGTGCTTCCTTAATGATGATATCATACTTAGATTTCAGGCCATATCTGAAAAGCATGTATGATAACCCACCACCTACAGCGAAACACACAATTGCTATTATTACTGTTGTTACCATTGTTATTAATTTATATAAATAAAAAACGCACAACCATTCTGCCAAGAACTCTTCTCTTGACAGTTAAGTTGTGCGTGAATATCTTTAATTTAAAATTTTAAACTATCCGTTTTTACTAAGATATTGCTCTATCTCTTTTTTGTTAGCTCTTTTAACTTCTCCTGATAAGGTTCAGTATTATTTTTTGTCTTTCATAGAAATGTTTTCAAAAAGCTAATTCCAACGCAGCCATTGCCCAATGCCTTGTAGGGCTGAAATCAGGAAAGCGGCTACGGTATTTGTTTAGTTTATTATCAATCTGTTTGGCAGCGTTCTATATAACAGTTCATCTTCCCGACGAATAGTTAAAGGGTATCTTTCGTTGTCAATCAGCAAATGTATTTTCATCACATCGTCCATCATACTATCGTTTTATTGTTTTAAAATCCTATTGGCCTTTTAATAAAGCGATGCATCTGTCGACTTCACGCACAAGCTTTGACAATCTTTGTTTTGTATCTTTGATATCATTATCGTGGATACTGATTGTCCTCGCCATTTTTAAATTGGTATACATTGCTTCCAATTCTTTACGACTATTTTTTCTACTTGTTTTTATCTCTTCGTCTTTTTCGGCGAGAAGTTGCTTCAACCGGGCATTTTTCACGTGTTAATTCGTCGTGTAAATACATAAAATGTCTCAGTCTTGCTTCAAAAGTACTTAATAGCTTTTTGTCTTCTTCAGTCATTTTAT
>VOFK01001883.1_pt1 | contig 22379 bp, 37 predicted proteins | sample 5384121 | NCBI WGS metagenome assembly VOFK01 (sample SAMN12384730, study PRJNA508395) | human gut metagenome | isolation source: healthy gut J | host: Homo sapiens | reverse complement strand
GCATGCAGCTTTGTTCATGTAGTTCTCCAGAAATTATCGTATTATCGTCGAACGGTAGAAAGAAACCCAGCATACCGAATTTTGGTGACACCATACTTAAGGGGAAGCGAACCCTGCTTTCAGTTACCCGACATTTCAATGTGGGGTCGGCACCTTTCAAACTTCATGCTGGCTTTCCGGTATTAGTCGTTGTGGAATTTCATATACATCATCCACACTGTTGATTTTGCTCTTCCTTCCTTCAGTGAGCGATAACACCAGAATAAGTCTGTGCATTGCCCCGGTATGTCAGGGTGACCCCATTGCCGAGGGGCGATATCCGGATACTGGTGTATGATACAAAGTCCTCCACTCAGTTAACTGACAATGGAAATTTATCGTTGAAAATGACGCACAAATCGATCTACTTACGCCTTTCTAAAGATTATTTATTCACAGGCTAGTGGCAGCTTTGGCCTTGGCAGCTGCAGCCCCCAGGAGTGACCGGTTGACTAAAGTGCCGTCCCGGAGCGTTCCTACTCCCTTCAGATAACGACATTCTGTCCCTGATTTAACCCGACTTGTGCCTTTACCGTGTCAATCCAACCTGAATACCTCTGACTTCAGATGCACCTTCGAGTCACAAACAAAAACGTTTATCCAGTGTTTTTGAGGCACCAAACTTCAACAGACGTTGAGGGTTGCTGAAGGCACGCTTACCGATCCGGTTTCGTTTGGTCGATCGTCTGCTGGGAATAAGAAAGACGGTCGCTCCAGGGTGGTGTCAAAGCATACTCTGAGGCATTTTTTGCACTCATTGAAGCTGTCCTGACGGATCAGGTCGAGTATCAAAAATACATACATTTCTGAAAGCATCTGAAAACCAAAGGAGTCGTCATACCAACAGGTGGGAAATAATCTCGAGTGGCATTTTCCTGGTATGACGGGATCACCCAGACTTGCGTGCATAGAGATTTTTTTTCGGCGTTGGTCAAGCTGTGTCAGCCTGAGCCAGGCTCGGCTTGGAAGCCAAAGCGCATTTTCAAGGTTCAGAAGATCGAATTTACTGATATTCTTGTTCGAGCAACATTGTTGTTGGACAGCGCTGGCTGAACAGGGATCGATAATGTTTGTCTCCTGAGCTTCGTTCAAGACATATTAGTTTCAGGTTCACTACATTCGGACGTGGATCAGATCCTGGCGCGTCTGAGTTGCCGGATACAGTCACTTGCACGCCTGGCTGTAAAGTGATTACTGCAAATTCGGGAACCGTTGTCTTCCTTTGATTTAACTGGCAATGATGAATAAGTTGTGTATCATATTATGTATTAAATTATTTTTTGCACTCTCCTTCCTTTATATATACTGTGTGTTAATTTCAAATACTTCCATATAAAAAAATTGATTTGAGAAATGTAAAGAAATGTTAAGATAAGTTATAGATGCCCCATCTTTAAAGAAAAATGAATGACTTATCGGGGCATAAAAGTATCACCCAGCAAATAAAAGGATTAATAATGAAGAATAAAGATAGACATTTTGCAACAATGGCACAACAGATGTTTATCAGGAGGTTGTTTGTAAAGTTTGAAGAGAGTTTTGAAATTGCATTTTTGACAATAAACCCATGACAGGGCTTCGCTTAGGAAAGAAATGAAAAACATGGTTTGAGATTCTGTTCACGGTGTTGAACTCGAACAATGTGGTCTGACCCTGGGGTAGTCGATGCGATCTGTGGCTTTTGTGCATGCATTACTATGCAATTATTTGAGCGAATGGTCAACTGATCGCTTCATGTTAATAATGTAGATTGGCTGCTGGCAAAGATAAATGAAGCGGTTCGGCACCGTTTACTTGCTGTTGCAATTGATATATGAACCGGAAAATTACCTGGCGCACCCGGAAGCGGTACTTCAAGCCATGGCCTGATGGACTGATATGAATGGGAAAACAGCCGGAATTATCGGGACTGATTGCACGGATTCTGAGTCCGGATTTAGTTCGGTATGAAAGTAGTGGCTTATGATCTTTTATCCGGATGAAAAAATATGCCCGGGAGGTCGGGATCTCTTATGTTTCGTGGATGGTCTGTATGCACAACGAGCATGATTTCTTCCCCCTGATGACTGATCGAATGGCACATGATCGACGCACCAGTCTATCGCTAAAATGAAAGAAGGCACGATAATCATAAATACGAGTCGGGGACAATTGATCATACTCAATGCCTTTGATCGAAGGGTTGAAAAGTAAAAAAATAAAGGGCAGCGCCGGATTGGATGTTTATGAAAGAAGAAAGAGTATTTTTTATGAAGATCAATCGGATAAAATTATCGATGATGATGTCCTGGCCTGCGTTTACTCGTTCAATAATGTCATCGTTACCTCACATCGATTTACCCTGGAAGCTTAATACTGTGTGCGGAACTACCTTGCAAATATACAGGATTTTATCGATGGAAAGACATTGGTAAATGAAGTTTCCTAAAAATAACCTGGATGTTTAAAATTAAAAATGCGATTTATATATACTTTTTTTATAAACTGAAATTTATCGTACCGTTAAACCGATTTTTATAAAGCAGGCTATTTTATTCCGAATCCCATTTCTACCCAGGGAATTTCAGACGCAAGCTTTTGTCATCGACGATATAAAATACCTTATAAACTTTTACAGGACGTATAGCCACTTTGGGTGAAGGAGCCGATTGTGTGTCGCTTTACGGGCTGACATGGATGCGCTGCGGGTACAGGAAGATACCGGATTACCTTATGTTCGACTCCCGGGCTGATGCACGCTTGTGGACATGATATGCATACTGCCATGTTGATTGGGGGCGGCTATAATTTTTTAAAAGTAAAGAAGTCAGAGTTGGGTGGGACCCTGAAACTTGTTTTCAACCGAGTGAAGAAAACGTCCCGGAGGAAAAGATTATTATTGCCTCATTTGCTGGAACCTCCCGTACCGAAAGCCATATTCGGTCAGCATGTATTTCCCGATTACCGGTTGGACAGATCGGTATACGTCCGGGCCTTTTTTTCTTCCGATAATATTATTTTTTGCAGTGGAAGGAAAAGGGACACATGCGGCCATGCCTCAGCTGGGGTCCGATCCTATTTGGCAGCTACGGCCCTGATCCAGTTTTATCAGACTATTATTACTAAGTTCCGTAAATCCTCTCATCCCGGCAGTGCTTTCGATTACTTTATTCATGGGGGAACAGCCAATAATGTGATACCGGATCGGGGTAGAGGTGATGGAGGGGTGCGTACATGATGCAATGCGTTGAGGCACCGGATTTTTAATTGATCGATGAGAAATCTCCGGCTATTTGTGATTTATACGGTTGTCGTTTTGTACCCGATATGCCTTGGAATGGATTACCTCCGTTGTGGTCAATGATCCGGTATTGACAAAGGAAGTGAAGAAGCTGGCGGCAGCTTCGCAACTTATGATCGTCGGAATCGGAACCCACTTGACTTTAGGGGAAGACTTTTGCTATTTATTTGGTAAGGAACGGGTGCTTTTCGGACTTGGGTGCAGCCACCGGAAGCAGAGGAAGTCCCTTTGTAATCAACTGGAATGGCACTATACCGGGACGATCGATATGCTGGTTGCGACGGGTTACGTTTTTGAAAAAAGGATAGCTGATGTCAAAGGACCTGTTTTGAGGTCCCATGATTTTTATATTGGTGGAAATATCTTTTGTCCGTAAGACATCCGTTTAGTCGATCTTTTTTGATGTATTTTACTACCCGGATCTGATCACCAGGTAGAGGATTTCAAAAGTTATTGTGTGGCTATCGCAACAGTCAAAGTTGAACGAGGAATCAGTCCTCCGAAAGCGAGTGGAAAGAAGAGCAGTGAGTCGGCACTCTCCCCTCGGCAATCGTGGATAAAATAGCCCCTGAGAGAAAATATTTCTGTATACCTTCATTTTGCATGATATAGGCATTGAGAAACGATCCGAGTAAAAAGCCAACAGACTGGCAATAGCTATCCGTGGGGCCAGACCGAATATGAAATTGAAACTTTCTTTCTCCCTCCCAAAAAGGTGCTGCAGGCAAAAAGTAATAGCCAGACGCGCAAAAACCGATGGTTAGAAAAATTCATGGCGAAACCACTCAGATAATGAGCCTGGCTTTTTGAATCCCCAAACCTCAGCGATACAGTCGTTGATAATATAAAAATCGGAAATACAATCAATCCTGCAGTAGCCGTAATGGGACCCAATTGAATTACTTTGGTTTCCAAAGATTGGAAGCTACTAAACATACATTGAATAAAATAATAACATGAAGGGGAGACTGTTTTTTTGCATAATTCTTGTTTTTTTACGTGGTTGAGCAAGCACACGCGGTAAAGTATTACCGGATATAAGATCGATCAAACCGGTAATCGACACACGCCCTGTCCACTTTGACCGGTGCGATTAAAGTTTGACGATTTCCGATGGGCCGGGTGGTTGGCATATACCTCCCAGAGCGTGAAGATCGGCTACTACCAGACTGAAATCCATTTTTCTTCCGGGTTGACATTGATACCTACTGCATTTCTTTTAATTCAGGAATCACTTGTACAAAGCTTCCAGACGGTCCCTGATTTCCTGTAACCGGACGTTTTTATGCTCACTATCTTCCAATTTGAAAAGTACGATGTGTTTTAATCATGGCATTTAAATTTGTTGGTCAAAAGATTGAGACACCGGGAGGCAAACATAAATTTGCCTTCGGGGCATATCTTACCAGCGTAGATAGTGAAAAAAACTTAAAAAGAGAATAAAACCGGGCGTTTTACAGGGAACCGATGAATCGAAAAATTTTTACTGAAAAAATGTATTTTTGTGTTAAATTCTTGTTAAATTGAAAATAATTTTTCAAACTTTTGAGTGAAAGAAAATAATTTTAGTCATCTCTATCAAAAAAGTCATGAGAAGAGCGAGGTAAACCAATTGACAGATTCTGTTAATGATTATCATTACTCTAATCGTAGCCTACACTTGTATGAATTTGGCCGAATTAGAATATGTATTCCGAAGCGATCGGAAAGGCTCAAAATCAATGCGGGATTCTGATTAAGGTGTAATTCTAAAGTTATTCGGGTCTTTTTGAAAGCAGTGGAAAATAACTGAAAGGGTACCTGGCTCTTCTCTAAAACTTTGTCCTTTGTTTTCGTTAAAGTTTCCTATATTTGAATTTATTTTAGATTTCGAGCCATGCTGAAAAAGATTTTATCAGTACCATTATTAAATTGGTGTTGGCTGTTATTGCCGCCATTTTTATTAGGTTTTGTCGTAGGGAAGGTTTATGAACGTCGTTGTCACCCTGAAATATTTTTTTTGGGGACCAACTTATTTTTCTTTATGGTACCCTTTTGATTATTCTGGCTTTTATATCTTTCTTCTATCGCAAAAATGAAAAGGGAATGCTTTCACGGATGCTGGGATGGCATTAGGATTGCTTATCTTTTCGTCTGTCGGAGCTGCTTTTTCATGGCCATGTTTTTAGGTTGGCTGATCCGTTACTGACTATTAGTCCGGCTACCTGAGGGGTTGAAAGAAAAACTTTGGTTTTTAAACTGGATATTCCTCCGGTGATGAGTGTGATGACGTTTTGGTGGTGGCCAGTATGGTTGGCTTGGCTACTGTTTGGACAAAAATCTCAGATATTTGAGACTATTTTTGGACAATTTCCAAAAAATGGTATTACTGCTGATCAATCGGATTCTGATTCCGAATTTTTGCCTTGCTGCAAATTTTTTTGTGCCTTGAGTTATGAGGGATCTATCACCGTCAATTGCCGGTCTTTCTGGAATGTAGGGAATCGTTTTGACCGCGCATTTTATTTGGTTGTTCTTTTTATCTGTCCTCTGTCTGCGGGTGTTTTTCAAGGGAAAATCCCGGCAGGTGGTACAGTATTATGGTCCGGTTTAAACTGACAGCAAAAAGGAGGAACGTGTCATCGGCGGCAGCTACACCGGTTGCGCTTAAATCTGCCAAAAAAGTCCTGTACTCAAAGGAGAAGTGGTCGATTTTGCCGTTCCTTTGTTTGCTAACATTCATTTATGTGGTTCTATATTGACCGAAGTGTTCTTTGTCATGACGCAGGTCGTTGATTCTCTACGGGGCTTTGCCGGCTATGTCTACGATGGTGCTTTTCATCGTTCTGCTGGGAGTTTTGCTATCGGAGCTCCGGGAGTACCTGGGGGGAACGGTTATTGCTTCTCTGGGCATCGTTATTTCCGTATTAGGGTTTGACGAAACCGGAACCGCTCTGTTGTTGACTATTTTTTTTTTGCAGGATAGCTTCAGGACAGCTTGTAATGTGACCGGCGATGGGGCTTTGACGCTTATTTTATCTAAATTGGATAAATAATTATCATTTATGAATAATACAATTGTCGGAATGGGAGAGGTCCTGTGGGATATGCTCCCGGAAGGTAAACAACTAGGCGGGAGCTCCGGCTAATTTGCTTACCATGCTTCTCAGTTCGGGTTCGATAGCCGGGTTATTAGTGCTGTCGGGGATGATCGGCTGGGGAGACGAGATCCTGGAAAGTTTTGACGATAAACAATTGAAATATTTCATTCAACGGGTTCCCTATCCGACGGGGACGGTACAGGTACAACTGGATGAGAACGGAATTCCGGGTTACGAGATAAAGGAAAAAGTGGCCTGGGACAATATTCCCTTTACTCCCGGATTAGAAACGCTGGCACGCCAATCCCGGGCGATTTGTTTCGGATCGTTAGCCCAGCGTGACGAAGTGTCGCGTGCGGCAATTAACTGCGTTTTCTCGATGCGATGCCTGAGGAAAATTCCTATAAGATCTTCGATATCAATCTCCGTCAGGGGTTTTTATTCTCAGGAAGTGCTTTGTAGATCGTTCGAGCGGTGTAATATTCTGAAATTGAACGATGAGGAATTGATAACGATTAGCCGGATGTTCGGATATCCGGGGATCGATCTCGAAGATAAATGCTGGATATTGCTTGGGAAATATAACCTGAAAATGTTAATTCTTACCTGCGGGATCAACAGGAAACGTCTTTTAGCCCCGGCAGTTTCATTTGTAGAGACTCATCAAAGTTAAGGTGGCCGATAACGTCGGGCAGGAGATTCTTTACGGCAGCTTTTTGTTCGGCTATTCTGAAAGAACGTTCTGTACACGAAAGCCCATCAATTGGCGGTAGAGGTTTCTGCCTATGTTGTGTACCCGACACGGTGCTATGCCCGGATTACCCTCTGAATTGAAAAACAGGTTGGTATAAAATCGGTGATCCCTTTGTCTAAAAGGGGAAGTGGTTTGTAAGCTGAATGGTTGCCGAACGATGAGGATCGGCACAGTTAGGGGGAACGGTGGGTATATTTTTGTGTCGTTTTCTGATTGGATTGAGGTATTAATTTTTATTTTTGCGTTTCGTTTTAAATAGGGATGATCGGTATAAGAAAGTTATACGGAAGATCATCGGTTAGGATTTAAGTAATTTATAGTGAATTTATAATGAACACAAAAAAATTTTTCAATTTTAGCTCTGGCTTTAAGTGTAGCCGCTTGTAACGACAAGAAAGCAGCTACCCAAACCGGAGGATTGATGTTGCTAATCTGGATAGATCGGTAACTCCTAATCAGGATTTCTATCAATTCGCCTGTGGATGGATGCAGGCACACCCTTTGACCGATGGTATGGACGGTTCGGCTTTCTTTCGATCTGCTGGCTGAGAATAACCGGAAGCAGATGCAAGGGTTGATCGAAGAACTGGCAGCTAAGAAGTCCGAACCGGGAAAAGTGTTGCCCGGAAAAATCGGTGATTTGTATAATATATGGCTGGCTGGATACCGTCAAGCTCAATGGAGACGGAAGTACTCCTATCCAGCCGGTATTGGAAAAAAATAAAGGCTGTAAAAACTCCGAAGGAAATGGTGACTTTGGTGGCTGAAATGACCCGTCAAGGTTTTGGACCTTATTTTGGTATTTATATCGGTCCGGACGATATGAACAGCAGCATGAATCTGGTGCAGACCTATCCAGGGAGGTCTGGGGCTGGGTGATCAGGATTATTACCTGAAGGAGGAAGATGAGCACAGTAAAAGAGATCCGTACCAAGTATCAAAGAACATCGTGAAGATGTTCGAGTTGGCCGGTTGGGAAGTTGTTCTGCATAACAGCTACCGCATCCAGAAAAAAGCAGTATCCCCCCCACATGCCCATACTGAACCGCAGATTTTTAAAATGATGGGGCGACCTCGTCAAACAGCAGCACGTTATAATCCGAAATGCGGTGCCAATGGATACCGGTGTGGAAGGTCAGAAATAGATCCTTTTTCTGCGCCGCTGCATATACCCCGAAAGCCCTTTTCCCCATCGATGTGAAATGCTGAAAAGCGGGATGCAGCTTGATTCCGGGAAATCCCAGCTGGTAAATGGCTTCCACCTGATCCTCCAGATCCTCCTGGGAAAAAAATCAATTACGCCAAACCCCTTCAGCCGGTCTTCGTTCCGGATACGCTTCGCCAGAGCCTGATTGGGTTCCTCATCCCCGGCCCTAAAAAGTTGGAGAAGGTGGCGAATGCCACCGCTTTTTCAATGGAACAGGCATCCATCACGTTCAGCAGTGCGTCAACAGTTCCGTCCTCCCGACGGATTTTGGGAAATACATGGGCATGATGAGCATAGATTTTCATTTTATCCCCCCCATTCTAACATCACAAACGAATCACGAACCTCATTTTTATCGTCGGCTTTTACCCCTGTCAACATTTCTTAAAGGATAGATCGCAGTTCATTTCGCTTCTAAGGGTTGAAAACAAAATACTATAGTATTTATTTCCCTTACAGTTGCTCTGGGGAAAGACTTGAGGTACCTCTTCCCCCCTCAAGAGGCACTGAAAATACTATTTCATCACACAACCTACTACTCGTAAACGGGTTCCGTCAAATAGCAGTAACCTATACGATTAACTATCGTTTGCTATTCCGTATGTGCTTTCTTCACAACCAGGAGCACCCTTTCCGGCCCGGCTTTCTCTTTGCCCTATTCGGTTGTTTCCCTTGTCTTGGCTCCCCTGCAGCCGCTTGATGATATCGGCGGCATAGTTCGCCCCGCGGGAGGCAAACACACCGTCAGCATCATCCCGGCCCAGCCGCCGGCAAAGGTGACGCCCAGCGCTCCATACACGTCCGCCCCCGCCATCAGGCACAGGGCAACGGAGATAACCAGGGCGGAGAGCTGCGTCACCGCCGTTTTGTAGTCCTTTTTCGTCACCATCTCAATAATAGATTTGATGTACTGCACGATCCCTTCCACCGTTACCGCCAGCACCAGCATCAATACAATACCCGTCACTTTTTCGATCTTGCCTCAATCGTGATGCGCCCTTCGTGGTTTTCCAGCTTCTGATCCTGCTCCTCGTTCTTCTGCCAGATGCGTTTATGGGATTCCCGGCTGTGCTCCTCTTGATCTTTCAACCGTTTCTCTACCTCGGTCAGCGTTACCGTCAGTTTGGTGATGGAGGTATTCAGTTTGATCACCGGCCCGGTCACGGAAGCAACCAGGCCAATCAGCGCGATCACTACCCCCCACCACTCCCCCATTCCGTCATGTTGCTCCTCCTTACGCTTTCACCAGATCCTCGGTCCGGATCCACCCGGTGGCCGCTCCTCCCGGAGGCCGTGCTCACCAGCATTTTCCCGTCCCCTTCCTGGATCACATACAGGCCAGTGGTGCGCACCCAGGAAGCCATGCTCTCCCCCGTGGCAAAAAGCAGTTGCCCCTTCTCGCACGCACCGCGTCCCTTTGCGGATGGCTGTCGCCGCCTGCCCTCCGATGCAGTCCTCCGTCCGTACCCAGCCCAGGCCGTTCCCCGATGAGGATCGGGCAAGCTTTCCCCGGCAACACACGGTCCACGGAATAAGTCCCATTTACCGTCTTTCCCGCGCCGCTTCCATCCGAGGAGGCGTACAGCCTGCCGTCACACGCACTGTATCTCCCGCACGGATACCGCTTACCTCCGGCTTGTAATACTGCCCGATATGTTCCCTTATAGTCCCGGTATCCCGTGGTCTCATCCAGATCCACACGGCCGCCGATCCCCGGCACGCTTCCCTCGCTGGTGTACTGCCAGATGCCGAACTGTCCCTTGTGGTGGGGGCCTCGTTCCACTGCGCCAGCCACATCGAACCGGCCCAGCCGGTCCATATCAGACAGTTTTCCAGCCAGTCCTTGTTGGCATACAGGCATGGCGTAATATCCCGCCGCCTCCACGCTCCAGGATGGTATAGACGATCTCCGTCAGCGCCTCCTTGGTCAAGCCTTTCTGGCACGCATCCTCCACATCCAGGCATACCGGGTACAGCGGCTTCTTTCCTCCATCAGCCGCAGGATGTGCTCCGCTTCGCTTTTCGCCTGTTCTGGTTCACGGCACTTAGCTGTATAGGTAGGCCCCAGGGCATCCCCCACCGGTCACATTCCGAGACGTTCCTCTCGAACTGTACATCGTCCTGCTCCGGCAAATCGTTCCCCATATCCCATCCGGGCATGGCGAACTCCACTTTTCCCCGATCCTTTCACCTGATCCCAGTCGATTTTCCCTTGGAAAGTAGATACATCAATACCTTTGCCTTGCTCATCTATTTTTCCTCCTTTATTCTGTGGCGGTCAGCTCCGCCAGTTTCGCCTGTATTTGCTCCAATACAGTCTGCATTTCCGCCTGCTGTACCTCCGACTCCGCCAGACGGTTCAAAACATCGTCCCAATCCGGCCGGTAGGTATAGAGAGCCTCTGTGTCCACGGCTTCCACCGTCTCTCCCCTGTTCCCCAGCGCTGAGATCACCATCTCCCCTTCCGGCTGCGCAAGGGAGTGAGCCCCTGCCGGACACCACCTCCGGCTTTTTTTCATCCTGTACAACACGGTCACCGGTGTTCCGGCTTCTTTCTGCGCTCGCTAGGTAGGCTTTTGAAATTCCTGACATCCGTTGTATCATGTTTGGAATCATAGATCACCATTTTGCCATCTTGAGAATTTTATGCCTCGGTCTCCCCCATCCCAAATAATGTGCTGGTTGGTTGGGATAGTGTGTACACATCCAGGTCGGAGCAATTTGTACCGTAGCAGGTTTCAATCATTATCTACACGGCAAGTAACATCTGTATTTTCCCTCAACGCCGTTTGTCCCTGCAAACGTCCATTCCGTCCCGTCCAGTTCCAGCCGCTTCCACCGGCGGATCAACCTCTCCGTCGGCAGGTCTAGGCTGTCCCCATCCTCCAGTGCTGTGGTCATTCCCTCCGGTAGGGGTTCATACGCCGTCGCCTCGCTTCCCTCCTCCAGCTGCGGATAGATGGTAAGATTGGATACCGTTGTGCCAGAATTTATGCTGATGTAGACATAGGCATCCCCGTTATACGCAATGGTTCCTGTTGCCGCCGACTGCCCGTTCGATACCCTCAAAAGATTTGTGCTTTGATTGTTTGCTTCCCGCAAGGAAAGGCCAATTCCCGTCGGGATCGCACTTCCAGAAGACAGCGTATATGTCCCCGCTTCAATCATCATGTGGGAAGTTTATGTAGGTATTCGCCGTTGCCGTGCCGTCCAGCGTGATGCTGCCGTCAACATGTACCATGCAGGTAATACCATTAGCCGACAATGGTTCATCCATTGTCGGAATCAGGTTCTTCCCTACGGTATGAGCATCCCCGTATAGCTCCACTTCATCCGACGTAATCGTTTCCCCCGTGATACGGCTCATACGCCGTCGCCTCTCTGCCCACCTCTAGTTGTGGATAGAGGGTTAGATTGGTAACTGTTGTACCGGAAGACACCGCTACATACACAAACGCCTTTCCGGAATACCCCGTCGGTTTTGTTTTCGACGAGGATCCGGCGTACACATACATAATTTGCTTGTTAATATCTTTCTTTCGGAGGATCAGTGTAATGCCCGCCGGGAGTTTGACACCGGAAGACAAAGTGTAGATCCCGGAAACTATCTCCATATCCAGGCAATGGAAAAAGCAATTCCCTGTCGCCGTACCGTTGAGAGTTAAGCTCCCATCAGCATTGACGGTGCACGTCACTCCGTTTATGGTTTCCGAAGCCGCCTTGGGTGGAATCAAATTCTTCCCCGTCACAGCCACTGTCTGAGGCTTCACCCCGGTAATGGTGACGGGTGCATCGGGGGAAGGCGTACCAGACACCACCGTCCGGCCCTTGAGTACCAAGCTGGACAGGTCGGCCCCTTCCGCCGCATCCGCAACAGACAACGGACAGCCTCCGGCAGTGCGCTTTCCACGCGGGCTGATACGTCCGCCGCACCTGCGCTGCGTGAGCCTCCGCCGCTTCGTCGGCTGCCTGTTTCGTCCGCTTGTCTGTGTATGCCATGTCCAGCGGCCACGCTGCACAGTCCAGTCATCATGATGTAAACGTCAGGATATAGGTTCCGGCAGGATGATGTCCCCGCGCCTGCATACCGTATATGCCGCCGAAACACCATATTGGCACAGACGCATCCCATTTCTTCTTCCCACCGCTGCCCGAACCGCCATACCCACATATGGCCCGGTATCCGGCACGGCAATTCCAGGCGTCGGCTGCCAGCAATCGGTGGGATCGCTGCTCCACGCCATCGCGTACACTGGCAGTGCGTCCACTGTGTCTACTTTATCGGCGATGCTCTCCGCTGCTTCGTTGGCCGCGTCTGCCGCTTCATTTTGCCGCCTCGGCGGCTGCGTTGGAACTGCGGATGCGGCCGCGTTTGCAGTCCCGGCAGCAGTATTTGCCGTTCCCGCCGCCGTATTGGCCGCGGATGCAGCGGACTGCGCCGCCGAAGCTGCATTTTTGGGCAGCGGTCGCCGCGATATCTGCTTTTCCCTGCCGCTGCCTGGGCTGCCAAAAGTAATCTGATGGGCCGCCTCCGCTTCCTCTTCTGCCGTTGCCGCCGCTTCTTTCGCCTCCTGAGCCGCCAAATTCGATTCGCCGCATCCCGCGCTGCATTGGCCCGTCGATGGCTTCCGCCGCGTTGGACAGCGCTTCGTTGACCGATCCTGCCGCTTCATTCGCGGCGTCTGCTGCTTCGTTGGCATTTTCCGCCGCATCACAGGCTTTATCCACTGCCTGGTGAGCTTGAAAAATCAGGGAAGACAGCCCGTGTCTGAGAGGCTGCAGCCTTCCCTTCATCCTCTTTGCTGCTGAAATAAATCCGCGCAGGCATGGAATAAAAAACAAATTCCTCATGCCCCCTCAATCGTTCAGCCGCGCGATTGCCAGCCGAATCTTCACCGCCGCCTCCGGCTTGAGTCCAACCATCCGGCAACAAAATGGAAAGGGTTCTCTGGTTGGAATCTGTCTGTGTATACGGAGTAAGCAAAATCGCTGGTATCTGCAGCCCCTGTCCCATCCAGAAATTCCATCCGATAACGATAAGACGGATCATACAGCCGGTCATCCAGCTTGAATAGCACTTCCACCGCTTGATGACTTCCCTGCACACCAGCAAACTGAGGGCTCGTCGGCTCCGTATCAAAAGGGGTGACTTGAAAGGTCAACCTTATCATGCTCATGGATTATCCTTCCTTCCTTTTGCAGCCGCCTGTAAAGAGCCAATTGACGAACAAATTTCATATGACTCCTGTCGGGCAGGACGGTTCTTTACTGAAATTTCTTTGTTGGCCATCTTTTCTTCCATCACCATTAGCTACACTCTCTCTTTCGTACAAAAGCGGAATTTTCCTTCAATGAGTGCCAGGAAATCAACGCTTTCTAGATATACACAGACCCTCTGGGCCCCCGGACAATGCCGGATACCACTCCCACTTTTCCAAGGCTTCTCCCTTCAGCTGGGATCTGAAACGGGAAATCTGCCTGCCGTCTGACAGCCAACCGGTGATATTTGCCGGAGATTCACAGGAAAGCAGCCATTCCAGGCGGCGGATAAATTTGGGATTTCCTTCTTCTCCCATCGGCATCCAGCCGGTTCGGAACGAAAACGCACACCGCCGTCTGACAGAATTCCCCCCGTTTTCATCGGAAGGTAGAAAATCCGGCCCTTTCCTCCCAATGGCACAGCAGACGGTAAGCGTTCTCATTGGAACCTCCTGCACCAAGCAGGAGCATCTGCCTGTCGGACGAAAGGCACTGCTCCCACCAAAGACTGGATCCTCCGATCTCCCAAGGAAAAACAGCCGCCTCATCATCCTCCTTGTCCAGCACATAAATTCGGGCTCCACATAGCAGCAAATACCCCGCTCTCTGAAGATTCCCGCAGACAGGGTAGCCATTTCCGCCCCGGCAAGGGCCTTTCCCAGACGCTCTGAAACACACCGGACAGTTTCAGCCGCACCGGTCCCCACAGACTGCAACCAGTAGACACGTCCCCCGACAACCAAAGGTCAGCCTTTCCGCGCCACAGCCCGGACTGTGCCGGCTGATCGCAGCCCACGGCCGTATGGAGCTGTGTCAGGGGAAATGCCGCCGTGTTGGAGGTCCCGGATTTTGCAGCATAGCCAACGGAATAAATTTCTCTTTCTTTAAAAATGATCAGATATTTTCCCCTGTTTGCCAAAGGCCGTGATCGCCTGGCACTCATCCCATACGCCGCCGGTTGTCCTCCGAAAAATACAGGGGTTTACTGTCGCTCCAACATATGACATGGGGCTGATCGGGATTGCCCGAAAGGAAAACCTCCCCCGCCGCGCAAAGCGCTGCGGTCCCCCCGAACCAGGTGAACAGCCTCATTTTGCTATGGTTTGCCGGTCGTTCTCCGGAACTTTGCGCGCCAGGATTTCCACATTGTTGCGCAGTCCCAGCAGTGTGTCGGGAACGCTGTGTTCCCCTTTGACTCGGTTTTATTAAAATAAACGCAACCCTGTGTACGGTCGAGGAAGACATACCATCCCCGGTTGCTGTCCGCCCGGTCGTCCACCCGCTGAAGTCCAGCGTCCTCCTCGCCATCCGGCCACCGCAGAGTGACGGAAGAGGGACCGCTTTCCAGATGATCCTCCGGCAAAAAAAGAAATGAGTGCTTTCTTCGTCTGTTGTAAACTGCGACCGAAAATACGGTGTGAAAGATTGTCAGCTTTCCTCTGCTTTATAGGTGACCTTTGACCTGTCCGGCGTGGCGCTTCCATGCCCGTCCGTCATCGCCAGCGGATAATACACCTCCGGTCCCAAAGAACTCCACGTCTCTGAAAGGGGCGTTTCAGGCGGCCAGTAATAGCTGCCATCGCTGATCAGCAACAGCAGGCTTTCCGCTGTATAGGGAATGGCCATAGCAGTGGGCTTCTGCGAAAAAAGAATACACCGGCACACTGTTCCCCAGCCGAAGGGACACACCGTCCTCATCGGTAAAATGACGTCCACCTGAAAGCGCATATCGGCTCCCTCGACGCGAATTCCCCAGCCATCCTTCCCGGCGGTCATCCACATCAAAAGAAAGATCACACTTTCCTGAAAATACTGGAGAGGCTCCTCCGTCATCCACCGTGTCTCCGCGGATCCCCGCAGCCCCGGCCGGGTACGCAGCGCGTTTTTTTCCCACCAAAGGTTGCGGCAGTCCGCCATACGGTTTTCGGAACCGCAAAATCGGCACTGTTCCAATCCACTCAGAAGGAAAGGCAGTTCCACCGCCAGCTTTTTTCCTTTTCCGCCGTCAGAGAAAGGATAACGCATTGTTCATCCCTCCTATAAACACACGCGCGGCAGTACGTCTGCCCGCCTATCCGGCGAGTGAGCCCTACGCTTCTGACTGTAAACGGAAGCCATCACCTGCTGATTGGCGCTGTCCCTCTCCCTGAGCCAGAAGCATGGCCACCCGTAGGGCATGGCGTCTCTCAGCCGCGAAGAGAGGCGGAGGTTCTTCATCCAAAAAGCACAGTGGACAAAACGGCTGACCGCCTTTTTCCCACTTGCCACAAATCGGCATAGATCTGATTGACCAGCGCCAGTCCGCGCTTGTATACGGAAGCATAGAGACGGCCGTCGTTTTCGCCGTATACGTTGGTATAATTGAGCAGACGAACCGCCCGGTCGAAAATTTCCTTGCCCGTTGTCATCGTCTTCCTCCTTTGATACGGAACGGGGACCACCGCCCGGCCGGCCCCGCCTTTCTCAACAACTTATTCATAGGCATATACGTAGATGCTGTCCGCCATACTGTTGCGCACAAACAGGTCATAGTACAGGCGATAATCCAGTTTCCAGGCATCGGCACCGGGTTGCGATCCGGCTCAAAGACACGGTGGACTTTTTCCGTTTTCTTCACCAGCGACGCGGCACGCTTGGGCATCACCAGCAGGCCGATATTCTGCGCGTCCCTCGCGGGAGCAAAACCGCCATCCTCCTGTTGGGAGGTCACACCGTCCTTAAAGTGAATTTCGTCTTGAGGCGGCTGTCCGGCACCGGGAAAGCAGGGCCGATTGATGGAGCGCACCTGTGTGGACAGCTCACCGCGGCGGAAATCGCTAAGGGTGATCTGTCTGGTCACCTCGAACTGGACTGGAAGGCCGACCACATGGTGCTGTCCACAAAGAGCCACCAGCTCCTCGTCGTAGCCCGCCGCGTTCTGCACCTTGCCCACCGCCTGCATAAACATTTTTGTAGGCTTGGGTAGCGGGGGTGCCGGTTACAGTCTGCGACTGATCCACCGCAAACTGCCCCAGTTTGGACAGATTGTAGGCATCCACCTCCGGCACAACACGGTGCGGACAAACTCGCCCAGCACCTGACCGGCCAGTCCAGGCAATCCCTGTTTCGTCGTTGTCCTCACTGTCCAGCTGAAAGGAACGTCCACGATCCATGGTCAGCGTATAGGGGCTTGCTTCCCACCGTAATGGCTCCCTGGACAAAGCCGGTATCCCGGTCGTATTTTCCCAGCCCCGAAACCTCCATTTCCGGAACCAGCACCGTCTGTGCCCCCACAAATTTGCTGCGCAGGGCGTTTGTCCGCCAAAAACCCGTAACCGACCGCTGTACCACGGCCCGATCCAGCTCCTCCGTCATTTTCTCTGCAAAAGCCAGCGTATTGATCGCCATTTTTCCTTCATCCTTTCTTTGATAGTTCTCAGCGTATTGCCCTCCGAAAGCGGAAACAAAGGCGTTGTCCTCCGGGCTGGGTGTCTCTCCCCCGTATCCCGAAGCGATCCAGCGGAGGATGCTGGGCCGCAACCTGTCTCTCCCTGTTCGCTTTTCTGTCGGCGTTCCTCCTCGTAGCGGAAACATAGGTAAGCGTCATAGAGAGGTAGTTTCTGCGCCACAGCCGGGGTGAAAACCTCTTCTGGAATATCTTCCACGCTACGGATATCGGGCACCGCCTCCGCCAGCATCTCGAACTCCCCGTTCATCTGATCCAGCAGCGTCTGTTCCCCCTCCGCTGTTTGGTTCCCCGTCTCCGGGGCGGAGTTTCCCCGGCCAGGGGTTTCCACAAAACGGGCGACATTGACCCCAGCGCGGGCTGCCAGTTCTTTGAGCGTGTCGTGACTGGCGCGGAAGCGCTCCACTTCCAGACCCATTTCGACACTAATCCTTCGCCTTGTCCCAGGAATTTCGCGGTCCTTGCCGTTGAAGCGGACCCGTATTCCCTGTTTTTCAAGGGACCTTTGCTCTTCCCGGACCTCTGAGGACTTAAGGGGCATCCGCGTGGGCATTCGCGTCTGCATCCTTTTTTCTGCGGTGGGCATACCGTTGGTGGAAAGGATCGTTTTCGGCAGCTCCTGTGGCAGGGAATCCGCCGGAATATTCTCCCAATCCTTTTCATCTGGACTCCTCCTTTATGTTATCGCCCAGTGAAAGGGCGTCCGGGTGCGTTTCCTCTGTCTCCCCGGCCAGCCGGCGGAATCTCCTGCAGCAGTCCGGTCAGATCGGGGACAGAGGTTTTGGGCAGACAGGAAAGGTATTGCTTTTTGTCGATAATGCCCCGGTCGTACTGGGTTGTCCAATGTCTGAACCGACTGGCTTTCGCTCCACAAGGTGGAAGCCCCCGCCTGGACGCGGACGCGCAGCGGCAGATCGCGGTACCGCTCTCCCCGGAAGGGAAGATACCAAACGCCGTCGCCATCCTCCACTCTCAGCAAACGGTCGCCGTATTTCATTGCCAGAACTCGGCCCAGATACGGGCCACCTCTTCGCATGTGCGCAAATAACGGTTCTGCCAGCTGCAGAGGCGGGGTGGAAACTTCACGCGCCGCAATGATAGCAGACGTGTTGTCCGGACGGATATCGCCCAGCGCCACCGCGTTGGCCCCCGCCTGGGCGTCAGGGGTATTTTCCCAGTGAAGATACCAACCCGTCAAACGCCCGAGGAAGGCCGGCGGCTCGATATAACAGTTGCCTGCCCCATCTCCTTCCGCGCCGAATATTTTGATGATCTGTCGGGATCGTTGGTGATGCGTCCGTGACCATCGCAAATCCACCATCATGATCGGCATACCGGCCATGGCGGCCCGACGGAAGCCGTCAGTATCCGGTTCACCGCGATCTGATTGGGGAATCGGAGTGCGTTACCTCGCTGTCCCCGTAGGCGCATCCCTTTCGCCTTTCCCAGACAAACACCGCCAGCGGATACATCCGATTCCCACATCCCATTCCGGCCGGACCATAGCCCCGTTGGCGCACACGCGCTCGGCCCTGACGGTGACGACCGATCCATCAGGAAGCGTACTCCTTCAACCGCCTGTGTCAGTACCGTAGCCTTGTCCGAAGCATCCGGCTCCTGCGTTGCCCGCCCGCGAGATTTTTTCCCGGTCGGAAACGATCCGTTCCGCCAATTCCGGCGGCATTCCGGCCCGGCGCCTCCTGCCGCAACGCCCGGACACTCCGCCGCTGCGCCACCAAGATATACGGCTGTTTTGCACGTTCTCTTCGTTGGGATCGCCGAAATAAACATTGTCGATGTCCAGCGCCTCGCAGGGCGATATCCCCTTTCACGGGGCCGTACGCGAAATATCGGCATACAGACCGGTTCTCACCGTATCATCCCCACCACGTATACAGCACACCGGTACCGGTGCGGTAGGCGTGCGCAGCATCTCCTGCCGCAGCACCCCCAGTCCCACCCGTTCTTCCGTGGTGCGGTAATAGTCGGACAACGCGGACAGCACCAGCTGGATCTCCTCATCGTCCGGCCGGCCGGGAAAATCCTTCCGGCGGGGGAGGGCGGCAGCGCTCCTCTCCGCGACAGTTCTTTCCGCCTATCCCCGACAGCCTTCTGAATTTCGGGTGTCCGCCGTCGGCAGTTATTGGACTGCCAGCGTTTGCTGCCGATCACTGCCATTTTGTATTCCCCAATACGTTTGATTAGATTGTATCGAACCAGGGGCCGGTCTTTCACCACATCGTGCTCCCGCCCACTGATCACCGGTATAGAACCGCTCGTTGATCCGGTTCTGCTCATACAGCCCCGGGTCCCTAAACCCGCTTTGAAACGCATGCCTGACTTCAGTATTCCTCCCGTATCACCTGCTCCAGGGCCGGTCCGTTTCACTTTTATCCTTCATTGCTCGGCCACTCCTCCCTCATCCGACGGCTCCTCCCTCTCGCTGCCGTCGTAATTTAAAAAAGTTCGACAGCTCCTGCAGCTGCTGCCGCGCCTCCTGGACATCTCGTTTCGTCTCCCTTTTTGACCGGTGTTCCCCGCGGTGATGCCCCTGCCGCTGCAGCTTTTCCCAGCAAATACAGCAGCGCTCCGCCACCGCTCCCAGTAGCCCCGCCATCCATTCCATCATTTTCAGCCTCCATCCTCCCTCACGTCGTCTGAATAAATCCCGGCATCCACGGACGGGAAAATCTGGAACCGCACCCCCTGCGGCCTTCCCCGCCGGGCCGGACGCCTTCCATGGCATACCGTAGAGCATCCATCAAATGGTTGTTGTCGTCCTCCGGATAATTCATCGATGTACCGTCCCCCCGCTTTTTCCAGACGTAGGAAGACAGCTCCGCCGCCGTATGGACACACCGCGGATGAACCAGCAGTGAAAATTCCTGGATACGGGCGATTCCGTTGATGACGGAGTCCGGCCCCTGCGCGCCGCCGTCAGCCGTAAATCCCCGCTTATGCCGCAAATCCTCATTGGATTTGGGCTCCGCCATCGGCGCGGATACGCTCCTTGGCATATCCCCTTTCTCCGGAGCATGGCGGCAATATCGCTGTTGAGCATCTTTTTTTTCATAGTGCTCGTCATACAGGTAAAATCGCCGTCCCACCGTATCCACCGCTGCGGCAATAAAGGCGGTGGGATCGTTGGAATAGCCGTAATCCAATCCGAAAACCTGCGCAGACCGCCGCCGTCCCGCTTCACTTCCTCAATATCAAACGGCTCCGATTCTCCAGTCGGTGTAGATCGTCCCCTCACAGACACCCCATTGCCCCATTCCGGCCACGGCATGGCGCTGCGGCTGCCGCCGTTTCATCTCCTCAAATACCGCCAAATCCGCTTGATCAAGGAATTCGTTGCACCGGTAGGTGGGTCATCGCCAGCACCTTCTGGCCGCTGAGACTCGAAGAAACGGCCGCGCAGCCGGTGCTCGGCACTCCAAGGGATTGAAGGTCAAGGTCGTCTGTTTGAACAGGGGGAGGTGGCACCTCCCTCTCGGCGCAGACAGGTCAACCGGTCAAATGCGTCCTCTGAACGGATTTCAAACGCCTCCCTCGATCCAGACCCAGCACAGATAACCGGAGGAGACGGTGGTGGACGCCAGCTTGTCCGCATCATCAAAACCGCGGAACAGGATCCTCTGTCCCGTGGGGCGGTAGCGCGAAGCTCCAGGGGGTATTCCCAGCGCCTGCCAGTATCGTTCCACCCCCAGCCCGCCCAATGGCCCATTTCAGCTGGGCGAAGGTACTGTCCCGGTGCGTACGGTACACCTGCCGCACCACCAACAGGTTGGATTCCGGAAGCTTCATCATATGATAGATGTACCACAGCGCCGCCGTACTGATTTCTTGGATCCCTTCCCCTTAACCACCCGGTAGCGCTTGCGGCAGTGCCAGAACCCCGGTATCCGCCTCGACAACATCCGGCAGGTAAATGGTGTTCATTGTTGCCAACCTCTATTCGGTCTCCTCGCCGGTGATGGCAGAACCTCCCTTCCTCGTTCTCTCCGTCCCCGTAACCACCATTTGCTTTTGAGATAAAAAATCGGCATCGTCGGCGAATTCCGCTTTGAGCAGACCGGAACTCCAACCACCGACGCCACCGCCTCCCACAGGCTTTTTCAGCAGCGCCCGTACCTTTTGCTGCCGGTGACCGACCGCTTTCCCCAAGCGCCTGTTCAGTTCACTGCGCGATACGCCCAGAAAACTGCCAGACGTTCAATGGTCAGGGGGCTTTCTGTTCCCGAATAGGCCTTGGCCTCCTCTACCGCCTCCTGTGCCTTTTTGCGGGTTTTCCCAGATACTTCGCATGGACTCCCTCCCCCGTCAATTTTCCTGTCCCTATATTCAGTGTATCCGCACATTTGTTCTACGTCTAGTAAAATAGTGATTATTATTCACTTGCGCAACATTTATATCTACCCCAAAAAGTGTATCATCGTTATATAAAACGCCTCCGGATTAACCGAAGGCGTTTCCTTTTAAACCCAGAATTTTTATCGTCTGCCGCGCGTTTCCCATCAGCACACGGGTTACGGTATCCCTGCTGTCGTCAAAAATTATGCCCGTTCCATCCCCAATTCTCGATTCCTTCATATGCGATGTGGCTATACGCGGTTCGCCGCAATTCCGCACTCTTCCTGCAGGGCCTGCGTGATGGCCGCCGTCAGCCGGTCGCTGGCTGCCGCGTCCACGGCACCAAAAACCTTGACCTCCACAAAAAGCAGCCGGAGACTGGTGATCTCCCTGGAAGGACAGGGGAACCCCATCCTCGAAACCTGCCATCAGCCACTGCGGACTTTTCCCCGGCAGCAGCGTAATCGCCTGATCCCAGCGATTTTTCAAGCGCTCTCTTTTTGTCCTCATCCAGGACGATATTTTTTACCCTTGTCCCAATAAACGGCATGTGTTGTTCCTCCTTTTTATAACGGTCTTCTGAAAAAAACTATACCATCAACAGCCCTTTTTACAGGGCCGCCACGGTCATTCCCTATAGTAATCTGTCGGATAAAAATCTCAATAGGAAAGCCCGTACCGTCCTGCGGACAATGCTACAACGAAAGCCAGCCGTCCCCTTTGTTCCATCATCTTCTTAAAGGTCTCCTCATCGATGATCGAATACCCTCTCCTGTGCCTTGCGGTATTTGCTGCCGCTTCGCCCAGTACGACAGTCGTTTTCTTGGAAACACTGGAAGCGGTCTTGCCGCCAAACTTCTCGATCAGGGCAGAGGCCTTCCCGCGTCATGGAGGCAGAGTACCGGTGAGCACAAAGGTCATTCCCTCAAATCGTCTGTCCTGCGCCCGAGCAAGCGCTTCAT
>VOFK01000935.1_pt1 | contig 22396 bp, 21 predicted proteins | sample 5384121 | NCBI WGS metagenome assembly VOFK01 (sample SAMN12384730, study PRJNA508395) | human gut metagenome | isolation source: healthy gut J | host: Homo sapiens | reverse complement strand
AAAATCTGTCAAGAATTCTCGTATTTGTTTGGTAGTGGACGGTAGCTTATGCGTTGGCAGAGGAAAGTACTGTCGTTTCAGAAATACGGCAGAATGAAAAAAAAAATCTATTTCGGGAGTGGTTACAGATACTAATGATGAACCGTTGATTGGAGCGACTGTATTGGTAAAAGGAACTCAGAATGGTACCGTAACAGATGTGGATGGACGTTTCCATCTGAAGGTAAACAGTGGGGAAAAACACTTGTGGTTTCATATATTGGTATGAAATCAAAAGAAGTGGCGGTTTATTGATGGAAAGAAAGAGCTTTTTATTCGGTTGGATGCGGACACTGAAATGTTGGATGAAGTGTTGGTTACTGGATATCAGACTTTGTCGAAAGAACGTTCTACGGGTGCGTTTTCTAAAGTTTCTACTGAAAAGTTAGAGTTGAAACGTATGGATAACTTGTCTTCTATGCTTGAGGGACAAGTGGCTGGATATGTGAATGGACAGATTCGTGGTGTCACAACCATGAATGCTGTCGCGAACTGATGGTCGTGATTGATGGATTTCCTGTAGAAAATACAACATTAGACAGAATAGGGCAGACAACTGAAAATATGCCTGATTTAAATCCGGAAGATATTGAAAGCGTAACAGTGCTGAAAGATGCTGCTGCTGCTTCTATCTACGGTGCGCGAGCTGCTAATGGCGTGATTGTGATTACTACGAAAAAGGCTAAAGAAGGTAAAGCGGAAGTAAGTTTTTCTTCTACCTTTACAGTGCACCCTTATTCTTATTATAAAAAAAATCGGACTAATGCGGCTGATGTTATTGCTATGGAACGTGAATGGGCGACTATGGCATTGAGTACGCCTGAGGCTGCGGAGATGCAGGCTGCCGATTTGCGTGAAAACGGACCATATCCTAGTTTGGGAGTTAATACTTTGTTAGATATGTACACTGGGAAAATCAGTATGGCTGAGGGAGATAAAATTCTGAATCAGTTGGCTTCCTACGGTTATCAATATTATGATCAGGCAGAAAAATATGGTAAGCGTAACCCTTTTTACCAGCAGTATAATTTGAGGGTAGGTAAAACAACAGAGCGTAATTCTTTTAATTTCTCTACTACTTATTGGGATAATGATTATGAGGATATAAATCATAGTGATTGGAAATTAGGTATCAATATTACTAATTCATTACAGCTAACCAATTGGTTGCATTTTGATACAGGCGTTTATCTGAAATATGGCAAAGAGAAGAACCAGTCATATGATTTGTTTGATCCGGGCTTTTCTGTCATGCCTTATGATCCGTTGGTCAATGCAGATGGAAGTTATTTTGTGGCACCTTCACAAAGTGACAAGTCACGTCGTGATTTAGTGGATCAATATGGGCTGTATTCAGAAGATCTCGTGCCGATGGATGAGTTGAATTATGCTCTTAATACAACCAAAACTTTTGAAACCCGCGCTTATGCTAAGTTGAAGTTTGATTTGACTTCTTGGTTGAATTACAATGTGATGTTCCAATATGAAACAAGTGATTCGGATTATGAATCATTGGGTGAGAAAGAGTCAAATTTTATGCGTAAGCGTATTAATGATTTTACCAGCAAATCACCGAATGGCAGTTCTTTGGTATATAATCTGCCGAATGGAGATTCGTTTCATACGTTGAAGAACAGCAAACATAGTTATAACTTCCGTCAACAGTTGAGTCTTGATAAAACATTTGATGAAAAGCATAATTTAGTATGGATATTAGGACAGGAAGTGCGCCATTCATTGATTAATTTTGATGAAAATACGGTATACGGATATGCTCCGGAGCTTAAAAACATGGCAAAATTATAATATGAAAGATTTGGCTTATTTTTCGGGCTTGTTAGGATCTGCTCAGTTAGATCAGAATAGTATTGCTTCGTCTCTCTGTGAATTGCTTAATCGTTTTGTTTCCTTCTATTCGAATGCATCGTATACGTATGATGATAAATATGTACTTTCTGGAAGTATTCGTTGGGATCGTTCGAACTTGTGGGGAACTAATTCGAAATACCAGAATAAACCTTTATGGTCAGTCGGGGGAAGTTGGAATATCTATAAAGAGAAATTCTTTCAAGCGGATTTTGTAGACATGTTGAAATTACGCGCTTCATACGGTATGGGTGGTAATATTGGGCGTAATACAGCTCCCTATCTGATAGCTTCCTATTATGATTCCAGCCTTGTGGATGGTATGGCAGGGTCTGTGAATGCTCCTCCCAATAAGGATATCCGTTGGGAAAAGACAACGACTGTGAATGTAGGTGTAGATTTTGCTTTGTTCCGTCATCGTCTGTCGGGAACAATAGAGTATTATAATAAATATAGTGTTGATCTACTTGCTGCTATAAATGGTAGTCCTACACAAGGGTTTGGCTATACAACGTTGATGACGAATAATGGAAAAATGGTAAACCGGGGAGTGGAAATCACTTTGAGCGGAGAGATTATCCGTCAGAAGGACTTTAGTTGGAACGCTTCATTGTTATATGCATTTAATCGTAATAAAGTAAAACACATCAGTGTGCAACCAAGTTTGTGGGATAGCCGTATAAGTATGCCTACCAGTTATCCTATGGTTGGAAAACCATTATATGGTATTTATGCGTATAAGTGGGCTGGATTGAATGAGAATGGTGATCCACAGGTATATGATGCGGAAAATAATGTCACTTCAGGTCCTGCACGTGATTATCATGCATTGGTTTATTGTGGTACGACTGTTCCTATACATAATGCTTCGTTAACCAATGTATTACGTTATAAAGGTTTTGAATTTTCAGCAATGCTGATATTGGATGCAGGTCTGAAGTTGCGGTCAAGCAATATTCCAAGCATTAACATGTCGAACGGACGTATTACATCTACTGCTAAGGGTATAGTGGACCGTTGGACTCAGCCTGAGGGATGTAACGGACGTACCACGTCTGCTTTTCTCTAATGATACGGAGAATTTTAATACACACCGTACGGAATTATATCGTTATTCGGATTTGTTTGTGTATGATGCACCAAATATTCGTTTGAGTAATATTTCATTGGCGTACAGAGTTCCGGCCCATTGGTGCAAGAAAATTTCTCTTTCCGGCGCTCGTCTTCAGTTCAATGTAGAGAATGTAGCAACATTTGCTTTTTGATAGTAAAGCGAATTACGATTTAGGCGGTAAAGTGAAACCGAATTATGTATGGGGATTGTATTTGAATTTTTAAAGGAATGAATAATATGAAAAACAAATGATAAAAGATAAGCAGTTGCTTTTTGTTATGGTGGCTATGATGCTTTCCGCTTGTGATGATTATTTTGATGATGTGCCGAAAGGGCAGAAGATTCCGGAATATTACGGGAAGACCATAATGCTTTATCCGAAATAATTTTCCTACCATTTTCTTGATCCCGATCGCCTTGCGGTATTAGCAGGGAGATATATTTAAACTTCCTTCAAGCCAAAATTTTCAGTCCGTCGTTAACACGTGCCACCATACGCAGATGAATCTGTAAATTTAACAGATTTAATGACAGGCAATGCGATACAAGAACCCTTTTGTTTTTAAATGCTTATGTGAGTGACCTTTTGCGTGGAATCTAATCGTAGAGGATGTACCGATGCGACAGAATGTACGGGAGGTTCAGCCGCCAAAGTTAATAGCCTCGTGGACGTGTTCTCCCAGAGCCATGCATTATTTTATTTTGGCCACCTTTATGCTGACCAGTATGATGAGGTACTATGATAAACTGTCAGTTCTTTGATAACTTCGGCTTTTGGAGCTCGTCGCCGCAGGTAACTTTGCAAACAATGTATGAGTTTATGCTTTGATGATTTGAATAAGGCGGTTGAAGATCTGCCCGTACATAGTGAGTCGATCTTCATCCTAATCGGCAATTCTTGGATATGGTATGTTGGCTCGAGTGTATTTGTTCATGGGGGATTATGACAATGCTTTGAAGAACGCTTCATTGGCATTGAGCAAAATGACCAGCAGCTTTTTTAACTGGATAGATCTTTATGAGGCGGATAAGGAGCGCTATGATGATCCCAAGAATTATACATCAGGGGTAGCCGGTAATCCTGAAACAGATAATGTAGAGAATTATATTTATTGTTATGGATCTTCCACTTCAGGCTGGACTGGCTTGAATAACACAAGCTACGCTATTTCTCCTGAACGGGCGGCTCGTTTTGAAAAGGGGGATACTCGTCTGCTGACCCATTGGAAATCCAGAGTGTCATCTTCCGGTATTCCTTATTATGCGGGTATCTATGCTTTGGAAATGAATAAAGGAGGTATGCGTTCACCTGAAATGTATTATATAAAGGCCGAATGTTTGGCTCGTAAAGGGGGAGAAGCTAATATTAGAGAAGCAATGGAACTGGTGAATAAGGTGAGAAAAACACGTATTCTTCTTGAGTTTTATCAAGATTGGACTGCTGCAACAACACGAAAGAAGCAGTGGAAAAAAATAATAAGAGATAAAGAGAGTGAATATATCCAGACTCAGGTTATATATTGTGATTATAGACGTTTGAATAAGGATCCGAGTATGCCCGTACTTTTCCACGCACTATTGAAGGAAAAGAGTATATTCTAAAGTCTGATTCGCATTTATGGATTATGCCTTTTCCGCGTGAAGCCGTATCTAATCCTAAATGGAACGATTACACAGAATGTGGAAAAGTAATAAAGCGATAATTTTGCGATAGAATTTATATTATCGATAGAGTATTCTGAAAAGATTAAGAAATATCCGGATATCCTATAGAGAAACAAAAAAGGGCGGAACAAAAAATCCGCCCTTTTCGTTTTATTATTTTTCAAATTGGATTAGTGGCAATGTCCGCATCCACAGTTGTTGTCATCACTACAACCATCACCGCATCCACCTCCGCAGTCACCACAACCACAGCCGCATCCTTTCTCCACTCATCATTTTTACCATTTCCTGAATTTCTTCATTAGTGGCTGTGCGGGATTCTACTACTTCACCTTCAAAAGTGAGAGATCTTTACCTGCATGAGGATGGTTTAAATCTACAGTAACAGTGTCATTGGTTACTTCGCTTACGGTAGCGTAGAAGTGATGGCCTTCATTGTCCTGTAAGGGAATGACAGCCCCGGAAGATATTTTTCATCAAAACACCATCAATGGTGAACATATCTTTAGATACAGTGCGCACACCTTCGGGCATATATTCTCCGTAGGCTTCGCGGTAGGAATGACAAATTAAATTTATCACCCTTCTTCAAGGCTGTTATTTCTGTTTCAAAAGCGTTCCCAGTGTGTTCCCTGGGGTCGGATATGAACTGGAAAGGATGTTCTAAGTTGCTTCTTCTGACTGTTTTTCTGGCAAATGCTTGCATTACATAAAGTTTGTACTACGGTGATGTACTTATTTTTCCATGTTTTCTATTATAATAATGTAATATAAACTACTTACGTAAGTTTTCTCCGTTGGCAAAGATACGAATTAATTTCTTAATCCTTTGTTAGTTACGTTTATATTATATAAATTTTGATACGATACTATAAATGCATTGTGTGCTTTAATCCTTGATATAAATCAATTAACTGCTCGTTTTTGATAGATGTTTGCTTTAATTAACAGATATAGTGACAACATGTTATAAAAGCATGTTGTTATATTATGAAAAGAGATAACGAGATTGCTTAAGGTATTATTTAGTTCCAGGGCACCTTAAGTAAAATTGTTTTAGGGTTTACACAAATTAAAATTTTAGTATTATGAAACGTTTATATTGTTGGTTGTAGTGGCATTAGAATGCCCAGGCCAAGTTTTGCAGGAGAAAAAGTAGAAGGCAAAGATTGAACATTTGATCTTTAGATATTTGCTGTGTGCATGGAAAGAAGTTTAAACAACTGAGAAAAGCTGCGCAAAATGAAGTACAAGAAGTATGTGCAGTTGTTGAATGTCGCCATTGAAAACAAAGTGGTTGATCTCATATGAAATTATCACGTTTTAACAACAAACGAAACGTATCCTTTAATTTCTATCCGTCGGAAGTTATTGCTAGTGTATATTTGTGATAAAATGATTGTTTAAAAGCCCGATTTAGTTACGAATGATAATTTATAAGAAAAAAAAATCTTTCATTTTATTTGTTTGTTACAAAAACGCTTTACCTTTTGCAGTCGTTAAAGAAACAAAGAAAACAGATATGAATAGTTACTACTCTAAATAACCGCATGTCCTGCATATTGTTCGCGTCATGTCGTGGTGGTCACACTCGGGAGCGTGAGAAAGATGCCGCATGAAGTTGTACATATAAAAGGATAGAATGAAAAGCCTTTCGCCATGTAAGAGTGGAAGGCTTCTTCTCAGACGATATAGGTGAGATACAAATGAAATCAATGCCTGATTCGTTTACAGATCGCCATGTGGCGGGCGATGAAGCATGGGCAGCTAACGGCATGATGATGACGCCATAGCCCATTATAGCCATGGTAAGTCGTGTACAGCTGTACCAGCGACATGAAACTAGGTCAGCGAGTCAGAGACGAATCAACCGATGTGCAGCAGAGTTCAATACAATTGCCATTGATGACAGGTGCTGGAACACGATGACGTATGCTATCACTGCAGAATGCACGCCGCATCATCATTGCCGACAGCAGTAGGAATATATGGCAGAATGCTCATAAGGCGGATGCAATGGTGTGTATCAATGCACAAAATCACCCGGTATCGGTGGTCCCATGGAGTGCAGGAGAATGGAACAACCAAAGCATCTTGACGATAGACGATGACAATCTGCTTGATGCATCGGTCACAGATGAGGATGGCTCAAATAGGAAGATAATGTGTCCTGCTGTGGATGCTGTGTTCAGGTATGTTTACGGCAATTCCAAGCAGAATTGTCTTAATGAGGCTATTGGCCTGGTCACTTCCGGTATGCACCATTTTTGGCAACCCGCGCCAACCGTACTCAGCGTTGTTTAAAAACGATGCGGCTTGCTCTGATAGTGAAGAATGCTTTCTATAAATACTATGAGTGAAGCGAGATGACAGCGTAGTTGCCACGCAGCATTGCTACTGTGCATGCTTTTCTGAATGCCATGACATTGATACCGCTGGGTGGTTCACCAGTACTGTGCTCCATCTAGCTTATCGCCCACGAGGCGGAAGTAGGGCTAAAGATGGATGATATTGATATCTTTCGCCATGTGCCTTGTTTGTGTAAGTAACTCCGAACACACAGAAATATCAAATTCAGATGCAAACCGTGCCGGCGGTCATATTGGGAGAATTATCCAAGCGGTGGTTTGCTGAAACCGATGAAAACGAGTGGACGGTCTGCATTCGCGAAACGTCGAAAAAATATAATATATGAAGAAGGAAGTGGATACTGAAGCAAAACGTATCTGAAACAAACTATCATAAAGCTGGTTCTCAGAATGCTGTTTATAAAGCGAACTGATAGCCAGATCGTGCCAATGGTTGTATCCGTGATTTGGTAAACATGCTTAGTAAGTGACGGAGGCTCATTGTTTTGAAAGGGGAACATTGCACAGGATGGTTGCGTAGTGAAAACAGCCGAGTGGATGAAAGTATTTTTGAAATTCTCGGGACCCGCCAAGGTGTTCGATTCTTCGCAGGATGCCGCTGTGAAGGTATTCTAGAGCGAAAAGGTAGTCAGCGGAGATGTTGTTGTTATCACTCATGAAGGTCCCGAAAGGTGGTCCGGTATGGAAATGCTTTTATCCTACTTATATCAAACTACAAAGCATTTAGAAAAAGAATGTGCTCTCGATTACCCACGACGTTTTAGTAGAAACTCGATGGGCATATTCGAAGCGCAAAGCGGCGGTAATAAAAACAGTGATTTAATATACTGAAATTTATTATTCCGTGAACCGCAGCATACCAATGTGAAACCGTGAGCTTATTTGAAGAATTTCCGTCGCCCGGACCGATGGCACCGGTGACCCGCGCATCCGTACAAAGTTCTCCTAAAAGCCTTGAAGGCATACGCTGGGGTATGAAAGTAAGTTCTGCAGATAAAGCGCAGAGAGTGAGCGAGAATCATTGACCAAATTAGAAATTAAAAATTGAATAAAAAACAGTGCTGTCATCGGCCGGTTCATCGTATTTTTTGAATCTCACCAACTAAACAATTATGGCAAAAAGAAAAGATACAGAGGCGATGATGTTCATCAAGGAGTACACTTTTCGGATATCCGCGGAGGCCTCTATCATGCCTACTTTTGATGCTTATATCATCATTTGAGATACATTAAATCATATATTGGTTCGTCACGAACAAGGAGCTGCTCATGGCACAAGGTTTTGCCCGCGTGTCGGGTGAAGTGAGTCTGTCTGGTTACCGGCGCCAGCCACGAATACTATCACCGGCATTGTTGATGCCATGATTGACAGTACGCCTATTGTGGTGATTGCCGGACAGGTGGGGCTTCGTTCTTTGGGAACAGATGCGTTTCAGGAGGTTGATTTGGTGGGTATCACTCAACCTATCTCCAAATGGAGCTATCAGATTCGTCGGGCAGAGGATGGGCTTGGGCAGTGGCACGCGCTTTTATATTGCCAAAAGCGGACGTCCCGGTCCTGTTGTGCTGGACTTTTACCAAGAATGCTCAGGTAGAAATGGTGGACTATGAACCGATGAGGCTTGATTTTTATCCGTAGTTATGATCCTGAGCCCAACCCGATAAAGGGTGTCTTCAGGGAAGCTGCCGAACTGATAAACGGTGCTCGTAAACCATTGGTTTTGGTCGGTCAGGGAGTGGAGCTTGGTAATGCACAAGATGAATTGCGTGCCTTTGTCGAGAAAAGCCGATATGCCTTTGCGGATGCACTTTGCTGGGACTTTCTGCCTTGCCTACCGACCACAGGCTCAATAAAGGTATGCTGGGTATGCACGGTAATCTCGGTCCGAATGTCAAGACCAATGAATGTGATGTGTTGATAGCCGTGGGAATGCGTTTTGATGACCGTGTGACCGGCAAACTTGATACATACGCCCGACAAGCAAAGATCATTCATCTGGATATCGATTCATCGGAAATAGATAAGAATGTAAAGGTGGATGTGCCTGTCTTGGGTAATTGCAAGCAGACACTTGCTATATTGACGCAACTTATCGGCGAAAATGAACATACCGAATGGATTGATAGCTTTGCCGAATATGAAAAGACGGAATATGAACAGGTAATCAGGAAGGAGATTCATCCTTGTGAAGGTGCGCTGAATATGGGCGAGGTGGTTCGTGCTGTGAGCGAGGCTTCGCATCACGAAGCTATTTTGGTGACCGATGTAGGACAAAACCAGATGATGGCGGCACGTTACTTTAAGTATAGCAAGAATCGTAGTATTGTTACTTCCGGCGGATTGGGAACCATGGGCTTTGGTCTTCCTGCTGCAATCGGGGCCACTTTCGGTCGTCCTGACCGCACTGTGTGCGTGTTTATGGGTGACGGAGGATTGCAGATGAATCTTCAGGAACTGGGGACCATTATGGAACAGAAAGCTCCGGTAAAGATTATTTTGCTGAACAATAATTATCTGGGCAATGTTCGTCAGTGGCAGGCGATGTTCTTCGGCCGCCGCTACTCGTTTACACCGATGTTGAATCCGGATTACATGAAAAATAGCCGAAGCCTACGAGATTCCTTCCCGGCGTGTGATGAAGCGGGAAGAGTTGCAGGATGCCATCCATGAAATGCTGACCACCGAAGGTCCGTTCCTTTTGGAAGCTTGTGTGATAGAGGAAGGTAATGTGTTGCCGATGACACCTCCGGGAAGTTCGGTAAACCAGATGTTGTTAGAATGTTAAAAGAGTAAGCTTATGGATAAGACATTATATACATTAATCGTTCATTCGGAAAATATTGCCGGTTTGCTGAACCAGATTACTGCTGTGTTTACCCGCCGGCCGCAGATTAATATAGAAAGTCTCAATGTTTCGGCTTCTTCTATCAAAGGAGTACATAAATACACTATTACAGTGTGGACTACCAAGGATATTATTGAAAAGGTGGTGAAGCAGATAGAAAAGAAAATCGATGTATTGCAGGCGCATTATTTCACTGATGACGAAATCTTTCTGCATGAGATAGCACTCTATAAGGTGTCCATACCTGAGTTTCAGTCCAATCCCATCGCATCGAAAGTAATCCGCCGTTACAATGCACGCATTGTGGAAGTGAACCCTGTCTTTGCTATTGTCGAGAAGGCAGGAATGACAGAGGAAATCACTTCTCTGTATGAGGAGTTGCAGGCATTGGGTTGCGTATTGCAGTTTGTCCGTTCGGGGCGTGTGGCTATCACTACCAGCTGCTTTGAGCGTGTCAATGAGTATCTTACACAGCGTGAGGAAAAATATCGTCAACAGAAGGAAAGAAAGGAGCTGTAATGAGTGACAATAAAGTTGGAACGTACAAGTTTGTGGCAGAGCCTTTTCATTGCGATTTCACCGGAAAACTGACAATGAGTGTATTGGGAATCATCTGTTGAATTGTGCCGGATTTCATGCCGCCGACCGTGGATTCGGTATTGCCACATTGAATGAGAACCATTATACATGGGTACTTTCCCGTTTGGCTATTGAGTTGGAGGAGATGCCTCGCGAGTATGAGTCTTTCAGTATTCAGACGTGGGTGGAGAATGTTTATCGCCTTTTTACCGACCGTAACTTTGCCATTCTTGACCACGAGGGGAATGCAGTGGGCTATGCCCGTTCGGTGTGGGCGATGATAAGTATGGAAACTCGTAAACCTGCCGATCTGCTGACTCTTCACGGAGGGAGCATCACCGACTATGTGTGTGATAAAGATTGCCCTATCTCCAAGCCCGGTCGCATCAAAGTGACCGAGAAGACGCCTCTTGTGGAGTATCGGACAAAATACAGTGATATCGACATCAACGGGCATGTAAACAGTATTAAGTATATCGAACACATCCTCGATTTGTTTCCCATCGAAGTATTCAAGGAAAAGCGGGTAAAGCGTTTTGAAATGGCATACGTGGCCGAAAGTTATTATGGCGATACTTTGAGTTTCTATCGTGAGGAAGTGGGAGAGGGAGAGTATGACATAGAAGTAAGAAAGAACGGTACGGAAGTAGTCGTTCGCAGTAAAGTGATATTGATTTAATTTAATAATAATAGGATGGCGTAGTGCTGTCCGTAAAAATTAGTTTTAAAAATGGCACAATTGAATTTTGGCGGTGTTACAGAAACTGTAGTTATCCGCGATGAATTTCCTTTGGAAAAAGCACGTGAAGTATTGAAAGATGAAACAATCGCTGTAATCGGTTATGGTGTACAGGGTCCGGGGCAGTCTTTGAACCTGCGTGACAATGGTTTTAATGTAATCGTTGGTCAGCGTCCGGGAAAAACATATGAAAAATAGCGGTTGCTGACGGATGGGTTCCGGGAGAAACTCTGTTCGGCATTGAAGAAGCCTGCCAGAAAGCAAGCATTATTATGTGTCTGTTGTCTGATGCAGCTGTTATGTCTGTATGGCCCACTATTAAACCTTGTCTTACTCCGGTAAGGCTCTTTATTTCTCTCATGGTTTTGCCATTACTTGAGCGACCGTACAGGTGTGGTTCCTCCTGCCGATGTTGACGTAATCATGGTTGCCCCCAAAGGTTCGGGTACTTCATTGCGTACCATGTTCCTCGAAGGTCGCGGCTTGAACTCTTCATACGCCATCTATCAGGATGTAACCGGTAAGGCTTACGAACGTACTATCGCTTTGGGTATCGGTATCGGTTCCGGCTATTTGTTTGAGACTACTTTCCAGCGTGAAGCTACTTCGGATTTGACAGGTGAACGCGGTTCATTGATGGGTGCTATTCAGGGATTGTTGCTGGCACAGTATGAAGTGTTGCGTGAAAACGGACATACTCCTTCTGAAGCATTCAACGAAACTGTGGAAGAACTGACTCAGTCATTGATGCCGCTGTTTGCAAAGAATGGTATGGACTGGATGTATGCTAACTGTTCTACTACTGCCCAGCGCGGTGCATTGGACTGGATGACTCCGTTCCACGATGCTATCAAGCCTGTGGTTGAAAAACTGTATCACAGCGTGAAGACCGGTAACGAAGCTCAGATTTCTATCGACTCTAACTCTAAACCCGATTATCGCGAAAAGTTGGAAGAAGAGTTGAAAGCATTGCGCGAAAGTGAAATGTGGCAGACTGCCGTTACAGTTCGTAAACTTCGCCCTGAGAATAATTAATATATTCCGCCTTAAGTGGAAAAGGGGATGTGTCAAACGACCTTGACACATCCCCTTTTATATTATAATAGTGTGATGATTGTGTTTCTTGTAAACTCAAAAAAGGAGGGTATGTCGAAGCTCTCATAAACTAAAAATCACCCTCGCCACAACGACCTGTGGCGAGGGTGATTTCGATAAAAAGGGAGTTTTGACACACTTCCCTTTCCATTTATGATTTAGACGAGGATAGACTTAGAAATATAAGTAGCGGTCATCTTTTACTTCTGCTTTCTTATATAAGTCGCTGATGAAGCTGTTTGAATAGCGTGCTGCCATATTTTCCAAATTGCTTTCTTCTGTTTTAGCATCGAATGTTTCGGCACTCTTGTCTTTATTGATAATCTGCATTACATACACGCCTGCATTACCCTTGATGGGAGCAGTAGTCTTGTTTACCTCAGTTTTACTAGCAAAAGCACCTAATACAGGTTCGCTGGCACGAGTAATAGAAACATAAGCGGGTGCTGCAAAAGTGATGTGTTTTACAGTATCGCTTACTGCATTTGCAGCACTCTTGGCTTTATTAATGTCTGCACCGTTCAATTCTGCCATAATCTTTTCAGCTTTCTTATCTTTGATAATTTCGGCTTTCAGCATATCTGCCACCAAATTGATGTTACGGTAGCCGGCAGGATTTATCTTTTCAAGTGCAACTACCATCAAGTGGTCGTTTTCACCACATTCATACAAGGGAGATACTTCACCTTCTTTAGCAGCAAAGATCCATTTCAATGCGTCGCGAGTACCTTTCACACCACCTACATAGTGTTCACCGCTACGGAAATCAGCACGTTCTAACAAACGATAACCGTTGTCTTCTGCATTGGCTACAATCTTATCCATAGTAGTGTTCTGTGCTACGAACTGGCTGAAATCATTGTATGCCTTATTGTAAGTTTCTTTGCTGAATTCTACCGACGTTTGATGATTGCTACCTGATATTTATCTTTCATGGCTTTCTTGTCCATTACCTGAAGGATGACGTTAGCCTGACCGACTTGCAAATTGTTCAGTTCTTTAATACCGCTGTTAATCAAGGTATTGATAAATTTAGCGTTTTCAGCATCAAGAGCAGCACCTTCATAATTGCGTGCTGTTAACCAACTTGCTTCACCTGTCTGACCATATTTTTGAGCAAGCTCGGCAAAATCCGCACCACCTTTCAGAGCTGTGAAAATACTGTCTGCCAAGGTCTTAGTCTTTGCTTCTGTATCGGCATATACCTGAATCTGACGGAATTGGATTGAGTCAGGAGCTGTTTGTTTTGCTAAGATTCTGAAAGCGTTGTATGAGTCGTCAGCTTGGTTGTAGTAAGGACCGTAAACTTCACCGAGCTTCACTGAGTCCAAACGGGCTACGATGTCGTTGGGAAGTACTGTCTTGTTTACAACCACTTCAGAGAAAGGTACTACAGAGTTGGTAGAACGAACGAATGTGCTCATATCAGCAACATTAGCCAACTGAGTAGAATATTCTGTAACTTCGTCTAAAACTTCTTTACGGTCTTCGTCAGAAGGAGTAACCAAAACATCGATATATTTGATGTTGCGAGTTTCTACCGGTTGTTCGAAAGTTTCTTTTTTCTTATTGTAAAGCGCTTTGATTTCTTCGTTTGAAACAGTGATTGTAGAATCGTTGATAGAAGAATAAGGAACAGCAGCCAGCAATACATCAGTCTGATTTGTGCGTGAAGCAAATGCGTCTTCGGCAGAAACAGGATTTGAAATTAATGATTTAGCCAGCAAGTTCTGATATTTTTCAGCTAAAGCAGTTTGTCTCAAAGTCTTTTCAATGAAGTTCCAAAAAGCACCCATTTTCTGATAGTATTCTACATACTGTGCAGGCATTTGGCTTTTTGCCCAAGTTGGCATAGTCTACCAAAAAACTTTTTCAGCATGTCTTTGTCGAAAGCACCGGTTTGCGGGTTGCGGAATGGAGTCTGCATTAACAACGGGTGAGTGCCTTCTTCGATAATTGCTTGGATTTCAGCATCGCTTACAGTCAGACCTAACTTTTTGGCTTCTGCTGCAATTAATTGATTGTTTACGTAAGATTGCCAAACTTGGTCTTTCACTTGAGTCAGTTGGTCGTCGTTAAGAGAGTTCAAGCCTTGAGTGAGCTTAATAACTTCTGCGTATTCATCAACCATTTTCTGATACTCTTGTGCGGTGAGTGTTTTTCCATTGATTTCACCTACGTCTTGTTTTCCCTGATGTGGCTGGAGTACTTTCCATGCGTCACCCGCAATAAATGCGAAAAGGGCAAGACCGATTACAACGACCAACAGAGGGCCTTTACTTCTAATTGTTTGTAATGTTGCCATTTCTAAATTATACTATTTTGTTTATTGTTTTTCTATACTTTATAGATTTAGCGCACGAAGATACAAAAAATGCGGTTTACAATCTATTTTATTGTGAAAAAATCTGTTATTCGGTCACTTTCAGCTTCACAAGCTCAATTTTAGTAGCCGTAACTTTAATTATTTTGAACTGGAAATTGTCGAATTTTATCACTTCATGCATTTTGGGAAAGCTTTGGTAATGGTGCAGGATGAGACCGCCGACAGTTTGATATTCATCGCTTTCGGGCAAATCGAGTGAGAAAAAGTTCATTCGCTTTCTCTATTTCCAGACGTCCTGAAAGGATGTATTCATTGTCGCCGATTTCTTTGGCTATGTAAGATGTGGTATCATGTTCGTCTTCTATTTCGCCAAAAATTTCTTCTACTAAATCTTCCAGTGCCACAATGCCCGAAGTGCCGCCAAATTCATCGACTACCACTGCCAATGATTTCTTTTGCTGCATGAATAGCTTCATCAGCTTATGTGCGCCCATCGTTTCGGGAACAATGGGAAGCTGGCGGATATGTTCAGCCCAATCTGTTACTTCGCGGAACATTTCTGATGAATGGATGTAACCGACAATATTGTCTATATTTTCCTTGTATACAATAATTTTGCTGATTCCACTTTCTATGAAACGTGCTTTTAATTCTTCGAGTGAAGTGCCGTATTCGATGGATACTATTTCGGTACGAGGAACCATGCAGTCACGGATTTTTATATTAGAAAAGTCAAGTGCATTTTGGAATATTTTGATTTCGGTGTCAATTTCTTTTCCATTGTCAGTGTTTCTTGGATGCTGCTTTGAATGAAATAGTCCAAATCTACTTTTTTGTAAATGCTTTGTCACTTGCTTCTTTATTCACTTTTATGCCGAAAATGCGTAATATCAGGTTGGATGAACTTGATGCAAATTTGCTGATAGGGTAGAGGACTATGTAACAAATGAATGCAGGAACAGCCAATATATTCAATGTTAAGTTGGGATTGATTTTGAATAGTGTTTTAGGTAGAAATTCACCGGTTACCAAGATGATTAATGTCGAGATGATGGTTTGAATCAGTACCAGAAGGAACTCGTTTTCGATGAGGCCTGCCAAGATATTTTGTTCGATGACCTGAGCCATCAATATACCGTAAATGACAAGGGCTATATTGTTTCCTACCAGCATGGTAGAAATGAAATTGTTCGGGTCATGAAAGAAGATGGAAAGGATTCGAGAGGTAAGGCTCTGGCTGTTACGATCCATCTCAAAGCGTAGTTTATTTGAGGAAACAAAGGCTATTTCCATACCTGAAAAGAATGCGGAAAAAGCCATTGTGATAAGTATTTCTATGATGATGCCCATAATGATAAATTGATTAATGTACCGAGTCGGTCTTGATACTGTCCGAAGCAGCAACTTTTGTACTGTCTGCCGGGGTTGTGTCTTTTTACAATAAACTCACCGCCACTGTTGTATATTTCGTATTCGGTCAGTTGTTGGTTCGACTTGAATCCATATTGTCCATTTATAATGCTTTTGTCCGCTTGTTCGATACGGATAGGCTTGTCAGAGTAAATTTGTTCTTTTGCTTCGTCCCAAAACAGAAGTTGTGTATCAAATTTGTCCCCTTGAAGGTTGCGGATGTGCACATTGCTTCTCAGTTCCCAAAGTTTCTTTTTCTCGTAATAATAAGCTGTATCGGCTTTGATGCTGGCATCGATGTGAAACAGAGAATCGAATTTCTCCAAATAGACTCCTTTTTCAAAAGCCCAATAAGGTGGGTTCTTTTTATCGTATATTTCCCACTCTTCGGTAATAATTTTGTAGCGTGTGATGCCCGAATCGGATATTAAGGTAGTCACTCCCAGCGTTTTCATGGTAGGGAGAGAATCACGTTCGGTTATGGCTTCTGCCAAGTTCTTATTGTCTCCCGAACATGCGGGGGAATAAAACAAACATAACAGTTGTCCAAACGACAACTGTTATGTTCATAAATATAAGGTGTGAATTTCGTTTTTTTACAACTGACATAATTATCTGATAGTAGTTGTTTCACCAATCCATCCGCCGATTGTTACACTGTCACCTTTCTTCAATCCGAGGAAGAATAAGTCTTCATCTTTCGGAGTATAGCGTGAGTAAGTGCCAATCAACTTGTTTGCTTCTTCTTCTACGCTTGAATCTACACTCTTAGCTCTCTGTAATTTGTCAATAACGGCAAAGTATGTACATTTGTTCAATGCATTTTCATCGCTCCAGTTGGGGCTTGATGCATACATATTAGCTATCAGGATATAGGGTTTACCGTTGCTTCCATCCAATGAGATAGATTTCAGTGCATATTGTTTAGCTTTGCTCAATTGTTTTTTATTAAACAGGATGGCAGCAGTCTTATAGCAATAATCTGCTTTTTTCACAGGGTCTTGTTCCAGTTCGATTGCCTGGTCAAAGTATGTGATACATTTGTCCAGGTCACCTTTCTTGAAATACATATATCCGCAACCGATAGCTGTTTCTGAAGTCGGTTCAATAGCATGTGCATGTTCGGATGCAGCAAAGTATGCTTCCTGTTCTGTGCATCCTAACATTTGCATTACGCTGATTACTTGTTTTAAATAATCCAGATTAGTCTTGTTCTGTTCAACTTTCGGAGCGTAAATAGATTGCAAATTATCGCAAGTAGCCACACCACTGTTAATGAAAAATGCATCGATGTTGTCTTTGGCAACTTTCAACAGTTCTTTGGTCTTTGCTTTAGTCTCTTTTTTGAATGCTGCGTCTGCATAACCGGCAGACAGCGATATAGTCTTGAATGAACTGTTCTTTGTGTGTTTCATCAGCCTTAACCTTACGTCCGGAAACATCGGTAAATTCTTGAAGTACAAAGTAATCGGCGTTATCTTTTTCTAATTCAACGGCTTCTTTGAACAAATTATATGCAGTATTCAGGTCAGGACATCCCATTGTGAAATAGTCGTGAGCTTTCATTCCGATAATAGAACCTTTAGTTACAGGAGTTTTAACGTAGCTGTTCAAAATGTCCAGGTATTTAATACGTTGATCGTGTACTTTCATCAGTTCTTCAAAATATTGCTTTTGCTTAGCTGCATCTTTTTCATTGGCAATGAACCAACGAAGAATCTTTTGCACCGTTTGTGTAAGTACCTGCCTGAGCAATAGGAGCTTCATTGAATACACTCTTCCACGGGGTATAAGCATCCTTGAAGTTGTTTGTTTTTACGTACTCAGAATAGATACTGATGTTTTGCAAACAGTTAATACTGTCTTGACTGCCATGACCATACCTTGAACCGTCTGACGCTCCGGTTTGAGCGAAAGAAGCTGTTGCACTTAAAGAAAGAGCGAACAGCGCTGTTACCATCTTCATTTTCATCGTATATAAATTTAGTTATTATTATTATTAAAACTCTATCTTGTTGTTTGTTAATCTACTTTCCACTTCATAAACCAACGTTCGTTGAAGGTCAGTCCGATGTTGATTTTTAAATAGTTTTCTTCCAGCATTCCTTTTACTTTCGGACTTACTCTTACATATTGTCCCGAGATATTCAGGATGGACTTGCTTTTGGAACAGCGGGAAGCCGAAACCGGCACTTACTCCATATTCACGAGTACCGTCCTGACCGTCTACTTTGGTGTATGGATCTGAATAATATCCACCAACACGGTAGCGGACACGTTTCAGATAATTGCGGCTGTAGGGGTTGGGAACAAACTCAGCACCTGCGGCTATTTTTGTACGGTTGCTGAAATAGCTTTTCTCATTATAGAATTTTGCATCCTCCCATTGTTGATAGGTAAAATCGGCCTATAGTCAGTCGGTTGTCATATACATAAGTCAAACCGGCTCCAAAGGTATGTGGCAAACTGAATGCGTTGGTAATCGTATCACCTGTCTGGGTAGAAGGATAATCAGCTCCGTTCAACCACTTCTGATTGTATTTATATCCTTTGCCATTCACTGAATGTCCCAGTGAATATACGGCACCAAAGTTCAAAACGTGTTTTTTATTGAATTTATAACTATATTGCAAGCCAAAGTCCAGTTTATAATCATTGATGGATATCTTGTCCAATCTGACACTGCTAAATGAACTTGAGTTGCTGAAAGCAGTTGTTACAGAATGTGTGATATCACCATATATATAAGAGATGTTTGCACCGATTGACAAGTTGTCGAGGACTTTGAAACCTACACCTGCAAATACTTGCTGCAAACCTCCGTCACCAGCGTAAGAAGCAGTCTTGTTGATAACTGGTTCCGTCTTCGTCTTTAGTCAATTCGGAAGTGTTGCTCAGACTGTATCCTACTGTAGAGAAAGGGAGAAATCCCACAGCCATTCCCATACGTTTCCATAAACGGAATTGCATGGCCAGATAATCAAAAACTTGAATTTTTAGCGTTAGTCTTTATATTGCCTTCCTTAAAGTTGGCATTTTGCAAAAGTCATGCCGGCATCAAACAAGAACGTCAAAGAATCAACTGCCGTATATGACGCCGGATTAGATGCGTTAATTTGATAACCGTTTCTTAATCCATAGGCTATTCCACCCATCGCTTTGCTATTACCGAAGCCTTGATCGGCCAATGAACCAAATCCATAGCGCGTATAAGGTGAGTTTGTGCTTGTTTGGGCTATGGTCAGCCCAGTGAATGTGAGTATAATTAACGCACTAATCAGTCTTTTATAATTTATCATTATAGCTTAATATTCTGTTTAAACCTTTCAATACTAAAAATCTATCTGCAAAGATGATACTTTTTAAGTTTGTATCAAAAGAAAAAATCATCTCCGCCTGTTAAAAAAAACCAAAACTCCGGGTAATTCTTTTGAATAAGGGAGATGTATCCGCTCATTTCAAGTTCCATACCTCTGATAACTCCGGCACGGATAGCAGTTTCTGTCGTTTGTCCATAAAGGGGGATGTCTCCTTTGGCACTGACTTTAGGCAGCTTGTCCGTAAATATATTGAGTGCTTTGAAGCGCATGCGCATTCCGGGAGATATATTGCCACCGTGGTATTGGTGTTGTGCATCGATGAAATCGTATGTGACACATGTTCCGGCGTCAATAACCAGTATATCATTATTGGGTTTCAGCCATGTGGCGGCTACAACGGCGGCAAGTCGGTCCATTCCCAGTGTTTGAGGTGTCTTGTACAGATTGGTGATGGGAACCGGAGTTTCGTGACTTAGCTCTATGATTTTAAAGGGCAACTTGTCCAGTTGTCGGCGGATCGTGTTGCTTAATGTGATGACAGAGGCTATGATACCTCGTTCCAAGGGGTATCGGGAGCAAAGCATCGGCAGGCTGTCCAATGAATGATTGGAGCCACGGAATACTTCTACCAACTCGTCTTTGTCAAAGATAGCCAGCTTGGCTACTGAATTTCCTATATCAATTATTAAATTCACAACTTTGCTTTTATGGCTGCAAAGTAACGCAAAAAATAAATAGGAATTGCAATAAAAAACGGTATTTGTGAGGTATTAATTAATATTTAGGTGTACTTTTGCAGCGTAAATTGTAATTTTGATACGGATAAACAATGATTCAGTGGTATCAAAACATTGATTAATATGAAGAAACTGCTTGTTCTACTTTATTTAATATTGGCTTCCTGGAGTGTTCGTGCTCAGCAGGATAGTGTAAGGGTGAGTTTGCTGACTTGTGCGCCGGGAACCGAGATATATGAATTGTTCGGTCATACGGCTATTCGTTACGAAAATCCGGCAGAGGGGAAGGATTTGGTTTTTAATTATGGTATCTTCAGTTTCAATACTCCTAATTTTGTGCTGCGCTTTGTGAAAGGTGAAACTGATTATCGGTTGGGAGTGGTGCCTTATTCTTATTTTGAAGGAGAATATGCCGTGCGCGCTCTTCGGTCTATCAGCAAACACTGAATCTTACCGACGAAGAAAAACAAAAGATATGGGATTTTGCTTGAAGAAAATTATCGTCCAGGGAACCGGATTTATCGTTATAATTACTTTTATGATAATTGTACTACGCGTGCGCGTGACAAGATAGAAGATTGTATCGATGGAAAAGTAGTTTACCCGCAGGCGGAAGAAGGGGTCACTTTCAGGGATATTGTTCACCGGTGCACGAAAGGGAATGAATGGGATGAGTTAGGAATTGATCTTTGTCTTGGCAGCGAGGCGGATGTTCCCATTGACGGACGAAAGCAAATGTTTGCTCCTTTTTAATATGTTGGAAGCGGCAAGGGGCGCGGTCATTATGCAAGGAGACAGTGTTCGTCCGTTGGTACTCAGTGAGTCGAAAGTGGTGGATGTAGAGCCGGAAGAAGCAGAACCGGGTTTCCCATTGTCTCCTCTGTCGTGTGTATGCATATTGTTGGTTGTGACTTGCATTATTGTATGGCTTCAATTGAAATGGAAGAAGGTGATTTGGACTTGGGATTTGCTCTTGTTCGGAGCGCAGGGGGTAGCCGGATGTATCATTGCTTTTTTGTTTTTCTTTTCCATTCATCCGACAGTCGGCTCCAATTGGCTGATTGTTTTGTTCAATCCCATCCCCCTTATTTACTTGCCGGTGATGATTTATAAGGCGATAAAAGGTCGAAAAGACCTCTATCATCTAATAAATATGGCTTATTTAACGTTTTTTATAATGATAATGCCATTTATACAGCAAGAATTCAACGTAACGGTATTACCTTTGGCACTGTGTTTGCTTGTATGCTCTACAGGCCACGTATTTTTTTATATTACAGACAAAACAGTAAAATGAAAGGACGCATCTTAACTTCTCTTCTGACCGTTATAGTATTAACGGGGCTTCAGGCACAAAATGTTCCTGCGGTTCCTAAGTTGGTGGTAGGGCTTACCATCGACCAACTGCGGACAGACTACATTGAAGCTTTCTCGGCTTTGTATGGAGAACGGGGCTTCAAACGGTTGTGGAAGGAAGGCAGAATATACCTGAATGCAGAATATGATTTTATCAATGTTGATAAATCATCGTCTGTGGCCGCTATTTATTCGGGAACTACTCCTTATACCAATGGTATTGTAGGGGATAACTGGATGGATCGTGCAACTCTGCGCGTTATCAATTGTGTGGACGACAATAACTTTATGGGGGATTTATACTTCCGAGTCCACCTCTCCTGCCAAATTGAAAGTATCAAACCTGTCAGATGAGCTGGCAGTGGCCACACAAGGCGTAGCAGAAGTTTATTCCATTGCTCCTACCCGGGAAATGGCAGTGTTGGCTGCGGTCATGCAGCCAAAGGTGCTTTCTGGATTAATGATGAAACAGGAAAATGGAGTGGAAGTACATATTATGGCACTTTTCCTTCCTGGATTTCTACTTATAACGATTATCAGGGACTTGATTTTCGCATCAGTGATATGGTGTGGGGACTATCTGCCTGTTACCGCTTATAAATATCTGACTACAGAAACCAAGCAGCTGACTTTCAAACATAATTTTGATGATGAAAGGAAGCAGAAATACAGAAGGCTGAAAACCAGTCCTTATGCCAATGACGAGGTGAATCGTTTGGTAAATGCTTGCCTCAATTCTACTTCCATCGGTAAGGATAATGTGCGGATTTATTGTCTTTGGCTTATTATGCCGGAAAATTATGATCACAAATCTCCGTCTGAATTACCTTTGGAGATGCAGGATACCTATGTCCGTTTAGACAATAGTATTGCCGAGTTGTTGGATATGATTGATAGAAAAGTAGGTTTACATAACACTCTTTTCTTCATTACCT
>VOFK01002792.1_pt1 | contig 22397 bp, 33 predicted proteins | sample 5384121 | NCBI WGS metagenome assembly VOFK01 (sample SAMN12384730, study PRJNA508395) | human gut metagenome | isolation source: healthy gut J | host: Homo sapiens | reverse complement strand
ATCAGTAGCTAGATTTCGATTGTGTGCTGATCGCCAATTGTCGCCAGCAATTCTTTGGAAACTTCGTTCTGTACAAACAAATGAGCAAAGTCCTCAGCACCTCACTATATCTTCCCATACCAACGGAAAAAATCTGATTGGGACGGAAAATGGAAGATACGCTATAGGTGGGAGCCACTCTCTATGCAACTCATTCAAGTAATTCTGCCAAAATTAAAACACTTGATAAAAAATACCATACAGGGATTAGCCAATTCTACAAACCGACGGACATTGGGTGTCGAAGGCAGATAGCAGACAAGGTCTGCCCTGGTGAGATTCTTTCACTTTCATACCCTGAGGGAGAGAGAAAAGAAAGTCTGCAATATTTATATTCACGGGATGCTTTCCTTACGGACATCAAAGGGCGATACATTTCCCAATGAGCTGCATGAGGAAACCAAATAACGAGGCAGTGGCGTCTGTCTTGTTACGCAAGATGGCCAAATACTTTCAGTGATCGCTTTCACCATTTGGCGGGCTTGGCGCTGAAGACAGGCCGGCAACCTTCACCCCAGTAGATAAATATAGATGACTAGGTTATAAATCATAACTACTGCTTGAGCACTTCCACAGCCCGACGAATGCGTCGCAATGTTTCTTCTTTCCCTAAAGTGCTTGGCTGAAATATCAAACATATGCGGGCCTTTACCTTCGCCTACCAAGGTTAAACGGAAAGCATTCATTATATTACCCAAGTGATAGCCTTTATCTTCTATCCATTTCATGACCACTCCTGATTTCTCCAGCGAGAAGTCGTCCAGTGCCACCATTGATTCCGGAAGATGTATATGTACAATCGGGTCGTCGTGAAGCATTTGGTTCAAATATGTTTTCATTGAGTGATCGTTATAATAAGCGTTATGTGTTAGGTCCTACTCATGAAGAATTGTTTGCGGTAGCGAGTAGTATGGATGGAAAAGAATCTTTATAAGGATTTCCCATATAACTTATATCAGATTCAAACGAAATATCGTGATGAAACGCGTCCTCGTTATGATTGATTCGTGTTCGTGAATTTATCATGAAGGATGCGTATACATTTGATGTGGATGAAGCTGGATTGGATGTAACGCATACAATAAAATGTATGATGCATATTGTCGTATCATGGATCGTTTAGGATTGGAATATAAAATCGTTAAAGCGGATACGGGAGCTATGGGTGGTTTATTATCGGAAGAATATCAGGCTCTATCAAGTATTGGGGAAGATGTTGTTGTTGGCTGTGAAGGTTGTGACTATTCGAGCAACTTAGAAATCACAGAAGTAGTAGACACAATGGAAGATTCTTGTGAAGAAGAACTTTCTATGGAAGTTGTGGATACGCCAAACGCAAAAACAATTGAAGAAGTGGCTGCTTTCTTTGGTAAGAAGGAAAGTGATTTTGTCAAAACATTACTTTATAATGTAGATGGAAAAGTCATCGCATTCTGTATTCCTGGTGATCGCGAATTGAATGAGACAAAGGCATTGAAATTATTGGGTGCGAATGAAATGGAAATGGCTAGCTTTGAAGAAGTTGAAAAAGTAACACATGCTCGTGTTGGTTTTGCTGGTCCAGTCGGTATTGATTGTCCTGTTTATATGGATCGTCAAATCAAACATATGAAAAACTTCATTGTAGGGCAAACCAATCAGATCGTCATATTAAGAATGTGAACTGTAAAAGATTTTACGCCTGTTGAAGTGGCAGATCTTTTGTCAGGTAAAAGAAGGGGATATTTGTCCTCAAGTGTGGTAAGAAATTAACTTTCCAACACGGTATTGAAGTTGGTAACTTATTTAAATTGGGTACGAAATATTCGAAGAGTATGAATCTTTACTATACAGATGCCAACAACCAATTACAGCCAGTTTGGATGGGAAGTTATGGTATTGGTCTAGAAAGATGTATGGCTGCCGTTGCAGATCAGCATCATGATGATTTTGGTATTAAATGGCCAATTGAAATTACACCATTTAGACTTGCGATTGTTCCAGTATCTTTAAAGGACGAAGAACAAGTTAAGATTGCCAATGATCTATATGAATATTGTAAAGAACACAAGTTCGATGTAATTTTAGATGATCGTAATGAGCGTCCAGGTGTTAAATTCAAAGACATGGAATTGATTGGTGTTCCTTATCGTATTACGGTAGGTCGTGGTGTCAAAGAAGGAAAATTAGAGTGGACAGATCGTTATACAGGTGAAAAGAGTGAAATTGCGATTGAGGATGTATATTCTGAAATCGAAAAAGTTTTCGCCATGTAAACGCTTGTACTTGAATATAAACAAAAATTTAGAATCACATTTACTTTCAAAGGTTTTTCATGTATATTAGTCATAGTTAAAGGAGTGTAATTATGCAGAATAAAATTGAAATTTTTAACAATCAGGTTATTATCAACTACAATTTGGCGTACCCAAAGAGTCGTGAGGTTTTATTAAAGTCTCATACATTCGCAAAATTCGTTCAATATTTCATTGAATATCAGGAAACAGATAATGCGAATATGTATGCTTATTTGACAAAAAATGGTGAATTATCTTCTAAAGAAGCAACTTATGATTTCTGTCATTTCTTACGTTTATTGTCAATCTTTACTTGTGAAGAATTAAAAGATGAATATTATCTTTCAGATAAAGATGCAACTTTAGATGTTATTGAAGAGATGTATCGTACTTGGCGTTCTTTACAACGTTTTGGATATATGAAGAGTGATAATTCAACGGATTTTGGTATTAATACATTAGTGGCATTTGACTCAGCTTCAAATGATTTATTCCTTCGTACATATCGTTTGTTTGAAGAAAAATTAATGGGAAGACCAAACTTAGTGTATCGTCAGGTTCAAGCTGGAACAAATGCATGTTTCTCTGTTCACACTTTGGATAAAGTATGGGCTGATGAATATGCTGCATTACAAGATATTCCTTAAATGATCGATACAGTTATGTTAAGAACTCCAATGATTTTGCATCCAAAATCAAGTAAACGTACAGGTATGTTTACTGAAATTGATACACAGCCTATGACATATTTCAAAAAGGGAGAATCAAACTGGTTCTGTTATCCTTGTAAAGTTGGAGCTTTATTATGTTTCGTATACTTCAACTCAAAATATATGTCTAGTGCATTGAGTATGGCTAACTTATTTGAATTAGCTACTAAAGAAGAGAGCGCGCAAAAACCAGATTTAGTTGTTATTTTTGGTAACGATGATGGAAATGACGATACAAACTTCTATTATGATAAAGCCAATGATATTTGGGTAGGATGTATCAGTGATAATCCTCGTATCGAATACTTTGGATATTTAAAGAAAATGTGTTTAACATTACACAACTTGGCACAAATGAAAAAGGGATGGTTACCAATCCATGGTGCTTTCGTAAACATCTATTTAAAAGATGGAACTAAGAAAGGTATCATGTTGATGGGTGATAGTGGTGCTGGTAAATCTGAATCGATTGAAGCATTAAAAAGCGGCAGCCGGAGATATGATTCGTGAAGTTGAAGTTGTATTTGATGATATGGGAACAATTCACTTAGAAGATGGTGTTCCATATGGTCAGGGTACTGAAATTGGTGCCTTCATTCGTCTAGATGACTTGGATCCAGGTACTCCATATCGTGACATGGACCGTTCAATTTTCATGGCTCCAGAAAATCCAAACGCACGTATGATTCAGCCAGCGGCTCCATATCGTGTTGTTGTTCACAACCATAAAATTGACTTATTTGCATACGCAAACAACTACACAAATGAATTTGGTCTAAAGAAATTAACTGTACAAGAAGTAAAAGATACTTGTAAGTTAGGTAAGCGTATGGCTTTGGGTACAACACAAGAAGTTGGTATTTCAACTACATATTTCGCAAACCCATTTGGTCCTATGCAAAAACAAGAACTTTGCGAACCAATCATTGACACAACAATGTTCCAGGCTCTAGAAGATAATGGAGTATTTGTGGGTGAAATCTACACGCACTTAGGATTCGATAAATCAAACCGTAAAGGTTTAAATATTGCAGCTCAGCAATTATTAGAATTTATCCAGAAAAAGGATTAATATGTTTAACAACGATTCTATGAATTATTATTCAACAAGCACTTTAAAAAAGTGCTTTTTGTTGAAGTCTTATGCATGGATGGCTATTGCCTTATTCATCACGGCAATTGTATCTTATGGTCTATATGCTACAAATGCTTTAATGATTTTATTAAGTACAATGCCATTTCTATTTATGTTGTTTGTGATTGCACCATTTATCTTGTCGATTGCCTTTGGCGTATCTATGGCAAGATCTACATCAAGAATACAGGTATGAAGGTTATGTTAGTGCTTTATGCCATCTGTATGGGTGTTTCACTTACTTCGATTGGCTATGTATATGATGTCGCTACAATTGGTACTGCTTTTCTAGTCAGTGTGCAGTTTACTTTTATTAGTTTAGCTGTTATTGGTACAACATCTAAAAAGGATTTTACAAGCTTTGGCTCATTATGTATGATTGGACTTTTTGTATTGATTATTACACAATGCTTTATGATGCTATTTAGAGTCAGTATGGATGTTCGCTTGGTTTCTATCCTTACTCTATTGATTTTTACAGGCATCACCGTTTGGGATGTTCAAAGAATGAATCGATTGTTGATTCAATCGGATGGTTCAGTCGTAGCACAAGATAAGATCGCCATCTTCATGGCATTACAATTGTATTTGGATTTCTTGAATATCTTCTTAAGAATCTTACAATTGATTGGAATGGGAAATCGTAATAATAAGTAAATGAAAAGGAAATGTGTTTTAATGATACATTTCCTTTTATTGTAAATAAAAAATGGAGTAGTGTAATACTACTCCAAAGGTTTTTGATAGAAGTTTCCGTAGAAGTTTACGGTATTGTATGTGTTGATCAATACTTTAGGATCAACTTTTCTTACGTTATCGACAACATCTCTTAATTCATAAGTAGAAATAACGGCTTTACATACATAATATTTACGATGGCTATATGCACCATAACATTCAAATACGCTCATACCATGACGACAAGTGGCCATAAAGGCATCGATAATTGGGTCTGGATCGTTTGTCGTAAATTCAACGGTAATCTGTGCATAGCGTTGATATAAAGATGAGATTGTCTTTGTAGATAAGAATTGGAATAGAATGGAATATCCTGCATAGATCCATCCACATAAATATCCAAAGATAACAATCATAGCGCAGTTATAGAAGAATACATAGTCCCATATGCCCCTATGAATCTTACTAGAAACGTATTGGGCAATGAAATCTGTTCCTCCAGTAGATCCTCCAGCTCTTAGGGATAGGGAAATGGAGAAGCCCCATAAGAAGCCTCCAAATAGAACGTTTAAGATTTGATCTTCAAAGAAAGGTTCAAAAATGGAAGATAGAAATAAAAGAAGGATACTAGAAAGAATTGTACACAACTCAAAAAATGTGAATCTGGGTGAGATGTGTTTGTAGCATAGAATGGCTGCTGGAACATTTAAAGCGATGATTCCAACTTGAGTAGGAAAATTAATGTTTACTAGAGCACAGACTTTATTGATTAATAGAGCAAGTCCTGTAAATCCTCCTGAGATCAAATTGCACGGCGCCATAAATACATTCATGATATAACATTGCATAAAAGCACTAAATACAATCATTATGGTCGACGTTAATAGTCTTAGCTTCTTTTCTTTTTGAAGCTGGTGAATAATGTGTTGCATAATATTAAATACCTCTTGTTTATTGACCACATTATAATAGGTCATTTGTCAAATAAGTTCAACCAAAAATGAAAAAATGTATGGTTTTTAAAAAAAATGTAAAAAAATAATTTTTTTTCTTTGCTTTTTATTATTCGTTGAGGTATTATATATAGGCAGTCAACGAAACGGTTCCGTAGCCAAGTGAGGTAAGGCAATAGACTGCAACTCTGTGATCATCAGTTCAAATCTGATCGGAACCTCCATAAATGATGGGGTCGTGGCGGAATAGGCAGACGCAACGGACTTAAAACTCCGTTGGGAGAAATCCCGTGGGTTCAAGTCCCACCGTCCCCACCATCGTTTATTAAAAAATCAACAAGTTACGGTTCCGTAGCCAAGTGGTAAGGCAATAGACTGCAACTCTGTGATCATCAGTTCAAATCTGATCGGAACCTCCAATTACATGGGGTCGTGGCGGAATAGGCAGACGCAACGGACTTAAAATCCGTTGGGAGAAATCCCGTGTGGGTTCAAGTCCCACCGACCCCACCATTTTTTGAAGAGATAGCTAGAAACAAATGTTTCTAGCTTTTTTCGTGCTTATTTGACCAGCACAATAACCAAGTTTACCATATTTGTATATAAACATAATGATTAAAATATAATAAAAGAGAGGTGCATTCTATGAGCTGGATTGAAAGAACAACGAAAAAACGAATCAAAGAATTGGATGAGCGTCCAGAATTGAATTCGCATGATTTTGAAGAACAGGGAAACAAAATGATGAAAGATATTAAATTCTATGTACTTGTTATCTTACTAGCTGCACTAGTTTTAGCGCTTTGGTATCAATGGAATCATCCGGAAATTGATATATTTCCATTTCATTTTCCAATATTAGTCTAAGTAGAGGTAACTATGAGTTGGCTTGATAAAATAGCGAAGAAGCGATTAGCTGAATTAGAGGAGCATCCAGAATTGAATGAACAGAATTATTCGCAAAAGCTGAATTCTATTATCTTTTATATTTTGTTATTTGCGATTGCCATACTTATTCTTTTGTTTTGGTATGACATTGAACATTTTGAAATCTGGATCTTTCCACAAAGATAAAAAAATAGCCACAATAGTAGCTATAATAACATAAATCCAATGCCTACGATAACACCTGTTATAAATAGGATGGAAATGGTTTTTAAAAATGTCTTTCTTTCTTGCTTCATAACGAATCATCACAATTAAACCCAGTCCTGCATTTGTGACAAGTCCTGCAATTAAGGATCCAAAGGATAATTCACCAGCTGTATAGAGTTGTGTTAGAACAACTGTAGCTGCACAGTTAGGAATAAAGCCGAATAGTGCAGCGATGATTGGTTGGAATAAATTATCTTGAAGTAAGATCATAGATAATGTTTTTTCTCCAATACATTCCATTAATAGTGTTAATACAAAACTAGTAATAAAGATGAATACATAGATTTTTAAAGATCTTAATAAGGCACTGATCCATAATGGATATTCAGGATAACAACATGGGCAGCTTGATCCTGAATTTTCTTCTTCCTCATATTCGTCTTCATCATAATCCTCTTCTTCCATATCTTCGAAGCGGAGGATTTTTTGTTTGCGAAATAATACGTGATCGGTAAATAATCCAACAAGAATTGCGATAACTAATTTTAATCCTAAAATACCCAAGCAATGATGAATACATCTTTGGATTACTAATAAGGATTGAATGGCTTCATCGCTTGTCGCAATCATAACACTGACTAAAGTTCCTAGGGTAATGTTATTTTGAACAAACAACATAGCGGCTAAAATACTAAATCCACATTGTGGAATCAATCCGACTATTGCGCCTAGAATGGGTCCAAGTCTTTGTAGTCCAAAGAAGAGTTTATCGTCTTGCGTATTCTTTCTTTCGAAAACTTCTAATATACAATAAGTAATATACAATAATGGCAAAGATAGCCCATGTATCGTGTATTGTATCTAAAATAATGTCTATAATATTCAAAGGTAGTTCCTCCTAACTTACATAAGTATACACATTTTTTTTTTCAAAAATTGCACATAAAAAAAAGCAGGAAACTAATCAATTGTTCCTGCTTTATCGTTAATTGTAATTTTTTTGTTTCTTAATCGAACTTGAATATAATCATGTACACCTGCATAAATAAGTGCAAATATTGGAACGCCTAAGAACATTCCAACAACGCCAAATAATGCGCCACCAACAGTAACGGAGAATAAAATCCAGAAGCCTGACATTCCCAGTTTATCTCCAAGAACAATCGGTTTTATGATGTTTCCATCGCATTGTTGAAGAATGAAGATGAAGATTGTAAAAATTAAGGCTGAGAATGGGTCAATCAAACATAAGATAATGATGACAGGAATAGCTCCTAAGAATGGTCCAAATACAGGGATTACATTTGTGACACCAATAATAAGGGCAATCATACTTGCATATGGAAGCTTTAATACTAGGGCTCCAAAGTAACAGATGACACCGACAATAAATGAGTCAATGATGTTTCCAACAATATATTGTTCAAATACAGTTTTCGCATCATTTGTCCATAGTGTTAAATAGTTCGCAAAGTTTTTGTCAAATAAAGAATAATTTAATTTTTTGATTCCTTTTACTAATGTTTCGCGGTCTAATAAAATATAGAATGCGGAAACTAAAGCTAAAATAATATTGATGAATCCTTTCACAAAGCTATATGAGTAAGAAGCAATTTTAGGAATGGATTCCGTTAAAACGCTTGTGATTTTCTTTGTGATGTCAAAATTGATCAACAATTGTTCCACTTGTTTTTCCGAAATGTTTAATTTATACGCAAAATCTTTTGTGTATCCAATTAAAGTGTCAGAATAGATCGCAATATTTTTTTAGAAAATTGTCGTACAGAATCAATCGTATTCGGGATGATAATAGAGAAAAACAAGATTAGAAATCCAATAGTTAGAATAAACACAATACCTGTCGATAAAATTCTTTTATGTTTATTTTGCATAGGTGTATTGGCTAATAATTTGTTTTCAACCCATTTTTGCGGATTGTTCAATATAAACGCTAAACCAATTCCAAGAAGGAAAGGAAATAGAATCGCAATTATGAACTGAATGGATCGTGTTATATCCTTAAATCGATTTAATATTGTGAAGAAAAAGAATCGCAATAATCAATGAAGCAGAATAAACGATGATTCTTTGTTTCATTTCTTGGGTTATTTTAAAATGCATTAAGTAAGACTCCTTCCATACCTTATATAATACCATCTAGAAAAAAATTATAAAAGCCATTATAATAGTCCTATGGAAAAAATATTTGAAGGGGCTATTTCCCTGCAAAGCCCTATTAGAAGCAGGGTCTCGTAATTGTAAAAAACTCTATATTGATAAGAAAAAGAATACGAAAGATACAAGATATTTGGCTAAAATTGCGAAAAGTCGTGGGTGCGAAGTTGTATTTTGTTCGCGTGATGAAATCAATGAATTGGCAACAGGTAAAACACATGGTGGAGTGTTACTTATAGCTGAAGAAAAACAGATTCCTCAACTTATTGAAACACATGTCCATGGATTTCTTTTGTTACATCGACGGTGTAGAAGATCCATATAATTTAGGAAGTATTTCAAGAACTTTATATGCATCTGGTTGTGATGCGATGATTTCTTCCAAAAGAGACTGGAGCTTTGCCGAACAAACCATTCTAAAGGCAAGTGCCGGTGCTTATGAAAAGTTACCTATTTATTTTGTGGATGCGGATGAAGAATTAGTAAACTATTGTAAAAAGAATAACCTTCCAATTCTTTGTGCCCACAGAAAAGATGCCGTAGGACTCTATGACTATACTTTTGAATCGGATTTTTGTTTATGCCTAGGCGGAGCTTTAAGAGGACTTAGTTCAACCGTTACTTCAGCTTCCAAACAAAATATAGTCGTAGAATATGGAAGAGATTTTAGAAATGCCTTAGATTCAGCTAGTGCTGCTGCTGTATTTAGTTTTGAGATATTAAGACAAAAAAGAAAGTCAAAGCAAGATAAAATGCTTTGACTCTTTTAATTGTGTGCCGGGCATGGCATGAGTTCAGTTGGAGATAAACCAACCACAGGTAGTTACCGCCAAGTGTAGTGAACCACAAGCCGTTGACAGTGATGTCATGGGTGAAGGAAGTGGTGTAGCGATTCTTTTGAGCGTACGCACAGAAACTTGATTAGGCTAAATGGTGGATGAGATTGCAATTCAAATCGAAGTCCAAAAGGTAAACGTAAAACCAAGACAGTAAATCAAGACGTTGTGAAAGAAATAGGACCCATGTCTTACCCCGGGAGGTCTCATGGACAAGGAATTCTAGTAAACTTTAAAATCAGTGATAGTACCCTTGTAGCGAAAAAGGTTAACCATGAGAATTCAGATGAAGTCATAGTAGGTAGCAATACTGAAGGACTGAAACGTTTATAGAGTGCGAATCTCTATTAGCAATGTTTGGATAGTCCGAATATGAGAATAGCCTATTACTATGGAACGTAACCATAGATGGTAAAGGTAATTGGGATGTTTCCAAATAAATTTACAAATAGAAGGAGGAGCAGCAAATGGAATTGATTGAAAAGATTTTAAGTGAAGAAAATCTACAGAAAGCAATCCGAAAGGTCAAGAAGAACAAAGGTGCACCAGGAGTGGATAAAATGACTGTGCAAGAGGTTGAGGAGTGGTTTAATCAATATAAGGAAGATCTAATTTCCAAAATTTTGAATAAACAATACAAGCCCATGCCCGTCAAAAGAGTCTATATTCCCAAACCTAATGGCAAACAAAGACCATTAGGAATACCCACTGTTGTAGACCGAGTAATCCAACAAGCTATGTTACAGGTACTAAATGAAATCTATGAGCCAGTGTTTAGTGAGCACAGTTATGGCTTTAGACCAAATCGTAGTGCACATATGGCAATGGAGGAAGTGCTTGGATATTTAAATGACGGATATGAATGGATTGTCGACCTAGATATTGAGAAATTCTTCGACACAGTAAATCATGATAAATTAATTTCAATCTTAAGAGAGCGTGTCAATGATAGTAAAACATTACATTTGATACGAGCTTATCTTCAAGCAGGAATTTTGGATAAAGGACTTGTAAGAAGTTCAACCATTGGAAACCCCACAAGGAGGTCCGATTAGTGTAATCCTTTCAAACATCTATTTAGACAAGTTTGATAAAGAATTAGAATCTAGAAATCTTCGCTTCGCTAGGTACGCCGACGATTGTATCATTTTCGTTAAAAGCGAAATGAGTGCAAACCGTGTAATGAAATCAGTGACATCGTGGCTAGAAAGAAAACTATTCTTGAAGGTTAGTGCAACAAAAACTAAAGTGGTTAGACCAACTAAAGGTCAATTTCTTGGTTTTACATTTTATAAGAATAGTGACGAGTGGAAATGTTGTCCTACTAAAGATAGGAAGAAACGTCTGTACTCAAATATTCAGAAATGGATGGAAAGAAAACATGCAGTTTCAAGACCTCTATCAGTTACATTTGAAAAATTGAATCAAATGGTCAGAGGTTGGATACAATACTTTAAAATCTCAAGTATCAAAGGTTTCTTGGAAGAATTTGGCCAGTGGTTGCGTCATAAAGTTAGATGTATCATCATTTAAACAATGGAAAAGACCAAAGACTATATACAAGAATCTTATGAAACTAAATAAAGCATGTAGAAGTAATTTTACCCACGAAGATATATTTAAATGTGCTAACTCTAGACTTGGATGGTATAGGAGAAGTACTGGGAATATTGTAAATTTTCTTCTTTTCTCCTATTGTTCTAGGCATAAAAAAGAAAGGAGATAGGCCAGGTTTGGTCAATCCCCTTATTTACTATCTTGAGATTTTGTGATTCTTTATAGTTTCGATATAAATGTAGAGCCGTATACGAGACCCGTACGTACGGTTCAATGGGAGGGGCGATAATTTTATCCCTCTACCCTATTGTAGAATAAATTTTGTGTGCTAATTCTTGATTGGCAAAATCAATAATGATGATGTCATAATTCTTTTTCTGCCAATTATATTCCTTTAAATACGCATTGATTTTCTTTGCGTATTTCTTTTTGGTAAACCAATCTTACCACGAACTTCATTTCGTGTTGGAATTCGGTATTGATGGAAGAAAAAGAATCTGTAGGGATTTTAGAATTTAATATGGACTTTACCTTATTTAGATCATCCTTGCTATTTTTTTCTTCGCACAAAAGATCACTGCTTCAGATGGATTTTGATCCAAGAAAAAAGTAGACATCTTCTAATAAATCATCTAAAGTAAGTGGTCTTGAAAATAAAGATTTGTCTTTTCTGCATTTGGCAAAGTTGTGTTTTAAGATAAGATTATCATTCTTTAAAACCAATCGTATGTCTAAATAGCGATAGACATTTTCTAATTGTGTTTGAATGTCTGTATCTTGACATTGAAAGATTGGACTCAAATTTACATATTGCGTGGTTGAATCATGTGTGCCTGGAATCGATAATTCACTCAGTTTTGTATCTTTTGAAATATTCTCCATCTAGTTTGATGAAGAGTTTTCCTTTGCTTGAATTGGTGAAATAAGCATGGAAAAGAGGATTATAAAAATCCCGAGTGTTCTTTGAATGGTTTTCATGATATTATTTTCCTTTAAGTGTGTGTATGCTTAAGGATAGTGTAACATATTTTACAAAGATTGAATTTAAGCTTGTATATTCATTAATAAATCTTTTGTATACTTATAATTGTGAATAAGAAAATACAAGCACTATTGGAAATTTTAGATACAAAAGCTATTTATCCTGTGTTTCAATTCCTGAACGATAGGATAATTGTGGTATAATATAGGTATAAAAAGGAGATAAAATCATGCCACAGATAATACCAATTAAAGAATTAAAAAATACTTCTGAAATATCTGATTTATGTCACAAAACGGATGAACCTATTTTTGTAACAAAAAACGGATATGGAGATATGGTAATCATGAGTATTGAAAAGTATGAATCAACTTTGAAAAAACTTGAAATGTACCAAGATATTGCGATTTCTGAATACCAAATTGATATTGGAGAGACAAAAGATGCAAAATTAGCCGTTCAAGAAATGAGAAAGAAGTATGGCCTATAATTTGATTATTACGAAACGGGCAGAGGAATTATTGGATGATCTTATTTATCAATTAATAAATAAATATAAGTGTGAAGATACTGCTAAACGGTTATTGAATCACATCGGGTGTATTAATGATCGTTTAATTGACAATCCATACCAGTTTCCTTTGATAAGAGATAGATATCTTTCTATGAAAGGATATCGTATTGCGATAATTCCAAAGACGAAATATATTTTAGTATTTGATATAAGAGAAGATACTGTTTTTGTGTTAGGAATATTTCATCAATTAGAAAATTATTGGATAAAAGTATAAAAGCACCGTTTTGGTGCTTTTACTAGTTTTTGATGGCCTTTCGAATGTCTAAGATTCCATTCACAAAGAATAATAAGGATATACAAATATTCAATACTTTGTTGTCGAAGGGTCCTATGACAAAACAAACGAGAATGCCACAAAGAATGTTTAAAATTCCAATAAAAATATACATACCTATCTCCTTATGCCAAATATACTAAAATAAATATAAATGTCAAATCAAGAATGATGTTATAATAGATGCATGCTGATTAATGTATATGTAGAATACAATCGCTTACGCAATACCTTTTACTTACTCTTGTGAGCAAGATGTTGAAGTTGGATGTAGAGTCCGTGTTGAATTCAACAATCGAACGCTTGTAGGGATTTGTCGAAGAAATTGAGGTAGAAAGCGATTTTAAAAATATTAAACCTGTTATTGAAGTCATAGATGAAAAAGCCTTTTATTGAATAACGAATTAAAGTTATTGGCAAATTATATGGCTGATTTTTTATGCGAGTTCGAAAGTGACTTGTTATAAAACGATGCTTCCACCAGCTTTGCGCCCTTCTAGTAAGCATTCAAAAATCATCTATGAAGATTATGCGGTTTTAAAAAAGAATCAAATGAAACATTGACTTCTCGTCAAAAAAAGAAGTGCTTGAAATGTTTAGCTATCCATGTAAGATGAGTGAACTAAGAAAAGTAAGTCCATCCATCACAAAGGTTTTACTAGAAAAGGGTTATATAGGGATTGAAAAAGAATTAAAGATTCAAATACGCATGTAAGTGAAATTGCGGATGTGATGCATTCTTTAACTATCGAACAAAAGATGCGATTTCTAAGATCACAAGTACAGAAAAGATGGTATCACTGCTTCATGGTGTAACGGGTTCTGGTAAAACTGAAGTCTTTTTGCGTTTAGCTGAAAATGTATTGTCTTGTGGAAAACAAGTTCTATTTCTTGTTCCTGAAATTGGTTTGACGCCGATGATGATACAAAGAGTGCAGGCGCGTTTTAAACAAAAGATTGCGATCTATCATTCAGGGTTGAATGCACAAGAAAAATTAGAACAATATAATTTAGTAAAAGATCATAAAGTTGATATTGTGGTTGGAACGCGTAGTGCTTGTTTTATGCCGTTTTCTTCTTTAGGTTTGATTTTAATGGATGAAGAACATGATTCAAGCTACAAACAAGACAATACACCACGCTATCATACGCGGGATATTGTTTTATTTCGTGCGGCTTATCATAAGTGTAAAGTCATCTTGGCAAGTGCGACGCCTTCATTAGAATCGTACGCAAGAGCTTATAAGAATGTATATGAATTGATTGAACTGAAAAATCGTATTCATGAAATGCCAAAAATTTGTTTGGTGGATATGAAAAAGGAAAGAGTCACAAATGGCCTATCTGAAACTTTACTTCAAGCTATTCACAAGCGGCTTTCTAAAAAAGAACAAGTGATCTTGCTTTTTAAATCGAAGAGGGTATCTTCCTGTTGTTCGTTGTAGCGATTGTGGACACGTTCGTATATGTCCAGATTGTGGGGTAGCCTTAACGTATCATAAAAATCAAAACGCCTTAGTTTGTCATTGTTGTGGAAGACAATTTAAATTTATGGAAGAATGTCCAAGTTGTCATTCTAAGAACTATTTTAAGGCCGGTATGGGTACAGAGCGATTGGAAGAACAGATTGTTGAAATTTTTAAAGATCATCATGTCGTTCGCATGGATGCGGATAGTACGCGAAAAAAGAATGCGCATGAAAAGTTGTTACAAGAATTTGAAGAGTCTGGCGATCTATTAATTGGTACGCAAATGGTCGCAAAAGGACTTGATTTTGAAAGAGTGACTTTAGTTGGGATTTTAAATGCAGATGCCACGCTTTGTCGTAATGACTATAGAGCAAGTGAAACGGCTTATGAAATGTTAGAACAGGCAAGTGGAAGAAGTGGTCGAGGAAAATTAAAAGGTGAAGTTATGATTCAGACTTTTGATCCCAATCATTTTGTGATGCAATGTGTACAGATGCATGATTATAAGAGGTTCTTTAATCAAGAAATGCGCTATCGCCACCTGGGTATGTATCCACCTTATGTATATTTATGTACTTTAATCTTTACACATTTCGATTTTAATGAAGCTTATAAACAGGCAAGTGCTGCGAAAGAATATTTTTTCTTCTTTGCGTGTTTTAGGGCCTATTGAAATTCGTATGCAACAAAAAAAACATCGTGTTCGTTTGATTTTAAAATCAAAGGATGACAAGTTACTACATGAGCTTGTTCAGAATTATTTAGATGAAACAAAACAGATTGTGGATGTGAATATGCATCCAATTATGATGGAGGAATAGAATGCGAAAAATGGATATGGAAAGCTTTGGATGAAGTGGTAAATAAAGATGTATATTCCAATTTATATTTAAGAAATCACTTGCATGAAGTGGATGAAAAAGATCGTGCTTTAGCAACAAGAATCTTTTATGGTACGATTCAAAATTATCGATATTGTAAAGCGTGTTGGTCAAAGTATGTGAAGAATAAATTAAATCCAAAAATGGATGTATTACTTACAATGAGTACATATCAATTGTTGTTTTTGGATAAAGTACCAAGCTATGCGATTGTTAATGATGCGGTTAATATCGCAAAAAAGATCAACGTTAAATATGCTGGTTTGACAAATGCTGTATTACATAAAGTGCGGCCGATTGAAACGGATAATATGGCTTTTTAAAATATTCTTTGCCAGATTGGCTATACAAGATGTGGACAAGTCAATATGGACAAGAAAAAAGCTTTAGTGATGGCCAGTGCTAGTGTGAACATTTTGCCGATGTATGTTCGTCGAAATGTATTAAACACAAATGAATCGGATTTTTGATTTGGATATGTTTGTTCGTGTTCAAGATGCATTGTACATCTATAAAGGAAAATGATTATTTTCATCATGACTACTATCAAAAAAGGCTATATGAGCGCACAAGATGAGGGGAGTTTTGAAATTGCGAAGTTTGTAGATCCGCAAGAAAATGAAAGGATTCTAGATTGTTGTGCGGCTCCAGGGACAAAAAGTATGGCCATGGCCGAAATGATGCATAATAAAGGGCATATTGATGCGTACGATTTACATGCACATCGTAAAGACTTGATTGAAAATGATGCCAAACGATTAGAATCGATATTATACATGCCGGCGTTCAAGATGCGACTGAATTTAAAAGCTCTAATATGTATGATCGTATCTTATGTGATGTTCCTTGTTCAGGTTATGGTGTACTATCTAGAAAACCAGATATTAAATTACATATGGTACCTGAAGATATGGATACATTGATTCCTTTTTACAATATTCTATTCTGAATAATGTATGTCAATATGTAAAGGTTGAAGGAACTTTAGTTTATTCAACTTGTACAATGAATAAAAAAAAGAGAATGAAAAACAGATTGAGAAGTTTTTGAAGGCGCATAAAGAGTTTAGTTTAGTAGAAGAAAAAAAAAACAATCTTTAGTAACGCTACACAAGATGGCTTCTATATGGTAAAACTAGTGCGTAAATGATATAATGAACGGTAGAAATTGAGGTGCTATTTTGGAAAGTTTATACAATTTAAATTATGATCAAATGTGCGAATATGCATTGGATCATGGATGGAAATCTTATCGTGGACATCAAATTTTTCAATGGTTATATCGTAACCGCGTATTTGATATTGATGAAATGACAAATGTATCAAAGGAAACAAGAGAAATCTTGAAGAAAGATTTTATTGTGAATCCTTTAGAATTAATAAAAAAACAAGTTTCACATGATGGAACGACAAAATTCTTGTTTAAGACAAGTGATGGAGCCCTATTAGAAAGTGTTATGATGGTCTTTGACTATGGAAGAAGTGTGTGTGTTTCAAGTCAAGTTGGATGTAACATGGGTTGTGCATTTTGTGCAAGTGGGCTTACAAAGAAAAAAAAAAGAGATTTAACAAGTGGGGAAATGGTTGCCCAAGTTATGTATGTTCAAAAAGAATTGGATAAAGATAATTTGCGCCTATCGCACATTGTTGTCATGGGAACAGGCGAGCCATTTGATAACTATGACAATGTTATGAATTTTTTAGCTACAGTAAATCATGATCGTGGCTTGGGTATTGGCTCAAGACATATCACAATTTCGACTTGTGGAATTGTGCCTAGAATCTTGGATTTTGCCAATGAACACACCCAATATAATTTGGCCATCAGTTTACATGCGCCAAATGATGAATTGCGTGATCAATTGATGCCAGTCAACCATGCATATCCATTAAAGGAATTGATGGAAGCAATTCAATATTATGGTAAGGAAAATAATCGTCGTTTGCCATTTGAATATATTTTATTAAAGGGTGTCAATGATCATCCTGAACATGCCAAACAATTATCGAAGCTTTTACATGGAATGAATGCCTATGTAAATTTGATTCCATATAATGCGGTTGATGAAAAAGGCTTCAAATCGGTTACACATGATGAGGCGATGGTATTCTATGATTTGTTGATGAAAAATCATGTGCGTTGCACAATTCGAAAAGAGCATGGTAATGATATTGATGCAGCTTGTGGTCAGTTAAGAATTAAGGAAATAAAAAAAGGAAGGAATTTAAGTCGATGAAAGTTTTTTGCGAATACGAATGTAGGTCTTGTAAGAAAATTAAAATGAAGATGATTATTGCATTGCCCACAATGACAATGATGAATGGATGGCCATCGTCTGTGATGGTATTGGTGGGGCAAAAGCCGGAGAAGTGGCAAGTCATACAGCGGTCATGACAATGTATGAGGCATTTATGAAGGCTCCTAAATTTAATAAAGATCGACAGGTGGACAATTGGATTCGTGAAAATTTAAATCAGGCGAATGATTTTATTTATTCAAAAAGTTTAAAAACCCAAACGAGAGAGGTATGGGAACAACCGCTGTTGGTGTAATTGTAGCTAAAATTGGAACCTTTATTTTCAATGTAGGAGATTCAAGAATCTATGCCGATTATAATGGGGAATTGATTCAAATGAGTGAAGATCATAGTGTAATTGCCCAACTTTTTAAAGGAAGGCAAAATCACAAGTGAAGAGGCAAAAACACATCCTAAAAAAATACATTGACAAAGGCACTTGGTGTATGGCATGTGTTCCGTATCGATATCAATAAGATTGAAAATACATATAACTATTTATTGATCTCAAGTGATGGGCTTCATGGATATGTGGAAAAAGAAAGTAATTTCAGATATTGTGCATGATGAAAGTCTTTCTTTACAGGAAAAAGTGGATACATTGATCGCAAGAGCCAACCAATCGGGTGGTTATGACAATTGTTCAATTATCTTAATGGAGAATGATGGAGAACAATAATATGATGATGGAACAGATAGCGAATCGTTATGAAATCTTGTCTTTTGATTGGACAAGGTGGTATGGCGGATGTCTATAAGGCAAAAGATACAATTTTAAATCGTATTGTCGCAATCAAAGTTCTACGTGATAAATTAAGTCAAGATGCGATGGCACTTGTTCGTTTTCAACGTGAGGCAAGTGCAGCAAGTCGACTATCCCACCCCAATGTAGTGGATATATATGATGTTGGTGAATATGAAGGTATGCACTATATTGTTATGGAATTTATTCGTGGAAGAACATTGAAAGAATTGATTGCACAGCGTGGTGCCTTAGATGTCGATGAGGCCATAGGCATTATGAAACAATTGGTGAGTGCTATAAATCATGCGCATGAACATAAAATTATTCATCGTGACATAAAACCACAAAATGTTTTGGTCAAAGATGATGGAACCATAAAAATTACTGATTTTGGGATTGCGGTAGCCAATGGATCTGTACAATTAACTTTTAACAATACAGTCATGGGTTCAGCACACTACTTAGCTCCTGAAACAACACAGGGAAAAGAGCCCAACGAACAAGTCGATATATATTCTTTGGGAATTGTATTCTATGAATTATTAACAGGCAAAGTTCCTTTTACAGGAAAAACACCAACGGAAATCGCAATTAAGCATTTGCGTAAGCCAATACCATATGTTCGTGACTTTAACCCGAATATTCCGCAATCGGTAGAGAATATTATTTTAAAGGCGACGGCTAAAAATCTATCCGATCGTTATGTTTCTTGTAAAGAAATGCTTTATGATTTGATTCATTGTATGGATGATGAATATCGGAATATGAAACGTATTAAAGTGGATCAAGATCAAACAAGTGAATTGTTGAAATTTGATAATGGTCATCTTGATTTTGAGGATGAAGAGCCTGCAAAGGTGGAAAAAGAAACAAAGAAATTGATTCCTGCTTTAATGATTTCAGCCGCTGTAATTATTGGAATCGTTGTATTAGTACTTGTCGCAAGTATTACAGGAATCATTCGAATTAGTGGATTTTTAGGCTATCAAACGATGCCAGATGTGATTGGACAAAGTCAAGAAGATGCGATCGATACATTGCAGGATGCGCATTTTAATACTTCCAAAGTCACATATGTTTATAGGGCAAATGATAAATATGAAAAGGGAAAAAATCATTAAGTCTTCCCATAAAAAGGGTGAAGTTATTTTAAAATGATACTAAGATCGTTTTAACTGTATCTAAAGGTGCGACCTATTTAGTACCTGATTTTACAGATGGAACGTATGTGGATGCTGAATATGAATTGGAAAAGAATTGTCCGAATGTAAATATTGTTGTGGAATACAAGGGTAAGAAAGATTTGGATCCAGGTATTGTGTTGAAACAAAAGGGCTTAACTCCAGGAACTCGAATGGATCCGGACAGTAAAAAACAATAACATTTGTCGTAAGTACATATCCTTCTATTGTGATTCCGTCGGATTTGATTGAAAAGATGTATTAGATGCCAAAGATGAATTGAATGATCTAGGCATTGCGGCTGTTTTAAGTAAAATTTCAGATGGTTCAGGAAGTAATAAAGTAATTAGTGTCTCACCAGATGTAGGGACAGAATATGTACAGGAAGGAACAAACAGTGTTGTTACACTGTATTATGATTAATATGCAGCAAGGGAAGAATTATAAAAATTATTTCGAATCAATATACGATTCAAAATGAAAAAGAAGAAATTATTGCCAAACCAAGAGGTAAAATGCGCCAGCAACAAACGCCTGTTGTAGGGGGATTTTGTAGAATATGAAAAGATTGAAGATTCGTATCGCATTCATAAAGTGTTGCCACGAACAAATCGTCTTTTAAGACCGGCCATTGCTAATGTCGATCAGGCATTGATTGTCACAAGTTTAAAAGATCCAGATTATTCATGTCATCTTTTAAATCGTTTGATTTTCTTGGTAGGCCTAGCTGGAGTAAAACCGGTGATTTGTGTGACAAAACTCGATTTGTTAGAGGATCCTGAAGAAATTTTAGCGGATTTAGAAAAATATAAAAAGGCCGGATATGATGTGGTATTCTCAAATCCAGGTAGTGATGATAGAGAGTTGCAGGGAATTTTAAATGGTAAGGTATCCGTATTATGTGGCCAATCTGGAGCGGGTAAGAGTAGTTTACTAAATCGCTTAAATCCGGATTTTGAATTGCAGACACAAGCTATCTCAAAAGCTTTAGGACGTGGTAAACATACAACACGCTATTGCCAATTACACCCTGTATGTGATGGATTAGTAGCGGATACGCCAGGTTTTTCAAGTTTAGATTTTACAAGATTAGATACATCCCATTTAGATGCGTGTATTCTTGATTTTAAACCTTATATTCATACGTGTCGATTTAAAGACTGTAAGCATTTAAATGAACCAGATTGTAGCATTAAAGAGGCGGTCAATAAAGGCGAAATCAACGTATCAATCTATGAGGATTATAAAAATATAATGGAAGAAAGAGGTAAGAAACTATGAATGAAATTGTAATTGCACCTTCAATTTTATCTTTGGATTATTCCAATGTGAGTGCGCAACTTGAAGAGTTAAAGACATCCAAGGCAAAATGGTTACACTTTTGATGTGATGGATGGTCATTTTGTACCAAACTTAACTTTTGGACCTGATATTTTAAAAGGCTTTAAAAAAGCTTGTCCATTATTTATGGATGTGCATTTGATGGTGGAAGATCCCAAAACGTATGCACCAATTTTCATTCAAAATGGAGCGGATTTAGTCACATTCCATACAGAAGCTTTAGATAATGATTTAAGTCGTATTCAAGGCTTATTGGATGAAATTCATAATTTGGGGGCAAAAGGCGGTATTGTGGTTAAGCCAAATACAGCGATCGAACCTTTGAAAGTGTATTAAAATCTTGTGATTTAGTTTTAGTTATGAGTGTAGAGCCTGGTTTTGGTGGCCAAAATTCATGGCAGACATGCTTAAAAAGGTAGAGTGGTTAAAAGAGAAACGTGAAGAATTGAATCTGTCCTATCGCATTGAAATTGATGGTGGTATTAATCAAGATACATATAAATCTGCATTGGATGCAGATTGTGATACATTGGTTGCGGGAAGCTACGTATTTAAAAATGATATTACTAAAACCATTGAAGGTATGCTTGCATAAATATGACTTGTGCTGTTTTGATTACCCCACTCGTTGATGTTGTACCTATTATTGAAGGTTGTGATTATATTGGCGTAGATGCGGGGGCATTAAAAATTATAGATCAAGGTCTTCCTATTAAAATGGCTGTTGGAGACTTTGATTCTTTAAACGAAGAAGATTTAAAACGAATTACGTGTCCGATTGAAAGACATCCAATCATGAAAGATGAAACGGATTCAGAACTTGCGATTCGATTATGTAAAGATTATGATACGATCTATTTGTATGGTGGAATACAGGGCAGAATCGATCATACAATTGCCAATATTCGTTTGGCTATGTATCGTTTTAATAATTTGGTTTTGATGGATGAACATCAAAAGATATCTGTTATGAATGTAGGGGAGTATGAAATTGATAATACGTATCGGCATATTTCATTCTATCCAATTTTAGAAGGTGTGCGTTCTTTATCTGGATTTTTTATATCCACTACAATCTAGACGTATTCATATTGAGGAAATATATACAACAAGTAATTCTTTGGTTGAAGATAAAGGCATTGTTCGTATAGAAGAGGGGCGCTTTCTTTGTGTACAATCCAATTGGAGGTAGTCTAT